>Ga0308164_10000060_pt1 | contig 328134 bp, 416 predicted proteins | sample PhyTR2_FD_201031 | JGI IMG/M metagenome (GOLD analysis project Ga0308164, IMG submission 201031) | Phyllosphere microbial communities from UC Gill Tract Community Farm, Albany, California, United States - DLSLT.R2 | ecosystem: Host-associated > Plants > Phyllosphere > Unclassified | place...
GTCTCCGCGCCGGGCCCCCGCCCGGCGCATCGGTGGAATCAGGCCGCGTTTAGCAGCCGCCACCGATTCCAGCGAGCGCGGCGAGCCTCCGGACGCGCACCGCGTCCTGGGTCCGGATCACGTCCCAGGACGTCGAGATCGGACCCGTCGCCCCGACCGAGGGGCACGACGCCACGGCGTCGCGGGCGGCCACGACCGAACCCTGATCGGCATCCCCGTGCAGCCACGTCTGGCCGAGAGCCAGGCACGAGAGCAGGAGACCTAGGGAAAACTTGAAGAAGAACGGCATTTTAACTCAACCTTGGATGTCGCACTTCCCAGGGAAGCGACCACCCAGTCCAGCTCCACGACCTACCAGGACCAGCGGCCACCCCGAAACGGCAGAACCTCCGCTCTACGGTCCTAATTCCCGAAAAATGAAAGTCGTGCCACCCTTCCGTGGGTCTGTCCCCTATGTCCGGATCCCCGCCGTTCCTTCTCCTCCGGAGCGCATCCAGCCTCCAACGGAGGCTTCACGTCCCATGGATGCGCCAGCGACGCGACCGGCTCGATGCCGGGAGAGGCGCTCCAGAGTCCTCGTTCCCGAACCCATGACCTGGAACCGGCGGTCGCAGGCCGCCATCGCCCGTCGGGCGATTATCCTTCGACACCCCTTGTGCGCAGCGCTCGCGACGGAGTACCGTCGCGATCTCTCTGGGGGGAAAGAAAAGTGTCAAACGTTCTCATCGGGATCATCGGCGTGATCCTGTTCATCGGCCTCGCGCTTGCGGGAGCCCTGTTCCTGGGCCCCAGGTTCCAGGAATCGACGAACAACTCCAAGGCGGCCGCACAGATCCAGGCGATGTCGCAGATCGCCCAGGCCGCGAACATGTACGTCGTCCAGGAGGGCAGGAGGACGGACGACATCGGCCTTCTGGTGTCGTCGAAGTACCTGAAGTCGGCACCGGCGAGCGTGACCGGTCCGGCGGGCTTCATCATCTACGATTCCGGCTCAGAACGCTTCGTCCTTATCGGCTCGCAGCCCAAGGCCGTCTGCGCCGCTTTCAACAAGCAGACGTCCGGATCGTCGGGCGAGGCGAGCACCGACTTCGACACGACGAAGTCGGCGACCTGCTACGGCAGCGGCGAGAACGACTACTTCATGGCGCTGAAGATCTGACCCGGAGCCGGATTCGTCTCCGGATGGGAATGTCGCGTCGCAGGTCCTCCGAGGGCGCGATTATCCTCGGCACCCCCTTGTGCGAAGCCCCGGCTACGGAGTAGCGTCGTCACGTCTTCTGGGGGGAAATATCTGTGTCGAACGTGCTCATCGGGATCATCGGCGTGATCCTGTTCATCGGTCTCGCGCTCGCGGGCGCCCTGTTCCTCGGGGAACGCTTCGCGCAGTCGCGCAACACCTCCGTCGCTTCGGCGACGGTTCAGGCCGTGTCCCAGATCAGCAACGGCATCAACCTGTACAACGCCGAGAACGGCTTGCCGCTTGTGGCCACTACGAACCCGACGTTCCTTACGACGCCGGGTTCGGCCTATCTGAAGTCGGTCCCCATCAACCCTACTGGTGGCCCGGCCGCGCAGATTCTCACCGAGACCGCGACCGGTGTGGCAACGCTTCCCGGTCGGCTCGTCGTCATGAAGCTGGCTGGCGCCGACGCCGACGTCTGCAAGGCGATCGCGCGTCAGACGACCAGCGGTCTCGACACGGTTGGGGCGAACGGGTTCGTGGAGGCGAACTCAGCGGCCGAGATGCCCGCTGGTCCCGCTGGCTGCTTCATGGTCAAGACGGCGTTCGGCGCGCTCGACGCGAACGGCTACTACGCGTTCTCGCGTCCGTGACCGTCCGTGCGGGGCGATGGTCCATGGGCCATCGCCCCGCCGTCATTCCCTGAGCGCGGCGGTGAGGACTGCGTACTCGGGGTCGACGCCGCTCGCGGCCACCAGTCTCATGATCGACATCGGATCGAGTTCGGCGTCCTTGTGCTTGATCCCGACCTGGGCCGGTTCGAAGTCGACGTAGCCGTGGCTCGTCGAGGTCATGCTCATCACTCTGGGCAGGTTCTTCGAAAGTTCGCGCTCAACGTTCCTTCGGAACAGCGATGCGCTTCTTCCGTCGACTATCCTTGCCTCCCGTGAAGGGTTGGGCAGGAGGATGCGTATGACGGCGTTCGGGGATCTGGTCGGGTTCACCGCGGCTATGATCGCCGAGGCCGTCGACAGAGTACGGAGGACGATCTCGCGCTTGTCGGGCGTCAGTCCGCCGATCAGCTCCTCGCTGACGCTGCCCTTGCCGAGCGAGAACCTCGATCGTATCCGGTGCGCGTCCATCGACGCGAGGGCCCCTCGGATAATGTCCGCCGGCACGTTGGGGCACGAGAGGTCGACGCCCGATGTGTCCGGCGGCGTCTTCAGGTGCAGCGTGAAGGAGTCCGCCACGAGGCTGGCGATCAGCGAATCCGACGACGGCTTCAGCGTCACGCCGACCCCGCCGGCGCCTTCGAACACGAGGTGGTTCTCGGAGGCGGCGTAGGCGCCGACCGTCGCGACTTGCTTCATGTCGATGCATGCGGCGAGCGCGCGCTCCATCCGATCGCGGATGTGATCCACGGCGAGATCGTCGATCGTGCCCGACACGACCATCGTGTCGGCCGGCGGGTTCTCCCATGCGGGCGCGTTCATCGTGCCGACCCCATGCGGGCATGGATGCCGGCGAGCCGGCGCATGGTCTCCATGGGATCGGGAACCGACGGATCCGGAGCCATCGAGTGCGCCCGTATGCAGAAGTGGGTCGGTCCGTCCTTGTAGAGCACCGCGCAGGGCGCGAGCGTCGACGCCACGTGATCCGTCGCCGCTCTCGCGTCCTCGTCCATGATGGAACGGGCGGCATCTCCCTGTCCGGGTTCGTCGATCCTCGTGATGCGGCCCCGACGATCCAGCAGCGGCAGTTCCGCCTTCACGGATCTGGGCGACGTGCGGTCCGAGGACGCCCATACGGCCATCATGTCCGCGCACGCCTCGTGGACGCTGCGCTCGACTTCGGCGCCCCGTTCGTCGTCGCTCCTGAAGGCCAGCATGCCGTTCGGGTCCACTCCCAGCATGCGACCCGTGACGGATGCCAGCGCCACGAACAGCTTCAGATGTTCCAGGGAAGGCGCGGGGTCGTCTCCGATGGGGTCTCCGTCCACTGAAGCCAGCAGGGGCATCGTCACGGTGATCTCGTAGGAGTCTTCCGGCGCCCACGATCTCAGCGCGCAGGTCAGGCCACTGCCCTTCGTGAAGCTCTGCATCACGTGATGCGGGGAGGAGAAGGTCACGACTCCTCCCTGCGAGCCGTCCTCTGGCGCCCGGTATCGCAGCACCCTGCGCTTCGCGGCGGCCAGGAACGCCCCCACCGTCGCCGCCGCGTAGCGCGCGACGCGGTGGTCGACGTCCGTCCAGTGGACGACGGCGTGGCGTTCGGGAGGGATCACGCCGCTCGGTCGCGTTCGATGGCGCGCAGGGGGCCGTCCACGCCGGCGCGTCGCAGCTTGAGGAAGGCGACTTCGGTACGCAGCGCGTCGGCCTTCTCGTGGCGGAGCGTCTGGAGACCCTCCTCCAGCGACGACCTGATCTGCTCGATGCCCGTCTCGAGCTGCCGGTCCGTCTCCTCGAGATCCTCGAGCTTCGCGTGGCGGGCAGATTCGGCGTGCGTCTTCAGCAGGCGCGGCAGATGCTCCCGGAAGGCGGCGTCGAGCCGGGCGCCGGCGGCGTCCACCATGTTCGGGTCCAGGGAGAGGGCTTCTTCGCCCTTGGCGATCAGACGGTCGAAGCGCGCGTGGCCGGTTCCGGTCCTGTCCCGATCCGCCTGCTGGTCGGCGGTGCCGATGGCCAGGGCCTGCGACATGCTCTCTCGGAAGGTGTCGACGATGGTCGGGCCGCCTTCCGAAGAGGGCCGTGCGTATCCGACGATGGCCTCCCGCCTCGCGACGGATTCGGACAGCGCGCGTCTCAGGCCGTCGCACATGACCGCCAGCAGGTCGCCCTTCGGGGCCGACCCCATGATCGCGAGCGACTGGACGTAGGCCACGTTCATGGCCGCCAGGCGGATGATGGTTATGCGCCTCAGGTCTGCCAGTCTGGGATCCTTCGATTCCACGATGGAGTTGAAGTCGGCCTGCAGATCCGCGGCGTCCAGCGCATGGCGCAGCTTCTCGTCGTCGGACCGCACGTCCGCAGGCGTCATGAGAGCCTGCGGGTTCCTGGTCTCGAACAGGACGACGTTGAGCGCCTGTGTCGCCTTGTTCTGGAGGTCCTGCATCGCCTCCTTGTCCTTGTCGACGGCGCTAACGTGCATCGATCTCACGTAGGTGAGACCCGTCAGAGCGACGGTTCCGACGAGCAAGGACGGCAGGGCCCAGAACGTGCCGCCGAGAGCGAGGGACGACAACCCTTCCGCGGCGGCCGTGACGATGCCCGATCCCGCGATCCCCACGGCGATGCTGGCGCTGCCGTTCTTCACGACGTTCGCCAGCTTCATGGCCGACGGGTGCCGGTACCCGGTCCGCATCGTCGGTGCGGCCACATGGTCCTGGGGGCGGTAGTCGGTCATCGGGGTTCTCCGCTTCCGATCGGGTTGAGCGGTCCGTCCACCCCCGACCGGCGCAGTCGCAGGAAGCCGATCTCCGTGCGGAGGGCGTCCGCCTTCTCGTGACGGAGCCCTTCGAGACCCTCCTCGACGGACTGCCGTATCATCTCGACGCCCTCGTCGAGCATCCTGTCGGTGCCGGCGAGATCCTCGATCCGGGCGGACTTGGCCGTGTCGGCGTGCCTCTGCAGGAGACGCGGGAGATGCTCGTGGATCGCGGCGTCGACGCGGGCGCCGGAACGGTCCTTCATGTCCGGATCGAGGAGGAGGGCCTCCTCCGCCCTGGAGATCAGCCTGTCGACGTGCGCGCGACCGGTGCCGGTGTGCGGGATCAGGACCGTGGCGTCCTTGGATGCGCCGATGGACAGCAGGCCGGAGATCTCGTCGCGCAGGTCCTCGATCGCACCACCGGCGCCACGTGCGTCGTTCTCCAGCCTCTGCTGGAGGACGGCCTCGTGTTCACGCACGGCTTCGGCGGCCAGGGCCCTCACGGCCTCGTTCCTGATGCGGACCGCCTCCTCCTTGGAGGCGGTCCCCAGGCGCGAGAGGGACCGATGGTAGGCGCGCTGGATCGCTGCGATCCTCATCGTGGCGCGGCGTCGTGGTTCCTCCGATGCGACGTCCGTGGACTGGATCACCTTGAGAGCGGCATCTCGCAGGTCTCGGTCGGCCTGTCTGTTCAGCGGATGCAGCGACTGCTCCACTGCCGTCCTCGCCATGGCGGAGAACTTCGTCTGCGCCGCCGCATCGTCGTTTCCCGTGCGCTTCCACGCGGAGATGCCGTAGGCGACGGGCGTCAGTCCGACCGACAGGCCGATGAGCAGAGGGATCCCGGGAAGCGCCATGTGCATCGGCAGCAGCGCGAATTCGATCAGCATGGCCCCGACCAGGCCCGCGAAGCCGCCGCCGCCGATTGCGATCGCCGCATTGATGGTGATTTCGTCCCCCCTGAGGGACGATGGATGGAAAACTCTGCGCAGCCCCGTCGGCTTCACGATGTAGTCCGTCGGTACGAGTTCTCGATCCGTCGTGAACGAACCTTCGTCTGGCGTCGGCATCCCATGCTCCTCATGTCTTCTCGGCCACGCATCGGTCGATGCGTATCCTGCGTCGTGGCGGTCAGTCGGATCCGTCACGACGCGCTTTCCTCTTCCGTTCTCCGTCGGCGGAGCCGCCACGCAATGCGGACCTCCTGGCGATCTTCGCCCCTATCTCGCGACCCATCGACGCGAGCTTCCCGCGATCTCCCGCGACCGTCAGGGCGATGCGCTGGGTGTCCGTCCACGAGACGTCGGCGCCCATGTCGATGGTCTGGACTTTCGGGTGGCTGGCCAGGCCAGCGGCGAACAGCAGCGAATGCGATGCGCAGAAGACGCGGAGGCGACCGATCTGGGCCGCCTCGAGCAGCACGGAAAGTCCGACCAGCAGTGTCTGGACGTCGATGGCGGTCTCCGGCTCGTCGATCATCAGCCAGCGCTCCGTGTCCGGCTCGCCGCCGGCGAGAGCCGCCTCCAGCACCGCGGCGCGGGCGGGCGACGGCATCGCCGCCTTCCACGGATCCTTGGCATCGATGGCGCCCATTCCCCATTCGATGGCCTCCCACCATGCGCGCGAGACGAACTGGCCGTGGGACGCCTTGCGTCCCCCGCCGACGAGCATCGAGGCCTCGAACATCATGTCGTCGCCGAAGGAGGCGGACGAGCCTATGCCGGAGGTGGCGCGCGTGTCGAACAGGTGGGTGGGGTTCCCCCGCCATCCGAGCTCGGCGAGGCTGAAGGCGGCGGGCACGTGACGCGCCGGCTCCTCGCCTTCGAAGCCCCTGACCATCACGGCGAGGCGTTCGACGTCCCCACCGGCGGTCCTGGGATCGATGTGGCGCTCCATGTTTCCTTCGACCGATCCCGCACGGTCGCCACGCAGTCCGATCGTGGCGCGGATGCCGTGCAGGACCGCGCTCTTGCCCGAGCCGTTCGGTCCGGACAGCAGCACGAACGGCTTGTCCAGGATCCTGCCGTCGATGCCGGATGCGACGAGCGTGGGGAGGGCGTAGCCGCCCAGGTCGGGTCGTAGGACGATCTTCATGCGATGGTCTCCGGTTCGGATGGGGGCATGGTTTCCACCTGTGCCCGGTCGAGTTGCGTTTCGGGGATGTCGGCGTGTCCGTCTTCCCAGGTGGCGGGGTCGACGACCAGCACGCGCTGCGTCATGCGGAAGGCGATGCGTTCGGAGTCGTGACCCATCATGCCGGCGCCGGCCTGCGCGCGGCCTTCAGGACATGTCTTCCACCTTGCTTCAGGTCGAGCGCGTCGAGGATGCGCAGCGTGTCCATCGGATCGCCGGCCTTGGCCGTCGTCGTGATCGGGGGTGCGGGATTGATCGAGAAGCGACGGGCTCCGGCGATCTCGAGCTGGAAGGCGGCATGCCTCGACAGCAGGGCGTTCTCGCACTCCTTCGACACGATGCGCTGCTTCTCGACGCCCACGGTGCGCGAGACGGTGTCCGCCCTCACCATCGGAACGTGGCCGGGCTTCGGCGACGCCGGTTCGTAGGGCAGCCTCGCTCTCACGATGACCTCGACGGCGTCCTCGGGATCCAGGCCGTCGGACAGCATGACCGAGCCGAGTTCCGTTCGGAGCCTCGACAGTCCCGTTCCTGCGATGTCGATCGAATTCGTGAGGCGGGCCCGAGGAGACGCGATGAGGTCGCTCCATGTCGAAAGGAGCACGCCGATGTCCGAAGCGACCGTCTCCTTCACGGGATTCCAGCATGCGGGCATGGGCATGTCGAGGGAGATCGCCCACATCGTCCCGACGCCGCCGACTGTCAGCGTCAGGCGGTCGTCGTGCTGGTCGGCCTTCAGGCTCTCCACGGCGACTCTGATGCCGCGGAAGTCGTTCTTGACGATCGCGGGCGCCGTCACGGCCTCGAGTCTTTCCCGCGCCACGTCCAGACGGCGTTTCAGGCATTCCAGATCGAGGTCGTCCAGGCCGGTGACCATGGTCACGGTGTCGTAGCTCACGACCTGCCGCCCCTGCGCCGCACGAGCGCCTTCGAAGGCGAGATCGATGCGTCGACCTGTGACAGGATCCTCATGGTCTCGAACGCGTCCGGCATGACGGCTTCGACCACGTGACGGTTCGGCGCGCCCTTCACGTGGTACGAGTCGTCCGACTTCGTGATAGAGACGCATACGGGATCGTTCGCGAGAATCACCGATGATGCGTCCTTCGTTAGGAAGGGTCCTCCGCCGTCGTTCCTGTGCCTCACGATCTCGGCCGGACGCCATGGCGTGCTTGGCACGTAGCAGCATGTCGTGGGAGCGTTCCGTCCTTCGTTCGCATGCAGCGCGGAGACGATCGCCGTGGCGCGCGCCGCGGCGACGGCGACTTCTTCCGGCGTGCCGCCGTGGCCGCCGTGGGGAAGTTCGAGGATCGCATCGAACACGCCCAGGATGACGTCCATCGCCATCCGGGCGCCCTTCTCGTCGATCGTCAGTCGTGGCATCGCAACGTCCGCCTCCAGGCGGAAGGTGCGGACGCCCTGCTGTGCGGGATGATGCAGGTACATCGACGCCTCCTCCTGCTGCATGTCCAGCCCGCCTGCGTTGATGGCCTGCGATCTCCACTGCATGAACCACAGCGCGGCTCTGCCGCAGTCGCTGGATATGAGACGCAGGTCGCCCTCGAGCGACCGACGGATGCGGCGGACGATCGCGATGCGCTGACGCAGCTGTGCGAGGTCCGTCTCGTCCATGTTCACCAGGGAGAGGCAGGTCGGAGCGATGGGGAAGGCGGTCTCCAGGATCGTGGGCGCCCTCACAGCGGGCACGTCGTGCACGAGAACGCGTACGCGATCTGCCCGAGCATGATCGAGGAGGCGAGCGCCGTCGCGGTCGCCCCGATCCGGGACAGGCCCGTCTGGGCTCCGTCCCACAGCAGGCACTGCATGATGGCGGCGACCCAGAACGCCGTGGCGCTCAGGGCGATCAGCAGTGCCGCGATCGTGCGCAGGTCCTCCATCGCGATCGCCATCACGCGGCCACCGCCGGTTCGACGACCTTCATGATCGAACCGGCGTCGCGCAGCCGGATGACGACGGGACGTCCCGGGAACAGGAGCGGCTCGGCCGTCCTCATGGCGTCGCCGAACGCCATCACGCTGCGTTCCACGATCTCCTGTCCGGTGTCGATCGTGACGCCGCGGATCAGGAGGTACGGCTCTCCCTTCCTCGTCGTGCCGTATTCGGATTCGTCGCCGTCGAAGACGGCCGTGGCTTCGAATCCTCCGTCGCCGGCGTTCGCGTCGTTGAGCGGCATCTTTCGTCTCCCATCGGATCTCATGCTCTCGGTGAGCATGGTCCCGCCCCGCAGGGACGTCGGCACCCCATTGCTCTGGGATGACGATGAGAATATCCTTCTGCCATACGGAGAATTCGAGGATGGGCATCATGGATCAGGCGGCAGGCATCGTCAGAGGCGACGGAGCGGGCGAAGCGACGGCGGAGCCGTCGCGCAGCCGTCCCGTCCTGTCCCTATCGGGAACGGCTCCCAAGGTCGCTCCCGAGCACGCGATCGCCGTTCCGCAGAACGCTCCGGTGACGGAGGCCACGGTCCGCGACGCGTTGCTGAACGGTCATCGCATGGATGCCGAGCAGCCCGCGCCCGTTCAGGTCGAAGCCGTGGCTTCGGAGCCTGCACCTCCGGAGACCGCTTCGGACGTCCCGGATCAGGCGACGGCCGGGACGGCGCCGGTCGAAGCGGCTTCCGTCGACGCGTCGGCGCAGTCCCTCGTGGATGGTATGAAGCCCGAAGCCGCGGTCGCGCCTGCAGAGGATGCCGAGCACGAGGCGATCGAGATCGCGAGGAAGGCCAAGGAGGGCGAGCAGCCTTCCCAGGATGCGTCCCAGTCCAATCAGGTCGACGATGCCGAGCCGGTCGATCCGGTGGCGGCGGCGATCGCCGCCGCGGGTGCGGGCGTCGATCCGGCCGAACCCACGGCCGGTGCGGTCTCCACCGAGGTGGTGCCGCCGTCTTCGGAGCCCGGCGCGGAGCCGAAGAAGGAGATGGACTACCATCAGGCCCTGAGCCACATCAATCGGAAGTCCGCGCGGCTGGGCCATCTGGACATCGACGACCGCATCAGCGAGTACGTCCGCACCAACCGTCGCGAGGCGCTCGACAAGCCCGCGCGCTCGACCGTTAAGCGGGTGAAGCAGGCGCAGAAGAACGGCATCGTCGATCACGAGCTCGTCGAGGCCCGCAGGGTCGTCGCCGGCGGCATCAGCTCGAAGGACGTCTCGATCCAGGTCGCGATCGATCAGATGGAGGCGCGTAAGGGGAAGGGTGGCGATCAGATCAAGTCGCTCACCAAGGGTCCCGCCGCCGCGGCCGACGTGGATCCTTCGGTGATGGCGGCGGCCGCTGCCAAGACGAAGGCGGCCCCGGGGCTCTGATCCTCGGGCGCGACCTACCTGGTCGCGCCCATGGACCTCGCCGTCTCCATGGAGGAGGTCCAGCCCGAGTCCTCGTTCCAGCAGGCGCAGGCGGCGACGACCATGGCCGCGCAGCACGATGCGGCGCCGGCCAGACGGACGCGCCGCATCGTCGACGACATGGGGTCGGTGACGACCTCTATCCCCTCCAGCAGCATCCAGGTCCACAGACCCGAGGCGCCGAACGCGAGGATCGCGGCGATGGCGGTCCATGGCGTGAGCGCGGGATGCATGACGGTCGTTCTCCTGGACGGGTCTTCCATATGGGGAACGCGTCGGAACGATTCTGTTTCCGTTAGGAACGACGACGGGTCCGATTCAGGATCGGTCCCCGACGATGGCCCGCATCGATCGTCTCCGCAGGACCACCTCCCGCCAGTTCAGGAGGCCTGCCCTCACGACGCCCGCGAACATGTCGACCTCGTCGGAATGGACCGGGTGGAAGAAGGGATGCGATCTTCCCTCGGCGTCGACGAGCGCGACGGTCCACGTCCTTTCGGAGACGGGACCTCCCTTGGGAGTGGATGCGATGGCGCAGGCCATCTCGGAGCCCGCAAGCCGTCGTCTGCAGTCGGCGACCAGCGCGGCGATCACCTCGACCCGACGCAGCTCCTCCCGCAGCGACACCCGGTGCACGGGCCCCCGTGGTCGTGGGGATCCGGTCTTCGCACTACGCATCTCGACGACTTCACCCATTGCCTCTCGCCTCCTCGACCCTGGCCGCCATGCCCTCCGCGAACCTCGTCCGCTGCTCGTCGTCCATTCCTCGCGAGATGGACATGGACTCCATCGTGTTGAGCATCTGCATCGCCTCCTCCTGCCCGGGGATCGGGCTGAACGGATGCGCGATCGCGCAGACGGCGTCGTAGAACCGCTGGACGAGCGCGTCCGGGGGAGGTCTCACGCCCAGGACGTCGTCGGCCGTTCCGAGGACCCTGTCCTCCATCGAACGCAGTCTGTCCATCGGGCGCAGCAGACGAGCCCTTGCGGGTTCGATCGTGACGATGGGTCCGATCGGCCTCGTCGACCTCGATCCGCGCTCGGGAATCCCGTCCGATGCCATGTCAGCCCCTCCTGCCTCGCGATGGATGGATGATGGACCGCGACCGGCTCGTCCGCAACGTCGGATGCGCTAGAGGGAGAAGAGGTCGGCCTGGTCGCCGACCGCCGCCGGCGTTCCCAGCCGTATCCGTGCGCTGAGCAGGAGCCACGAGGCGTCGTCGTGCTCCTCGTCGAGCGACGAACGCAGATCCGCGGGGACGTGGACCGGATCGGTCAGCCGAGTCCACATGCCTTCGACGAGCGTCGCCGTCATGGCGATCGCGTAGGCCGGCGTCTCGCCGTCCTGGCCATGCCGCTTCAGGAGGCTGGTCACCTGCGACGCGCCGACCGGACCTCCGGCGTCGCCATGGTTCCGGTAGGCCGTGGGGTCGAAGCGCCCGATGTCGCCCAGCGAGAGGGGTGCGTCGCAGCGGCAGTGCAGCGCGTAGTGCGTCGCGCGACCGGTGTGCCGGCTCGTGACGATCGATGCTTCGGGGAGCGGGCGAGCGACGCCGTCCGCTCCGACGATGCGCGTCCATGCCACGATCGCCTCCGGTGCCGAGTCGGACGCCTTGGGCTTCGACAGCATGGTGGAGAAGACGACGGGCAGCGGGGTGCCGGTCATGGCGAAGGAGCGCACCGCCCTGGCGGGTGCGCTCCCCACGCCCCACAGGAACGTGCCGCCGTTCAGGCGGCGCTCGCGCTCCTTGCGTGCGACTATGCGTTCCAGTCCCTGCCCGGCCTCGGCCTGCATGCGGGTCCAGACCAGCACGTCGGGCAGGGACGCGCTCATCGCGGCGTCGAGAGCGATGACGCCTCGATGGCGGCGACGTAGACGTCGAGGTCCATCGAGTAGAAGCCGGCCGACGAGATCGAGTTCGTCTCGACGATCCGCAGCCCGTCGGGCGTCGTGCAGACGTCCATGACGAAGGCCGGGCGCGGGTTCCACTCCCGCGCCCGTTCGATGGCGAAGTCGATGACCTCGGCTGGCGCACCGAGCTCGTTGCGCAGACGCGACCCGTCGCGGTAGAGCGAGGAGGTGACGGGCACGCCGTCCACGACCGCGATGCGCCATTCGGCGTGGATCCGACGGGGCACGCCGACCACGACCCTCGTGGTCGCCGGAAGGTTCGTCCAGCTTTTGATGTCGAGGATGCCCTTGCGCCAGGACTCGAACTCCTCCGGGTCGACGCACTTGCCGGCGAACGACTTGCCGTCGTCGACGGGGCGGATGAACACCTGGTCGTCCGGGACGGCCATGGTGCCGATCACCTCGACGCGGGCGCCGAAGTTCAGCATGTGCTCGCCCCACCTGGCGTCGCATTCGTCCATGGGAGGACCGTCCACGAAGCCGGGGGTCCAGCCCATGGCGTTCGAGACCTCGTGCAGGGTGGTCGATCCGTAGGCGAAGACCAGGCCGTCGGGACGCATCTCGACCCGGCGGTCCTTGTCGACCATGTCGACGAGATAGTCGGCGAAGGGCGGCTTCCGGACGGCCGCGTGCGGCACGCCCTGTGCTTCGAGCGCCTTCATCAGGCGCGCCATGTCGTCCCGTCCGGGAACGCGGCCGGTGGCCATCCACAGCAGCGGATCGGTGTCCTCGTCGCGAGGCGCTCGGTCGACTATCCAGAACATTCTTCGGCCTTTCTTCTCGCCAGACGCAGCATCGCGATCGCGTCCACCTTCCAGTCCACGTCCTCGGACTGCATGCGCACGTTCGCCGTCCCGAACCAGGATCTCGATTCCTGATGGAAGCAGGCCGTCGGCGGCATCCATCCGTCGAGGTCCTCCGGCACGACCCCCTCCATGGGATGGTGGTCGCCTCGTGCGTCCCTGACCTTGAGGCTGGGCAGGCCGTACGGCCGGCCGGTCCACAGCGAGAACTCCCCCTTCGGCATCGTCAGGCCGGCATCCTGCAGATAGGCGGCCAGTCCGATCAGGATCGAAGGGAATCCCGGATGGGTCGTCCTGTCGCGAGCGGGCCATGCCCTCGCGAGCATGCGTTCGAACCGGTTCGCCAGTGCGATGGCGGCGTCGATGTCGGAGTGCGTCAGCACGTCGTCCGGATCGGTGGGGTCGATCTCGTCGTACTGGGCGTTGTACAGGTCCTCGGATCCGAATACGCGCACCCATCGTCTCGGATTCTCGTGGATGTCGCGCGACTGCGACGTCTCGACGATGACGGAGGGATCGCCGAAGGCCGTCGTGTGCCGAGGCTTGGCGTATTCGGTCCGCAGTCCGGTCGTCCTGACCGGGGCTCCTCGCCGCTCCTCCAGCTTCGCCGCGATCGCGGCGACGCGGAGGCGATGCGACTGGACGGCGAACGCGTCCATGTCGCGTGCGATGACCACCATGTCGTCCGGGATCGGCGATACGGTCACGATCCGGTCACCAGCGCTTCGCCGGAACGTCTTCGGCGTCGACCCTTTCGCAGGACAGGGGCAGCACCTCGGTCAGCATCTCGATGATGGCCTCGAACTGCGCCTCGTTGATGGAGTATTCCGATTCGAACCTCCGCGTGCCGACGGTCACCACGCCGGTGAACTCCTTCGACCACGTCTCGCGGAACAGCCTGTGGACGCTCCACGTCGGCACCGCGGTCGCGATGATGGCGATCTCGGTCACGTCCGTCTCGCGCCGCATGAACTTCGCGCCGGGATGCGTCTCGCGCTCGAATTCGGCCTGGTAGTGCTTGAGACGCTGGATCGAGGTCGTGCCTCCGCTCATCATGGCGGTCGCCGCCGCGAGCGACATGGCCCGCTTCAGCATCGGCGCGTCGGCGCTGTCGAACACGAGGGTGCGCAGGCGCGCGCCGTTCCCGTTCTCGTCGAGCGGCAGGGGCGTGAGATCTGGCTTCATGGTCGTTCCTCGCCGTATGGACTGCGTCGTGCCGCCTCTATCAGAAGAGGGAAGCCGGTCTTCGGATCCAGCACGACCAGAGGGCAGCCCTTGCGGCGTCCTGTGGGGTCGACCGGCGCGATCCTGACCTCTCCTCCGCGTATGAGCGTCTCGGCCTCATCGCGGGAGACCGTCCTCGTCACGAGCCCCGCCACGACGACGACGTCCTCGCCCTTCGGAAGGTCGATCAGGGCGAAGGCCTGAGGGATGGCAGGCAGGCTCTCGAACCATGCCTGTGCGATGGCCAGGGCGAGACCTTCGGGCTGGCTCACGACTTCGTCGCCTTCGGCAGCGGGATGCCGCACAGGACCTCTTCGGCCAGCCGGTCGCCGACCTCGTCGCGCACCGACAGCAGGGACAAGGCACGCTTCGTGGCGGTCCTGCGGGATCCTGCCAGCCGTTCGTATTCGACCGCCGCGTCGACGAGACCGTGCTCGGCGACCAGCTCCCGCGCGCGCCGTGCGTCGATCAGATCGATGATCGACGAGATCGTCAGCGCGACGCCCATCACGCCGTAGACGGGGGACAGGGTCAGCGTCGCCGCTCCCGTGAACGCCATGGCGGCGGCGACGGCGAACGCGTGCTCCGACTGCCGCCATCTCGTCGCGGCGATCCCTCTCGTCGCGACGACGCGTACCGCGATGGCGAGCCATGCGACGCCAGTCGTCGCGCACAGTCCGCATGCGATCCGAGTCAGGGTCGTCACGCCCTGCGGATCGCGAAGCGGGTCGCCGCCTTCCAGGAGCTGGAACGACACGACCACCAGCCACAGTCCTGCGATTGCGGCTCGCAACGCGACGTTGTCCAGCATGGACGTCATGGTGCGGATCATCGTGATCGTCCTTGGATGGCACGATCGTCCATGCGTCCCCTGGATCGCATGGTCTGGTCGCAGCGGGGGCTTCGCCGACGTTCGGCCAAGGGTCTTTCCTTTATGCAAGGGTTCATGCGGACTGTTCCGCTACGACACGACCCTATACCATCCATCTCTCCGGCGCATCGGTCGTTGACGCGGTCGAAGGCCTCTGGCAACGTGCACTGATCATGGTCTGATTCACCCACCGCAGCACTCGACGCAAACGCCAGACGGGGACGACCATGTCCGATTCCATGACCACCTTCACCGACGCCGAACTCTCGTCCGCCATATCGGATGCTATGGCGAGCCAGGCCGAGGCCAATCGGCTTCGCGATGCGTCGGTCGCCGCACTGGTCGCCCTCCAGAAGGAGCAGGCGGCCCGCAAGGCCGCACGGAAGGCCGAGATCTACGTGGAGACACGTCGCATCGCGGCGTCCAAGGGGCTTCAGCCCCCATCGCCACCCAAGGGCTTCGTCGAACCGTGCGTTAGGGCGGCATCGGCACGCCTGGCCGTGCTGCCCATCGTGACGACCCGCAGCCCGGAGTCGTCTTCTCCGGCAGGAGAGGCGCGTCCCGTCGTCGTCGAAGATCCGCTTGCGACGGGGCCGCTCATCCGCGGCGTCAGCGATCATGCGGTCGTGCGCTATCTCGAGCGCGTGCTCGGCGTGGACATGGCGGCGATCCGTTCGAGGATCATGACGCCGCTCGTGGAGAGCGCGATCCGTTCGGGCGTTCGAAGGATCAGGACCGCCGACGGCGTGGTCGTGGCGACCGACGGCATCGTCACCTCGTTCCTGCCGAACGAGAACGGACCGAACCGGAGGAGGACGGGCCACATCGATCGCGGCAAGGGCAGGCGGCGGCGTCCCGAATCCACGCACGGATCGGACGTCGACTGGTCGGCGTCCGTGGACTAGGCCGGTTCGAGGAGGCTCGGCGTCCGCGCGATCAGGGCGTCGGCGTCCGCGATCCATTCCGGATCGATGCCCATTTCCACCGGCTGCTCGAAGATCTCGGCGAGCTCGGCCGGCGAATAGGGGCCGTCCACGTCCCAGCCCATCAGGCCGTACTCCTCGGCCATGTCCGCCGGTTCGCGCAGGCCTCGTGCGTCGGCGTCGAAGCGGTCGCACGAGACGTATGCGTGGATCGCGCCGCGACCGTCCGCCGTGTTCGGCTCCTGGTCGTCCGAGAACAGCAGGGAGATGCCGACTCCGGTCTCTCCCCTGTTCTCGAGGATGGCGGCCGCGGCGATCGCGAAGGATCCGCAGCGACCGTTGAGGAACATGTCGACGAGGTCCTCGTCGCGAAGCCCATCTGTCATGCGATCAGTCCCGTTCGATGCGGCGCATGCCGCCGCCGAGCTTCTCGAGGCCCACGCCGAGGGCTCCGAGCGCCAGTCCGACGATCCGTGGATCCGCATGCGGGTCCATGCCGCCGCCGAGCATCGAGAGGCGCGATCGCAGGTCGTCCGAACGCCGTCCCGTCTCGCGTTCGCGACGGCGTTCGATCGCCTCCCGGGCGGTCGCCACGTCCTTGCGGCGCTGGTCGTTCTGCGCGACGTCGGCGCGGGAGATCTCCGCGTCCTGCTGTCCCTTCCGGTACGCCATGCGCGGCCACGAGGGCGCGAAGCCGCGACCACGCGGTTCGTCGCGCTGGGGACGTCCGGCGGCTCCGTCGAGGTAGTGGCGGCACCACGCCGCCCGCTGGACGGGAGGCCAGTCGGAAGGCGAGAGTGCCATGACGCGGGCCGGGATCCCGGCGAGCGGTGCCGGGCGCTTCGTGCGGGTCCTGGACTTCGGCACGCTCAGGCGGCCGCAGCCAGGCGGATGCGCTTGCCGGAGCCGCGGTTCCAGGCCGCGATCGTGCCGAGGTTGGCGCCGGCCGCGGCGCAGGCCGTCTCCGCGGGCGAATCGCCGAAGGCCGCCTCGCTGAGGAGCGTGGCCGAACGGCTGCGGGCGTCCATGTAGTCGTGAGGCGAGACGTTGCTTGGCATTTTTCTTCCCCCTGATGGGTTGCTGCCCCTTCATTCCGAAGCAGCCTCCCTTGCCCCTTGCTATGCGATCAGTCGTCCTCGTCGATCGCGAATCGAGCGACGCTGAGGTTGGAGAGCACGTCCCACCATGCGTGCGCCCTCACGGCGGCGATGCCGCCGTCGTTCCAGGCCTTCGCGAACTCGCGCGCGATGCGCGAACGCGTGTCGTGGGCCAGGCGCTTCCAGGCGTCCACCCGGCTCCTCTGCACGGCGGGGATGTTCACCTCGCCGAGATGTGGAAGAAGCAGCTGCTCGTGTCTCGAGTCGATCATGGTCGTGAACCCCCGTTCCGGCATCATGATGCACCATTCCCTGCCATGGATGCAATGGTCCATCCGCACGACGTGCACGAAGTCGTCGTTGCGGATCGCGCGCCTCCGGTGTAGCGTGCCGCCGGACCGTCCACATCGGTCCGGGGGGAATGCACGTGTCCAATCTGCTGATCGGCATCATCGGGGTAGCGCTGTTCATCGGACTCGCGATGGGCGCCGCACTGTTCATCGGGCCCCAGTTCGACGAGGCCCAGACCAACGCGCAGGCGAGCGACACCGTCCAGGCCGTCTCGTCCGTCGCGTCGTCGGTGAACTCCTACAGGCTGGCTACCGGCTACAGCTTCGGTCCGGCCCTGTCGTCGTCCCAGGCCCTCGTCGATGCGGGATACCTCCGCGACGTCCCGATGAACAGTGCGTTCAGCGGTCGTCAGCCCCAGATCGTGAACGCGGCGGGCCTGGATTCCGCGAACAGCGGTGCTCCTGCGAGCTTCGTCCCGAAGTACGTCATCATGTCCCTGGGCGCCAATCAGGACCTGTGCACCATGATCGAACGCAAGGTCGGCAGCATTTCGACCGCGACGACCGTCAGCGCCTCGGCGAGGGCGATGGAGGGTGCCGTCAACCGTCAGGTCGGCTGCTTCAGGATCTCGTCGGCCGCCACCGGCGTGGCCAGCGGCGACTACGTGGTCTATTCGCGTATCTGATCGACGACCGCCGCCGTCAGGCGGCGAGGTCCAGCGCGGCACCGTTCGGCGCACCGGTCTGGGCCTGGACCTCCGCCATCGCCCTGAGCGCCGACATCGCATCGGGGATCGTCATCTTCATCCAGACGGTGTCCGACATGTCGCAGACGATCCTCGTGTCCCCCTTGTGGTCGATGCACTTCGCGGTCACCCTGCTGGTGTGGCACAGCGACGCGATCGTCCTGGAGATCTCTCCATCGGGGGACAGGTCCAGATCAAGGCCCAGAGCCGCGCCCGGGAGGTTGCGCTGCTTCCTGTCGATCTGGATGCATCCGGGAGCGTACGCTGACGGAAGCACGAGGACGTGCGGCTCAGGCAGGTCTGACGTGGCGCCGTTCTCCTTCGCCAGGGCCGCCACGTAGCGGGCCGCCAGGGACCATCCGTCGTGGGGGGACCCGGGAGCGTCCCCGAGGATCGCGAGCCACCGGTCGAGGACCGCCAGTATCTCGACGCGGTCGAGACGCGGAGGGACGCTGCCGAGGGGGTGCCGTTCCTTCACCGTGACGAGAGGCTCCTTGGAGCGCTGCTGTCCCGCGAAGACCCGTATCTCGAAGCGATCTCGATCGCACGCGTAGTGGACCCAGCCGTAGTTCGCGTTGGCCCGGACGAGGCTGCACGACAGGAACTGCGACTTGTCGTCGTAGCTGTTCTCCGCGACGTAGCGTCGACCCCTGGACGTCGAATGGGCCATGCGGACCGCGATTGCGTTCCGCGCGATCGTCACGGCCTTCCTGACGGCCGTGTTGGCGGGCCTTCCTTCGCATCGTGCGAAGGTGGTGAAGACCGGACCCGTGGTCGACGCGTCGGCGATCACGCGGGGTCGCCGTACTTCATGTCGAGGTAGCGTCCACGGGTCTGGAGGCCGTCGAGGTCGCGCTGCGCCAGGCGCTCGAGGATCTCGGCGGTCTCGTTCTCGATGACGGTGAGCCCGTGCCGTAGCGTCTCCTCCGGCGTCTGCCCGTTGCGATCCACCGTCCGTAGGCTCGCCGGCACGCGTTCGAATTCGGCGACCAGCGATGGAAGCTGCTCCGCCAGCAGTCCACGCACCTCGGCGGCCTCCGCACCCTGGGGATCGAGGCGCGTCACCAGCGGCTCGAGCGTCCGCAGGCGTTCCGAGATGGAGGACAGGATCGTGCGTGCCGGAGCGGGCAGCGCGCGTGTCCGCGAGCCGATCCAGGCGATCGCGTCCTTCGACAGGTCGGCGACCGGCACGGAGGCCATGTCCCTGGCCTCCGGCGCGTCCGGGCGCCTGAGCGACCAGGCGATTCCGCCGGCGCCGACGAGGATCAGGGCGATCAGCGCGAGCATCGCGCCGCCGAGACCGATCGGCGTTATCGCACCGATCGTGCCGGCGAGCACGACGACGGCGACGAGCGCGGCTCCCGTCGTGACGAGGCGGCGCACCACGACCGCCGGATCAAGGTCCGGACGCGGGTCCGCCGCCGACTCGTCCTGCAGCCGCTGCCATGCGCGCTTCGCCTCGGCGATCGCCTCGCCGCCCTGGTCTTCGATAGCCATCTTTTCGCTCCCATAGGAATTCATCGGCAGATGCATCAGCGTGCATCCTTCCTCTCTATCTCGCCATCGCCGTGCAGACGGTCGATCTCGGCGAGCGCCCTGATGGTCTGCATGGGATCGGCCTGCTGGATCGCCGTCCTGCAGGATCTCAGCCTGATCTCCAGGTTCTCGCCGCCCATGACCGCCGACATGGTGGTCATGGGCGGCGCGAGCGCGGCCTCGAGATCCACCAGCCGCGTGAACTCCGCGTCGATGGTGGCGGGCTTCCCGTCACGCCTCAAGGGCTCGAAGGAGAAGGCCGAGTGCGGACCGGACAGGGTTAGGACTCCGTTCTCGGCGTCCTCGACATGCGCGGACAGGATCGCGGCGAGACGTCCGGCCGTCGCTGCGGCCGCTCTCTCGTGCCTCTCGAGCCTGCGACGGTCCTGCATGACCGCGCGGTCCAGCACGTCGGCTATCCATCCGAGGCGCACCGAGGCCGCATGGCCGTCGACGTATTCCGGATCGCCGATCCGCGTCTCCGCGATCACCGTGAACGTGGAGGCGGCGAAGGTGCCGATCGCATGACGGACCAGGACGGGGTCCTTCGGCCTCGCGTCGACGTGCATCTCCCCGGCGGCCATGATCGTGACGGTGCCTGCCTTCCAATCGGGCGTGAAGCCCGACAGGATGGTGCCGTCCTGCAGCATGTCGACGTGCTTCTCCTCGCACGCAGCGAGGCGAGGCGCCATCTCCCTGAGGTGCGCGGCCACCGCCAGCACGGCGTCCTCTCCGACCATGCCGCGGTGCCAGCGCACGGGCGGGATCGATCTCGATCGTCTCGCCATCACCGTCAGGCCGCCAGGTCCAGAGGCGACGGAGGCGTCGGCGTCGGTGCGGAGGCGATCGGTCGGATGGACCGATGCAGATCCTGGATCGGCACGACGCACGGGAAGTTCTCGCGCACGGATTCCGGAAGCTGCTGGATTCCGACGTAGGCGTCGGACCAGCACACGTCGTCGGGCAGGTCCTCGGCGAGGATCTGCGCGTGCTCCTCGACGCTCCGCTCGGACACGACCTCGCTCCAGTCGAGGTCGCCGTCGAGGATCATGGCGTTGGTCTCGGCACGCGCACGCAGCCTGAGGGCGTCCCAGACGGTCCTGGGAGCCGCCTCGGGGGCCGCGGGCATCGGAAGGCTCGTCTGGAGCGTCGCACGGCTTCCGCGCGCCATGCGGGACACCTGACCGGTCCACCAGGTCTCCATGACGGTCGCGACCAGGGCGTTCGACTTGGAGAACGAAGGGTCGCGCCTGCGCTCGTCGTTGGCGATCCGGCGGGCGCGCACCCCGTACGCCTGGCTGTCGATCGAGGCGACCCGGTCGTCGAGCATCGCGACCGCCTCGGCGCCGTCGGACTTCAGTCCGAACAGGTGAAGGCGCACGCCCGGCGGCAGGGCGGAGTGAAGCCGGTCGACGACCGCCACGATGCCGTCCTCGCCGCCCGTCTGTCGACGGCACATGGAGCCGACGCCGACCACGGCTTCGGCCGGCACCATGTCGGAGATCATGTCGAAGCAGCGCAGGTAGTCGTCCGGGGTGGAGCCCTGGATGACGTGCATCAGGCGATCCTCGATGCCGCAGTCCTCGGAGACGAGCCGGCACTCGCGATTCAGCGCGGCCGTCTTCACGATCCGCTCCCGCACCTCGTCGCGGTCGCGGGCCACCTCGGGCTCGACGCACATGTCCATGGAGGAGAAGCGGCGCCAGGGATGGGCCGCGCACAGGCCGATGACGTACTGGGGCACGGTCCATTCGTAGCCGTTCTTCAGCGCCATGGCCACGAAGCCGGCCGAATCCAGATCGATCGAGGCGAGGCCTCCCGCATGACGGAGCTGGGACAGGTTCCAGCCCGACCACTCCTTCATGCGCTTCGTGCGGCCCGTCCTCGGACCGGGAGGCAGCCAGCGGTCCGGCACGACGCCGAAGTCGGTCTGCCTGGAGAAGGCGGAGGCGGAGACGAGGACGGGCGCGCCGAGTCTCCCGGCCGTGCGGGTGAGGGGTCCGTCGGAGAGGTACGGGAGTCCCAGGACGACCTCGACCGCCATCAGGACGCGAACCCGGCCGACGACGCGCACCACATTGCGGTCGTTCCGATGAGCATCAGCGTCGCGCAGATCGTGGCCAGACGCTTCCCTCGTCGGTCGAAGGAGACGATGCCCGACGCGAACACGACGCCTGCGAAGCCGAGGGCCATGCCCACTAGCGTCACGACGATCGAAGTCGTTTCGTCCATCGTCATGCTTCGTCCTCGTCTCCGGGCATCGTTCCGAGGATGGTGCGGATCCGTTCGAGCGGAGCCCGTTCGACGAACAGGAGCCGGTGCAGCTCCTCCGCTTCGATGCAGCTGCCGCCCGAGCCCGCCTGGTTGCAGTGGAGGACGTCCATGGCCGTCATGTCCTTCTCGGGAAGGTCGTCGTCGTCGACGAACGAGGTGCCGTAGGCGGTCGCGGCCTCCATCGCTTCCAGGATGAGCGGCATCGGACGGTCGTTCCTCGCCACGAGGTGACGGATCATCTCCTCGCGGTCCAGGCCCGTCGTGATGGGTCCATCCGCGACGGTGGTCCAGTGCACGAACACGCCGCCATGATGCAGGATCGGTCTGGCCATCGTCAGGCTCCCGGCGCCATGATCGGTCCCGCCGTCATGAGCGTGGACAGGACGGCGAAGCCGGCCACGAAGCACGTGCTCAGCACGTCGGCCTTCGTCCTGGCCAGTCTGATCGTGCCGATCCACAGCACGACCGAGCATGCGGCAAGCAGTATCGCGAGCGCGGCGGAGTCCGACATCTTTTCTCTCCTGGTCCAGTCCTCAGGGACGGATCCGGCATCATCCTCCTACGGCTCCGGCGGAAGGGCAAGCGACCTTCCCTCTTCCGCCGGAACCGCTTCTCACAGTCTGAGCACGCCGAGAGCGTCCTCGATCTCCCCCGCCGCGTCCTCGGTGCGTGCGATGGCCGCCTTCGTGCCCTCGCGCAGGATGTCCAGGAGGACGCCCGGGCGCGCCGCGGCCTCGGCCCTGCGTTCGCGGATGGGGGCGATTTCGGCCTCCAGCACGTCGAGGAGCCTGCGCTTCAGCGCCATGTCCCCGAGACCGCCTCTGCGGTAGTGCGCCTTCAGGGCGTCGACCGCCTCAAGGTCGGGATCGTAGGCTTCGAGATGGGCGAAGACGACGTTCCCCTCCACGCGGCCCGGATCGGACACGGCGATGTGGTCGGGATCGGTGTACATCGCCATCACGGCCTTCTTCAGATCCGCCGCCGAGCATCCGAGCGATATCGCGTTCCCGAGGCTCTTGGACGCCTTCGCCTTGCCGTCGATGCCGGGAAGCCGCGTCGTGCGCGACAGCATGGCCTTCGAATGCGGAAGCAGGGACCGGCCTGCGAGCCTGTTGACCTGGTCTACGATCTCGTTGGACAGCTCTATCATCGGGAGCTGGTCTTCGCCCACCGGAACGACCTGCGCGCGGAACGCCGTGATGTCGGCCGCCTGGTGGACGGGGTAGCACAGGAACCCCGCGGGCAGGGACTTCTCCATGCCCTTCTGAGCGATCTCGGCGCGCACCGTGGGGTTCCGTTCGAGACGTGCGACCGAGACGAGGTTCAGGTAGAGCGCGCCGAGGCGTGCGATCGCCGGCACGGCCGACTGGAGGCAGATCGTCGTCTTCGAGGGATCGATGCCGACGGCGATGTAGTCTGCCATCACCTCGAGGACGTTCGCCCTGATCCTCGAAGGATCGCGGCCGTTGTCGGTGAGGGCCTGCACGTCGGCCACGAGTATGGTCTGGTCGTGGGTGTCCTGGATCGCCACGCGGCTGCGCAGCGAGCCGACGTGGTGTCCGAGGTGCAGCGCGCCGGTGGGACGGTCGCCCGTGAGGACGATCGGGCGGACGGCGGAGGTGTCGATGGTGTTCATGGTGGTGGTGCTCCTTCTTGGGAGCGCCGCCGGCATCTCGGGCGCATCATGACGCGGCGTCGGCCCGAGGGGCCGGCGGCGCGTTGGTTCGTCCCGCTATCGCAGGATGGGTCGCGCCGCTCGTTGGGAGCGGCGCCAGCTCTGTGCGCTCTTTTTCATACGTTCGATCATGACGTCTCCGTCGATCGGAGTCCAGCGCGAAGTCCTCGGACTTCGCACGACCTTCACCCCTTGTCTGCGTAGAAGACGTGTCCACCGATCCGGGCGACCTGCCTCATGCCGTGTCGCCACGAAGGCTTGACGTAGGTGGCGTGGAAGAACAGCGACTTCCTGGCGCGCGACCTGATGGTGCCCGCGACGACGTCGCGGGCCAGTTCCGTCATCTCGTCGGCGTGCTCGATCGGCACGGAGGGTATGGCGCCACCGTGGACGAAGGAGAACTGGCTGGGCTGCCTGACGACCCCGCAGGCCGTCGACGCGAAGCGCGAGTCGCCCTTGCGCGCCAGGACCACCTCGGCCACGGCGATGCGGCCTTCGAGGGGTTCTCCCTTGGCCTCGTGCCACATGGCTCTGGCAAGGCAGCGCAGCTCGGAAGCGGACGTCGTCACGACGACTGGGAGCCTGACGGGCATCCTGACGGGGGTTCCCGCTGCGGAGGCCGTGCTCTTTGGGGGCGCGGGCTGCGGAGGGGGAGATGTCCTTGTGCTGGTCGCGATGGCCGCGAGCATGCACAGCGTCGAGGATAGGCCGAGCATCAGGCCTGGCAGTGCGTGGCTTCGCAATCTTCGTCTTCCAGGTGCGCGCGCAGGAATCGGCGCGGCGTCCCCCCGGGATGTGCCGCGCCGCCGCCTGCGAACGTCTCCGCGGCCGCAGGCGGCGCGCGTATTCCGGGTTTCTTCTATCGTCCCGGATTCGTTCCGTCCATCGGAACCTCCAGCGCATCACCTCTCGGCGGTGCGCCTTGCGAGCGTGGCGCCGAACGGCGGCATCGCCGACGGTCCGTGCGCGGTCGCCTTCTTGACCGCGTCGGGGGTGGTTGCCGCGTCCTTGGCCTGATCCTTCAGGCTCCTGGACCAGCCGGCCTCCTCCCGCGCGGTCTGCGAGACCGCGACGAGGTATCTGCCGACGTCCTTGGGCGTCTGCAGTTCCATGTCGATGATCGACCTGGCCTCGTCGAGTCCCTCGCGCAGATCCACGATCCTCGCGTCCTTCGACGCGGGGATCGTGTCTATGAGCGCCGATACGGCGTCGCGGACCGCATCGTCGCTGGGCATGGCGGCACCCGGCTTGCCGTTCATCCATGCGTCGGCGAGGACGTCGCAGGCCTCCGCCACGCGGATCAGCGTGGCGGGTGCGTCGATGCGTGCGGTGGAGGCGTTCATCGGCTCTGTCCTCCCAGACGCGTTGCGACGTGTGCGATCGTCGCCTGCTGCTCGGCGGGTCCGCGCGCGGGGGCCGCCGCACCGCGGCTCAGGCTCGCCGCGGCCTGTGCGAGGACTCCCTTGCGGGAACCCGCGACGCCCGGCGACAGCGAGTCCGCCAGGTTGGTCGCGTTGAGGTCGCCCGTGTTGTTCGACACGGCGCGGCCTTCGGTCGCGACCATGGCGGCGGCCGTGCGCACGTGCGCGCTGTTCGCGTCGCGGCCGCGCATCAGGTAGTTCGCCTCCGCACGCGCGAGGCCCAGAGCCGTCTTCTCGTCGGCTTCGGGAGGCGCCGCGTGGAATTCCGCCCCGTGACGGCCCGTGAAGTCGACGCGTTCGCGTTCGAGGCGCCAGACCTTGCTGGTGTCCCTCATGGCGTCGACGAGCACGCCGACGGGATCCTCGCGCTCGCGCGTCTCCTTTGCGATCGCCTTCGTGACGGCGGTCTGTGCGAGGGCGAGCTCCTCCATGCTGGCGGAGGAGGACCAGGGCGAGTTCAGGATGTTGATCGGTCCCGGGTCGCCGAATCCGTCGCGGGGCTGCATGTAGTATTCGCCTGCGGCACCGTTCTCCTCGAGGACGGTCTCCTTCAGCGCCGCGAATCCTTCCGGGTGCAGCTCGTCCTTGTCCTTGCCTGCGAAGCCGACGACCTCGCGTGCCGGTCCGTCGACGAGCATGACGCCGTCACGCAGGACCTCGTCCTCGGCGAGGGGGACCGCCCACAGGCGTTCGTCGCGGACGAGCAGGACGCCGTACATGTGCTCGCGTCCGCCCTCCTCCATGAACTGCCTGGCTGGGTGGCGGCCCTCCTTGCCTTCGAACTCGTATTCGAGATGCGTGGCCTGCCGCTCGCCGCCCATGTGGTCCGGCTCCATCTGGGTGCGGACGATCGACTTGGAGATCGTGAGCGGATCCATGCCCAGCTGGTCCATCGTGTCGTGGACGTCGACGCCGGGGATGCGGGCCTCGGTGTCGATGCGGACCTTCTCGCCCGGCAACTCCATGCTCTTCAGCCAGCGGTCTTCCTGCTCCCTGGCGTCGATGCCTTCGTAGACGATGCCCATGCCGGCGATCCTGCGGACGGACGCGAGCGCGGAGGACGCGTTCGCATGGTCGATGCGGTCGGCGATCTCGCCGGTGTGGGCATCGATGATCTGCCACTTGACGTCGCCGTCCTCGCTCCTGGTGGAGCCCAGACCGAGTCCGGGTGCGCCGGCCACGGCGAATCCCACGTTCCTCCTGTCGCTGGTCGCCGCGATCTCGTCGAGCCGCGCGGCCGTCCCGGGCGAGCCGATCGCGGTGCTGCCCACGACGTAGTCGATGTAGGAACCGTCGAGGGCCGGCGCCACGTCGGGCCCAGCTGCGGCGAGGGCGCGGCCGATGTTGGTCGCGAAGGTCCGGTCCTCGCGGGCGGGCGTGCCCTCCGTGCCGTGGACGACGGTGATCGCCTCAGCGAGCTGCTTGGCGTCCCGTCCGCTCATGCCGCGCCCTTCGGTCGCGAGCTCGGAGGCGATGCGCACTGCCGCCTCGTCGGCCTCCTTGCCCGCGACGAGGAAGCGCGCCTCGGCCCACGCCGCGGTGTGCTGCTGGTCGCGGAAGTCCGCGGGGTTCTGGTTCTCGCCGATCCTGGCGACGGGCGCGTCGCCGCGCCAGACCTCCTGGGCGACTGTCATCTCCGTGCGGAGGCGTTCCTCGTGGGTCCTGGTCATGGCGTTGATCGTCCTGCGTTGCGGTCCATGGCGATAGTATGGACGAACGAACCCGCGCAGCGCAATGGGACGATCAGGCGGCGACCCTGTCGGCGTGCTTCCACCCGGCGAGCACGCGCAGACGCGTCAGGGCGTCCGGCATCGCCACTTCCGAGAAGGCGATCGAATGGTCGCCGATGCGGAAGTCCCGGATGCGCCGTCCTTCGACCATGGAATAGGCCCATGCGACGTCCGGGACGTCGCGGAAGGCATGGCGCACCGCGGACCGCACGAGCCTCGATATGGACGGGTGGACGTGGTCCATGCGCGGTCCACGACAGGCGTCGGCTTCGCAGACGGGTGCCGACGGCAGTCCCCGATCGGTCGTGTTGGCGTCGATCAGGTCTCCGACCATCGCACGGACCGCCTCCCAGGCGCCCTGCGTCGCGGACCTGACCGGCGCGAAGGCGTCGGCGTCCGCCCACACGGTGGATTCGTCCAGCGCACGTCGGCAGAAGTCGCGAAGCGCCGCCGTGGCATCCCCTTCGTGCGGGTGCACCTGCAGATGCAGTCCGAATGCGCGCATCTCGGCGTGGATCGGTGTCGTCGGAGCGGTCTGGCGGACGTCGACCGGATGCTTCGCCATCGGATCGTCAAGGGACGCCAGCATCCGGGGAAGCCTCTCCCGCAGCCTGTCGGCCTCGGGGCCGCTCAGGCGCTTCACGTCGATGACGAGACGGCGCTTCATGCGGTCAGCCGCTTCTCGATCACGGCGTTGCGGTATTCCCGCTCGGTCGTGACCTCGCGGCCCACCCAGTCCGGGAGGACCAGACGCGCGTCCTCCGACGGCAGCTCGACCTCGACGAGGCAGAGTCCGTCGAGTTCGGGATTGATGAAGGAGTCGAGCTCCCAGATCCGACCCGCGTGCTCGATCTTGACGCGCCGCTTGCGCAGCGCCGGGCCGCAGTGCGCGGAGATCGCGTCGTGGTCGTCCTGGGAGATCTGTGATTCCGGCTCGTGGCACGACGCGCCGGTGATCGGCTTCTTCATCGTCAGCTCGTGGCGCGGGCATGCGCCCGAGATGTGGGATGAGCGGCGGATGCGGAAGACCCAGTCCACAGGGTCGCGCAGCTTCCGGCGTTCGCAGACGCCGCCTCCGTCGAGCTGCTCGACGGTCGCCGGAGAGCAGAAGCCGGTCAGCTTGTCGTGCATGGCTGCGTCGATGGCCACGTCGATCCTGACCCCGTCCTTCTTCAGGACGAGGTGATGGGTGGCCGGCGACATGGTCGACGCGCGCTTGCGCAGGCGTATCCGCCAGCCCTTCAGCGGCAGGTAGCGCTGCTGCAGCAGCTTGCGTGAGCGGATGCAGCCGGCATCGGCCGCCTGCCGTTCGATGTCGTAGGGCTTCCGCACCGGCAGGAACTTGCGTTCGATCTCGATCATCTTCGGCATGGCGGTTTCCTTCAGCCCTGGCGCGATTCGACGCGGGCGACGTGCGTGCGGGCCCATTCGAGCATCCTCGATGCGAGTGCGGCCCACGCCAGCACCACCACCGCGGACGTCAGGCCCATGATGGTGAAGAACAGCATGGCCCTGCCCCATCCGGGCATCTGGCGGGACGCCTCGCCGAGGCGTTCCGGCATCCCCAGGACCAGAAGGGCGACGCAGCCGAGCATGAAGCCGGCGGCGCAGATGCGACTGCGTGCGGCGCGGCTCATGCTGCGTGCGCCAGCGGCGCGTCGTCCGACACGTCCCATGGGGGCGAGTCGTCGTTCGGATCGCGCGGCGGGATCGGCACGGTCGGATGCGTCACGAGGACGATCTCGCCGTCGACGTAGTCCCGGTCTTCCTGATCTGCTTTCATCCGTCGAACTCCTTCGAGAATCAGTTCGCCGAAAGCCTCAGCTCTTCGTACTCCTCGCCGATCCGCACCTGTCGGAACGGCTTCGACGCGACGAGGTCCTGCGCCTCCAGCATCAGTCTCATGCGCTCCATGGCGTCGAGAGCGTCCATCTCCGCGTTCGACGCGACGGGAACCGATCTGCGTTCGAACTTCCAGTCCCGCATGCCTGCGGTCTTGCGGGTCAGGAGGCATGTCGATCCCGCCAGGTCCAGGATCATCCGCGCTCCCGTGGTAGACAGCTTCCACGTCGATCTGCTCCTGCCGTCCCAGATCGACAGGGTCGGTTGGCGGCCGGCGACGGGAAGCCCCAGCGCATCCGTCGTGCGACGTCCGATGGTCTCGACCATCGCGATCCTGAGCAGGACCTGCAGTCGCGTCGAGGCGCCGCGCAGCCGGTTCATCGTCACGGGGTCGTGCGTGGGGTCGAGATCCTCGACCAGCGCCCGCACGGACGCGCAGGCCTGCTGCGCGTCCTTTCCCAGGGACGCCCTCGAGGTGCGATGGAGCAGGACCTCGTCCAGTTCGATGCGTCTCGTCGGACCGTCGGCCTCCTCGTGCACGAAGCGCAGATGGTTGTCGCCATCGTGCGTCACCATCGTCTGCGAGCCGTCGGCCAGCAGGTACCGGAAGGTTCCGACGGCGTTCGGACCGGTGCGCTGGTTGCGCGCCCTCGGCCCGATGCTGCCCACCAGACGAGCTCCGTCCAGCGCCAGGGGCAGGGCGGCCATGTCCTCGATCGCCTGTGCGGTCTCGCGCGCGTCCAGGGACGTGAGTATGGTCGTGGGCACGTCGGCGGTCTCCGTCAGATCTCTACGGAGATGCGCTCGACGTTCAGTCGCAGGGGTTCGCCGCGAGCATGCTCGGCCGACGCGATGCGGGGCGATCGCCGCGACCGGAAGGGAGCGGCGCGCAGGACGTCGCGCATGCGGCGTCCGGCTGCGAGTTCCGGGTGCAGGTCGGCAGCGTCGCCGACGCGGCCGTAGTCGGCGGCGTGTGCGATGTCGTCGTCCTTGGTCGAGAAGTAGGTGACCTCTCCGCAGATCAGCCGATCCAGCCTGAAGGAGCGGCCTTCGAGGTTGCCGTACAGCTCCAGACCCCGGACGCCCGCCACTTCGATGGGGCCCTTGCGGCGCGAGAAGTCGGGACGGTGCGAGACGATGGCGGCCCTGAGGGTCGCCGCGTCGACGCCCTGCGACGCGTATGCGTCGACGATGACGGCGTCGATCGAGATGGCGCCGGAATGGAAGCCCATTCGCGCGGCCAGGGTCTCGGGGGTGTCGTCGTCGCGGACGATGGTCATGGGCATGATGGTGCTCCTTCGGTGATGATGATGGACCGGGTGTCTGGATTCGACAAGGTCTTCACGTCCGCCAGTCGAGGTCCGGCAGGACGATCGCCTCGTCCTGCATCCATTCCTCCGGCGGCTTCCATCTGGTGCAGGACCGGACGGACACCGGATGTCCCGGCCGCAGGCGCAGCTCCTGTTCCGAGTCGCCGAGATACCAGTCCATCAGCGCCATGCAGCTGACGTCCCAGTCTATGGACGCCAGGGGCACGATGGCCTCGACGCAGAGGGTCGACGGCGCATCCCGTCCGCCCTCCGCCCACATCGCGTAGATGTCGACGGTCTCGTCGATCGAGTGCGTCCAGAAGACGCCGAGGTCGGCGCGCAGCGCGTCCGGCGTCGCTCCGATCAGTCGGTGCGCGCGGATGCCGCCGTCAACGATCGGCAGCTTCGCGAGCGTGGCCTTCGCCGTCTCGGCGCGCTGCAGGCACCATGTCGCGATTTCGGTCTGTCCGACGCCCGACCGCGGATCGAGGTTCTCGTATTCGATCCCACGCTCGTGGAAGGCGGCATCGCAGATGCCTTCCATCGTGTATTCTAGGGTCGAGACGGGACACTGCATCTCCGGTTTGTGGTCCCGGATGAAGGGATCCCAGTGCGGTCCTTCGCCCAGCAGCCATGCGGCGACGGCTGCGGCGCACGTGCTCACGTCGATCACGTGGGCGGGATGCATCGTCGCATCGGTGGCGATCGTCTCCGCATCGATCGTGCTGGCCTCTTGGGTGGTGGTCATCAGGTCGTCCAGTCTAGGTCGGGAAGCACGAGCCGTCGGCGACGGCCTTCGATCAGGGACTGGTCCCACGACCAGGCCGCGACGTCCACGAGCGGACGGTCGGGACGCAGGCGCAGCTCGAGTTCGCAGTCGCCCGAGTACCAGTCCATCCGCGCCATGCAGCTGGCCTGCCAGTCGACATGGGAGTGGTGGATGCGCGCGGTGATCAGGATCTCGTCCGTCCGGTCGGAGCCCCATGGGGCCGACAGGATGCCGCCGTGCTGCACGTCCGTCGTCCAGAAGACGCCGATCGTTGAGCGCAGATCCTCGGCGCGGCACGCGATCACCCGTTCGACGAAGACCGTGCCGCGGTCGTCGATCGGCAGTCCGGCGAGCTGCTCCGCCTTCTCGTCCGACCTGATGCGGCACCAGTCGTCGATCGCGCGCATGGCGTCCGGATGCGACAGGTCTCCACCCCGGTATGAGCAGGGGATCTCGTCCTGCATGTGCTCCTGCACCGCCAGGAGTATGTCTCCTGCGTGCATCGCGCCGTCCCAGACCAGGTCGGGCCGGCACGTGTTGCTGAGGGCGTCCCAGTGTGGGCCGCGCCGGTTGATCGAAGCGGCGACGATCGTCGCCGCTTCGTTCCGATCGACGATCCGAGAAGGGTGCGCGTCGGCGTCGAGGAGCATCGTCGCCATCGGTTCAGCCGAGGAAGACGAGCACGATGCTGGCCCACAGCATCTTGCATCCGTAGTGCAGGATCTGGTCGGTCCGGTAGGAGAAGCGCTGCTGGCCCTTCGCGTCGTCTATCGCGAAGTGGATCACGGTCTCGGCCCAGCCGAGCCAGGTGCCGAGCGCCGCCGCGGTGCGCAGCGCCGGCAGCCAGGCGACGCCGGAGACCAGGAACAGGACGAAGGAGCACACGGCGACCGACACGAGCACCAGGAAGCCATGGATCAGGCAGTGGGCGCCGAGGGTCACGAACCAGTCGGGGTTCTTCCTGATGCCGTTCGGCCAGCTGAAGGTGCCGTCCTCGTGCACGACCCGCGCCGAGTCCGCGGTGGGGCGCACCTTGAAGTCGGCCACGTAGGAGGACTGGAGGCCGTAGTCGGCGACGGCGTGGCCCCCGAAGAGGGCCATCAGCAGGAAGGCGATGGCGGAGATGGCGTAGACGTCGTACATGGTCGTGTCCTTCAGCGGAGCTTCGCGGCGGCGACGCGCGGGTTCGGGTGGATGCCGAGACTTTCCGTCGCGACGCGTGCGCGCGCATTCCCCTCGACCAGTTCGAGGCGCGCGCGTTCGTTCTCCTCCGGGGTGGCGAGGCGGTAGCCGATGTCGCTCATGTGGATTTTCCTGATCCAGATCGATTGCATGATGCACCGATCGTACCACGGGTCTTCGCGAGGTCCACGAGCGAGATGCGTGCGGCGGCTCCGTGGGAGCCGCCGCCGCGTCACTTCCAGCGCGTGGAGCGCTGATCCTTCCAGCAGCGCTCGCAGCTGCGGTTGGGCCCGTCCCAGCCGTCGGTCAGGCGGGCCTTGCGGAGATGCGCCATGTGGCGGCTCTCGAGCATGTCGAGGTCGACGGCGAGGTCGGCCTCGATGGCGCTGGCCGCGCGGTTGTCGCCGAAGAAGGCGAACCGGCGGTGCCAGCGGTAGTTGCCGCCACGTCCGCAGCCTGGGATCGGCAGGCCGCGTTCCATCGCCGCGCGTGCGCGGTCGGTGCGACCGCCCCAGAAGGCGCTGCGCCGCCTGGGGTAGGGCACGTCGTCGGGAACGACGGTCGCGCCCATGTCGTCGCGGACGATCCAGTCGTTCGTGGAGAAGGCGATCGTGCCGTCCCAGGACGAATATATCGAGCGGTGCTTGGCGCCGAACGCATGGCGCATGGGGTGGAGCTCTTCGATGGAGTCGAAGCGCTCGCAGGAGCCACCGGAGTGGATGGCGGTGAACGGTGGCGTGAAGCCCATTGTGGTTGTCCTTGTAGTGAAACTACAAGGCGTCGAGCTTGCGCATGTGCGCTCCTTTCGTGATTGGCACCATCATGCCACGGTCAGGCGAAGAGGTCCATCTGTCCTTCGCTCTGCACCGGCTTCGATCCGAAGATCGATTCGACGTGGGCGACGTTGCGGATGCGCGGGTGCTCGCCGGTCATGTCCGGCGTGCGCTGGAACTCCAGGACCATCCGCAGACGGGGCAGCCGACGCAGAGCGGCCTGCACGTCGTCGACGAGCGTCGGGTGCGCCGGATTGGCCCGCACCACCATCTCCTGGACGACGCTGCAGCCGTCGTTCTTGGAGATCAGCGCCTGGAAGCGCAGCTCGTCACCGTCGTCGGTCGAGATGCGCGCGATCACGCCCTGCGGCGTGACGGTGTACGTGTAGAGACTGCGTCGATCGGACATCGTATCCTCCCCCTCGGCGCGCCCGATGCGCGCCCTTTCGTCCCGCTCCGGACGGTCGTCCTTCCGAATGCAACGACCCGTTCCCTTCCGGTCCGTCTCGGCGTCGCGCGGAATTCGGATCACGCCGTCGCCAGCGCCCGCATGCCCCTGTCGATCGACAGGGTCCGGCGGAAGTGCTCGAGCATGTCCTCTTCGGGGATCACCGTGCCGACGGCGACGCGGAAGTCGTGCCGTTCGGCGACCCTGCGCCACGGCGAATCGATTGCGTGGCAGATCTCGGAGAGGGCGCAGGCGTCGTCGCCTGCGTGAACCTCGACGACCTTTCGGATCACGCCCCATGCCCAGGCGTCCTCCGTCGGAACGACGGGGACATCCATGGTGCCCGCGTACGGCATGGTCATGCCGACGGGGCGGTGTCCGAAGCGCTCGAACGCCTCGTACACGTCCCGGTAGACGGGGCCGTAGCGCCAGACCTCGGCACCGTTCGCGACGACGCCGCGGCCGTTGGCAAGGGCCCAGCCGTGCACGAGGTGGACGAGCTTGTTGAGGGCCATGTGCGTGCGGCCCGGCTGAAGGCAGACGATCGCGTTGGCGATCGCGAGAGGTGCGTGCATGTCGTGATCTCGGTTCACTCGAAGGGGATCCCGTCGTCGGCGGCGGGAGACGCTGCTGTGGCGGTCGCCGTGCCCGTCGTGCCGGACAGGGGCTCGCCCTCTTCGTCGTAGCCGGCGAGGCGCAGGCGTTCGACGCGCTTGACGCGCTCGTCCTCCATGCGCCCCAGTTCGGACCAGGCGGCGTGGACGCGTTCCACCTCCTCCTTGGGGGCGAAGCCGACGACGACGGGCAGGGTGCGGGCGGAGTCCGCGCACAGCAGGTCGTGGAAGGTGGCGCGCATGCCGTCCTGCATGCCCTCGAACCGCGTCATGACGACCATGCGCGGGTGCTTGGAGGTGCGTACGAGCGTCTCGCGGTGCGCGTCCGTTAAGCCCTCGGCGAAGTCGAGGCGGACGTGCCGCACGCCGATCTCCGAGCAGAGCGTCTGGAAGGCGCTTCCCACGCCTGCGCGGTCTCCCTCCTCGTCGGAGAGGTGGATGAGCGCCTGGGGGCGCTCGCCCGGCTTCTGCCACAGGGCCTTGACCCTGCGGCGGAGGTTGTTGAGTTCGGCGACTTCCATTCGTCGGGCACCTTCGCTGGACCGCTTCGGCGGTGGTCACCCTTTTCGTGGCGATCCCGCTGTCTGACCCACCGGATCGATCATTCTCAATTCCGACAGTGCGTCAGTCCCTGCCGCCGTCCCTCGTCGCGCCGCTGGGCCGCAGCGCAGCCCCGCTCGACGGTCCTCTGCTCAACGCCGTCATCCTCGCAGCGCCGTCGGTCCCCATCCCAGGGCCCTTCGCCAGCGTCGGCATCGCCTTGGCCGGATCCTGCACCTTCACCATCGTCCCGTAGTCGACGGTGGTGACGTGATGTCCCTTGCGCCTCATCGCGACCAGCTTTCCGCCACTGGCGATCCTGTTCTGGATCTCGTACGCCAAGGCCTGCGACCCCTTCGCCTCAGGCATCTGATTCGCATAGATCACGCCATGGCCGGCCATCCTGGACACGGCCGAGATCCCGTCCGTTCCCACTTGGAAGTTTGACGGAGACAACGGGCGCGTCTGCAGATCGGTCTTGGCCCCGACCGTTATGGTGCCGGGCGCCATGGGCTGACCGCGGTCGGACGTCTGCGAGAACACCGCTATCCCGCTGGCCTTCATGATGCGGCCGAGTTCGCGCCCTTCCTTGCCGTCCGGGATGGCGTAGGGCGTGAGAGCGACCTTGACGCCGTTCCTGGCGAGAGCCGGCGCGATCCTCCTGATCGCCTCGACGTCGATGGTGGTCCTCCCGTCGGCACCCTTGACGAAGGGATCGTAGGCATGGACGACGATCGGGTTGAGCGTCATCTCGCGCATCTCGGAGATCATCTCCGAAGTCGCCTGCGCGCCACGGCTCGGCTTCGTGGAGGAATCGACCACGCCGCCGCGACCGTTCGCGTCCTGGATGGCGATCACCTTCAGGTTCGGCAGGCCGTAGTCGTCACGCGCCACGCCGGAGTCTATGACCGCCACGTGCACCGCAGGGGAGCTGGCGACGGCGTTGGCCTTGTAGGCGAGTTCGGCGGATCCGCCGGCATACGCCAGGATGCCGATCGTGGCCGTCACGCCGACCGCCAGAGCGGCGAAGGCCGTCTTGGGCTTCCTGTCCGCGAACCTGTCGGCGGCGATCATGGCTCTGTCCATGGTCGAGGGTCCCTCGGAGAAGTCCCGACCGGTCGACCAGCCGCCCGATCCTCCTCTGGAGGATCCCATCCCGACCAGGGAGCTGTTGGCACCCAGCAGTGCGATGTTGGCGGCGCTCATGTGTCTTCCCTTCGTCTCGGCACCCGATTGTCTCACGTCCGTAGGCGGGAGGCAACGGGTCGCCCCTTCCCTGCGCACGAAGGCGATGGACGAAGGTGTCGCCCGACCCTCGTGGAGGGTCGGGCGACGAAGCGGCTCCGGGGTGGAGCCGTGCCACGGGACTTGTGGCGGTTGCGGCGGGTCCGGTTGGTCCGGTTCCTCGCCGCGTTGGCCCGCCTGGTCCGCCTGTTGGCGTTCCGGTTCCGGAACCTCCGCGCGATGGCGGTGGTGGTCCGGACAGTGGCGACCGCAGCGGTGATCAAGCTGATCGCGTTGGCTGCGGTGTCGATGAACGCGGTGATGTTCGCGATGGTGAAGATGGTCATCTTTTTTCTCCTGACTTTGAATTCGCGTCTCATGGACCCGCGAAACCGGAGAAGCGCCGCCCTTCAGGCGGCGCGCACGACGAAACCTCCACATGCCTCGTGCATGGGTCGCGACGGCGGAAGCCGGCGCGGAGTGTATGGAATGACCATCTTCACCTACGGGGCCGCAGTCCCGCGCACGCTCGTCGTGCGGTCCGCTTCAGCTGCCACCCAGCGCGAAGCTCTGTCCGGTGATGGCCTCGCAGAGGTCGGAACCGCCTCTGCGGAGAGGCCCGAGCACCTGGTCGAGGTCGCTGGTGGTGAGAGCGCCCCTCGTGGTCGCGTCGAGCCTCGTCTTCAGCCTGTGCCGGGCGATCATGCGGCAGTTCGGCCGCAGCGAATCGATGCCGTCGGCGATGTCGGAGGTCTCGACCGGCATGGTCGCGTCCACGCGACCCGTCGTCACTCCGGAACTCATGACGGCCGCGCCCATGGCGAAGCATGCGCCTGCCCCCAGCAGCCATGCTCCCAAGGATCCGGCCCGGCCGGTCGCGACTGTCGTCATGCGTCCTCCCCCCGAACGGTCCCCCTCGCGGCATCGCGAGCCGTTCGCGGCTACGAGCATACTACCATGCGGGAGGCGCGTCGATGCCCGATGTTCAGCAGGCGATCGGCATGCCGGACACGAGCGCCTGGTGGATGCGCAGACGTTCCATCGGGTCGGGATCGCCCATGACGACGGAGGATTGGGGAGCCACGATCGTCCAGCTCGTCCGACCCGACGACCTGGCGCTGCCGATCTCCACGACGTCCGACCAGCGCGAGTCGATCGCGGCCTCGACGTGCGGTTCGTCGTCGAAGGCCGTCGGGTCGTTGTTGATCGCGATCCTGTGATGTGCGGTCGGAGGATGGACGAATGCCGCCGACGTCGCGCTGCCCAGAGGCTTGGTCCTCAGCAGGCCGGCCCTGCTCACGTCGGCGATCCTCTTCTGGTCGAAGTCCCGATCTACGACGACGGCGCTGCGCATGTATCGGATCCATCGTTCCACGATCCTGCGCAGCTCGAGGTGGCTGCGAGGATCGGCGACCGCGTTCGATCCGTCGCGTCGCGCCGGCTCGATCAGAGCGACGTCGTCGCGCGGCGGAGTGCTGCTGGTGTCGCGGAGCAGGACCGTGACGGTGCCGTCGTCGCGCATCGACATCTGGGCGTAGCCCGTGAAGCCGCCGTCCCTGGAGCGCATGCTCCATGTGGTCTCGAACGATACGCCGTCGCACGGACGGGATTCGAACTTGCCGTCCTCAAGGCGGCCCATGGCGTTCGTGAGCCATGCCGCCGTCTCGGCCATCGTCGACAGTCGGACGACGTCCATGCGGGTCACGACTCTGTCGGTCCGCATCTCAGCGGATCCGGTAGCGGAGCTGATCGACCTTCGTGTCGAGATCGGAGATGCTCCTGTCCAGCTTGTCCAGGCGGTCGGCGTCCTCCTCGGTGGACGAGCCGCCGGTGGTCACTTCGGACGCGTCCAGACGTCGCATCGCCTCCACGGCTTCGGGCACGAATTCGTGGGTCACCGCGTCGGCATGCAGCATGCCCTTCCAGTCGCATCCTGCGGCCTGGGAGAGCTGGACCGCCTTCATGAGCTGAACGCCCGTCTTCGCGGCCACGTAGCGCTCGCCGTAGTCGAGGCACAGCTGTTCCCGGACGGCGTGCTCCATGTCCTCGGCGCGCTGCCGCGCCTTCGCTTCGGCGATCTCCTCCTCGGTGGGTTCGGGCGTCGGAACGACGGCCGGTTCCTCGACTTCCGGGGCCTCGACCGCCACCGGGGGCTTTTCCACGGGTCCGTCGTGCAGATAGGCGTAGCCGACCGCGCCGATCAGCGCGACGCCCGAGAATGCGCCGATCCAGCGCGTGCGTCGCGGACGCGGCCTGCCGTCGATCCCGAGTGCTTCCCGGTCCTGGCCGAGGGTGTCCTTTTCCGACATCTCAATAGTCTCCCGTCGCACCGCCGCCGCCACCTGAGCCGCCGCCGCCGCTCCAGCTGGTGTCGCTTCCGCTGCTCGTGCTGGAGCCTCCGCCGAAGCCGCTGCCGTAGCCACCGCCGTAGGTGGTCGTGCTGCGACGGTTCTCGGCTTCGCGCTCCTCTCGCTCCTCGCGGTCCCGGATCTTCTTGCGGGCGGCGCGCTCCTCCTGATCGCGGAGGGCCTGCGCGGCCGCGCGCCGTGCCTGCTCGGCACGTGCCGCTTCCGCCGCTGCGCGCTCGTCCGCCAGGAACCGTTCGCGGGCCTGCGGGGTCATCGCCGCGAGCATCGCGGCGCGTGCGGCGGCCTTGGCGGCCTCCTCCTCGCGTTGGCGCTGCAGTGCGGCCTGGCGCGCGGCCGCACGGACCTTTTCGGCTTCGGCATACGCCTCTGCGTCGGCGATGCGCTGCAGGGCCTCCTGCTCGCGGCGTCGACGGCGCTTGCCGGCGGTGGCGAGGAACCAGATTCCGAACGCGCCGGCGGCGGTGGCCGCGATGCCCAGGACCCAGCCGAAGAAGGTGGCCATGCCGTCCTTCATGGCCTGGGATCTGCGGGCCGCCTCCTGGCGCTCGCGCGCCTCGTCTGCGGCGCGTTGCTCGGGGGTGATCGACGCCACCTCGATGATGGCGTCGACGCCCTGCTCGATGCCGTCGCCGAAGGCCTTCTCCTTGAAGGCCGGAGTGATGGCGTTTCGGATGATCTCACCGGACAGCGCGTCTGTCATGTAGACCTCGGCTCCGTAACCCGTCTCGATGCGGATACGGCCTGCGTCCGATTTCAGCGCATGGATCAGGATGATGCCGTCGTTGACACCTGCCCGACCGATCCCCCAGGTGCGAAGCAGCTGGTATCCGTAGTCGGTGATCGGGTAGCCCTGGGTGTCGGCGACGGTCAGCACCTGCAGCTGGTGGCCCGTCTCCTTCCGGAAGGCGCGGATCTTCGCGTCGATGCGGGCCTCCTGCTCGGCCGGAATCTCGTCGACGGTGTCGACCACCGGCCCCGTCAGTTCGGGGAACTTCAGGTCGGCGGCCATCGCCGGCGCGGCCAGCAGCATCAGCGCCGCCGCGATCATTCCAAATGGGCTTTTCATGTCGTCTCCGGATTTTCGCGGCAGACGCCTGACGTCCATTCCCCTCGCGATCCGTCCTCCCGGTTCGCGCACGATGGCCGCTGGCCGTCGTGGAGAAGGGGCGCGATGCCTCCGCATCGCGCCCCTTCCTTCGTATCGTCCGGTTCAGTCCTCGGTCTGTCTGATCCGTGCCGCGTCCACCAGATACGTCAGCCCGCTGGGTAGTCTGGAGGCGTCGATCGATCCGTCGGCGATGCCCTTGACCAGCGTCCGGCCGATCTCGGCCATCGCGACGTCCTCCTCGGAGCGACGCGCGCGCAGGGCGGATGCCCGTCCGTGCGCGTCCTCGGCGTCGACCATGCGCTTGACCGCCGCGTCGACGCCCGGCGTGGCGGGCCATCCCGACTCGTTCCGGTCGAAGCCGAGATCGAGGCGGGCCACGATCAGACCGCCGTCTTCAGCGCGACGTCGTCGTTCGACGGACGCGGCACGCGGGTCGGCCTGCCCTCCTTGGCGACGGCGGCCGCGTCGACCTCGACGGAGCCGATCTCGGCGGCGATGTCCGGGAGGTCGAACATGTCATCGAGGAGCATCTCCTCGATGATCGAACGCAGGGCGCGTGCTCCCGTCTTGCGCGCGATGGCGGCCTTGGCGATCGCGACGAGTCCGTCCTCCTTGAAGTCCAGGCTCACGCCCTTCAGCGAGAACATGTGCTCGAACTGTCGGACGATCGCGTCCTTCGGCTCGGTGAGGATGCGGACCAGGGCCGGCTCGTCGAGGTCGTCGAGGGTGGTGATGATCGGCAGGCGCCCGATGAATTCCGGGATCAGGCCGTACTGCACGATGTCCTCGGCGGTGCGCTGGCGCATCAGCTTGCCGACGCGATCGCCTTCGGTGGTCGTGTCGACCTTGCCCGCGAAGCCGATCGAGCGGTCCTCGATGCGGTCCGCGATGATCCGGTCGAGACCGGCGAACGCGCCGCCGCAGATGAACAGGATGTTCGAGGTGTCGATCTTGATCTTCGCGGCGTCGGGATTCGCGCGGCCGCCCTGCGGCATGACGCTCGCGACGGTCCCCTCCATGAGCTTCAGGAGGGCCTGCTGCACGCCTTCGCCCGTCACGTCGCGGGTGACGGACTGCCCGGCGCCCATCTTCGAGATCTTGTCGATCTCGTCGATGTAGACGATGCCGCGCTGCGTCTTCTCGACGTCGCCGCCGGAGTTCTGGTACAGCTTCGAGATGACCGATTCGACGTCCTCGCCGACGTAGCCGGCCTGCGTGAGGGTCGTCGCGTCGCCCATCGCGAACGGGACGTCGAGCATCCTCGCCAGTGCGCGGGCGATGTGCGTCTTCCCGGTGCCGGTAGGCCCGATCAGGAGGATGTTCGACTTCGACAGCTCGATGTCGGCCCGCGCCTCCAGCTGCTCCAGGCGGATGTAGTGGTTGTGCACCGCGACTGCGAGCGAACGCTTCGCGTCGTCCTGGCCGATCACGTACTGCGACAGGTAGTCGAACACCTCCCGCGGCGTCGGGATGTTCGATGCGCCACCGATCTTGCCGTTGCGCGCGCGCTGCTCCGCGACGATCGACACGCTCAGTTCGACGCACTCGTCGCAGATGTGGATGTTCGGCCCGGCCACCATGACCTCGACCTCCTTGCTCGTCTTCCCGCAGAAGGAGCATGTGATCGGTGCTGGTGTGATCTGCTGCATCTCGGATTCTTTCCTTGGTTCTCGAAGGTCGGGGCTCAGCCCCTACCATTCAGCACTTCGCGCCATGGGCGCACTGTTTCTGGAGGATGGCCCCGCGATGCGTCGGGGTCAATGACCTCCCCTTCCGCGTCCCGTGCCGCAGGCGGAGCACGGACGCGAAAAAGGCCCCGACGGTGCTCGCCGTCGGGGCCTCTTCACGCTGTCGGTCGTCCCTCAGGACGCCGGATGGGCTCAGCCTTCGGCTGCGACCTTCGGCGGCAGGATCTCGCCGATGATCTTCACCGAGCCGCCGTCGTTCTGCACGGCCAGGTCGACCGCCTTGCCGGTCTCGAGCAGGCCCTGGACCATGCCGACCGACTTGCCGAACACCATGACGGTGCGCGTGCTGGTCTTGCCGCTCTTGATCGAGGTGACCTGCGACTCGCGGATCACGAGGTAGGGGTCGCCCTTCGCGTTGGTCTCGTTCTGGATCACGCCGGGGACGATCGTCGCCGGGTAGATCGGACGGAAGGTGCTCTTGGGGGTCTGGGTCGCTTCGGTCATGACGGTCTTTCTCTGGTTTTCATCCTCGATCTCGAGGACGCTTAGCTCTTCCAAACAAGCATTCTGAACTCGAGCCGACAGGCCGTTCACCCGTGGTCGTCGACCCGGAAGAGGTCCGCCGGATCAAGTCCCGTGCTGACCATCAGCCGCATCCTCTCCATCGGGTCCTGAGCGCCGGCGAAGCACATCACCTTCGGTCCGTGTCCGATCACCACGCTCTCGACGACGGAGCCGTCCTTCCCGGTCCTTCTTCCATGCGTGACCTGCAGGTAGGGAGGGCATCTCAGGGCGACGTGGTCCTCCAGGGCCTTCGTGTGTTCGAGACGCCATCCGGGATGTCGGGTGCTCTCGACCTTGATCGGATCCGTCGATGGTCCTGGCTGTAGGGTGCACGCGCCGGAAGCCTCCTCGTGGAGCGTCGCGGCCAGAGCTGCCAGATCGGTTGCCACCCGCACCCATGTCGCATCCTTGGACCGCGTACGCGGCGAGGAGAGCACCCTCGCCGCCCACCGCGCATGCGCGACCGCCCGCGGTTCGGGTTCCACGAGATCGTCGAAGGCGTCCACCATGGGACAGGTCAGGGATACGGACCTGCCTTGGGACACGAGTGTCGCCGTGAAGCCTCGTCCGATGCGGGCGTCGACGTGGAGTGTCCTGTCGTGGCCGATGGTCACCGCGGTCCCTCCGTGGCGTTCCCAGGCGAGCGGTCCGCGGCCGGACTCTATGCCGTCCGCGGCATCGAGTAGCGCGCTCGTGAGGAGCGCCTCGCGCTCCATGCGGACTGGGCCCGATAGCCCTTGCACGACGAACCGGTCTGCGCCCAGCCTCACGGATGGGGCTGTCTGGACATGATGGCGAAGCCGTCCTCGCAGCGGTCGGGCTCGTCGATGCGTTCGAAGCCCGCGTCGGCGTACAAGGAGATGACGGGTTCGCAGAGCTCGATCACCGTCAGTGCTATGTCCACGTCGTGGTCGTCGGCGAGCTCGCAGAGCATGTCCAGCGCGAGTCTGCCCGACCCGGGAAGGCCCTTGTCGCGCTGGAGGTCGCCGAGCCAGATGGATCCGTCGGCCTCCACGCTGGCGGTCATGGCGACGCCGATCCGTTCGGCGCGTCTCATCACCTCCTGTACCGCTGCGTCGTCAAGGACGATGCCCATGGTCAGCCCTCGTAGACGAAGACGCAGGCCGTCCCGAGGTGCTGCTCGACGAATCCCTGCAGCTTGGAGGCGGTGAAGGCGTCGCCGCCGGCGATCCGGGCCCGTTCGAGCCGCTCAAAGAGGTCGAGGCCCATGACGAACGGTCGTGGCATCAGATCGCCAAGCACCTCCTCCATCTCCTCGGCGCGGACGTCGTTCGCGCCCTTCTTGACGAGGGCCGCCTGCAGGCCGTCGCCCCGGATCTGCTGGCCTGCCGAGTCGACGAGGATGCCTGCGAATTCGATCTTCGGCGCCATCGCCAGGAACTGGTTCCGGGGCGACAGCTTCGCGATCGGCTTCTTGATCGACTGGATGGCCAGGTTCCTGACCGCATGGACGAAGTCCGCATCGTCCGCGATCTGGATGCTCATGGCCTCCATCGCGATCGCGTGATAGCCTTCGTCGAGGTGCGGGGCATCCGACAGGGACATGCCTGTTCCGGTCACGTCCTTCAGGAACCAGGCGAGATGCGCAGGGCGCAGGGGTGCGGCGCAGGCGCGCAGGACGAGCTTCATGGGCGGATCTTTCTTGCAGCTGTCGATACTTCGTCAGCCCGTCAATCCTCCACGTTCCCTCCCTTCTTGGGATTCCGTCGAGACTTCAGGTCGATGGGGAGGTGGTCCTGGCCGACGTCTTCATGCGTCGCGAGGAGGCGATCGCCCTCCGCACCAGCAGGAGGGCGATCGAGACGACGAAGGTCCCGCCGATCGTCCATGCGGACGTGCGCGTCCAGGCGTCGAGCGCGGTGACGATGCACGAATAGGAGAAGGCGCCGAGTCCTATCAGCAGGAGCCAGGACACGATGTCGTCCATGAGTCGGCGTCTGTATGCGATCCACGAGAAGACGACGACGTTGAGGATGGCGCATGTGCCGATGGTCCAGAGAACCACCTGTGCAACGGCGTGCATCATTCAGACCCTCCACCGGACCCTGTCGGGGTCCGGTGCGCATCATACCCCAGGTTGAGCGCAGGTCAACCTGGGGCGGAACGGAGATCAGACGAAGGCGTGTGCCGCGTTCTGGCGGATCATGATCGAGGCGTCTTCGATGACTTCGGCGGCGGACGACGCCATGATGCGTTCGGCCATCCTCATCGCGTCCTCGAGCGCGATGCCGGCGTCGAGCAGCGGCAGGACGACGGTGCCAACGCTCTCGAGCATGTCCGGGTCGAGGTCGATCGCCTCGTCCGTCGGACGATCTGACGAGCCCTCGAGCATCGAGGCGTACGTGGCCTCGGCCATGTCGTCGTCCATACCGGCGTCCTTCAGGATGTCCTGGACGACCTGGGCCGGCGTCCGTGCGTCGACGGCGACGCGTGGAAGGCCGACGATCTTGAACGCGCCGCCGTGGAATCGCAGCGCCAGCGAGACGGGCACGCCGCTGGCCAGGAGCGAAGCGACGGTCTCGTTCGGCTTGCCGAACGCCATCACGGTCCGGACCACGTCCTCCTTGCCCGCGCGGCGCACCAGCGCTGCGGGCATTACGGTGTAGGCGCCTGTGGCGCCTTCCCGCGTCTCGACGCTCTGCGGCGTGACGGTGGCGATCAGGACTGGAGCGTAGCGGCGGCCGTTCGACATTTGGGAGGTCCTCTTTCGATCCGAATCGGATTTCGAGAATTGACCCTCCGTACGATCTAATCCTCGGCGTCGCCCTGTGCGACGACCCGCGGGGCGAAGTCGGCCTTGCAGCCCATCGCGATGGGACTGTCGTGGACGAACGAGATGGTGTTGCTCTCGATCCTGATGCTCTTGATGCCGCAGAAGGCGTCCTGTCCCAGGATCGAGTTCTGGAGCTCTCCGCTATCGTCGACCGAGACGGGCACGTCCCATGCCATGATCGGACCCAGGCCGATGGGCATGCGCCCGATGTTGCGGAACTGTCGGACCGAGCGGGTGATGCCCTTCACGTCGGTGGATCCGACGGAGAGCCCCGCCGGCACGCCTATGCGGGCCGCGTCCTCCGCCGTCAGGACGGTGATGTTGGCTCCCGTGTCGACGAGTGCGCGCACGGGTTTCCCCCGGACGACCATGTCGACGTGGAACGAGAGGTCGCTCGATCGGCCCACGCTCAGCATGCGCTCCTTGCCGTCGACCTTGTACATCGGCTTGGGATGCTGCACCTCGTCGTCCGCGACGTTCCTCGTCTTGGTGACGTGCGACGCGCCCGTGAGGGCGAAAAGGGTGACTATGGCGCCGACGGCGCCCGAACCCACGATTCCTGCGATCTTGCCGAATTCGATTGCCACCACGTTCCCCTTGGTCGGTGCGGACCGGCTCTTCGGTCCGAATCCGGTCGTTCGTTCCGAAGGCTACATCAGTTCCGGCTGCGGCGCGAGCGGCAATTCCGGATCCGTCGCGCCTTCCTGACGAAGATCGAGCATGGCGTGGCCGCGCACCAGCATGCTGACTACCAATCCGATGTCCGGAAGGCCGATCATGGCCTTCTCGATGCGGATCATGAGATCGCCGGCGTGCTGTAGATCGGGGAGGACGATGACGGCTGACCCGCTCTGCGCGATCGCGAGCGCCGAGTCCCCGAAGACGGGTTCGAGGGCCTCGAGCGTGTCCTGGCACAGTCCGGATTCGTCGTCGAAGCACATCAGGCACGGATCGACGCTCACGATCGCGTAGGCCCTGTCGTCGCCACGGCTCACGTGCGCGACGAATCCGGTCATCGAGAAACCAAGCATGTCGACCCCCTTGCCCATGCCCACCGTTATGATCCGATGCGGCATGCTTTACAAGCGCGACGTCAGACGGAGGGTTCGGGCAGGGGCAGGGCCGCCTGTGCATACACCCATCGGCCCGATGGGATGGGAGGCGACGGAGGAGCCCCCCTCCAGTGCCACGAGTGGACCATGAGGCGTCCGCCTTCCATCGCGATGGTGCGCGCATGCGGCGACGCGGCTCCGCCGCCTATCCCGTGGATGAGATCGATCGTGGCCAGCACTTCGTCGCGGCTGGCCTCGTCGACGCACCAGAGGGTGCCGTGGAAGACGCCGTCGCCACCGTGCACCACCGCGGGGAATCCCCGATCGTCGTGGAGCGTGCCCCGCGCGCTGCCTTCGCCGATGCGCGTCATTCCTGGCAGCGCGTATCCCTCCAGCGGCGCGACGCACAGGATCAGGCCGAGCTCGGTCGTCATGCCGCGAGTGCCGGCTTGTGTTCGACCGGACCCAGCATGGCGTCGACGATCATGTCGGCGTCGTTCGCGTAGAGGCCCAGGTTCAGGAGCGGGTTCATCTCGATGGGCACGATCCGGCTGGTCTCCGCGTCGATCGACAGATCGAGCGAGTAGCCGCACCCGGCACCGTGCTCGGCCGTCCACGCGGCCGCGTATTCCTTGGCGAACTCCTTGTAGCGGTCAGCCAGGTCCGGCATGCGTACGATCTCTCCGCTGCCGCGCACGACCTCCATCCTGTCGTCGAAGAACATGCCTTCCGATTCGGCCGGCGTGTGCGCTTCGATGCAGGCGGCACCGCAGGCGACCCTGTCGCCGACGACGATGACCCGGTATTCGCAGGTCGGCGAGAACGCCCCCTGCACGTAGATGCAGGCGCGGTCGCTCTCGCGGTGCATCAGCGAGTAGCTGAAGTCCTGGTCCTCGCCGTCCATGCGGGCGAAGAGCGAGACGGGTTCTCCGGACATGTTCGTGCGTCCGTCGTCCTTCAGCGAGAACGCGTACGACAGCGCCTTGTCCCTCGTCTTCACGAAGCCGCGGTCGGCTCCGCCGTCGACGATCGACTGCAGGGCGGCGGAGATCTGCTCGCGATCCATGTCGCAGACGTGGAACGGACGTCCGGCACGCTCGAGGAAGACGGGCGAATGGGCGTAGTCCTGCACGAGCGTAGCTTCGTGCTTCGCGCTCCATGCGAGGTCGACGTCCACGGGCATCTCCCGAGCGTCGGAGTCCGTGAATACGCCCCACATGATCGCCCTTGGGGATCCGGGTCTCGCACGAGGAGCGGCCGTGCGGTCTCCGCAGGTGCGCTGCCCGCCGGCCGATACGAGCATCGTCACTTCGCCTCGGCGCGCCATGGCCACCATGATCGCGGCTGGCTCGGCCCAGTCCTCGTGGTCGCGCTTCGTCGCGACCGCGTTCGGGTTCAGGCGGAGCCATTCCGCCAGCAGGGTGGGACAGCGCGTCTCGGCGGTGTCCGGGTAGCTCTCCGGCGAAGGCATGCGGTGCAGCATGAGCATTTCGTTGTTCCCCATGGATTCACGATTCTCCATGGATCCCGCTCGTTCAGGCCGGAGCGAACGCCATGTACTGGCCTGTCTGCTGCGCATACGCGCATCCCAGGCGTCCGATGCTCAGGACGCGGTTGACGATGTCGACCTGCGCATCCACCACCGCCGCCGGATTGGCGTTTCCGGCCGTCTCCTCGATCGCGAAGCAGACGTCCCGTGCGCGCTTGTCGCCACCGACGCCGAGCGTCGTGTAGACGTAGGCGGCGTCGGAGCCGTCCTGTCCGAACGCCGCGTTCGCGGCGAGGTACGGGTTGGACGGCACCATCGGATTGATCGGGACCGACTTCAGCGCGTTCTGGGCCACCAGGGCCGCACCGAAGCTCGGGGCGTTCGACGGCGCCGTCGCGCCGCGCCGGGCCTTCAGCCCCTGCGACGCCTGTGCGATCTGCTGCAGGTGGGAGGTCACGGCGGCCGCCTTGGAGGACGCGGCCGCGGTCATGAAGTCGGTGCCCAGTATAGTGGCGCTCGCGACGGCCAGTCCGATGAACAGGATGACTCCGATGATGCCGATTATGACGTTAGACACAGATGATCCCCCTCGGCTCCTCGCCCTGTGATGACGCTACAGCATTCCGACGCGCAACCCAAGCGGGACTTGGCCGCTCGTCACAGTCTCTGCCATGCGACGTATTCGTTGGCGAAGAATCCGCAGCCGCTCTTCTCCGCAGGAGTGACGGAGACGGTCTGCAGCCCACCGCTCTGCATGTCTGCGAGGACCTGGCACGCGTCCCTGGCGGTGACGTCGCTGCCAAGATTGGTCGTGATGTATGTCGCGGCTATCCCAGCCGCCTGCGCCGAGGTCGCGTCCGTGATGAGGTCGTTGTTGAGCTGGGGAACGTACATGTAGCTGTTCGTGGTCGTTTTCGCGATCACGGTCGGGCTCACCGGGACGGACTTCAGGAACCTCGGCACCAGGAACTCGACCGTCTGGCAGGTCGGTTTCGCGATCCCCGTCTTCAGTCGATACATCTCGAGTGCCTGCGTCATCTGGGATATCTGTCCGATGATGATCGAGGCGTTGGTCCTGGCCGTCGCCTTCTTGAACTGGTCCCCCAGGAACAGGGCTCCGGCGAGCGCCAGCCCGATGAAGAGGATCACCCCGATGATGCCTATGAGGACGTTCGACATCGGTAATGCGCTCCTGTCAGACCGGGAAGTATGCCAGGTAGTCGCCTCCGGCGCCACCGTTTCCGCCGAAGAAGCCCTGGTTCCGATGGCAGCCGATCTTGGACTTCGTGGCGCGCGTCAGGAAGGCGATCGTCGTCTGCATGGTCGTCTTGTTCAGCCTGTCGGTGCTTCCCGCCTGGATCTCGATCTCGATGCAGGCGTTGTATGCGCGCTCGCTCTGACCGAGATACATCAGGACGTAGCCGGGACGCTGGGACGTCAGGCTTCCGTCCTGATCGACGGTGAACGGCGTGTTCGTCGGCACGATCGGGTTTCCCGGAACGGCCTTCAGGATCTGTGCGGAGATCAGCGTGTTGGCGTTGTCCAAGGTGTTCGGAAGCTGCGATCCCGTCTTGACCCGGTACATGCGGGTGGCGACCACCATCTGCTGACCCGACGTCATGAGCTGTGCCACGTCGGACTGCGTGCGTCCGTCGGTCAGCGTGCTTCCCAGGAAGGACGCGCCCGCCAGCGCGAGCCCGATGAACAGGATCACGCCGATGATGCCGATGATGACGTTGGACACGGTCTCTTCCCCCCGGAATTCTGAGTCCGGACGCTACACGCGGCATCATCGCGTGGAAAGGCCGAATTTAGGTTGTCTGAGCGGTCTACGTCTCCACCGCTGCGCGGGTCAACCCCCGGTCTGCTTCCCGGCGTCGTTCCTCGTGGCCTCATCGATCACGAGGAGGCGCAGACGATGGACCAGGCCGGACAGCATGTCCTCGGCCTGGAACGGGTCGATTGCACGGCGTATGACGGGATCCTCGGCGACGATGCGCAGTATGCGCTCGTCTAGCGGGTGGTCGCCGAACCGCGCCCACGTCTTCAGGTCGTCCGGCGCGCAGTCCGCATGAGCGGGCGGCATCGCCTGCAGGCCGAGATCTTGCCTGAGCTGGTCGAAGTGGGCGCCGGCGCTGCGGCGGAAGTCGCGCGCGTCGCCGGGCACGCGCCCCGTCCAGGCCGAGTTGATCCAGTAGACCAGGCCGCCCTCGGCCATGTCCACGGCCTCCTGCACCGAGTTCGGCGCGACGTTCGGCGCGACCTCGGGGATCGGGACGGCGACCCTCGGGCGCGGCGCCGACCTGTCCGTCATCGGAACGCGCACCGTCCACGTCGTCCCGATGATGGTGTCGTCGTCCGCGACGTGCGTCATTCGACCGTCGCGCAGCTCCAGCACGAACCCGTCGCTGCGCAGCTCGAGCGAGCACCCGCTTCGCGACGCCTCGCGCACCGCGATCTCCAGACCGATTCCGGCATTCGGGTCGCCGTAGTGCGACGTGCGCTGGTCGTGGATCAGCGAGAGCAGCATCTCCACTCCTTCGGGCTCGACGTCGCGCAGCATGGGGCGACGCTCGTCCGAGACGTAGCGCGCGAGGATGCCGGGTCCGGTGTCGGATATGGTCCACACGGCCATTTCGTCTTCGCGTCTGGCCAGAACGGACCACGGGCTGTCCACGGAGCAGCGACGCACGTGCACGAACGCGTTCCTGACCAGTTCGCGGATGGCCCTCATGGCCTTGTCGCGGATCGTCCGGTCGTCGTGTCGGAGCCACAGCGAATGTTCGGCCTTCCCGACCATGTAGGTGATCGCGCCGTGGGTCTCCGTTCCGTAGGACAGTCTCGTCACGAAGTCGAAGTCCATGTCTCGGACCATCGAGAAGTCGCCCACGGTCCGGGTCATGACGGACAGCGTCCGTTCACGTGTCCCATGAAGTCGACGCCACAGATGCATGGATCGTCGATGTTCACGCCCTCGTTCGCGAGCTCGTGGGCATCCTCGTCGGCGGCCCGGAACCACGTTCCGCGCTGCCTCCTGCCCCAAGGAGCCTGTTCGACCCTCGGCATTTCCGAGATGCGTGGAGTCCTCGTCGGCGTGGTGGCCTGCGTCATGGGCGTGTCCTCTTCTTCGATCTTACGGTGGCCGTAGCGGACCCGAGTGTGCGTTCGTCGTCCTTCATGCGACTGGCTTCGCTGATGCGCAGTCCGTGGCGGCGCATCCGGTGCGGCGTCGACACGTCCACGGGGCCCTCCTCGCGCCATCTGCCGCGTATCACGGTGCGGGACGACATCGTCGTGTTGTCGAACCTGATCGTGCCGTGGATGTCGGAGCCCCGCCATCCGAGCACGATCGATCCCGATTCGAATTCCACGGACGGCAGGGGATGGTGGCCGTACGACCATCCCCTGCCGTCGCGCAGCCAGGACCGGTAGGAGGCGAGCGACGCTCGGTCAGGCATCGCGCGGCCGTCGTCGGTCGTCGATCGCCTGGAGCGCGCCCATCGTTCCGCCTGGCGTTCGAGGTGCTCCCAGGCAGCTTCCCTGCGCGACCTCAGTTCGGCGTAGGGGTCGTCCTTCGGGGCGCTGGCGGAGAGCTTCACCCTGCCTTCGATGTCGATCAGGACGAGCCTGCCGTTGCGTGCCATGCAGCCGTCGATCTGGTCCGACACGGTCGGGTGCCTCATGAACGCGTCCACCGCCGCTGACGCATCCGCCTCCCGCTGGGGTATGCCGAACTGGAAGAAGATCGTGGTGTCGCGGTGGACGTTCGCCTCGACCTCCAGCAGCGTGTCGCTCGTCCTGTCGGGATCCATTCCGAGCAGGAGCCTGCCTTCGTGATGGCTGGCCCTGTGCGCAGGCCACCAGTACAGGCGTCCGTGTTCACCCTCGTGCGGGACGAAGACGCCTCTAAGACCCTCGCCGTGGCTGCCACGCAGCTCCCGTGCGACGAGACGGGCGATCCTCCATCCGCTCGGATCGACGACGACCTCGGGCATGAACCGGGCGCGTCGACGTTCCAGGCCGCGCACGAGGTCGTCCGGAGCGAAGTCGCTCCGCCGTCGCATGCCGGGCACGACGTAGGTCCTGGGTCTGTACGGCCTCATGACGACGACGTGTCCTCCACCTCGTCGTCGTCCTCGTCCGCATAGGGGTAGTAGATGCCCTGATGCGGGCAGTCCTCCGACGCCGGCAGGTCCTCGTAACGCGCGGCGGGGTCGAACGACAGCTTCAACGGACGCGCGATCTCGAAGTGACGCGTCTCGATCGTCCCGTCGGCGACCATGTCGTTCGTGGAGCGGCCGTATCCGGGCACGGGTGCCGAATAGGTGATCGCATGTCGTACGATGTCCGGATCGACGAGGTTCGGTCCCTGGTGGAAGATGCAGAACCTGTCGCCCGTCTTCGGATCGAGGAAGTAGCGTCCGCAGCTCAGCGACAGACCGACGGCATGCAGCTGGTCGTCGGTCAGGCGGCGAAGCGGACGCTCCTGCGATTCCTCCGTCACGACGGCGTCCATCGGCACGACGTCGGTCGGAAGGTTCATGCGTGCGAGCCATTCGTAGCACTCGACGCCGCCGAACACGCCTCTGCCCTCGTAGGCGGGTTCGGAGATGGGAGGCAGGCCGTCGGGCTGGAGCAGATGGACCGTGCGGATGGGCAGGCCGGAGGCGACGACCGGGATGCTTTCGCGCGTGTCCGCCGTGAGGAAGCTGTAGAAGCCCATCATTCTTTCTCCAGATCGTCTATGGAAGGCACCCGTCCGGCCGCGATCGCGTTGCGCACGTGGTCCAGGATGCGGCCCTGCGTGTTCCACCCGCGCACGACGTCGACGCCGAAGGCGCCCCATCTGTCGTCGATCGCGACGCCCTCGGGAGCGATCTCGACGATGTGGCGGTCGCCGACCTCCAGCAGGGCGCGACGGAAGTCGGAGTCGTGCCTGGCACGCAGAATCTGCGCGCGTGCCATGGCCTCGCGCTTGCCGCGCCCGAACGGTCCCTGCATGGTCAGGACCGTGGTCGGGAACGTCTTCGAGACCGCCTTTGCGGACAGGGCGTCGGGAGCCTCCCTGATGGTCCTGCGGATCTCGGGGTCGGCGTGCTTCTGGGACTGGTAGATGGCCTCGACCGAGGTCCAGACCAGCCCTGCGTGGACGATCCTCGTCGGATGCGTCGGCGATAGGATTCCATTCGGTCCGTCGGCGTGGAAGAACTCGACGACGTTCCGCCGCAGATGGCTCACGTCCCCGTAGTGGACGTAGATCCCGATCTCCCGAGCGAGCAGCGCGTGCGAGTCCGGGAAGCCCGCCTCCGCGGCGATCGCTTCGACCACCTGGTCGAACGCGGTCTGCTCGATCCGCCAGTTCTCTCGTCGCTTGCCGAAGGCGGATGCGTCCGGGTCCCTCTTCTCCCGATGACGTACGCGCACGGCGCGCCAGATGCCCGCGACGCGTGCGCCGCGACGGAACGCCTCGAGACGGATCGGGTCGGCCTCGATCGACTCGGATGCAGGGAGCAGTTCCGGGCTGCGACCCGCGCGATGGGACATCGCGGCACGGAACCCGGGGACCTCGGTCCTCTCCAGCATCCCTGCTTCGATCAGCCTCTTGTCGGTGAGGGCGGTCATGCCTTGTCCCTGCGGTGCACCGCGAGCAGGTACGGCATGATGAGGTTGGACAGGCTCGGTGCGACGGGCACTTCGGGACGTTCGAGCGAGACCCACCGGATCTCCTCGATCTCGGCCATCGGAGTCGGCGTGCCGATCAGCCTGCCCTTGTGCATCGTCACCTCGACGTCCACCCCCGGGGCGCCGCCGGCGGCGTCGCGGAACACGCCGACGAGCTTCGGCCTGCCGCGCATCCGGCATCCGATCTCCTCCCTAAGCTCCCGCAGCAGCGCGTCGGCGTCGCTCTCGCCGGGCTCCTGCTTGCCACCGGGCAGGATGAACATCTCGAGGCCGCGCTTCCTGACCAGCATGATGCGCCCGTCCTCGACGTTTCCGAGAGTCGAGATGCGGATCACCTTGCGGACCGGCTCCTCCGACTGCCTGAAGGAGGCGCCGTGGCCTATGACGGTGCCGACGCGCTCGCCGCAGCTCCCGCAGGTCACGTGCTTCGAGGGCTTGGACAGGCGGACGTCGCTCCACATGTCGCCGTTCTCGACGGTCGTTCCGAACCGCATCGAGTGCAGTTCGCGCACCGTGCCGGACACGCGCATGGTGACGGCGAAGTCCTCGCCTCCGCAGTGTGGACATTCGAGGATCGGCGGGTCGACGATGACCCGCGACAGGTCGGGAGCGCTCATGGCAGGTCGTCCTCGTTGAACGGTTCGTGCTTCCGCAGCCTGGAGGCGGCGATCATCGCGATGCCCGACGCGACTGCGGACGTCGCCAGGGCGAACAGCGCGATCCGCCGCGCCTTCGGATCGATTCCGTCGATCTGGTGCATGCATGGCATGCCGCACAGGTCGCACCTCTCGACGCCGGCCCGGTCGACGTGCGTCGTCGACTGGTGTCCGGTGTATCCGAAGCATCCGCATGCGTCCTTCATGGCTTCCCTCCTCTTCCCTCTCATGTCGTGATCCCGGTGGTCATGCAGAGGAATCCCGCGATGATGCTCCCCGCGATGAGGTTCGACGTCAAGTCGGACCTGATCGTGGCCGCGGTGCGCTCCACGTCGTCGCGTATGACCGCCTCGAGCAGCGTGAAGGCGATCGTGATCACGAGCGCCGCCAGGATCACCGTGGCGGTCCTGCCGAGCAGCGTCGTGCCGACCGCCATGGCGGCGGCCGAAGCCACGACGATCCCTGCGATCCTCGCGTTCCTGTTCGACGTCGGGTCCGTGGGTGCCATGTTCACTGCACCGAGGGCAGCGCGAAGACGTGCCCTTCCCGCCGTTCGAAGTAGAGGCCGCAGGTCTGACGGACCTTGTCCTTCCACCACCGGTTCCCCGAAGGACGCTTGGGCTCCACGGCGCGATAGATCTCGGAGAGCGTCGCTTCGCCGCCGAGCGCGTGGATCGCGAGGCCGACCGCCTCGCGCCAGGTGCCCGCGCGTCCAAGTGCGCGCCGCACCTGCTTGGGCATCGTCTCGACGTCGTACTGCTCCTCGAACAGCATGAACCCGACGTGCGTGCGCCGCTCGCACTTCACGAACCGGGTCCATACGAGCGGCAGGGAGATGCGCGGGAACAGCGAGCGGGGGATCATCCGCTGCTCGATGGCGAACATCTCGCCCCATGGACGCATCCGCGTCGTGGTCGAGAGGACGTGCGCCGGGAGCAGGAGCGCCAGGACGCCGTCGTCCGGCAGAAGAGCGTGGCTGCGGCGTATGAACGCGTCCACGATCGGCATGCCGAACGGGGGATTGCCTGCGATGACGCCCAGACCTTCGAGTGCGATCTCCGCGGTCGCGAAGTCTCCGAGCACCACCGGTCGTCCGGTCGAGGCGCGTGCGGCCGCCGCCATGCGCGGATCGATCTCGACGCCCATGGCGGCGTGATGCTCCGGCACGGCGGCGAGGAACGAGCCGTCGCCGCAGGACGGCTCCAGCACCGCGACGTCGCGGCCCATGCCCGTCAGGGCGTCGGCCATGAGGATCTCGGCGGCCCACCTCGGGGTGAACCACTGGTCCAGACTGGGGTTCAGTCCGGTGGATGCGACGCTGGCGACGGGCGCCGGTCCGAGGAAGAGATCCTGTTGCATGGCGAAGGGATCAGTCCTCGTCCTCATCGGCGTCGGCGCCGTCGTCGTCGGAACTCGAACTCGCGTCATCGCCGCCGTTGGCGTACCAGGTCGCCGATTCCTCGAGCTCCAGCGAGCCCTCGGCGATCTCGTCCCCGTCCTCGTCGGTCACGGTGATGGTGACGGAGCCCTGGTCGACGTTGACGCGCGCGTTGCGCCCCCCGTCGTCGTGCTGCCAGTAGAAGTCCTCTCCGCAGCGCGAATCCGGGCCTTCGGCGTCGTTCCACTCGTCGGCGTCGGTTCCGGTCAGGTCGGCGATCATCCTGGGATAGTCGATCGTCATGATCTGGGTGATCGTGTCGAAGGAGACGTAGTCCTCCGCATCGCGCAGTTCGGGTTCGTCCATGATGCTCTCCTGGGTGTCGTGTTCAGAGGACCGAGTGGGTCACGATGCGGACGTCGCCCCTGGGCGCGTCGGGATCGCTCGAACCCGATCGCCTCGGGCGCGGCCATCCGCCGGGCGGGGCGGTGGCGCCGAGATCCTCGAGCGCGGCCTCCACGACGTGGGGGTCGGGTCGGCCCTCTTCGCAGGTGGCGACCCGCACGCGCCGCGCCCGTGATGGCGCGAGATGGTTGCGCATGTCGAGGCGAAGCCTGTGGAGCAGGGCGCTCCAGAAGCCCTTGGGGGCCACCGCCTCGTCCGGCCGGCCCTCGGGCCAGATCACGACGTGGTGTGCCTTGACGGCGTCCTCAGGAGCCTTCTCGGCGTTCATGCCGGTTTGGGCTCCTTGAGGATGTCGACGATCGCGTATTCCGTCTTCGGGAAGTCGCCCTCGGCATTGCTCTGGTAGTGCGCGTCCTCGAGGTTCTTGAGATGCGATTCCGCGTCCCATTCGGAAGCGAACCAGGCGACGGGCTTGCCGTCGGGCGCCTTCAGCACGAAGTCGGCGTGCTCGTTGTCGAGATCCAGGATGGGCGGTTCGGCCTGGCGGTCCCAGGGGGCCTTCGGGCCGTCCTTCACGTCCCACATGTCGATCGTGGAGTGGAACTCCTCGCCCGACAGGTCGTGCTGGTCCGGCATCGACGCCAGGACGGCCTCGCGGATCGTCTCGTACGGCCCGCGGTCGTCCTCCGGATCCTCGTCGCCGTTCTCGGTCTTCACCCGATATTCGCCGGCGATGCCGTAGACGCCCTCGCCGACGCGTTCGGCGAGACGCAAGGCCGTGCCGTTGGTCGTCGCCTCGGCGCGCGTCGCCGGTGGGACGAAGTCGCCGAGCCAGTCGGAGAAGCCGCGGTTGAGGCCGTCCCATACGCACCGCTGGCAGTCCGTCGGCAGATCGATCCAGCGGATGTCGCGTTCGACCTTGTCGTCGACGCGCGAATGGCCGCCGGTCGGGTCGTATCCCTCGCCGGTCATCCCCACCCCCTGCGGGTGGAACGGGTCGCTCGACATGGCGAAGTAGTCGCCGTCGGTCGTCACCACGGTGAAGCGGTCGGCGGATTCTCCGCCGTTGTCCGTGATCCTGAAGACGAACGGCTTCAGGTCTTCCAGGGTCTCGAACAGATTCATTGTCATTTCCTGTCCTCAGGTGCAGCGTCCGTCTGCATGCACCACGTCCTTCTCGTACGGGATGGTCTCAGCGTCCTCCGACGAACATCCCGCAGCTGGCCTTCACGGACAGCCCCACCCTCGGCACGATCCTGCTCGACGGATGACCGAAGGCCTCGGCCAGCATGGCGAAGTTCCTCTCCACGACGTGCTCGTCGGGCTCGCGGAAGCGGCTTCCCTCCGGAGGGTTGAAGCGCACCGCGTTGAACTTCGGCTTCAGACCGGCGTCGCGCACCGCGGCGATGACGTCCCGGATCGTCTCGATCGAATCGTTCTCGCCTTCGATGAAGGCCCAGTGCAGGGCGACCTCGTTCCCGGTGGCGTCCTGCCAGGCCGTCAGCGTGCGCAGCGCGGCGCGTGGATCGACCGACTTCGGAATCCAGCGGCGGCGGAACGACGGGTCCATCGAGTAGAGGGAGTAGTACAGGGTCGTGTCGGTGTCGGTCATGATCGAATTCAGGTTCGGCCATGCGGTACCGTCCGGCATGGCCGGCATGATCGTCGAGACGTTCATGAGCACCCTGTCCACGCCGGCGGTCAGCGCGTGCGTCCTCACGCGACTGGTCATCTCGGACCAGGCATCGCGCGAGTGCAGGACCGGGTTCAGGAGGGGTTCGCCGCGAGCCATGAAGTTCATGTTCATTCGGGAGGGGCGGATGGCCTGTGCCCGGTGATGGCCCAGCACGTCGGCGACCTGTCCGACGTAGTCGTCGATCGACGTCTGGGCCATCGAGGTCTGTCCCGTGGCCGTGAGGTGGCAGAAGCGGCATGCGCGGTCGCAGCCCGCCTGGCTGGAGACGTAGGCGATGAAGTAGCCGTCGGTCCTCCGCACGTACCGAGCCTCCAGATATCCGCCGACGGCGGGACGCACGAAGTTGACGCTCTCGTCCTCGTGCGCATGGAAGGTGCGCAGTTCGGTGTGGTCGTGCGCGGAGTCTTGGATGCTCAAATCAGTATTCCTGCGTCGAACGTGATCCAGCCCATGAGGCAGCATGCGGCCAGGCCGATCACGATGAGGTTTGCGCCGACGACGCCGAACACGATCGTCATGTTGCGGGCGATAAGCGTGCCGACGTCCTCGGTCGGCCCGGTCCGCAGCCACAGCTGCAGCCCCCTTGCCTCGATCAGGAAGGCTCCGCCGACCATCGTGGCCATCCAAGCCAGCGGAAGCGCAATCAACACGGCGTAACGGATCTGCGTGTTCTCGTCGCCGTGGGCCGCGTCCGTCAGCCTGCCGATCAGCAGCATGGCGGAGAACAGCGCGATGGAGCACAGGCCGTTGACGCGGAACAGCGTGTACGCTTCCTGGAGGGCGCGCTGGTCGCTGAAGGAGGCAGGCAGTCTCATGCCGCGGCCGCCTTCACCAGGACCAGCGTCCGACGGGGATCGACGAGATGCGAGACCTTGGCGCCGAGCAGTCGGTCGATCGTCTCCGCGTTCTGTTGGATGCGCGTGTAGGTCATGCGTCCGCCCTCGGTGACCGAGCCGATGGAATATCCGCGTCCGGTGATCACCTCCAGATGCGCGGGCGAGTAGCTGTGCCCGAATCCGCGCACGCCGGCGCACGGAGTCATGGACCCCTTGAACCAGACCAGGCGTCGATCGACCTCGTTGCCGACCCTTATCTCGGCCAGGACGATGCCCGTCGATCCGTGATCGACTCCGCCGGGTGGATTGCTGTGGCGTGGCTGCGGGCTGGAATTCTCGATCCAGGCCCGCATGCCCTCGATGTCGACGAGGGGGATGGTCTGCGATCGCTTCACGACAGCTCTCCCTCCTTCATGCCGAGAACGCGTTCCACGAACCGGACTCCGTCCGGGCAGTGCTTCCGTTCACGCGCTGCGAGGCACATGGCGAGCACGCCGAACAGATCCATCGTCCCGAAGGCGGCGACGGGATCGATCCCCCAGGTCGCTGCGAAGGCGATGTGTCCGCGTGGACAGACGACTTCGTGCTCGACCGACGGATCGAGCGCGTAGACGGTGCCGCGCGACAGAGGAGCGCGGATCTCGTCCGGCCTCCCCGGATTAACGACGAGCTCGCCTTCGGGAGACGTCAGGACGAGGCCCCAGATCATGAATCTGGCCTCGTTCTCCCCGAAGGTCGTGTCGACGTGAGCGCCTACCGGCGCCGCGCCTCCGTACAGGTTGATCGGGGCCGGAAGCAGGATGTCTGGACCGTGCTTCGACAGGAAGCTGCCCTCCTCGGACAGGTCCGCGTTGAGCTCGGCCCAGGAGTCGGCCCATGCCGCGACGTCGTCCGGGATCGGCATGATCTTGGGAAGCACCCGCATCGAGGGTTCCGGGGCGAGAGTGGATGCGAAGGTCAACGGAATGCTCCAGATAGCCAGAGGAGGTAGCCGACGCCGATCAGCGTCTGGCACACGGCGATCGCGAGGGACTGACGCCACAGCCACGTGCGCATCAGCCATGTCATGGTTCCGAAGGCCATGCCGAACGAGATGAGCGAACAGGCCTGCACCAGATGTTGCGTGTGCTGGTCGATCGTTCCGGTCAGCGTCAGGATCGCGGCGCCGAGGAACGCGATCAGCGACGCCGCCATCAGTCGGCGCGCGTGGGGCAGCATCGTCATGGCCGGATTCCCGTGTCCTGTGTCAGCGGCTCCGCCATCCGTTCGAGCGGGCTGGCGTGCCCGTCGGAGGCATCCCATCCGGAGATGGTCCCCTCCGCCTTCATCCGTTCCCAGAAGCCGGTCGAGGTGGGCAGCACCTCGACCACGTGCACGGGACGGTCGTACGTCGACGCTATCCAGCGCAGCATGTCGCGTCCTCGCGTCGAACGGTTCGAGACCAGTCCCTTCAGGACGATGCGGCCGTCGGTCGTCGCCCAGAAGACGGCGTGGGCCGGGTCCGTCCCGTGATCCGGCCATCTGGCGCAGACCTGATGTGGACGGCGCGCTCCGCCGCGTCCCTCGACGATCGGCGTCGGCGTACGATGGGATGTCGTGGAGATGGCCACGTCAGATGCCCAGTCCGACGGAGACCAGCTCGATGCCGCCCGACGTCATGTCCGACACGATGCGTCCCTGCTGCACGACCTCGATCTGCCGTCGTCCGTTCGCGTCGTGTATGTCCAGTTCCACCGGCATCACGAACGCGACGTTCGCATCGTCTCCGGTCAGGACGATGTCCTCCGGTCCCACGAACAGGGCCATCGCCATGCTTCCGTTCGGACCGACGTCGCCTTCGATGAGCGCCGAGGCCTCGGCGTCGGCCTTCTTCCTCACTACGCCTCCTCCGATCACGTGGAGGATGCCCGCGATGCGCACGCGTTCTCTTGCGTCCTCCTCGTTCGCCGGGCTGCGCCTCGACAGGTCGGCCCATTTCCAGTCGTAGTTCGATCCGCGGCGGGTGCCGAACAGCGTCAGGACGATCTGGTCGGCGCCACCCTGGTCCTCGAACCTGATCAGCGCGTCGACGGCGAAGTCGTAGTCGCTGACGCTCCGCCCGGCCAGAAGGACGAAGGAACCAGGAACCGGCGCGGCCGTGTCCATGACGCGTCCGGCCATGAGTCCGACGATGGGCGTGTCGCTGCCTTCGACCAGGCGGATCAGGTCGTCGTCGAGGTCGAGCATCCGTATCTCGTGACCGGCATCGATCTCGCGTTCCGCGCGCTCGTCCTCGGGCTTCGGCTGGTCGACCATCCGCACTCCCCACGCCTCGGCGAAGTCCGCTGCGCGGTCCGCAGGAGTGCCGGGCACGGGATTCGCCGCTATGTGGGCGAGAAGACGCTTCAGGGCATCGGCCCACGTCGCTTCGTCGGGCGCGGCAGTGCCGGTGAGGAGCATCCTCAGGCGCATCGTCAGATACTGCGTCCCGTGGACGTATCCGCCGGTCCTGACGTCTTCCGGATTCTCGTTGGTCATGCGTCGTCGTCCTGTACGGTGATGTTCGATTCGTCGAGGGGGACGAGATGCGAGAACCGCTTCCTTCCCTTCTCGTCGGCGGTGGTGATCTGCGTGCAGACCGGAGGACCCGAGCACGGCTGGATGCGCCACAGGTGTCCTGCGCTCTCCACGACCATGGATACGCCGTACAGGATCTCTCCCTTGGTGCCGTGCTCATGCGTAGGCCACCAGCCGGGCGCGTCGATCACGGTGTCGTCGTGCAGGGTGCCGTGACCGTCGACGATCAGCTCGTCCGGGAGATAGTTCATCTGATGCGGACGCTCCTCGTCGAACGGCACGGCCGATCCTGAGGTCTGCAGCACCCTTTCGACGAAGGAGACGACGTTGGGGCGGGCCTCCAGCGTCGAATATCCGGTGACCACCCCCTTGGACCCTGCGATCGGAAGCGGCCAGTCGGTGTCGAGCATGGCCGTCGCGTCGAAGCCTGCCACCCGGACCTGGGTTCCGAGGGGAAGCAGCAGCGATCGTGGATTCTCGACGAGCGCCCTCTCGACGCGTGCTAGTCTCGCGACGTCCCTTTCCAGTCGGAACGTCGCCATGGCGCCGCGTTCGGCGTGGTCCTTCCGACGCAGCTCCTCGCGTTCGTCCTCCGCCGGATCGCGCGCGTCCAGCTTCGCCATCGTCGCGACCCTCTCCAGATGGCTTTCGAGTTCTCGGCGCTTCTCGGAGATCCGTCTGGCGTTCGCTGGGCGGAGCGAGGCCAGCACGAGTTCCACCGGAACCTGTTCCGGTGTCACGTCGCCGAGCGCCACGCGTGCACGCACCCGCATTCGCACGTCGTCGTCGTGGGATGGCTCCGAACGTTCGATCCGGGTGAGCGTTTCCCGGAGGGACGCTTCCAGCGCGTTCGCGCGCACGCGCTGGCGACCCTCGTCGAACGGATCCAGCGCTGCGACCTTGAGCAGCGTGCAGTTCCAGTTCGTGGTCGCCCTGCGGTATGCTTCGCGCGCGAGGAGTTCGGCCTCCTCCTCGCCGTACAGCGCCGCGTCGTAGACGACGGATCGGGCTTCGGCGTCCTCGAAGTGGAGCATCCACTTCTGGGTGCGCTTGCCGGGCTCGCCCCACGAGGCCAGCGTCGGGCGGCCACGGTGCTGCGGGGTCGATGCGTCGAGACCCATGCGGCAGGCGGCACGGATGGCCGCCAGCGTGGGATCGGCATCGGCCTCGTCCTCCCCGATCAGGTCGTGGGCCGCCTTCAGGAGGTCGACCGCCTGCTGTCGCGTCGTGCTCAAGACGTGGATCCCGGACCGATCGATCCGGTCCTGAGGAACCGGAGCAGCGCGGGCATCAGCGACGCTATCTGGGGGCGCGTGAGCAGTGCACGGCCCTCGTCGTCGGTTCCGATCCTGATCGCGTCGGGGTAGGCGAGGGACGAGTCGGACACCTTGAACAGACGCATGTCGCGTCCTTCGATCGTCAGCGATCGCAGACCCTCGTCGGGATCCGTGACGGCGGCCTCGTCGAACCGGGCGAAGTCGGGCGCGACGTCGTCGTCCTCGCCCCTGTAGTCCTCCTCCAGAGTGATGGTGAAGAGCCTGGGAGTCAGTCCGCAGGCGTCGATCTGGGCCACCGCGGTGACGATCGTCATTACGTGTTCGACGATCTCGTTGCGATGCCGGGCGCCCTGACCGCTGTGCGACAGCCACTTCACCATGTCGGATTCGGCATGGAAGTCGTCGCTCATCAGTGCCGGTACGCACAGGATGGCGGTCGGCATGCGCGGGGATCGCGCGATGCTGATCCGGGTCCCCTTGTGGAGCCGCGACAGCTCGAGCAGTGCCGGCCGGCAGACGCGGGCGACGCTCTCGTGCATCTCGTCGAGCAGCGACGAGGCTACCGTCGATACGACGTGCGCCGTCCGTTCGACGTCTGTGGTGAAGGCTTCCATGGTCAGTATCCCAGGCGCTTGAGGTCGGCGTTCATCGTCCTGCCGGCGACGCGGACCTGCGTGGTCGCCACGTAGGTGCTGCCGTTCGCATCCGTCTCGATGCGAGCGTCGCTGTGGACGACGCCGGCCTCGATCGCACGCTTCAGACGCTCTGCGAGCGTACGTGCGTCGATGGGAATCCCCCAGCCGCCCACGAAGGGACGGTCGACGCCCTTCCAGATCGGCTTCACGAGAAGACCCGGCGTGACGTCGTCCTCGACGATGTCCACCCGGTCCAGCATTTCGAGGGCGGCGTTCACGCGGCGAGCGCCATCGCGTGCTCGACTGCCGAGCGGTCCCAGTCAGCCGATGCGAAGGCCTTCAGCACGGCGTCGAAGTCGCGGTCCTCGTCGATCGGCTGGTCGGTCTGCGTCACCGACTGGATCGAGTGGAAGGAATGGTCGACGTCGTCGTCCCATTCCCCGCCTCCGGGCGTCAGCATCGGGATGCCCACCGCGTCGGGGACGAAGAACCCGTCGGAGGTCAGGGTCTCGATCAGAGCGGCTTCGTCCGCCGTGCCGGGCACGGTCCAGCTTCCTCCCCGGCGATAGTTGCCGGCATCACGGTATTCGTAGTCGATGCGTACGGCCATGACGGATCCTTCCTGTTCTTTCGTGCCACTTCGAGGCTGTTCCCGACAGTCATCGGTACGATCCCTTCTCCGGCCCGCGCATGCCCGCCCTTCCAGCGGGCGCCGATCCTACGAGACGCTTTCCGGGAGGCGGGCACGACGCTCCAGCTCGCGCATGGATTCCGCATGACGCGTGATCCTTCCAGGATGCGCGAGCCTCTCCGCCTGAGCCTTCCGGTACCACTTGACGGTTCCCGACACGAGCATGCCGGCTACGAAGAGCATGATCCCCGCGCTCGCGTCCTGCCGATCGCGTGTGCCGACCGCGCAAAGCACGGCGAGGAGCGACAGGGCGCCGTAAGCCATCGTCCTGTGCGTGAAGGAGCGGAGATGGGACCGTGGCGAGGATTCGCCGCAGGCGACGCTCTCGTCCGACCTGACCACGGCCCTGCGATCGGGAACGGCGAGGTCCCTCACGTCGTCCGGATCGGCGACGATCCTGGAGGTCCTTCCCGAATCGTCGACGATCCGCAGAGGGTCGGCGCATCGGGGGTCGGTGTTGACGACGGCGTGCGTCGCTATCGAGGTCGCCGCCTCCCGAAGCATGTCTTCGGGGATGCGGCGATCCGGCACTCCGGTCACCATGTCGCACACGATGCCACCCTGCTCTCCGACGACCAGCCTGCAGCGCAGCCCTGCGCAGCTGTCGTCGAGCAGTCCGGCGTCCAGCCACGCGTGATCGACGGGTCCGAGGTCGTTCGCGATGATCATCGCGAACCGCCAGTCTTGTCGTTCTTCATCTTTTCGTCTCCGGCCGGTCGTGCGTCGACCAACGTCCGGAACGCCTTCTACCCCAGGGTCGGGACTGCGGGAAGACTCGCAGTCGATCGCGCCGTCCGCAGATGCGGAATCGGATCGATGCCGAGCGCGCTCAGCTCCCTGATGAGCCACGACTCCAGTTCGGGAAGTCTCGCGGACGAGGTAGCGCGATGCCGTGCCAGGGGATCGACCATCTCTCCCGTCCAGACGTTGCGTACGACGCGCGACATCGCCACCGTCTGATGACGTCCGACGATCACCGCTCCTGCGGCTATGGCGGCGGCGCGGCGCTTCTCGTTGGCGTCGTAGTGCGGCCAGGAGACCTTCGGCATCGTCGAGGGATCCTGGAACCACTCGCGCTTCGAACCGATCGACGCCATCAGCGCATGCAGGGCGTCGAGATCTGGCGAGAACACGTGGCACCACAGCTGGCCGCGCCAGCGGTGTATGGCGGAATCGACGTAGACGCGCACCGGAGGTCCCCTTCGACGCCATCCTAGCAGAGGATCGGGTCTCCGATCCAGCGGAAGCCTGTCCGCCGGCGCTTAGATTATGCGGTACTGCACGGTGATCGTGAGAGTCTCGCCCGCCTTCAGGCTTCCTCTGATCCGTGTGCGGATCGAGGTCACGACGTGCGGACTGGCCGGAGCGCAGGTCCAGTTCGCATCGCCGCAGGCGAAGTCCACGTCGTCGCTCTCCGAAGTGGCGCTGTCATAGACCAGCGACATGCCGGAGCCCTGGGTGAGCTTCACGGAGTCCGCCGCCGCTATGGCGGGGCTCATCCCCGTCGGCACGGGCAGCGACAGGTGCACGGTGTCGGGGTCGAGCGGCACGACGTCAGGGTTGTTCACCACGATGGTGCTGACGACCGTCGAGCCGGGGATCGACTTGGCTCGCGCGGATCCGTTCACCGGATCGAGCACCGTGCGGGTCGTGATCGTGACGGTCGGCCTGCGGTCGACGATCGTCATGGTGATTGTGATCGTCGTGCGGGCCTTGCCCTGGCTGTAGAACAGGCAGACCGCGTTGAGCAGGTTGACGCCGTCGCAGACGCGCCAGTCCCAGTCGATCTGGACGGTGTCCCTGTACACGCCGCCGGCGAGTCCGGAGCCCTTGAACTTCAGGAAGCTGATCGGCAGGTCGTAGTCGGTGGCGCTGCCCAGCGTCAGAAGCGCCAGCAGCGCGGGATCCGCGTAGTTCACCGTTCCGTCCTGCTGGATCGGTCGCGATCCGTCCGCGAGCGGGCTGGCGACGTAGGAGACGCTCTGTCCGTCATCGGACCTCAGGAGGAAGCCGTTGACGCTGTGCACCCTGGCATCGGCCCTGTTCGAGGACAGCAGGCTCAGCAGCACTCCCGAGCATCGCAGTCCCGCAGGAGCGTCGTATCCCTGCGACGTCCCTGCGGCGGCCTGTCCGGTGGTCCGGACGCCGATGTCGTATTCCGCGCCTGCGAGCGCTGTGCAACCCGCCATGGCGGGTGCCGGCGCGAGAACGGCTATCGTCCAGAGGACGAAGGCCATCGCCTTTGGGCACACCTTGATTTCCTGTCTCTGTCCATTCCGGTTCTGGTCCAGGCAGACCGTGTTCCGACATGGCCGCCCTCGTGGGCGGCCTGTCTCTTCACGCGGCGATCCGACGCTCGTCGATCGCCTCCTCCTCCTCGGTGACCACGCCGAGCGAGCGCAGCCAGGCCCAGCCCTGCGCGAGGGCTTCGCGACCGTGCCATTCGACCTGGGGGATCGTCCCGTCCCCGTACATCACGGGTGCGGGACCGCAGTGGCTGCATCCCTCGGGACGGATTTCCGGCGTCTCGCCTAGGAAGACCGTCATGGTGTCCTTGGGGAACCGGCCGAGCATGTATGCGCCGAAGTGCAGAGGTGCCCGGATCTCCTCCCACACCTCCATCCCGGCACCCGCGTAGACGGTCCGGGTGTGACCGGCATGGTCGGCGCCGACCTGGAAGGTGTCGATCAGGCGCAGGACCTCCGAACCTCTCATGCCGCCATCGCGATGCGGGCGATCGGCACGCCCGGTACGAACGACGCCGTCTCCACGGCGTCGGTGCCGGCGACGAAGTCGATGACGAAGGAGCCGCGCACCGCGTCGATCTCCAGGACGTCGCGCTCCATGCGGTCTCCCTCCTGGACGAATCCGGCGCGCGATCCGTGATGCGAATCGAAGCCGAAGTCCTTCGATGCGACGTCGAAGGCGGCGTTCGCTGCGATCGTGCGGCGTTCGTAGAGCGAGCTCGTGCGGTCGACGCCGTCGTCGACGACGTACTGCTCCGGCATGATCCAGGGCAGGTCGAGGAGGTGGCGCAGCGAGTCGCCCTTGAGGAAGTAGGCCTTGCGGCTTCCCTGACGCGAGACCTCGAAGCGCCACGCGCGCTCGCCCGCGAAGCGCTCGTCGTCGACGCCGGTGAACTTCACGTTCTTCCATTCCCGGCCGTCGATGCGCTTGTCCTTCCACGTCTGCCCTACCTTCAGGTCGACGTCCCTGACGGTTCGGGCGAGGATCTCGTCTCCGATCCGGCAGTGGGCCTGGTAGACCATCCTCGAGAGCACCGCGGCGTATGCGTTGAGGAGGTCGAGCCTCGGCCCGCGCGAGCGTCGTGCCAGGAACTTGTTTCCCGACGGCGTGCAGATGCGTCCGGTGCCGCTCGACGCGAACAGGTCGAAGCCCTGGCCGTCGGACCAGATCTGCCAATGGCCGCGAGGCATCGCCGCCAGCGCCTGCGCCGCCTCCTGCCATGCGGGATCGTCGTGCCGCGTGTACATGCTCAAAGCGACGACGCCCATGAAGCGCGGATCGGCCCCGCCGTCGAGCGGCAGGCAGCGTTCCGCCACCCTCTGGCCGACCGGATCGTAGCCTGCGAAGAAGTCCCGGTCGAGACGGTTGCGGAACACGTTCGCGGCCACGACGAGATCCATCTCGTGCAGGAACGCAGGGGCCCACGTCTCGCCGGCGAAGTCCTCGGCGGAGGGATTGCGCGAGTTGTAGATGTCGATGTGCTTGGTCATGCGTCGGGGTCCGTTCACTTTATCGGAGGAAGGAGGTCGATCGCCTCGGCGAGCGTGCCGACCGGTTCGTCGTTGATCGGATCCTCCTGGGCGGGAGGCGGCAGGTGGGCGTGCCACGCCTGCGTGTCGTCCGATCCGTCGGCGACGGCCTCGACGGATGCGCCGTCCGACCTGACGAAACGGATCGTGCCCTGCTCGTATTCGAAGGTCCAGTCCTTCTGATCGAGGCCGGAGTTCTCGATCATCATGGCGGGCTGCGCGTCGTACGCCTCCCGGCAGATGCGGTCGCCGGCGGACTTGGCCGCGGCGAGGGTCGCGTATCGACTCTCTCCGACGCGGCCCTGCTCGCTCATCCAGAAGCCGTCGCGTTCGCGAACGATCTTGACGATGTCGTGCTCCTCGCTGAAAAGCTCGTCGACGGTGGTCTCCGGCATGTGACGGAACCAGAAGCCGTCGCGTTCCGTGGAGGCCGAATCCCAGAGGTCCGGACCGTCGGGCGGGCACTTCGCCTCGACGATCTCGATGCCCATGTCCAACGGCGCCAGCGCGTCGGGCGCCGATCCGACGAGCAGCTGGTACGCGAGCTGCGAGAGGTCCATCGACTGGAGGTCCTCCTCGCGGCCGTCGAAGCCTGATTCCATCATGCGCGCGGCGGCCAGACGGCGCACGCGGTCCTCGTTCAGGACGTCGATCACGAGGTTGATCTCGATGCGACGGGGGGAATCCTCCCCGTCCTTCGTGTCCTCGATGATGGCGCGTTCGTCGTCCGGCATTTTCGTATCCCCTGGCTCAGGCGCAGCCACGGCCAGCGCCTCCCCCTCTCCTGTCCGATATGGTCTCGCACGCGAGGACCAGCTTCGGGTCGACCACGATGAGGCTGTCGCCGGCCGAAGGCACGAGACTGCGGAAGAGCCTGTCCGGCACGCCGTCGATCGATCTTCCCGCGCGTCTCGTGCGAGGATCTCGTCTCGCGCGTTCCACCTCGTCGAGATCCACGCCCTCGTGACGGTTGAGGTAGACCCCGTAGCCGATGCCCGACGCCGCCAGTCTTCGCAGCCGTCGCGGATTCCAGTCCTGCTCGGCCTTGTCCAGCAGGCGCCGAGCGTCGGCAACGGCGATCGTCAGTCTGGTCAGGACCCTGCCCGCGCGTGATCTGGCTTGGCGTTCGGAGCCGACGTGCAGGAAGGGTCTCAGGAGACCCGGTGCCAGCGGTTCGTCGCCCGAATGCCATGCCGTCAGCGATCCGTCGGCCCCGACGAATGGAAGCAGCAGCGGATTCATGGTCGGAGCCAGCGATACAGGATGGGCAGGCCTTCGGCCTCGGCCATGATGCGCAGCCTCTCCATGGGGTCGTCCGGCATGTGGGCGGAGATCATCGGCGAGTGCAGATCGACGAAGCTGGCGTCGTCGTCCAGGTCACGCATCGAGATCGCTATGGTCGAGGGAAGCTGCGGGATCAGGGCGGCGCCCTGCGCCGACAGCGTGAGGGTGCTGTGCACGATGTGCGAAGGACGCCCCGCTCCCATCACCCGCTCGTCGGCGAAGTTCATGGAGGCGTGCTCGTCTCCCGACTGGCAGCAGCCAATCGCCGCGAGCATCGCGGTCGTCCTGATCCGGTCCGCTGCTTCGCCGCGAGTCGACCCGCCGGGCATTCTGCCCGTGGCGACTCCAAGGACGCATTCGATCGTGTCGATGATGTTTCGGACGGCCCTCGGCGCCCTTGGCCGCGACGGGATTCCGATCGTCGAGCTCGTCGCGACGCTCATCACCCATGCACGACCTTCGTGCTTCCATGCGAACGATGCGCGTTCCTGGAAGAACGCGCAGAACGCGAGGTCCCGTGCTCCGTACGGGAACCGGATGGCGTCGAGGAAGGCGCCTGCGCAGGTCCTTCCAAGCACGACCCGCCTGTCGTCGCCCATCTTCCGGATCGGCGTCCTGGCGGACGCCCGTGCGAGTGCGATCAGCGATGCCACGGCTGCCTGCAGCCTGGCCAGATCGACGTCCGGTGCCACGACCACGTCGATCCTGGAAGGATCGACGATCCGCGGCGGAAGCATGCGGGCGTCCTTGTCCGTCCGCGTCATGTCGAGCACCACGTCTCTCCTTCGGGGATGACGGCGAGTGATCTGAGCCTGTCCATGGCGTTTCCTGGGTTCAGGCACAGTGTGATGGGCGTCGAGATCCTGACGTTCTCGATCTCCTTGTTCTTGAATGCGTTCAGGCCCCTCCTGTGCTCCATGTGGAGCAGGGTGGGAAGCGCATCCAGAGCGGTGGCTCCCTGATCCGACAGTGGACGGGCGTCGTCGCTCAGCCAGTCGACGCCGCCCATCCCACCTAGCACGCGTCCGTCCTGATGCCATGCCGAAGGACGCTCCGTGTCCATCTGTGCCGCCGCCGCAGCGACGATGGTCGACCTGGCGGCATCGACTGCCCTCCATCGGCGTTCCTCGGACGTGTCGGCCGCCGCCATGATGATGGCCTTCGTGATGGACATGCGTGCATGCAGTTCGTCGACGCATTCGAGAAGGGAGGGTCTGGTCGTGCCTTCGGGCATGTCCACCGTCATGTTCCATTCGACCTTCCCGACCGTCCATGCGAACATCGTCCTGCGGGCCGACATGCGTGCGTATGCGATGCTGTTCGACCAGAACGGCGCCACCATGTCGTACCAGCGCGACGGGCCGGTACGGCCCAGTCCGACCCGGCGATCCCTGTCGCTGAGCAGCAGGGAGGGCGTGATGCCCACGCATGCGAGGCGTTCGAACTCCTCGAACGCCTCCACCACGACCTTCGGGTCGGGCTTCATGCTGGCTTCGTACCAGACGACCCACGGACGGCCCTCGGCGAGCAGCCGTGGATCGTCCTTGGGATCGAGGAGTCCGACCTGGTTCACCAGCGGCGTCCGATCTCGATCTCGGGCCGGGTCGACTTCGCGTCGTCGAAGACCGCGGTCATGGTGCGCAGGCCGTAGGTGTGCGAGGGATCCTGGCACGAGACGTCTGCCTTCAGGACGATCGAGCCGTCCTCGGCGTCGGTCTCGCGCCACGCGACGCGATCGCCCGGCTGAGACCGGCGAAGACCCTCGACGGCCAGGCATGCGTCGAGTTCGTTCGTCGCCGCCGGTCCGCGCGCGACGACCTCGGCGGTTCCGATCCGCGAGAAGTAGGCCGATGCGACGACTTCCTCCGTCTGCGATGCGTAGGGGCCACAGTCGCTGGTCGTCAGCAGCCCGTCGACGCCGTCCGTCATCTCGATGACGCCTTCCAGGCGGCGATCGTGGAAGGTGCCGCTCATGACGTCCATGACGGCCAGTCGCACCTTCTCGAAGGCGATCGGCTTCGAGAGATCGAGATCGAGCACGTCGGTCAGCAGGACCTGACAGTACAGTGAGACCAGGAAGTTCGTCGTGCAGCCGTTCTCGATCATGACGCCGAGTTCCTCGGGCGAGACCAGAGGCTCTCCCCGCATCGCGGGGAAGCGTCCCTTGTAGGGTTCGCTCTGCTTGGGTCGGGCGAACATGTTCCAGGCCTTGGCGGTGATGCCGAGACGGGAAAGGACGAACCTGAACTGGCCGTCGACGATCACGTTCTCCGGCAGCAGGTGCGGATGTCCGATGGTGCAGGTCTCCTCGACGGAGTCGCCCTTGGGGACGATGTGCAGGTACAGCTCGACCACGTCGCGACCCTTCACGGCGTCGCGCCAGGTGGACGTGTCCTCCTCCTCGAGCTTCTCGAAGGCGAGTTCCATGAGGATCCCTTCGAGATCGTCCTTCTCGTAGTCGGGCGCCTCGTCCATGGTGCCGTCGCACACGAGCTGGTCGAAGGCGGCGTCGATCGAATCGATCACCGCCTGCGCCTCTTCGCGCACTTCGCTCCAGCACTGCTCCGAGGCCTCCTCGACGCGCAGGTTCTGTGCGACGGCCGATGCGCGGGCGCGTTCGCGCTCCTCCTCGGTCTTCGCCGCTCGCAGACCTGCGATGGCGCTGCTCGCGATCGCCGTGGCGGTGTCCTTGGACAGACCGCTGGAGTCCGAGGTCCACTTCGAGAAGTGGACGTTCCGGGTCATGGCCTCCAGGATCGCGTCGATGCCAGGGGACAGGCGCAGCGGAAGGTCGCCGGTGACGGCGCCCATGGCGATCGTCAGTCCGTCGCCGAGATCCAGCGTCCCGGCGGTCTCCGGATCGATGGTATGGCCGACGAGACTGCCGTTGCCGGTGATCGCATAGGACGAGACGACCTTGTCGAGGTCCGGCGCGAACCTGACCACGTAGGTCACGGCCTCGGACGCGTCGTCCACGTCGGCCGCGTCCGATTCGAGATACAGCGTGCGCGACCATTCGTCGCCCGGGGTCGTGTGCTCCCACCCGTCCATCTCTCCGACGACCACGTCCTCCGCGAAGGCGTGTGCTTCGAGACGCGCCTGCGCGGCGATCCCGCGACGTTCGTCGAGCGTGGTCTGTTTCGGTGCGTCGTCGACTGACGCCATGGCGGCGGTCACGTCCTTGAACGTGCCGGCCTCCTTCAGCTTCGCGAACATGCCATTCAGGACGTCGGCCGGAGCGCATCCAGCGAGGCACTTCATGACCATGGCGCCGTTCTCGTCGGCGCTCACGATCAGCGAAGGGCTGCGGTCGTCGTGCGCAGGGCAGATGGTCATGAACCCGCCTCCGCTGCGCCTCGGCGCGCGTTCCTGGCCTGCGGCGTGCAGGAGCGCCGTCGCGAGCAGTCCGGCGTTCCTGTCGCCGAGGGGAGCGAACCGCTCCTCGAGACCAGGCACCGTTCGATCCAGCGGCTTCATGTCGATGCCCTTGGTGACGCCGCTGCCTTCGGCGTCGATCTCGTTCGACAGGATCTCCGGAAATTCCGCGACCTTCATCCAGGCCCACAGGCGTTCGTCGGCGTCGAGCCAATGCTGGATGCCGACGACGGCGTCGTCGCCCCGTGCCAGCAGGTCCCGCAGGGCGTCCTCGTCCGGAGCCAGTCCGCCTCGGAAGGCGTGCTCCACTTCGGCGACCCATTCACGGACCTGGCCGCCGGCGGTTTCTGGATCGTCCGACAGCGACGCGGTGTACAGCGACGCGCGCTGGGCGCCGTCGCGCACGGCGATCTCGAGCGGGCCCATCGGACGCACGAAGACTTTCGACATCGCGATCATCGCGGCGATGCGGTCGTAGTCGAGCATCCGCTCGCCCGGTGCATCGTCGGACACGTCCGAGTCGTCGTTGTCCATCTCGAGCGTCGCCGCATCGACGGCGGCGCGGAAGGCGGCGTCGTTGATGCCCATCCAGCGCACGGCCGAACCGGCGGGCATCCCCGCGGTCGGCAGATCACCGGAATCGTCGGGGTAGACGGTCGCGGAATCGAAGGAGACCCATCCGTCGTTCTCGTTCCAGAACACGGTCCACGGGTCGCTGGGCTGGTCGTCGGAGGTGGCCGCGATGACGTATTGCGTCTCGGCGTGCACCTGGTTGAGGAAGACGCTGATGCCGGGTCGATCGGACACGTACTTCAGCACGGCCTCGTCGGAGACGGGTGCGAAGTGCGCGTAGCCCTCGCGGTAGGTCCCGCCCTGCGAGACCGACGCGATCGCGTCCATCTGCACCTTCATGAAGGGGATGACGCCCTTGGAGAATCCCTGGCCGATCCTGTCGCCGCCGCTGCGGACCGTTCGCATGTCCATCATGCGGGTCGGGACCAGGACCTGGGAGGTCGCGTCCACGATCGTGGTGCGACGCGTGAGGTCGTGACGGGCGAGCACGGTCGCGACGGATTCGAGCAGACGCCGGTTGACGCGCTTGAGGACCGGCAACTCGGCGAGGTCCTTCAGCTTGCTGCGGTCCTGGAACCCGCAGCCTGCGGCGACGAGGTCGAGGGCCTGGACGTGCTTGATGGAGATCTCGCTCTCGGCGAGACGGGTGGCCACGGCTCGCGCGGCGGTCTTTGGATCGGTCATGGTTCTTCTATCGCTCCATGGACGCCGGCGTCGGGGACCGGAACGGTCCTCGTCGGGTGCGCGCTTCCCGAGGCGGCGTCCCTGGGTGATGAAGGACGTGCGACTCGATTGTTGACGGCTCCGCTCCTGGAGGGAGCGGCACTGACGTCGGGTTTCCCGCAGGACTGCAAGTCCCTGCGCGCGGGAGGCCCCTTCAGGCCTTCGGCCGGATGCCGGATCAGGCGTCGCTCGTCGCGGCGGCTGATCGGGCGCTCGGTCGTCGCTCCCGCACCATCGGCGCGGGAGCGGTCCGGTGCTCCGCGTGGGGTCTCGCCCGGCGCGGAGTCCTCTCGATGCCGGGGGCGCATGGCGTGAGCCAGTGGGGCCGTCCGGCGGTCGTCTTTCCTTCACCCCATCGGGGACGTCCCTGCGGACATCCCTGTGGTCCTCCTACCGCGAGCCTTGTTCCGGCTCGGCGGCCTCCCGGTACGCGCTGTACGCGACGGGTTCGCCCTGCGGGTTGGGAGCGGCCCGCTCCTCGTCGTCGCGTTGGAGCGACTGCCGCAGCAGAGCCACGTCCTCTGCGCTGGTCGCCGGATCGGCGATCAGCTCGTGCGACCTGTCCCGCATCGCCTGCGTCAGGGGATCGCCGAACCTGCGGAAGGCGATCTCGAGCGAACGGTCGCGCGTCCACTCGAAGGTCTCGCGCGACCAGTAGCCGAGCACTCGGACCGGCTCCGAGTTCATCGAGGAGCCGGACAGGCAGCATCCGACGCTGGGAGGATCCCCGTAGTGGATCGTGCCATCTCTGATGCGGTCCGCGAGCGTCTTCGTCTCGCCGTGCGAGCGGCGTTCCATGAGGACGTGGAAGCGCGCGTCGCAGGCCTGGCACGAGATCTCGAGGGTCATGGCCTCGACGGCGTAGACGTCGGTCGAACGTCCCGGTTCGAAGGCCGCCCAGCGGGGAACGCCGTCCTTCTGGAAGAAGGACGGCGGTTCGGACGTGAGCGACAGCAGGTCCTCGTAGGATCGGTTCACGTCTTGCTCCCTTTCATGCAGTCTTCGCGTCTCCTGCGAACGACCCGGTCACCCGGCGATGCTTCCCTTCTCGACGAACGTCGAGAGCATGGGGACGAGCAAGGTCGTCTCTGCCGTGGACAGGAGCATGGGCTCCTGTCCACGGCCCTCGAAGTCCATCACGATTCCCGCCTCGAGAGTCGACTTCCCGTCGGTGGACGGCCTCACGACGCATCTGCTGCCGTACCGGTCGAGGAAGTCGAGGTCGGGGCATGCGTCGTGGAGGAGCCTCTCCACAAGCCGCTCGGCCATGTCCTGGGTGAGATGCATCCGGACCTGATGGTCGGCTCCGTCGCGTCCCAGCCATAGGCAGGCCTCTTCGGCCAGGCTGCTGTCCTGGATCGAGCAGGGCCGTCCTTCGGCGTCCACGAACCTCATCATGGAGAAGCCCCTTGGCGTCTTCTCGATCCCCATTGTTTCTTCCCTCGATGCATTGGCGCTTCGGCCCTGTCGTCATCTTTCGATGGCAGGTCCATCGCATCCGGTCTATGCTGGATCCATGTCGGGTGCGAACGCCAGGAAGATCCTCCATGTCGATCAGGACGCCTTCTTCGCCTCCGTCGAACAGCGTGACGATCCCTCTCTAAGGGGTAGGCCCGTCGCGGTCGGAGGTTCGTCCGGGCGCGGCGTGGTCGCGGCCGCGAGCTACGAGGCAAGGGTCTTCGGGGTGAGGTCGGCCATGCCGATGGTGACCGCGTTGAGGAAGTGTCCGGACCTGCTCGTCGTGCCTCCAAGGTTCGACGCCTATAGGAAGGATTCGAGCATCATCCGTGGCATATTCCAGAAGCATACGGACATCTTCGAACCACTCAGCCTCGACGAGGCCTATCTCGACGTCACCGTCCCCAAGATCGATCTCGGCAGCGCGACGGCGATCGCCGAGGCCATCAGGGCGGAGATCAGGGAGACGACGGGCCTGACGGCGTCCGCCGGCGTGTCCGGGAACAAGTTTCTGGCGAAGCTGGGTTCGGGGATGAGGAAGCCGGACGGGCTGACCGTCATCAGGCCCGATCGAGGAGCCGACGTGGTGGCTGACATGGACGTCGGCCGCTTCCACGGGATCGGACCTGCGACCGCGGCGCGCATGGCGTCGTTCGGACTGAGGACCGGCCGGGAGCTGAGGGAGGCCAGCGAGGAGTTCCTCGTATCCCGCTTCGGCAAGGCCGGCGTCCACTACCGCATGATCGCATGGGGAATCGACGACAGGCCGGTCGTGCCCGATCGCGAACGCAAGTCCTACGGCTGCGAGGACACGTTCGAGAAGGACGCCTGGGACGTGGGCGTCGTGCGCGAGAAGCTGGCCGAGATCGGCGACAGGGTCTGGGAGCACCGCGAGAGGATCCGCCGCAACGCACGCACGGTCACGCTGAAGGCGAAGTACGGGGACTTCGAGCAGATCACCCGTTCCAGGACCGTCAGGACGATGGTCACGACGCGTGCCGAGCTCGACGATGTCGTGGCCGAACTGCTCGAGTCGATAACCCCGTTCGTGAAGCCGATCCGTCTCGTGGGCATATCGCTGTCGAACCTTGGCGGCGTCGACGAGGTTCCCGTAGAGAGCCGGCAGATCGCGTTGTTCTGACGATCGACGAAGAAGGGGCCGCCGTCCTCGTGGACGGCGGCCCCTTTCGCATCTTCCATCGGCCCGGGCCGAATGGATCAGTTGCTGTCGGCGGTATCGTCGTCGTTCGCGACGGCGCCGGCGACCAGCAGGATGCCGCCGACAGCGACTGCGGCCATGGCGACCGATACGTACGGATTCTCGAGGATGCCGCCAGCGGCCTTCGACGTCCTGGACGTCTTCGAAGCGGCGCGGATTGCCGGCGCCTTCGACAGGCTGAGCGAAGCGGCCGACGTGGTGGTCGCGCGGGGCGCGGCCATTGCGGGCGACGTTGCGGCGACGAGCGCGAGCGCGGTCGCGAGTGCGGTGAACTTCATGATGTGGATACCCCTTCTATTTCGGTTCCGGTCGCGGAACGCGTCCACCCTACAGCCTTCCCGTGCGGTTGGGAATCCCGAACGGGTTCACTCCGCTGCCTTCTCCTGCGATGCGAACGGATCGAACGTTCCGATCTCCATCTCGACGCCGTCGATCATCACCGTGCCGTCCTTGTTGATCCCGCACTCCTTGACCTGGTCCCACAGCAGCCAGGGTCCGAGACGCATCCAGTCGCCCTTCTTCATGAGGCGGCAGTATCCGTTCTCCTGGTCCCGCTTGTGGCCGTTCAGCGTCCAGTGCGGGCAGGTCCTGGTCGGCATGGCCAGCACGGTCGAACCGTCCGACGCCTTGCGCTCCTCGAACGGTCCGGTCTGCTCGTAGCAGTACATCCCATGCGGCACGACCTCGGCGGCCCTGGCCATGCGCGAATCGTATCGCGCCTGACGGTCCTGCTCCACTCTCTTCGATGCCGTCATGTCCATTCCCACCTTTCAAACCACTCGTGCGGCGAAGCCGCGGACATGGCCCCCACCTTGCGGTGGAGGCCATGCTGCGACGCGCACCCGAGGGTCGCGTCCATGTTTGCGGGGACCGGAGTCCCCGCAGACGGCTTACGCCGCCGCCTTCTTCGGCGCGCGGCCGACGATGCGGAACGTGCCGCCGTCGCGCTCGACCAGCGCCTGGATCGGCTTGCCGGCGCGCAGGATGTTCGCGACGGCCGCGTTGCCCGGGCCGAAGGCCATCACGGTGCGCACGACCGACACGGGCTTGCCGCCCTTGCCGCGCGTCTCGACGGTCGCGCCCTGCAGCTTGCTGTAGCGGACGCCCTTGACGGTGTCGCCCTTGACGATGGTCGCGGGGGTGATCGTCGCGATGATGCTCTTGGCCATTCTGGAAACCTTCTCAGTTCTGTTTCACGATCCGAATTGGATCACCGAAAGCCTCATACTCCATGCTCGGTGCAGCCGCCGTCCAGGCGGCCAGCGGTCCTGCGGACCGACCCGTGCGCGCCGTCGCCGGGTTCAGAGCGGCTCCTTGGAGGAGCCCAGTCCCTCCGGCTTGGCCGGCATCCCGGACGCTTCGCGACCGGATCCGCGGGCCTGCCCCGTGGGGATCACGCCCGGCTTCGCGGCGTGATGGTCATCGTGTTCCCTTCGATCACGACCCTTCCGAGGCGCGAGATCTCGGGAAGACCCAGCAGGGTTATGTTGATGCCGGGTCCGACCAGGACCAGCGGCCTCTTCAGATCGACGCCGGCGACGCTCGCCTCGTCCAGTCGCACGCGGGTCGTCATGAACGATCCCGCTATCCCGTAGGCGGGCACCGCGTCCACGACGTTGCGGAACGCGCCGGTGGCCTGCGCGTCCCTCGTCGTCATGAAGGTGCTGAGGGCGCCCGTGTCGACGGCGGCGCGTATCGCCACGCCGTTCACGATCAGGGCCACCACGAAGTGCCCGTTCGACCCTCGGCGCACGACGATCGGTGCCGGGGCGCTTTTGCGCTCGCCTGCGTCGACGTCGTGGCCTACCCGCGGAAGGTCGTCGACGTTTCCGTACGGGATCGTCGGCGGCTCCTGTTGCATGGCGGGCGGGATCAGGCGGCCCTGGTCGTTCGGGCGGCCCGGCGCCACCTGCGTCCCGTTCACGGAGACGCTCCCGTCGGATCCGATCACTACGTCGACCCTTGACTGCCGGGCGATCGCTTCGGAGCCGAGGGCTCCGGTCGCCAGCAGTGCCGTTGTCGCGATGATGCTGCGGATCGACATTCTCACTTTTCCTCCGGTCCGTGATGGACCGGTCGTCATCCTTCTTCACCTCGTTCTGGACGCACTCGTCGTGGATGTGACCGGTCTGACGGCGGCTTCTCGGCCCTTGACCGGCACGGCAGGGCGAGCCGCCGCGAGTCCGGGACGATCGTCGTCCCGTCTGCGATCACTTCGTGCGATCGCAGACTCCGTCCCCGTGGATGTCAGATTCCGGGGCGGTCCCTGCGGGATAGGCTTTCCCGCAGCTGGGTGATCATGCGACGGCTGTCCTGGATGCCCGACACGCGCGGCGCGGGTTCCGTGCCCCGACGCAGATGTCGCGCGACGATCCATCCCCGCCATGCCATGTACGCGACGATCGCGATGAGCGGCACGTCGGCCGCATGCGATTCCCCGTTCATGGCGGATAGGGTCACCGCGGTCGCCAGGGTCGAACCCGCGGCGACCAGGATCATGGCCTCCGAGAGGAGGGCCCTGGTCGCTCTCGTCGCACGCCTCATGCGTCGCAGGCACCACAGGTCGACCATCGACATCAGGAGGACGAGTCCCCAGACGGCGAGCGCGAGCGGCATCTCCATGAGCGGTGCGCCGAAGCCGACGAGCAGGAGGAACAGGACTGCGGCTGTGGCGCGGAGGGCGGTGGCTATGTCGGTCATCATCGCGCGATCCTAGAACAGCGAGCTCTGTGCGTCCTGCACGATCTCGCGGATCGGTGCGGGATGTTCGAGACGCAGCGCGTCTCCCAGCCTGATGCCTCGGGGGCCGATCCAGTCGGCCATTGCAGGACCCTGCCCGGGGCCGCCCTTCAGCATGCGGGTGGCCTCGAGGATCGTCACTTCGGATCCACGGAACGTGACGCGGTCGCGCAGACGGACGCGTGCGACGTCGCCGGCGGCGGCCGGATGACGCAGCTCCTCGTCCCACCGCAGTCCTGTGGACATCAGGTGGTGCGTGGTGGTCCGGGAGCACATGTCCTCGAACCGGGCGATCTCGGCATCGGTCTCGGCGAGGGCCTCCATGGTGGTTCCGTCCGCGGTTCCCGAGGCGATCGTCGCGATCGACGTCGCGTGGCGTTCGCGGACGGCGCCCATGTCCCGTACGATCTCGGGGAGCGTCCTGGCCTCACGCATCGATCGATCCCTTCACCGCTTCGTCGAACTGTTCGGGAGTCATCTGGACGCCGGCCGAGCACATCCGCAGGTATGCCGCGCGCGCGGCCTTCTCGTCGCTGTGGATCGTGGTGATCACGATCCTGGCACACCGCAGTGCGGATTCCACGCGTTCGAGCCAGTTGACGCGAGGAAGGTCGGCCTCTCCGCCGTCCCATATGTCGCGCAGGTGCGACTGCATGGAATGGCCGATCACGTGCATTGGCACCAGCCACGGATCGGTCTCCGCTGCGTCGGCGAATCGGATGCGGCTCTGGATGGTGTCCGCGACGAGTCGACGGCCGTTGTCCCACACGTCCAGCCCGGACGCGTCCGTTGGAACCTCGGCGTCCGGGTCCGTCGCGGACCAGGCGAGGGTCGCGAGCCTGTTCTGCCCGTCGAGGATCAGCGCCGCGCCATGAGTCGCCTCCAGCGCGATCGGTCCCAGCATCCGCGACGTCTTCGCGCCGCCTGGCGGCTGCCAGAGCAGGAAGGAGCCGATCGGCAGGCCGGTGACGATCGAGTCCCACATCGCCTCGACGTGCTCCTCCTTCCAGACGTATGGTCTCTGGAAGCCGGCTGGAGCCGCGCGGCCCTTGAGCACGTCCCTCTGCAGGGAGAGCAGGAAGTCGGTCTCTTGTACCACTCGAGTGGAGGTCGTGTTCATCGTGTCTTCCTGTTGAGTACGATCGAGGGACAGGCGGCCTTGGCCGCCATGGCCACGGCGCTCGCCTCCCTCAGGTTCAGGACGCCGTCCTCGAACATGGCGTTCGTACGCGATCTGACTGCGGGACAGTAGTCGGCGATCTGCATCGTCCTGTCGGCGAGCCAGTATCCTTCCTCGATCAGCGAACCCGGAGGAGACGGCTCGCGCATCAGTCCGCGACACCCTTCGACATGTCCGGCGGCGCGACGGCCCATGGCGACGATCCGGGCTGCGTCGGCCTGGGTGGGTTCGCGCTTCTGCGCTATGGCCTCTGCCATCTCTCTCACGTCCGGACAGGACTGCAGGGCGACGTTGACGCGCGACATCGCCGCGTCGTGCTCAGCGTCCGTGCTGACCGTCACCACGCCGGCCGTGGCTGCGGAGAGGATGCCGAACGCACATAGCGACGGCAGCATTCCGCGGAGTGTGGTCGGAGTGCGTCTGATCTGACGGGTCATGCGGCGATCCTGCCAGCTGATGTAGGGTGTCTCATCTGCAGGAAGCGCAGTTCGGTCGCGAGGGAATCCCGCTTCTCCGCGCCCGAGCGCGAGAGCGCGTCCTCGACCGCGCTGCGTACGATCTCCACGCCTTCGATCAGCATCCGGTCGCTCCTTTCGTCGAAGTCCTCGGAGGATGACGCGACGGCCTCTTCGTGACTCTTCATGAGCCTCGGCAGATGCTCATGGATCAGCGGCTGCACGCGTCCTCCGTCTCCGTCCTGCAGGTCGGGATCGGCGGCGAGCGCCATCTCGCATATCTGCTGGATGCGCTTCGCGCGCTCGTACACGGTCGCTGCTCCCGCAGTCGTTCTGCGGTCGGAGACGACGCCTTGGCGTACGATCCGCCACGCGGGGTCGTCGTCGCCGTCTTCCAGCATGAGGGCGCGCATCGCTCCCATGGGGTTGGCCAGCACTGATTCGAACGTGCTGGTCGTGGCTGCGCCTTCGACGACGTTGTCGAGGTGCGCTCTCATCGCCGGCAGTCCGTCGCGCAGTATGTCGATGTATGCGTCCCTCGATAGTCCCGGCGCGTAGGGCGCCAGTGACGACAGTGGCATGGTGGGCAGGATGCGCGTCCGCAGCAGTGTCGCGATGCTTCGTCCGATCGACCGGATCGACGAGACTCGCGGTGGGTCCGCGGCCATGACCTTGTTCAGATCGGTCAGCAGGGACGACAGCCGGTCGATCGAGACGTCGTCTACCGGCCGTCCATGATCGATCCCGATAAGGCCACGAGCCTGCGTGCCTGCGTGCAGCAGGGCGGGAGCGACGGTCCCTGCGGCCAGTACCGAAGTCAGGAAGGCGATGGTCTCGCCGCTGGTCTCGAATGCTCCTGGCACCAGCGCGAAGGGCGAGACGCATATGGCTGTCGCCGCTGCGGTGGCGGCCTTTTCACCGATGCGCCGTCTTGCGTCAGTCGCCTTCTGGCGACTGTTTGATCGTAATGACATCAGCGCCGCGAGCATGCCGATCGGGGCTGCGATCCGGGACGGGCGCTCTTCGATTGCCTTGCGTGCTTGGGTCGCCTTCCTCGAAGGCAGGCCCAGGCCCATTCCCCAGCCGAGATCGATCAGTGCGATGGAGGCGATGACAGACAGGGACAGCGTCCCGCTTGCCCATGCCGTGATGCTCGAGCCGAGATAGGCGCAGGCACGCATCACGACGACCTCTTCGCTCCAGAGCCCGCCGGCGATCCATTCGACGAGAGGCGCTTCGCTTTTTGCGGCGGCGGATGCCTTCAGTGATCCGGAGTCGCTCATTTCGTCACCATCGTCGCGGCCGGCACGGCACCCGTGCCGTATCTGACGCGCACGCCGTCTCCGTCGACGTGATGGAGCATGTCGGGATGCAGATGGTCGTGCAGAGCCTTCTTGACGGCCTTCATGGCCTCGTATCCGAGCTTGGCCTCCTCGGAGACGTGTGCGATGCCGAAATGCGATCCCGAAGGGTGTCCGAGGGCGCGTCGGAGGGCGACGACCGCGTCGTCGACCTCGTACTGCTCCTCCTGCGTGGCTTTCCGCTTGCAGGAGGCCGCGCGGTCGTCGCGCATGGGCAGCGTGCCGGCCTCGACTAGGGCGAGTATCTCGGAGACCTGCCCCATGTGGATCCGGGTTGCCAGATCGAGCAGCGTGCCCACGGCGCGGGCGTGCTCGATCGACAGGTCGAGTCGGACGAAGGGAGGGTTCACAGGCCCGAGCCGTAGAGGATGGTCAGGATCAGGCGGTCGATGGCGCCCGAGCGCATCCCGTTCGAGCGGCGATGGGCGATCTTGATCATCAGCGTGCCGTCGCCGATGCGGTCGATCGTCAGGTCGCCGCTCAGCGGGAAGCGCACCGTGCCGGCCTCGATGACCGCTCCTTCGGTCGCGAGCGCCTCGCCCACGTCCGCCACGGACACGTCGTTGAAGCCGAGGTCCTGTCCTTCTCCGACCAGCACGAGGCGCTGGCCGCTTGCTACGATCGCGAGGGTCGTCGCGACGGGGACCTCGACTGGGGTCGACACGCTTCCTCGCACCACGAGCATCCGGGACTCCGCGGCACGGCATGCGAAGACGTGCAGGGTCTGAGCGGAATCGGCGTCGCTGGTCATTTTCTTCTCTCCGTGAGGTCGGAACGACGTGTTAGCACGGCTTTGACGAACCTGTCACTTGCTTACCTGATCCACGATGCTACTCTTCCGTTTCGGGACGGGGGTCCCGAGGGGGAATCGAGATGGCAGACCTGTCGCCGCGCATGCATGAACGCCCCCTCGTCGCGATCGTCTGCTGCGGCGGCGTGGAATCAGGTCGATCCGTCCAACGCGTGACCGATCGCGTCATCGAGGCCGTGGCGCGTGCCGGCGGGAACGCCCTGCTCGTGCCGGCCATGCCTTCCGTCGTCGACGCCGTCCAGATCGCCAGGAGGTGCGACGCGCTGGTCCTGACGGGCGGTCCATCCCACGTCTCGCCGGTCCGATACGGTGCGGCGCCCGGCTGCCCGACGAAGGCCGAGGATGCGCGCGACGAGGTCGCCCTGGCGGTCTCGGGCGCCATGGTGTCGGCCGGCCGGCCGGTGCTCGGCATCTGCCGGGGCATGCAGGAGCTGGCGGTCCTGTTCGGCGGATCGCTTCGCGAGCTCGACGACGACGGCATGCACATGTCGGGGGACTGGCGGAGGCCGGAGGTCATCGATCACGTCCACCAGGTCGTGCTCATGGAAGGCGGCCTCCTGGCATCGCTGTGCCCGACGTCGGCAGTGTCCGTCGCGTCGGTGCACAGGCAGGGCGTCGATCGCGCTTCGGCGGCCATGAGGATCGAGGCCACCGCTCACGATGGTCTGGTCGAGGCGTTCTCGGTCCACGAGCGTTCCATGGTGCTCGGCGTCCAGTGGCATCCCGAGAGGGTGCGATCGACGTTGGACGCCGAGGTCTTCGCGGAGATGGTCCGCAGAGCCTGAATCAGCGACGCATGGGGTGGTCGCGACCCCCCTTGCGTCGTGTGTCCTGCACCTTGACCCATGGCTGATCGTCGCCGGCGACGATGTTGGCTTCCTCCCGACGGAACAGCCTGTGCTGCTTCATCACCATGTCCTCGGTCCGCCAGTCCCTGTGCTTGATCTTCAGGGCGAGATCGTTGTCGATCACGACGTACTGGGCGAACGTGTTCCTCGGCAGGAGGTCGAGGACGGCCAGTCTGTCCTCCTGTTCGAGATTGGTGGCATCGAGGACGGTGAACACGCCGGCGTCCAGACGCGCTCTGATCAGCCCGAAGGCCAGCTTCCAGACCCTCGCCAGGGCTTCCGGGGAATGTCCGAGGTTCCCGTACAGCTCCACGCGGAGGCGGTCCGTGGAGACGATTTCGTGTTCGCGGTACCTGGAGGCGGCATAGGTCGTCTTGCCGGCTCCGCAGGGCCCCACGAGCATGTGCAGGAGAGTCGCTCCCGCATACAGGCTCGAGACGGCCTCCACTGGGCACTGCAGCGCGGTGATGCCGTGGTCGCGCCACATCCGCACGACCTTCTCGCGGTCGTCGACCACGAGGATCGGCTCGTAGCCGTCGTCGAGGATGCGCTGGAGGATCTCCGCCTTGATTACGTGGTCGGCGCGCACGTCGTCTGCCTTGCGCATGTAAAGGCGGTCGCACGGCACGTCGTGCAGCTCGAGCCACTCGCGCGTCATGGCCTCGTACTTCGGGTCGTCGTGCCGGGCCGTGACGACGAGCACGGCGTCGATGCCCAGGCCTTCGACCGCCGCACGCTTCAGGATGCGTGCCAGTTCGATGACGCCTGTCATCGGCGCGTCCTCGAACATGCCGTCGTGGAACGCCTTCCAGTCCTTCTCCCCGTCGAGGTGGTGGAGACGATGCGACGGATCCGCCAGCGTGCCGTCGATGTCGAAGATGGCTGCCTTCATGGCTTCAGGACCTCGTTGGGGACGACCGGCCCGGACATCCAGTGCTCGCTGGTCGCCACGTGGCCCCGGCGGACCCACTTGGCGACGCTGGTGAAGAATCGACCGCGGTCGCCGGCGCCGGATGGATACGGGATCTCGTCCGCGATGCGAAGGACGAATCCCTCCTGACGGATCGGATCGATGCCAGCGGCGAGACGATCGACGAGTCCTTCGTACCACGGGCCGTCGTAGAGGACCGGGACGGGGACGACGTCCAGCATCTCGAACGTCTCCAGCGTCTGGTCCCATGAGAGCATGACGTTGCGGTCGTCGAACACGGCGAAGCCGAGGAAGACGTCCTCGACCGCGTTGCCCAGTTCGTGCGTGTACGGGATGGAGTGCCGGGCGTGCATGTACTCGCCGCAGATGCGCCATTCCGCAGGGATGTGCATCGCCCGGCGTGCGTGATAGGCCTTCATCAGGTTCCGCGACGGATGGTATCGGCCGTCCGGCGAACGCGGATACGTCTTCTCCGTCTTCATGGTCGAGCCCTCCCCGTCCATCTTCAGGCTCCCGACGACGCGCCTGCCTTCGAACACCGAGAGGTCCGGCAGGCGACGGTCGTCGTTCTGCAGGCCCGGCGACGACGGCAGGTGGTATGTGCGGGGATACTTCAGGTCGGCCATCACAGCACCAGCGGCACGGCGGGATCGTAGGCGAGCCGATCGGCGTCGCCCGGACGGCCGTGCCTCATGTCGATGAGACGGATGGGCTTCGCCTGCTTGCCCGGGAAGACCATCCCGGCCGCACTTGCTCGTGCTTCGAGCTTCGCCTCACGACGCTTCCTGTTGGCGGGGATCCAGCCGATCGAACCGATGCCGACGGCGATCACGGCGAACAGCGCCGCTCCCACAGGAAGGAGCAGCCTGTTCGGGGACACGATCATCAGGTACAGCAGGACGCAGTAGGCCAGGAAGAACCCGTAGGGCACCATCTTCTCCAGATGCCTCAGGGTCCTATCGTTCGTCGACACCCGCCTCCACAGCGCCGGGTCGCGCGCGGCAGCGAGCGCGTTCTCGTCCTCGATGCGGCGCGCGAACAGCGTCTCGCGCGCTTCGAACGCGGCACGCATCGATTCGTGGGCTTCGTGGACGAGGTCCGCAGGGCCGTCCGCGTAGATGTGATCGCTGGAGTCGGGTCTGACGTCCATCGAGATCATGAAGTTCGCGTCGCGGCCTCGGCCCGGCGTCGTTCCGAAGATCGAGATCTTGAACTCGTCCGCGAATCCCGTCGCGTCGATCAGCGCCTCGGCGACGCTCGAACCCTTGGTGTTCAGCTTTCCGTGGGGACCGTTGCGGTGCAGGAGTTCGGTCCTGACGTCTAGTTCGCGGCCTTGGTACTTCTCGATGATGCCCATGAGCATCGCCTCGACCGCGAACAGGAAGTCGCGGTCGACGACGTGGCCAGCAGTCCTGGACGAGGAGTAGGTGGCGGTGGTCACGCCGCCAGCCTGTCGATTCGGGCCTGGCGGTGGCGCATGACGCGCTCCGCCAGACGCTTGCCCAGCGACTTCTCCGAGCATGCGTCGCTCAGTCTGGCGATCTCGATGCGCGGACCGCCGCCGATCGGCAGCAGGCTGAGGGTGACGAGGCCGCCGGCCGAGACCTTCAGCCAGGTGCCGTCCTCTGACGAATGGGTCGACACGCCTTCGGCGGCGTCGGTCCATTCCAGCGGTTCGACCCTCGGGTCGAACGACGTCGCCATGCAGAGCACGGGATGCGCGTGCATGTGGTCGACGACGGCCTGCTCCGCGGGGTCGATCGAATCCGTGGCATCGGACACGAACCGACCGAGGTTCCACGACCGGCGCGAATCGCCGCCCGGGAACTCGTGGCCCATCGGATACCAGGTCACGTCGTAGAAGTCGTCCTTCCAGCTGCGCACGTAGGTGCCGCACGGGGTCGGCAGGACCCCGACCAGCGTGTTCTGTCCGCCGTGCGAATGCATGAACCAGGGGAGAAGCATGAGTTAGGCGTCCTTTCGTCCGTCAACCGGATCCGGGGACATGATCCACGGAACGTCCCTGCTTCACTTGCGACCTGTGGAAGCCGATCCTGCCGATCGGCACAAAAAGAGGGTCCGAGCAGAGGCTCCCGCCGGTCCTCGGACCCTTATCGTCGATCCGGGGTCCTGCTCAAAGGGGAGAGCGTGGTCCGTTTGAATGATCGCTTCGCATCGTTGATGCACCTTTTTAGTGCGTCATGCCAGCGGAAACGTTAACGATTCGTCCGATCAGACGATGCGCGAGACAGCACGGTCGATGCGTGGGTCGAGCCGTGCCTGACGGATCGGAACCCAGAGTGCGCGCGAGACCTCTTCGAGCTGCGGCATCGGTATGTCGCGGCTGCGTGCCACGAAGGCGAACATGAAGTCGTGGTGGAAGTGGTCGCCCTCCCCCTTGCGGGGGTTTGCCGGAATCGGATGGGTGTCCACGTCGATCGGGGAGGGTCCGACTGGGGCGACGTCGACGACGCCCGTCTCCTCGACCTTCTCCCGACGGGCCTCGGCCTCTAGCGAAACGCCCTCGTCGGCGTGGCCGCCGGGCTGGAGCAGGCGCAGCAGCGTCAGGTGGTCGATCATCAGGACCTCGGAGAGGTCCGGGGAGAGCACGAGCGCGCTCGCCGTCAGATGCCCGCGCATGTTCGACCTGTCGGCGATCCGCTCCGGCTCCTCGATCAGCTGCAGCGACAGGGCGGACAGCCGCTCGGCCGCCTCTGGGACGTGACGAAGGAAGCGCGCCAGGCAGACCTGCGCGTCGTGGGCGATGGCGGGAACGGTCATGCGCGCTGATCCTCGGTGTGTGCCGTGCCGCCGTAGGCCATCAGATTGTAGAGCAGCTTCAGCCGCTCCTCGTCGTCCGTGCGCAGACGCGAGATGCCGATCTGGATGTGGCCGAAGCGACGCTGTTCGTTGACCTTCAGGTCCGACCAGCGATGTTCGTGTTCCGTCCCGACGAAGATCGCGAAGTCGTCGGCGACGTAGCGCGAGATGGCGGTCAGGCGCTGCTGGCCGTCGATCAGCCACTTGTCGCATCGCGGGAAGCGACCGCCCTCGTCGAGGGTGTCGTTGGCCTGGTTGACGACGATGGTGCCCAGGTGGAAGCCGAGCCACGCGCTCTCGACGAAGGCGCGGCTCTGCGCCTCGGTCCACACCAGTGGACGCTGGAAGGGAGGAACGACGTAGCCGCCGCACAGGTTGGAGGTGTCCTGGTACAGCTCGTCGTGGCGCCTGACGGACCAGATGTCCTCGTCGTAGACCTGTTCGAGCGATATGCTCGAGATCTGCCCGTCGATGAGGGGCATCGGCACATGCGGTCGATCACGCTTCCACCGTGCGGCGTACTCCTCGTCCCTCATCTCTTCTCTTTCCTGCTCGTCGCCTCGTCCTCCCGAATCTGCGCGAGCATGTCCGCCGTCGTTATGCGGGCGCCCCTCTCGGCGTCCGTTCCCGAACGGCTGGCGTCGTATCGCTTCTTCCACGCTCCCATGTGGACCAGCGCGCCCAGCTGCGCGTGCCCCAGAGAGCTCTTCTCTGAGATCGTGTCGTCGATGCAGGCTATGGCGCGCTCGTCGAGGATCGCCTCGTCCTCGCCGCCTCGGAAGCCCTTGCGCAGCTCGGCCATCAGACGGGGGTGCATGGGTCCGTAGTTGGTCGCCTCGATGGCGTCCTCCGTGATGGGTCGACCGTGTCGCCGGACGTGCAGCGTCTCGGCTAGATAGACGAGACGCAGGAGGGTCAGACGGTCCTTGGCGTGGGCGTGCGTCAGCACCGGCAGCGCGCTCATGAAGCGCGACGCCATCGCCAGGAGTGGATCCTCCTTCTTGCGTCGCCCTCCGAAGAGTCCGCGCAGTCTGCTGGTCATGCCCTCGATCAATTCGGACCTCCATGCGCCATGTGCGTCTCCGCGTCCAGTGCCGACGCGACCGCCGATGGCGGGATGCGTCGGTCGCGGATCATGCCGCCGCCACCATGGAGAAGCCGACGGAACCGTCGCGCGACGAGACGACCGCCATGCCGTCGTCCGTGGCGCGGATCGACGACACCTCGTTCCAGTCCATGCCCAGGACGGTCGGGGGATAGATCCCGGTCGATGCGACGTGCATCAGGTCCGACGACGTCACGGCCTCGTTGCGGGCGTCGGCGAACCTGACGAGTGACTGGCCTCCACCGACCCGCCCGAGAGCGTCGCGTGCGGCGATCGCCTCGGCGCGCAGCGCATGGGCGCGATCGACCGGGACGACCGAGGGGATGATCGGCAGCGCTGCCGATCCGGCGTAGGGGAATGCGCGGACGCCGTCCGCGAGGTCCACCTTCAGGCTGGTCCCGTCGGTCGTCACGGCGTCCGCGTCGACGATCCAGACGTCCTCCCGATCGCCTTCGATCACGGACACCTCGATCTGGACGCCTGCCTCCCGCGCGCGCGAGATGCGGGCTTCGAGGTCGCTGGTGATGGCTGCCGTCTGGTCTGTCATGTCGGTCTCCCGGATTTTCGTTCTGAGACTCTTTTGACGCATGGAGATTGAGAAGCCGTTAACGGGTCACGAGAATTCCATCGGAATGCCGGAATACGTCGGATCCGCATGATGTCGCAGCACTGCCATTGCGTCGGCGGGCGCGACGATCGCCGACCTCGAGACCATGGGCGTGAAGCACAGATGCATGGACTGCGCGCCGTGCTCGATCATGCACCCTCTCAGATCTGGATCGATCAGGCTCTCGAGGGCTGCGGAAAGGACCGGATGCTCGGTCTGGTGGCGTCTGGCCATGTGACCCTTCCCGATCGCCGCGGAGTCCTGCCTGATCACCACCTTCGGCGTCTGGTCCAGTCCGACGACTATCTGCACGTAGGGAGCGGTCTTGGCGCCGGTGACGGTGCAGACCGCTGCCACGTGGGAGACGACGCGGCCCAGCGCCTCGTCGAACAGGGCGTTCGTGCGTTCGAAGTCGTGACCCGTCGGCGGGCGATCGTCTACGTGGAGCTCTGCCGCGGTCCTGATCCTCCACAGCTCGACGAAGCGTTCGAAGCGGCCTGCGACGTCCTGGAGCGAGAACGAGGACAGGTCCTCGATTGTGTCCCGATCGTTCAGGTTCTCGATCCTGAGCGCTATCGACCTGCCGACCGACAGCCACAGGGTCTGTCCGCCGTTTCCGTCCCGGCCGCCCACGTAGGAGTTCCGGATCGTGACCGAGTGGGGGTTCCTCGATCCGGGTGCGGAGAGGACGACTCGGTGTCGCGTCGACTTCACGATCGTCGCGGCGGGATCCGCGAGCAGGGCGCTTATCGTCGCGAAGCGTTCCTCGAAGACGGGGTCGCCGCCCCTCCATGGCACGAGGTCCCTGTGCACCAGAGGCATGGGTGTCGTGCGCGCCGCCTGCGTCATGCGTCGACGGCCTCGTCGATGCTCTCTTCCTCGTCGAGGTCCTCGTCGAAGTCCTCGTCCTCGTCCGGATCGTAGCCGATGGGCTCGATCCTCCAGTCCGACAGGGCTTCGGCCCTGATCACGCCGCGCGGAGCCGAGAGGGAGGCGGGGTCGTGGTCGTCGGCCCACCAGACCGCCGACAGGCCGTGCACCTCGTGCGCCCAGAGAGGCAGGACGAGATCGATCACGCATCGGTCGCCGAGGGCCGGGCGCGTCTGCATCGTCGTGGAATCCAGCGCGGGCGTGGACACGTGTCCGCGGCTCCTGGCGATCTCCACGCCCTGGTCCTCGTATTCCTCCGCCTCCTCCTTCGCCGCCTTGGCGGTGGTGAAGACGCAGCACGACCGGCGTTCCTCTCCGTCGTCGTCGCAGTCGTCCCATGATATGGTCCAGAGGGTCTTCGCCTTGGCGAGGCCTCTGCCCACCGCCCATGCGAGCACCGAGGCCCTCTGGGCCTCGTCGAGCGCGTGGGCGTCCAGGAAGGCGGCATCCGGGTTCGTCATCCGGTGGGTGGTCCCGCCGACGAAGCCTCGGGCGATCCTGCGCCAGGACGAGGGGTGCTTGCAGACGGACAGACCGGCGCCTTCGTAGGAATCGGTGCGCTTCGAGGAGGGCTGCATGTCTCCGACGTGATGGACCGTCGGGATGCGGAGGACGGGCGGCGGGCTCACGGGCTCTTTCCTTCGGCTGATTCTTCCGGCCAGGAGGTCCTCAGCTCCAGCTGCGCCTGCGTCAGCCCGCACTCCTTCAACGCCCTCAGCGTCGCCATGGAGTCGTCGTCAGGCTCCTCGTCGATGTCCAGCGGAGTTATGATGACCATGTCCAGTCCGGCGGTGTGGTCCACCAGGACGACGTCCGGGACGCCGTCGAACAGCGATCGCTCCAGATCCGGACGCAGCGTCCATGGCTCCGGGCCGTCGTGGTACAGCGTGGCGGATCCCGGTCTTCCAGGACACGGGGCCTGCACGGTCAGGTCGAAGTGCGTGAAGGATCTGAGCGCGGCCGCCGCGATCATCGCGGTCTTCGCCCTGGCGACGGGGCTCGGTTCGAGGTCCGTCGATTTCTCGACCGTCTGTCGCCGGAGCACCGTCATCGTCTCGACGATGGCCGCGGCCTTGTTCATGGCGTCCTGCCATGCGTCTCCGGTCCCGACCATCGCTTCGGGCGTCGTCATCTGGAACACGACGCGGCTGTTGCCGTCTCCATGTCTGGACCCGGACATGGTGAAGGTGGGCCCGGACAGCTCGAGGACGACCTTGCCGCGGATCCACTTTCCCTTCTCCCTGTCGAAGGAGGCCGTCTCGACGATCGACTTGACCTCCTGGGCGGCATGCAGCAGGCGCACCCTGTGCTCGTGGGCGCCGTCGTTGCATCTGACCGTCATCGTCATCGTCTTCTGCCGTGTCCAGTCCACCGTCCGCTGCGGTCGCGCGTCGCCACTAGTGCCGACCCTGGTCGATCAGCGCGAGGACCAGTTCCTTTTCCTCGGCGTCCAGCTTTGCGAGTGCCGAGGCCAGGATGGTCTTCTCCCGCAGCGACCGCGCGCGTTCCTCCTTCAGGAAGGCATGGCACGCGTCGCTGGGAACGGACCATCCGAAGCTCTCCCAGCGTGCCGTGTTTGGCGCGCTGGGTCCCACGAGCGAGATCTCGACGTCCTGGAAGTCGTCTCGTCCGTGCGCATGATCGTCCGAGAGCGCTTCGATCGCCGCGCGGTCCTCTTCGCTCGCCGGCCGCGAGCCGTCGTGGCGCAGCATGTCGAGGGGGAAGGGCCAGTGGCCCCTGACGACGTATGCCGATTCTCCGACCATCACGGGTGCCATGGCCGGGATCACGACCTGTGGATCCGGCCGGAGACGTGACCGACCATCCAGTACGGGATCAGCGCGATGCCCGGCGTGCTGTTCGGAGACGAGGTCGACTCGCCTCCGTACATGATGCGGGCGATGTTCGCCTGGGCGATGTTGGGCTCGATGGTATGGATTCGCTCGTAGCGCGAACCGTCGAGGATCTGGATCGAGCATTCCGTCGCGTCGCCCGACTTGAGCATGTCGCAGGCGGCGGTGATCATGGCGCGCCCGGATTCGTTCGTTTCGAACGACGGATTGCATCCGGTGACGGTCATTCGACGTCCTCGTAGTCGACGGCGGGGCTGGGGAAGCCGGCCTCGAGCTCGACGTCCTGTATGCGCACGGGCACGGGGCACTGGTCGAGACCAGGATGGCGTCGTCCCTCCCGATCCACGATCCAGCAGTCGACCATGGTCATCTTCAGCCCGTGCAGGTCGCCGCCGACGCGTGCGAAGCCGAAGCCTTCGCCGTAGTCGTCGTCGTGCGAACCGGGTTCGACGAGCGGATAGGTCATGCCTGTCTCGAAGCTGTTCATGAGGGTTCCTTTCCCGTTCCGATCCGCACCACGTCGCGGATGGATGCGATCGACTTCTGGATGTCGTCGATGTCGTTCTGCGCCGAGGCGATCGCCTCGTCCAGATGCGTCGAGAGGATCGCGAGCGACAGGTGCGGATACTCGGCGACCACCTTGCGGATCTGACGGATCGTGGTGCCCGGGACGCTTCCGCGGATCAGCGGTTCGAGGACCGACCTGCCGTCGATCCGCTTCGTCAGCACGAAGTCGGGCAGGCCCAGCACGACGTCGCGGGCGGCGTCCTCTGTCATGGTCGATCGCAGGCTCGCCACCGTCGCCGCATGCTCCTGCATCGTGAGATGGAACCTCGCGTCCATCCTGTCCTCCCGGACCACGTCCGAGAGACGCATCACCCCCACCTGCATGTCTTTTCCTTCTGAGTCGACCAGATCCCCCTGGGGATCGATCCGAGGCGACCTTCCGTCCCTTCGTCATCTTCTTCGCACGCGTCAGCGACCGTGCGAGCCGATCGAGGCTCCATGCGTGCCGTACGCAGGCGAGACTCTCAGCCTCGTCTTCGCGCCACCGGATGCCGATCCGCCGACCCAGTCCGCCAGGCGTGCAAGCGCCTCCTTGGCGGGCAGGACCTGCTCGAAGCCCATCTCTTCGAGCGTCGGGGCTTCGATGCGCCACGACCGCCCCGATCCGATGGGATCGGTGGGATCCAGCGTGGCCACGCAAAGGCCGGCCGCCCTGGCATGGTCCGCGACCGGGACGGGATCGAACCACGTCCTGTCCCATCCCGATCCGATGCGCAGGCCATGGGCCGCCATCGTGGTCTCAAGGTCGTCGGCGGACCAGCACCATTCGCAGCCGACATGGGCGCGACGTCCCGACCGTTCGTGTTCGGTCCGGACGAGCACGCTCCGGCGCATCGTGCCGCAGAAGAGGGCTCCGCCCTCGTCGAGTCTGAGCGTGTATCCGTTCCATCGCACGTGGGCGATGGAGTCGACCGACTTCAGGACGTGATGCGCCGTGCGGCGGGGAGAAGGCCCGTCGTCGAAGGTCTCCAGACCGAGGCGCAGCGCGTCCCTGCGCAGCCCCAGCGACGATCTCATCCAGTCGCGGGTCTCATGGCGGTCTTCGCCACGGCGGTAGACCAGCATGGAGAGGACGGTCCCGTCCGATCTGAACGCCGTCCCGTCATAGTAGTCCCGTCCACCGATGATCCGCATCCTGCCGTCCCCTTCGGCCGCGCGTTGTGCCATCGGAGGCCGCGCGGGTCCAGCGACGATGTCGTCGCTCCCGCACGGCGTCCCGGTCTTCGGACGTCAGGGCTCCCAGTGCTCGAGGTCGACGTCGGCGAGCTCGTTGGCATGATCACGGTCCCAGACGATCGACGCATCGCCGAAGGCGATGCCCTCGTCCTCGAGGTGCGCGTCCAGAGTGGATCTCGCGTCCTCGTGGTGATCCTCGACCCTTCCCGAGGTCCTCGCCGCATACCGCTCGGCGAGCATGGTTTCGAACGCCGCCCTGTCCCGCTCCATGAGCAGCCGCAGAGGCCGGATCGCGTCGAGGACGGCGACGCGCCGGGAATGATCGCCCGCCGCGAGGTCTGAGAGCATCAGCGCCAGATCGTCGCGATCCTTCGTCGAGGCCCTCTGCGCCATCTTCGAGAACCACATCGACGTGGACAGTTCGATCCTGGCGATGCAGGCCTCGTCGCCCTGCGGATCGTCGTGGCGCGCGGGCGGACCGGCCGACCACATGCCCTCCACGGCGTGCAGCACGTCGTCGCCGACCAGATCGCGCGCGGCGCGGCGCCATGGCATGAGCGAGAGGTCCCCGTCGACCAGTGCGTCGTGGACGATCGCCGTCGCGAGCAGCGTCGCGGCGTCCCTCGTCGGCGCAGCGGTTCCGCGCAGCGGCCCCATGCTCCGTGCGACGGCGATGGTGCGTTCGTGGAACGTCAGGTCCCGGTCCGTAAGCGCCGAGCGAAGAGCTATCGGATCCGGGTCCGTGTTCAGGCCCCTTGAGATCCATGCGTTCAGCTTCTCGCTCGCGCGACGCAGCGCTTCCGTCGACGCTTCCATGCCGGACGGCTCGGATCCTCCGGGCGCCCCGCGTTCCGCGGCGACGGAGGCCGTCAGGGCCTTCCAGTGAGGGTGCCCTGCGTCGCGCGCCAGTGCGTCCAGCGCCTGGCAGTATGACGGTCCGTCGTGGATGCGGGCGCGCCTGCGCGCTTCAGCCTTTAGTGAACGCAGGTCGATCGTGCTTGTGGATTCGTCGGTCACGGACGTGCTCCCTTCTTTGCCGTCTCCGCAGTCCGCCGCCCACTCGCGGAACGCGGGACGGCCGATGGGGCTGTCCTGTTCCTGTTGCATCCCATGTCCGGTGCGAGGCTCTGCCGAGGTGGGCGGCGGGCGTCCGGTCAGCCCATGGGACACGTCTAGCACATGTCGGCGATCCGGCAACGAACAATCGCACCGGTCGCCTCCGGCCCCATTGCAAAGGGGTCGTTCCGGTGTGACAATGATGCCGGACGACGCTGGGGGGTGATCATGAAGGACGGTCTTCGCAGGGGAATGACGATCGGACTGGCCGCGCTGGCGGTGGCGACCTCCATGCCGTCGTCGGCGCATGGCGCTCCCGTCGAGCCGGTCAGGATCGGCATCCTCGACATGCAGGCGAGCAGGATCGCGGATTCGGACTCGAACGTCAGGATCGTGCATCGTACGTTCCTCGGCGACGGCGACGTCGTGGCCGGCGTCCGGGCCCCGTCGGGCATGGACCACGGGATGGTGGTCGCGACCTCCGCCGTGAGGGCCGTCAGGGCTCTCGACCGCTCCGTGCCGATCGAGATCTACTCCGCGAACACGTTCCGCATGTCGGAGGACGGCAGGAGCTACTCCATGCGCTACGAGAAGGCCATGGAGGCCCTCGACTGGATGCATTCCAAGGGCGTTAGGGTCGTGGTGACGTCGTTCAACACGAAGAACATGGGTGGCGCCGTCTCGCTCATGAACAGGGCCGAGAACCTCGGCATGACCGTCGTGGCCGGAGCGTCCAACGTGGCGGGCGCGGGCAAGGTCTGGCCCGCCGCCGACGCACGCGCCATATCGGTCGCGGACACGATGCCGAGCCGCTCGTCGCTGACGCTCGATCCGACGGTCCAGGACTGGGTCAAGTTCGGCTTCCGCGGCGACTACGCCGACATGTCCAAGGGCGGCGTCGTCGAGGACTGGGGGAGCTCGTACTCGTCGGCCAAGGTCGGCGGCGTCGCCGCCTACTACGTGAGTCGGAATCCCCAGGCCGGCAGGGACGAGATCGAGGGATCGCTGCGATCGGTGTCCAGGACCCAGGTGCAGAAGTACGGCAGGGTCAAGGCGGTCGTGGCCGCCATCGACGCCGGTGGCTGGGAGAAGCGGATGAGGTCGCTCGTCACCGGGACTCCGCTTCCCGGTGCGGGTCAGGCGCTTGCGGCGCAGACCGGATCGAAGGGTCCCAGGATGGCGGGCATCGCGGACGCCATGTCGCAGATCCCTGCCGTCTTCACCGGTTCCGTGGGGCGCTGAGGAGACCGCCCACGGCGCGGGGCGCCGTGGGAAGTCCCTTCGCGGGCTGCAGACGGAAGGACGGGTCGGCCGGCCTGGTCGACCCGTCCTCCGTCGTTCACATCCCGACGGAGATCGTGAAGCTGACGGCGCGCGGTGCGCCGATCTGCACGAAGTACGGCGAACCGTAGCCGGTGACCGTTCCCGCCGCGTTGCGGGTGATGGTCTGGTTCAGCCCGCCGCCGATCCCGCCGACGTAGCGTACGTCGAACAGGTTGGTGGCGTTGACCTGCAGGTAGGTGTTCGCCAGACCGTAGCCGGCCAGGCTGAACTTGGCGTCCAGATCGACCAGCGTGTACGCCGGGGTGGTCGCACCGAACACCTCGGCCGCGGCACCGTTCTGCACGGCGTAGACCGGCAGGTTGGTGTCGTAGACGTAGCGCTCGCCGGTCCGCTTGGCCTGGGCGCCCAGCTGGAAGTCGCCGACGCGGACCTCCGCACGACCGCCGAAGGTGTACTTCGGCGCGCCGCTCTCGCGCTTGCCGCCGGTCGGCGCGAACGCGTTCGCCGCCGTCTGGACGTCGTCCTCGATCTTCGACTTCAGGTACGAGCCGAAGGCGTAGAGCGTGAGCTGACGGATCGGCTGCACGCCGATCGAACCGTCCACGCCGTACTTCTCGACCGTCCCGAGGTTGCGGAACACGCTCTCGTTCAGCTCGACGTCGTAGGCGGACGCAGTGCGGTTCTTGAAGTTCGTGTGCCAGCCCGCGATCTGCGCCTGGACGATCGACGACCTGTACCGCAGGCCGGCGTCGAACGTGTCCGTGGTCTCCGCCTTCGGCTTCGTCGGCACGGCGAAGAACAGTGAGTTGTACAGGTTGTCGGTCGAAGGGACGGACAGGCCCTTGGCGTAGCTGCCGAACGCGCTGATCCGGTCGGTGAGGTCGAAGGTCAGACCACCGTTCGGAAGCAGCTCGTTGTACTCGTAGCGCTGCGAGCGCGGAGCACGGTACGCGGGGTTGAGCGCCTGTACCGTGGCGTCGGCGTCGGACGAGCAGAACACGCCGCCCGAAGCGCTGGTCTCGAAGCAGTTCTGCTGCAGCTTGCGCGTGAAGAACGGTGCGCGCAGACCCAGGCTGACGGTCATCCGACCGTCGATGAAGCGGCCCCGGTACTCGCCGGCCACCTGGTTCAGGATGGCGTAGGAGAGGCGGTCGCGCTTCTGGAGCGTCTCGCCGTTGCGGTCCAGGACGGGATCGCCGAGACCGCCGAACGGATCGGTCGGACGGCCGCCCACGTCGATCGTGCCGACGTCGCCCGTCTGGCGATGGCGGGCGTTGTCCAGCGTGTAGGCCACGCGGAACCGCTGGTCGGGATTCACGTCCCAGATCAGCGATGCCGTCACGCCGTAGCGGCGCGTGCGGGTGTTCGACGGCGCGAGCAGGCGGACGGTGTCCAGCAGATCGCCGTCGCCGTTGAGGTCGCGTCCGGCGTTCGGCGCCGAGCCGTAGCCGGTCGTGCCGTTCGCCAGGGCGCGTTCGGTGCCGACGACGGTTCCGCCGCCGTTCGCGCGGACGAACTGGACGCTGGGGTCGACCGTCAGCAGCAGGCCGCGTGCGAGCGTGAATCGCGAGCTGCCGCGGATGTTGCCGGTGTTCGACGGGTTGAGGCGCTCGTCGAAGGTGGAGCCGCACAGGTTGGCCGTGTCGGTCAGGCCGGGACGCGCCGCGGCGACGTTGCACACGGGCACCGAGTAGAAGCGCTCGTCCTTCGTCAGCGGGAACCGCTGGGTCGAAGCCGGTCCTGCGGTGCGGCCGCCGAACGTGTCCGTGCGCAGCGGCACCGAGCCGAAGAAGTTCGGACGGTTCTCGTTGTAGTGTCCGGCGATCGCGATGAAGTCGCCGCCGTCGCCCAGCGGCTGGTACAGCTTGGCGTTGTACTGCTGCTTGCGGATGCGCCCGTAGTCGTTGAAGACGTTGTCGTTGCGGGCGGTCGAGGCCGAGACGAAGGCGCGGGTGCCCGATGCGGTCAGATCCCCTGTGTCGAGCACGGCGAAGAAGCGCGTGTACGCGTATTCGCCCGCGGAGGCCACGATGCGCGCGCCCGGCTTGCGGCTCGGCAGACGGGTCGTGTAGTTGACGGTGCCGCCGGCGGCCGATGCGGTCGGGCTGTCGACGTCGGTGGTGCCGAGGTTGACGTTCACCTGGTCGATCAGCTCGGGATCGATCTGCTGGTTGGAATAGATCGCGTAGTTGCCGGAATCGTTGAGCGGGACGCCGTCGAACGTCAGGCTGATGCGGCTGGAGTCGAACCCGCGGATGCTGAGCGTGCCGCCGGCCGAACCGTAAGGATCGTTGTTCTGGAAGCTGACGCCCGGGACGAGGTTGATCGTGTCCAGGATGGTCTGACCGGCCCGCTGGTTCTGGATGAATTCCGAGGTGATCACGGACCGCGCCTTCGGCGAATCGGGCGTGGAGATCCCCGCGATGTCCTTGCGGCGACTTCCGGTCACAACGATGTCCGTCGTGTCGGATTCGGCCTCCACTTCGCGGGAGCCGGTCGATTGGGCGTATGCGCCCGCCGGAACGACTAGGGCGAGCGCGATCAGCGCCGAGCCCGTACGTAGGAACGTCTTCATCTCTGTGGTCTTCCCTGCCCGAGTCATGCGGCGCATGCTCCTGGATTGTGACGGCGCGATGACTTCGTCGTGCCGGCCCCGCCCTCAGGGATTTTACTCCTTGAGCCCGTTGCATCCGTGCAACGCCAGCGAACCCTTCCTCCGACGCCAGTCGACTTCGTCATTCCACCGCACCATTGGCTTCGAGCGCCACGCCCATGCAGGGCGTGGCGCTCGATCCCCTCACCTCGCCCTGGTCTGGCGGAAGGTGAGGTTGATTCGCTCGCCGACGGGCCTCGTCGTCTTGGCGATCCCGTGCTTCCAGTTGCGCTGGGTGTCTCCGGCCATCACCAGGAGCGACCCGTGCGAGAGCGGGATGTGGACGGTCGAACCGGTCCCGTCCTTGCGGCGCATGTCGAAGACGCGTTCGCAGCCGAGGCTGATCGACGCGATGGTCGGACGCGGTCCGAGTTCGGGCTCGTCGTCGGCGTGCATCGAGATGCTGTCGCGACCGTGCCGGTAGGCGTTCAGCAGGACCGAGTTGAAGGAGGCTCCGGTGATCCGCTCGACGTTCCGTCGGATCGCCTCGAGCATCGGCGTCCACGGGTTCAGGACCATCTCGATGCCCGAGTAGGAGTAGCCGACGTCGCCGTGCCACGAGATCAGTCGCGGCTGCGGGATCTCGCGTCCCTGGATGCGCAGCGAACGCTGCTCCCACGGGATGTCGCGCTTGAGCGCGTCGAAGAGGTCGTCGGGGTGCGCACCGAGATCGGGCGTGGGGTGCAGCGTCACGTCGGCTCCGTCCATGCGGAGCTTGCGGGGGCCTGCGGCGTCGAAGAGATCGGTCACTGTGTCGTCCTTTGTCGTGGTCCATGAACCTTCGGATCGGCATGCCGATCCTCCAGTCTACCGGACCTTCCAACAAGGCCTTCAGACGACGCGGGGCGTGAAGCCCTTCGCGACGACGTCGTCGCCCATCATCTGGAAGGGCGACTCGGTCACCGCGACCGCGCGTCGCTCCGCTTCGATCGCCAGGAGCTCTGAGTCCGGCGACTTCGAGAAGCGTGCGAGCACGGCAGCGTTCAGCGCCCGCATCGCCTCGTCCACCGCCGCCAGGAACTGTTCCGGCGTACGGACGGGCTCGATGGCGCCCGCGTTCCGATCCGTCCGTCCCGTCGCTTCCGTGTTCACGCTCTTTCGTCCTTCAGGATGATCTGCGGTTCCCAGCCGATCCCCATCCCTGCGAGCTGACGCAGGACGGACACCGGGTCCGTCGCGTCCAGCGACCCCACGCTCCACGCGTACGGCGCGATCGTGATCGCGATCGGGCTCGTCGCGTCCCTCACGGCCCACGTGGCGTGCGGGAGTCCTTCGAGCACGGCCTCCATCGTGCGTTCGTCGAAGGTGGCCTCCTCGACGCCGGAAGCGCTTGCGCAGAGCGTCGCCCGCGTGTGGGCCGTCGGACTGCGCATGTGCCACATGAGTTCGATGCCGCCCGCGTCGAGGGTCTCTGCCATGCCGTGCGCCTTGGCGAGCGTTCCGAATCGCGACACCACGGTCTCGCCTGCGAGACGCATGTGTTCGGGAAGGTCGTGGACGCGCCCCTTGTCGCTGTCGACGACGACGCCCTCGGCGCAGATCGTGCGCCATTCGCGGAGCAGGGACAGCACGACGTCGCGGGCGTCCTCGGGCGTCCGGCTCGTCATCCAGCCTTCGGAGAGACGCTCGTCGCGCACGCCGAGCACGCTCCGGGACAGTCCGGTCTCCATCGGCGCGACCACGTCGACGCTGAACTGGAGGATGGACGCGTGCTCGAACACGCCGACCTCCACCCAGTCGGACATCTCGAGATCCCATGACCTGCTGGGATGGTCCGGACCGTCCCACGACAGCGGGACCGCGTTGGAGACCAGCGCGATGGCGTCGTCGATCGCCGCGACGATCGCGACATGGTCCGGCGAGCCCGCCCCGTAGATGCTCGGAGACGAGGCGGAGCCCTTCAGGGCGATCAGGGAGACCGGCGCGGGGTTCACGCCGCGGCGGACGTCATCGTGGCGGCACCCGAGGCCGGATGCATCACGACCTGCCAGGTCGAGCCGTCGGCGTTCGGGCCGCAGGCCACGAGCAGGTGGCATCCGCTCTCGTCGAGCGCACGCAGCGCCGCTTCGCGGTCGATCGGCAGGTCGACGGTCTCCTGGTAGCCGTCCTCGACCGTCAGGCCGACCATGTCGCCCCCCGTCTCCCGGATGCGTTCGATGGCCTCGTCCAGCGCGGCCGCCGCGTCGGGCCCGACGCTCCAGACGGGGAGCTTCGGCGCAGGAGCCTCGACGGTCGCCTCGACCGGCGCGCGCGAGGACAGCATGGCCGAGAGCGTCGGCAGGAGCGGCAGGACGCCCTTGCGGAGGAAGGAGGCGGGGATGACCATCTCCGCCCCGCAGTGGCGGCAGACGGTCGCCGCGTCCTTGTGCGAGCCGCCGGACCGGTTCTTCACCTGGATGGCGTAGACGTCCGTCATCGGCACGTTCTGGCGACGGCGGCACTTGGCGGCGGCGCATACGATCTGCATCGGCGGAAGCTGTGCGAGCGTGGTCATCTGTGTCTCCTCGGCACGCGTCTGCGCAGTGCCGCTTTCGTGGATATTGTGGATTTCACGGAACCATCGAAGATTTTCGTTGCGGAGCCGTTCGATTCGGCTATTGTGAGTGTGCGGAGTGGAGCAGTCCGGTAGCTCGTCAGGCTCATAACCTGAAGGTCAGAGGTTCAAATCCTCTCTCTCGCAACCAGTTTCGGGTTCTTCGTCGTGGGGGCGGCGTAGGATCCGGAGGCGAGGCGCACCCTCGACGGCTTGGCTCCGTCAGGCGCCGGACCGGACCGGAAGGCCGAAAGGTCCTAGGTGTCGAAGTCCGGCTGCCCGACCTGCCCCCCGTTAGGGCGCTGTCGAATCGACCGGGACCCGTCGTGCGCGAGCACGGCGGGTTTCGTTTTTTCAGCCTCGTGGCTTCGCCGCGTCGTCCACGATCCGCAGCATCGGGTCGTTGCGCGACTCGATGTACCGCGTCGTCGCGTCGAAGTCGAACACGGCGTCCCTGAACGCGACGACCCGTGCGTCCTCCGCCTCCACGCCCAGCGCGCAGATCGAATCGGCCAGGCGTTCGGTGAGCGTCCTGGCCTCATCCGAAGTCGCGATGGATGCCGGCGTCCGGTATGCCGCCACCAGGTCCCTGAGGCCGTTTCCGATGCGTGCGACGGCCTCGACGACGACAGGGTTGATCGACGGGGCGTTCGCGTCCAGGAGGCTGCGAACGCGCATCTCGGCACGCGCGAGGTCCTCGGCCCTGTTCGGGGCGTGAAGGGAGACTGCGCCCCTGATCGCGTCCCATTCGCTGGCGAACGGCTTGGGGACGTCCAGGGCCGGCGCTGCGTCACGACGGGCCGCGATGGCACGGTCGAGATCCCGCACGGCCCTCCAGCGGTCGCGCTTCTTCACGTAGAAGCCCGTGTCGACGAGCATGAACCCGGCGATCGGACCCATGGCGATCAGCCAGTTTCCGCCGAGCAGGAACATCAGCGCCATCATGCCCATGCAGGCCATCGTGACGATGGTCTGCTTCATCGTGCTCGGCGTTCCGGCGGCGCGGACCTCGTCCACGCTCCAGTCCTGTTCGCCGGCGGCATGGCTCCTCTTCACGACCGGGATCGCCTCCTTGGTCCTGGCGACCTGGCTGGCGATCTCCGTGGACTTCGCGATCACGGGCAGCTTGGCGTCGAAGGTGACGTCCAGCCGGTCGTCGATCCTCTGCAGGGCACGGGTGGACGTGATCGACGTGAAGCTGTTCTCGCGCCACGACGCGTACTTGACGTGCGGGATGCGCAGGCGGACCTTGACTGTCGAATCGGACGGATCGTACCACTTCGCGAGCAGATCGACCTCGTAGATCGCAGGCGCGCCGCCTTTCTCGAATTCCGACGTCAGCTTGCGGTATGCCGTCCCGATCGGATCCTTGTCCGAGCGCGACACGTCGAACTTCACGGACACTATGCGCTTGCCGGGGCCGCTCTCCATGAGGACTTCGCATCCGCGGTGGACGATCACGCAGGTGCCCTTCGGGCGCGCGACCGGCGTCTTCGGGGCGCCGGCGTCGATGGGTGCGCCCCTGCCCGTGCCCTCGTGCGGGAAGGCGCCTTGGCCGGTCGTCGAGGTCATGTCTTCGGATGTCCCCATGTCAGTTCACCGGAGCGAGGATGGAGGAGAGGCCGAGCTCGTCCCGGCCGGTCCGCGCCGACAGATAGCGCACTTCGGTCTCGAGACCGTCCGTGGCCAGTGCCAGCAGCCTCTTGCGCGCGGCCTCGGCCTGGTCTCCGACCATGACGACCGCCTCCGCCATCCTGTCGACCGCGGCCCACAGCTCCTTGGGATCGCCCACGGCCTGCGTGCGCTCGTACGCCGTGAGGAGTGCGGGCAGCCTGCTCTTCACGAGGGCGACGGCCTCGATGACCTGGAGATCGGTGGTGTTCCCGGCGATGTTCACGATCCGGCAGCAGCGATGCGTCGCCTCGACCAGCGCATCGTAGAGTTCGCCGCCGGTCGGGCGGTACTGCTTGAGCGCCCCACGGATCTGCGAGCACAGCTCGCCCAGTGGAAGCTCCTCGTTCGCGGGCAGCGTGCCCCCGACCACTGTGGGTCCCCAGATGTCCCAGTTCAGCGCTACCTCCACCACGATCATCGCGGCGCCGAACGTGAGCACCGCGAAGGCCGCGTCCAGGATGCGCGATTCGATGTGAAGCACCGACGGGCACAGCCATGCGAACGACGCTATTGCCAATGCGGAGAGCCAGCACTTGGCCATGATTTCGAATCGCCTGGTCCGTTCAGGCATCCGGATCGTGCGTGTCGTGGTGGCGGAGCCAGGTCGTTGTGCCGTCGGGAGCGTCATCGTCGCGACGTCCGCCACGATCGTCTCCGCGATCCCCTTCGGGGATGACGTGACGGTCCTCGGGGGAACGTGCGAAGACTGAATGTGCACGGGTTCCTGGCCGGGCATCTCGAAGCATCCGTCCCACATCTCCATCACTCCTTCTCCATGAGACGCACGCGTGCGGCCACGGCGTCCGCCGCCGCCCGATCCGGAAGGCACGAACGGATGCAGTCCCGTTCGAACCCGTCCCCCCAGCGGTAGAGCCCCATGACGTCGAAGCCGCCGTCGGCACGTTCCACGACTTCCGTCGATGCGGGACGCCGGCTCGGCGACAGTTCGGTCGGCAGCACCCGCACGTGACGCTTGCGGCCGGCGGACAGGATCACCTGTCCGTCGTCGAAGTCGCGGCGTTCGACCTTGACGTCGGCATGCTCGACGAGGACGCCGTTGAAGCGCAGTCCGCCACCGGCGGCCAGGCGCCGCGCGTCGCCCTTCGACTTCGCAAGACCCGCGTGGAGCGTCAGCTCCGCGACGGTCAGGACCGTGACCTCGGGATCGACCGGGCACCTCACGGTCGGCAGGCCGTTGAGGGTCGCGACGTCGAAGGCTACCGTCCTCGACGAGGTGCCGCGCGCCGCCGCGGCCGCCGCTTCGGCGACCTCGCGGCCGTGCGCGATCGACACGGCCTCGGTCGCGAGCACGGTCTTGGCCTCGACGACGTCGCCGTCGGCCAGTTCGTGGACGCGGTCCATCGGCAGGTCGGTGAACAGGCCGAGGAATTCGCGGACCTTCTGGTCGGGCACGTTGCGCCAGAACTGCCAGAGATCGAAGCTGGACGTCATTGTCGGATCGAGCCAGACGGTGGTTCCGCCCGCCGTCTTCCCCATCTTGCGCCCCTCCGCGTCCGTCAGGAGCGGGAGGGTGAGGCCGAAGATCTCCTCGTCGTCCATGCGACGTGCGAGATCGACTCCGGCCAGGATGTTGGTCCACTGGTCCGAGCCGCCGATCTGGAGGCGGATCCCCTTCTCGCGTGCGAGGTGGGCGAAGTCCATCGCCTGCATGGCCTGGTAGATCAGTTCCATCAGGGTCATCGGCATCTCGTTCTCGAGGCGCCGGGCCACCACCTCGGTCTTGACGAGGCGGTTCAGGCTGATCTCCCGTGCCGGGCCGGTCAGGAAGTCCATGAAGGACATGCGACCCAGCCAGGCGGAGTTGAACGCCTCGCCGGTCGCGGCGCCGATCACGCTGTCCACGCAGCCGCGGATGCCCCGCAGGTTCGAGGCGATCGCATCCTCCGTCAGGATCGGGCGCGCGCCGTTCTTGTCCGAAGGATCCCCGACGCGCGTCGTGGCGTCGCCGAACAGCACGGTGACCGCCCACACGGCGGTGCCCATGGTGTGATGGCCCGCGTCGACGGCGGCACGCCGGATGTGACGGGCCGCCATGAGGGGGATCATCGACCCGACGTGCAGCGACTGCGCGGTCAGGTCGAATCCGACGTACGCCCGGACCAGCTCGGTCGGGTCGTTGCGGTCGAAGCCCTTCGAGATCTCGCGATCGAGCCCGACGAGGTCGGTGCAGTCCTTCACGAAGCCACGCTCCATCAGCGTGCGCATCAGCGGCGACTTCAGGTCGTCCAGTTCCATTTTTCGTGCCCCTAAGCCGATTCTCCAAGTCCCTACATCGGCAGAACCGTCGCGTCTTGGCGACGGCGACCGGACTACGGGATCAGGACGCCTCCAGCGGCCCCTCGTAGGACCAGGTCCACACTCCCTGTCGCCCCGACACCGGTTCGGGGCGGTCGACGGCCTGCAGGTCGGCGATGAGCCATGCGTGGCGTCCAGGCGTCCACACTCCCGACGCGACGTCGTCGGGATGTGCGTCGGCGATCGCGTCCTCGGTCGCGAGATCCGCCGCGAGCGTGCAGGTGCACAGGATGCGACCCTTGGGAAGCGTCCTGCGCCAGTGCGGTCCGAAGGTGCGATTGCACAGGGCCTCTAGCTCGGGCGTGATCATCCTGCCCGGCGCGTTGCCGGCGCCGGCGTGGATCGCGATCCTGGTGCCGAGCAGCGCCGGCGGGATGCGCCAGGAGCGCGTCTCGTGCCGCTTTGTCCCGGCGGCCAGGAGCGAAGCCCAGGGTTGCCAGAGGGTCAGTGCCCTGATCGTGGTCATGTCGGGTTCCTCATGGTCCGGGCCACCGACTGCAGCGCGGCCCGGTCGTGGGCGGCCGTGCGCAGCTGGAGGTAGGCGACGAGGCCGGCGGCGCGAGCGGGCGTCGCCCGCTGCATCTGTGCCGCCACCTCGTCCAGCTCGGGCTGACGCGGATGGCCGGAGTTCTCCGCGGCGGCGAGGATCCGCAGGGATGGGACCTCGAGCAGGCCGTCGTCGGTGGCGCGCAGGACCAGGGAGGCGTAGGCGAGCCAGATGCCGCTCAGCACGTGCCGCTCCCTCCTCGCACGGACGTATATCCAGGATCCGACGACGAAGCCGATGGCGCACAGCAGGACCAGGCCGCACAGCAGGGCGGCAAGAGGCTGGCCGATCGCGAGGTCGATGGCCACCACCAGGACGAGCATGACGGAGACGATCGAGACGTAGGCCTTGCGGATGCGACCGAGCGGCATCGGCGGGTTCTGGGACAGCGCATGCGCGCTGGCGACCCTCATCCGCATGATGAGGTCGTTCGCATTCGGGTCCTTCCCGAGTCGCATCGTCATTTCCTGAATCTCCCGGCAATCCGAGAGAGGATCAGAACGGCCAGTCCACGAAGAGGACGAGGAGCGCGATGAGCGCGACCTGCATCGTCACGTCCTTCAGGCGCGTCGGTCCTCTGCGCTTGCGCAGAGGGACGCCCAGCAGCTGCGAGTCCGCGTCCACCTGGCGGATCAGAGCCCAGAGCAGCAGAGGCGAATAGGCGATCGTGATCCAGGGTACGACTTCGCGCGGCGGCGGCGATACGATCAGCAGCACGAAGACCATCAGCCCCGGAACCAGGTCCAGGACGGCCTCGACCAGTCTCGCGCGCGTCATCGTCATGGCGTCAGTTCCGCGACGTCCTGGGAGACGATCGTCCGCATCACCTTGCGGTCGGGTATCGCGCCCTTGAACTTCATCGTGTCGTATTCGCCGTAGGTGATGTGGCCATCCTTCATGGCCGCGGACACGATCGGTACGAGGCGGGGGTCGACCGGCATGGCGACGCGCAGAAGCGCGTAGTCGCCGTCCTCGATCTCGGTCCCCAGACGCACGGCATGGAATGCGCCTCCGATGGCGACCACGCCCACGATCACCGCCATGGCGCGAAGCGTGTCCGAGACCGAGCGACGTTTCCATCTGGAACGGCCCGACATCACGAGGAGTATGCCCGACAGCACCGCTGCGCAGAAGGCGGCGACGGCCACCTGGACCACCGGATCCGAGGGGATCACGCCGAAGGCTCGGCGTAGCCGGCAGGAGCGGGCAGTGAGCGGTTCAGGGCGATCCGGGTGCCGATGACATGCACGCCGCCGATCAGGGCCGGCCGCGTCTCGATGCGGCGCTCGACGACGTGCCAGTCGCATGGCAGGGTCGCGTCGAAGTCACGACCGTCGCGCAGCGCGCGGGCGATCTGGAATTCCACCTCTGGGCGCGGTTCGTCGGATTCCGGATGGCGGATCAGGACCGCGCCGTCGAACATGTGCGTCTGGATCTCGCGGGGCGCGTCGGCGCCGATCACGGCGTCCACCGCCGCGTCGATGTCGCGGGCGGTGTCGCGCTCCCATGCGCGCTGGTCGATGATCGTCTCGGTGTCGCGCAGCATGCCGTCCCCTTTTCGTCTTGCAAGGTGCCTGTTCCGAGGCACTCGCGTCAAGCGGACTTTCTGTCTCTTCGGACGGCGCAGCCGTCCTCGCCGGTCACTCGACCGGCGATCAGCGCGCGCCAGTACGCGTCGCGCTGCATCACCACGTCGGCCTTCGACGTGCTGCCCCGACGGGCCTCGACGGCCACCGAGGGGCAGATTTCCGAGATCTTCGCCATGCGTGCCAGCGCGTCCGCGCCGGCGGGCGCGTGCATCCACGACTGGCCCAGAGCCGCCGAAGCGACCAGCAGTCCCAACGATGCCTTGAAAACGAACTTCACCGAACTGCCTTTCGATCCCGTACCTGAGATTGAAGACTGACCTGGCCCCTTCTGTACACGTCCCGCCCCGAATGGAGAACCCACCACTGGAACGAGCGGGCACAGGCGGAGCCGCCCGCGACCAGCGAAAAGGAACCCATCCAGAAGAATAGGACCTTCGCTCTGTCAGGAGTGCCTTCCCGAAACCACCTGAGGTCGGTCCGGCTCATCCGGCCCGAGAGACCAACGCCTCTTTGCCTTCAGGCGAGACGGACGATGCATGCACGCGGACGGACGCCCCTCACGATCCGATGGGACTTCGCGTCCCCATGATCGCCCGCATGGTCCGCATGCTCCAGCGGACGTCGCAGGCGTCCGCACCTCCCGCCGCGCTCGATGCGCGACATGGGAGGTTCCGGCCTTCCGCCAAGGGCAGGGAAGGCCTGACGGCGAAGCCGGCATCCGAGCTCCTCAGGTTTTCCGTCCTTTCCCTCCGCGACCGCTTGGCGGTCGCTCGGGCGGATCCCCGGCTCCGCCAGGCGCCGCAGGAGATCCGTTCGATCAAGGCGCGCACGCAAGGGAGCGCCCCGCCGTTCACGGCGGACGACCGCCGACCCCTCGATGGGGAAGGCGGTCGTTCCACGTCTTACGAGGATCGGCGCAGCCGGTCCGTTTCGGGCCAGAGGGCGTCGACGCTTCCGCGCATTGCACGGGAACAGGTCGTCGAGAGCCCGGTGATCTCGTCCCTCACCGCATCGTCCCTGAAGCGCCACAGGCGACGGCGCTCGCCTCGAGCGCCACCGCCGATCTGGCTGCGCCTCTCGTCGTTCGTAGACGCCGCCGAGGCGGATTCGGAGTGTTCGCGAACGGCCTTCTCGAGAGCCGATCTCGCCTCCGCCATGCTGTTCTGTCGCGATCGCGTCTGTGCCGATCGCGAAAGGCCGGTGGGGAGATGGGTAAGGTCGATCGAGCACTGGTGCTTGTTCCGATGCTGACCTCCAGCTCCGGTCCCCGAGAACCATCGGATCGAAAGGTCCTCGTCGCGCAGGCCGGCGAACGCCGTCCGCCTGCCGTCGAGGACGGACACGGTCACCGTGGACGAGTGGATCCGTCCGCGGTTCTCGGTCGCGGGGATGCGTTGGATGCGATGGGTGCCGGCCTCGTGTCGGAAGCCGGGGACTCCCCGCTCGGTCTCGATGACGGCTGCGCCGTCCACCGAACGCATGCGGTGCAGTCAGCCGGCGCGGTCCAGCATGCGCGAGTATGCCTGGGCGAGTTCGTTGGCGAACAGGCAGGCGTCGTCGCCGCCTTCGCCGGCGCGGATCTCTATGGTCGTCATGTGATTGTCCTTCCGTGTATGAGCGTGTCGGATCGGCCGCGCGCATCCGCGCGGCGGTCGTCAGCTCTCGACGGGAAGGATGTGGTCCATGCGCCGGATGCTATCGCATCCGGCGGAGATCGACAAGGGGCTCTTCGAGCCCCGTAGTCAGGCGATGGCGGAGAACCTGTCGTCGACCTGCACGTCGACGTAGCGCAGGCGCGCCTCGAGCGCTTCGTCCTCCGGGGTTCGGAGCTGCGACGCCGCCTTCTCGACCGCGCGTCCTATCGCGACGACCCTGTCGATGGCGCTGCGCGCGGTGAAGGCGCGGAACGCCTCGTCCTGCTTCGCCATCGCATCCGCCGCCAGACGCACGATCTCGGGGACGTGTCCCGCGAGGACGCGCACGTCGATCGCGACGTCGTCGTAGGTGTCGGCCGTGCGGTCCATGAAGCGCGCGATCGAAGCGACGGCCTGCGTCGTCGCGTCGACCAGTTCCGGGACCCACTTCGATGCGAAGACGATGGGGTCGACGGCCCGGAGGCGCTGGATCTCGGCCTCCCTGGCCGCGTTCTCGGCCTTCCGCATCCGGACCAGTCGTTCGACGTACCTGCCGGACAGATGGTACAGCACGACGACGATCGCGGATGCGCCGGCGATGGCACAGTACGCCACGTCGGTCCACTTCGAGCCGTAGACCATTCCGATCATGGCCGGCATCGACGCACTGGCCATCCCGCCGATCACGGCGATCAGGAAGGCTCTCGTCCTGTCGAAGAGCAGTCCCTGACCATCATCCATCAGCATGGATGATGCCACGATCGTCAGAGCGAGATACGACAGGATGATCATGGTCTTTTCTGTCCCGATGGGAATGCCTTCTGCATCCTCCATCCTCCACACCTTCTCCCTTCTCGACACCCCATCCGTCCGGTGATACCGTCTGCGGATGGCGGGGGTCATCATGGACGCCGGCGAGATCATGGGTGGTCTTCGCCGATCGCACGACGAGGCGACTTCGGGTGGTCCCGAGGACGTCCTTCCGAACGTGTGGCGCCGACCCGACTTCGCCAGGCTGGTGAAGGCGGGACGGGTGGACGCGCAGCGTGCCGCCTTCTTCATGGCCGTGCATGCCGGATTCGCGTGGCGTCCATCGCCGGTGACCGCGGAAGGCGCGCTGCCGTCCGACTGGGCCGCCGCATGGCGCAGATCGATCGAGGTCGCGAGGCTGATGTTCGAGACGGGCCAGTGTCCCGATCCGCAGCAGGCCAGACGCGTGCACGACGCCATGACGAGGAAGGCCTGCGTGGGCACTCCCATGGAGGAGTTCGCCCACCTCGCTGGCGGCCGTGCCCGAAGGGCGAGGAATCCCGACGGCTCGGATTCGTGGCAGCCCGTCCACCCCTTCGACTTCGACCAGCTGTCGCAGCTGAAGGCGGAATGGCTTCCCAGGATGGGATGGCCTGACGATCCGGACGTGACCGACGAAGCGTTCTTCGGCGTATGCCTCACGGTCGACGCGGCCGGGGTCCGCCATCAGCCCATGCGCGTGACGGGACGCAGAGTGGAGCGCGCAGGTCTCGGCGTCCGTCATGCCGACGCGGCTTCCGCCGCCGAGGAGGCCCATGCGCTGCAGAAGGCCGCGATAGGGCAGGCGAGGAGGGACCGGGAGCAGGGCCGGGTGGGCGCCAAGGCGCTCGGCGGACGTGCCGTACGGGTCGGGCCTCCCAATCCGAAGCGAAAGGGGCGGGCCACGACGACCGACATGGTCGACGTGCTCGGGATGCGGGGCATCGAGTTCGGAGACACCGTGGGCCAGAAGGAGCGCCAGGAGGTGCTCGATCACGCCTTCGACGCCTGCTACGACCTCTGCTGCGTCCTGAGGCTTCCGCCGAGAGGCGTGTCCTTCTGGGGGCGGGCGGGGCTCGCCTTCGGGTCGCGTGGCCTGGGCGGAGCCCTGGGGCACTTCGAGCCGTCGCACTGGGTCGTCCACATGGACCGGTCCATGGGTTCCGGCGTCCTCGCCCACGAGATGGGTCACGCCCTCGATGCGGCCCTGGGCGCCGCCGGCGGGTGCGGCGAGGGCATCATGCTGACCGAGGCCGTCGCCATGGGCTGGGACGGTACCGACCTCGCGAGGCTGACCAGGGAGATCGTCGACGCATGCCGCAGGCGCCCGGACGGCGCGCCGACGACGTTCTGGAAGGACGCCTGCGCGCTCGAGACCGGCAGGAAGGCCTACTGGACCCAGCCGTGCGAGATGTTCGCACGGCTGTTCGAGGCGTGGGTCCACGACATGCTCGACAGGAGGGGCAGGAGGAACGACTTCCTCGTCTTCCCGGGTGCGGGGAAGGCCGAACGCGTGGGAGACGAATCACGGGTCGTCGTGTCCCAGTATCCGCGCGGCAAGGAGCGGCGAGACCTCGTAGACCTGATGGAGGAGTTCCTCCTCGTCGCGGTGCCGATGATGAAGGCGAGACTGGAGGGGACCGGAAGGGCGGCTCAGCTGCCTGGGGCGCGTTCCGGGGCCGGGCGGTCGTAGATCCGGTGGAACCGCCCGGGTGCGCGTTCCACGCGCTGCTCCCGCACCCGACCGTCGTTCGCCAGGCGCTCGAGCGCCATCATGACGCCGGTGATCGACGGGCCCACGAAGAGGCCCATGAACCCGTAGCGTCCGCCGAGCATCTCCCACACCTGCGTGGCGTCCCGGAGGCCGCCGTCGAAGGGCACGGCGTCGAGGACACGCGCTTCGAGCTTCGGATCGGATCTCATGCCGTCGGCCCTCTGCGTTCGAAGACGGGCTCTTCGACGTCCAGCGCCCATGCGAAGGCTCTGACGTGGTCCTCCGCGTCCGCTGCCGCGCGGTGGGCGATCTCGCCCTCCGCACGGTGGTTGACGAGCCTGTCCCGCTGGTCCTCGTGCATCGCGTTGGCCACGTGCGCCCATGATCCGAGAAGGAAGGTGGGCGCGAGGCCCGCAGCGTCCGCGAGACGCTGCAGCCAGTAGGAATCGTGTCCGCCGCCGTCGCAAAAGGCGAGCGTGCCCAGGGGTGCGAAGTCGTTCGCGGCCTTCATCGTCTCGGCTGCTGTCGGCGCGTCGGCCAGTTCTTCGCGCGAGATGCCATGGATGGTCTGCGATGCGTCGTTCCAGACGCCCTTCGCCGACCAGGAGGGATCGACGCCGATGAGCGAGTGCCACGTCTCGGCGACGTGGCCGGGACCGCGCCAGCGGCTGATGCCGATCTCGATCGGATAGGTCAGACGACCGAGGCCTGAGGCCTCGAAGTCGATCGTGACGAGGGGCCATGCGAATTGGTCGGGGAGAAGCGTCATCTGCATGCCGCATGTTATCACATTCGGCGACGGTGTCCACGTTCGGTTCGTCCGGCCGCCCCGCCTTCGTCCTTCACATGGCTGGGGCGGGACGCTTCACGATGCATTGGTGGCATCTTCGATCACTTGTATGCGGCGAGATCCGCGACCATCAGATAGTGACCCTCGCCAGGACCGCTGTACACGGTCGTGCCCTTGTATTCGGCTTGGCACATCGCGCTGCTGAGCGACGCGAGGTACGATCCGTCGCTGTACCGGGCCACGGTGCAGTGCATGTATCCCGTCGCGGAGTTGGGATACTTCGCCTTGTGCGTCTCGCAGAATTCGATCGCGGCCGCTGCGCTGGTCAGGTTGTTGTTGGTCGCGTCGTTGCTGTACGAGCAGCCGTTGACGGTCAGCGTGTTGTACCTGGTGCCGCCGCTCAGTCGATTGTACTTCGTCTGAGCGGGTGGCGCGGTGGTCTCGTTCGACGGGGTGGATGGGGTCGACGAGCCCGGTGCCAGCATCTCGCGGGCGAAGTACTTGGTCTGCGCCTCGGCGGTGCCGACGATGCCCATTGTCGCTACGGCGGCGAGAAGCGCCGTCCTGATGATCTTCATGATTATGTCCCCGGAACGGTTTCGTTCGAGGACACGATACAGCCTGATCCGATCCAGATCAACGAGGGACCGGAATGTTTCCGGCCCCTCGTCGGGATCAGTTCTGGCCTGGGAGCTTGACGCCCCATATGCGCAGGACGCTGAGGAAGATGTTGACGAAGTCCAGATACAGCGAGAGAGCCGCCGAGACCGCGAAGCGCGACAGGTCGTCGTCGCTGCGGGCGCGGTCGTAGTCCCTGCGGATGCGCTGCGTGTCCCAGGCGGTCAGGCCGGCGAAGATCAGGATCGCGGCGCACGACACGACGTAGTCGAAGAAGGCCGATCCGATCACGAGGTTGATCAGCATGGCCGCGATCAGGCCCCAGAGCGCCATGCTCATGAAGGCGCCGAAGCCCGCGAGGTCCTTCTTTGTCGTGTGCCCGTACAGCGAGAGCGCCGCGAAGCCGGCGATCGTCGCGACGAACGCGCCGACGATGGACGTGGGCGAATAGACCAGGCCCATGACGGACAGGCTGACGCCGAAGGTCGCCGCGGTCGCCCAGTACCAGAAGCGCAGCTTGGCGGGGCTGGCAGTCTCGACGCGGCTGGCCATCACGAAGACGTAGACGATGGGCGCGAACATGAAGACCATGCCGAGCAGCGTCGCGCCGCCCTTGCCGTAGAGCGCGTCGGTGAAGCCGGTGAGGAAGGTCGTCAGCGCGGTGGCCGCGGTGACGGCGATGCCGGCCAGCAGGAGGTTGTAGACGCGCAGGTACTGCGCGCGCAGACCCATGTCGACGTCGGCGTCGGTCCCGACGGCGATGTCCGAATGATCGAAGCCCTTGTGGCCGACGGTCATCTCATTTGTCCTTTCGTGCGGCATGATCGCCGCATGTCGCATGTTAGCACGTTTTCGCCATTCTCTTCAATGGCACGAGAAGGAGGACAGCGCTTGTCGGGCTGTCCTCCTTCTCGTGGGCCGCGATGGATGCGTCAGGCGCAGGCGGCGATGCCGTTCGAGGTCGTGCCGGTGCCGACGAGGTGCAGCTGCCATGCGTTGAGGATCGTCTTGAGACGGATCGTGTCGAGATGACCAGCGTCCATGCTCGACAGTGTCGTCAGCAGCGAGGAAGGGCCTTTCGGGTTGACGAGCGCCTCGAAGAAGCGGATCGCCTTGGACTCGTCCTGCTGCAGAGCGGTGGAGTATGCGGCTCCCATGATGCCGGCCGATGCGATGCGACCAAAGCTCTTCTGGTTGTCGTAGATCCACTTGCCGGCCATTTCCAGCGTCGGCGTGCGGCGTGCCAGGTCGACCGCATCGCTCACCCGCTTCTCGAGGTCGCCGCCCTTGAGCGGTCGGTCCTCCATCCGATAGATGGCGCTGATGATCCGGCTGACTTGGGAGTAGTAGCTGACGCCCGCCGCGGCGAGTGCTTTCATCATCGGGTTGGTCGTCCCGCGGAGGTCGTCGTGGGCGATCGCCATCGTCGATTCCGAGGCGGATGCCTTGGTCCCCTTGCCGCCCTTCTTCCCCTTCTTGTTCTTGGGCCGTGAAGCGAGCACGGCCTTGTTGGCCGCGTCCTGCACCGACGACTTTTTCGGGTGCTTCACGCCGCGCGGTCCCGCGCTCGTGCGCGCTTCCGGAATCGAGACGCGCAGCAGCTGGTCCGGGTGGGCGTTGTGGCCCGGTACGATCCAGGCCTCGTCGTCGCCTGAGAAGCTGATGCCGCCGTTGGTGTTCAGGGCGTTCGCCTTGATTCCGCAGTCGGTGAGCCCGTCGATGGCGCGGATCTGCGTCTTCTCGGTCGCGGTCGTCAGGATGCGCGTCGCCATCGAGTTGCGGAATTCGATGGGGATGTCGTTCGGCGACGTGGCCGTGCCGATCACCGACACGTTCTTGTCGTATGCCGTCTGCATCAGCAGGTTGAGCGCCGAGATCGCCTGGCCGTCCACGATGTGGCGCTGGCGAGGCGACATCGCCTGGAAGATGTCGAGGACGATCGTCGCGTTCGCGTCGGTCATGTCGTTTATCGCGGTGACGAGGCCCAGCAGGAAGCGAGCCAGCGCGTGGGGTTCGATCAGATGGTCCAGGTTCGTCACGGACGAGATTCGGTTGTTCAGCGTGTGGCGGGCGATGCCCGCGCCGTCGTTGGACGTGATCGTGAATCCGTGCACGTTCCGACCGAACGTGGCATAGTCCTGCGGACCGAAGGGCTCCGTCCCCTTAGGCGTGAACAGCCCGTTCCAGCGATCGCTCGTCGACACGACCAGCACCGTCTGATCCTTCTCCAGGTCGAAGATCTCTTCCACGATGGCCACTGCGACCCCATAGCGCGCAGGCCCCTGGTTGCCGTAGATCGCCACCAGCTCCTGCCGGTCGTCACGCGTCAGGACCCGGTCGAATATGCCCTTGTACTCGACGACGGCTTCGCCGCGTGGCGAACGACGGAGGCTGCGCTGGAGCTGCTGGTTCATGCTTCTCGATTCCCTTCAGGCAAATGCAATGCATGCCCCTTCAAAAGCACGACAATCACCACTCCGTCGCCCGCCGCAGCCTCTGGTTGCGGCGGGCGTCAGGCCTGCGCCTGGAGGCGTGTGTCCACGCCGCGGCGGCATCGCCGCAGTTCTCCTTTCCTGCATCTGAGATGCGCGTCCACGCGCACGAGGCGCCCCTGCATGAGCAGGGACGCCTCGCTTCATGCGACGTCTGGTCGTCGCATCTTCAGTCGATCGATCTCATCGCTTCCGTGATGGCGACGATCGCCGCCCGCCTTCCCTCGATCGTCGCGTGCATGTACACCGGCTCGCGCAGGGCGACGTGCACGATGTCGCCGAAGAGTCGCACGGTGCCGAAGCCGGGATAGCGCCCCTGCCCGGCCGTGCGGTTGTTCCAGCGGGTGCGGGCATGGAATTCGAAGGGTCCGCCCTCGTGGGCGCCTCCGATGATGGCGGCCACCTCCTGGTAGAATCGGGCGTCCCGCGCCTCGCGTGCGGCCCTTGCCGCCTTCGCGGCGTCGGCCGCGGTCTCGTAGTCGTTCATGTGAGGAGCATCGTACGGCATGCCGCGTAGGATGCAAGCGGCATCACGATGCGATCGACGTCAGGCTTCGGACGACCTGTCCGTCCGTGCCGCGCATGGCGATCTCGTAGTCCTCGATCAGGCGGTCGAAGGTCTCGCGGAACGCGACGGCCTCGCGACGGAAGGGGATGCAGGTCCCTTCCGAGATCTCGTCGCTCAGCAGCCATTCCAGGTGGCGCCGGCCTGCTTCGAGCGGTCCCAGTTCGTGGGTGTCGTCGCGCAGGCGGATCATCGCGTCGTCCACGAGGCGGTGGCGTTCCGCCCACACTCCGTTCCAGATGTCGCCCTGCTCGGGGTAGCGGCGGAGCCAGACGGTCTGGGGATCGTCGGGGTCGACGTCGGCCTCGTCAGCGAGGACGACCTGCAGGCGTGCGTAGAGCAGCTCCTGGAACACGACGTCCCGTTCGGAGCGCCAGCGCTCGAACAGCCGGTCCTTCGCGCCGATGCGCATCGCACCATGCCGGTACATGACCCGGTCCGCGAAGATCTCGTGGTCGAAGGACCGGTTGCGCAGCTCCGGCATCTCCAGATACACCGCGATCTCCGAGAAGGTGCTCGCCTCGCGCTCGTTCTGCGCGTTGCGGGCCGCCATCGCCGCGAGGCTCATGCCGCGGCTGTAGGGCATGGTCGCGGCGTGGTAGATCTCGTGCAGGTAGCGCAGGTCGCGGATGACGGGGTTCTCGTACTCCGCGAGCTGGATCGCGCCCCACCAGGGAGAGAAGTGCGTCCATTCGAGGCGCGGCTCCGACGACTCGAAGAAGATGCGCGGCACGCGCGCGAACTTCTGCACGATCTCGTGGACCATGCCGCCGTCGCGGTGGTTGCGCCAGACGTCGCCGCCCGGATGCCACAGCGAGAAGACGTAGTCGGCGATCTCGCCGGGCTTGCACAGGAGGCGGATCGATTCCGGCTTCATGGACGTGTCCTCAGAGGTTCGAGTCGTTTGCCGCCGAACGCGGCAGCAGGGCTATGCGGGTGCGGACGTGCGACAGCTCCGCGCGACGTCTGGCGTAGGATTCGCCGTCGCGGATGCTGCGGCTCTTCGAGAACCGCGCGCGGGCGCGTTCGTTGGAGACGAGCAGCTCGCCCTTCAGGGCGATCAGTCCGTCGGCATCGAGCTTCGCGACCTTGCGCTCGAAGCGGTCGTCGATCATCGGACGGTGCTCCCTTTCGCTTCGATCTCGTTGCGGTCGAAGCCCTTGAGGAGGAAGACCGTGCCGTCGTCGGCTTGGAGGACGACCTCGTCGGCTCCCTGGGCGATCTCCTGATCGGCCAGCTGGTCGAGGCTCGCGAAGCGGAGGATCGACCCTTGGCGCAGGTCCTCCTCGTGGAAGACGACGCGGATGCCCTGTCCGTCGGCGATGGCGTCCATGCATCCCTTCTCGAATCGTTGGAGGGCCAGCTCGCCCTCCGAGGCGCGGGGTGCGCGGAACTCGAGCAGACGCGTCTCCTCGTCGTCGTGGACGCGCGACAGGATCGCCGCCGTGTCCGGCGCGAGATCGGGGTCGACCTGGACGGTCATCTCGGGCGTGACGCAGACCCGGACGACCCGCTCGTCGGCGCAGCCCCGCTCCAGCACCTTCAGGGGATGGTCGCCGTCCTGGATCGGCGCCTGCGCCATCACGGAGATGTCGGCCGGCGTCAGCCTGTCGAGGCGCAGACGCCGTGCGAGGAGGAGCACCGCCTCCTTCTGCTGGTCGAGATAGCGGCGCGGCAGGTCGAAGACGCCGTGCTCCTTCATCATCTCGATGCCGATCCGGATGCTCGTCAGGTTCTTGAACCAGACGTTGCCGAACAGCGTCGGCCGCTCCTCGCGGGCGAACACGCCGCCCACGCGGTGGTAGTAGAGGCCGAAGGGCTTGGAGTGGCTGATCACGAAGGCGCGGATGCAGTGGTGGTCCATCGAGACCGTCCATTCCCGCGCGGTCGCGCCCACGTAGGTGAGGTCGGCCACGACCTCGAGCTGCGCCATGCGCTCCTCGTCGATCATGGAGCAGAAGGCGTCGAAGTCCTCCCAGACCATGCCGTCGATCGCGCTGGGCTGGCTGACGAAGAAGAAGCCGGGTTCGCACGTCATCACCGCACTGCGCCAGTCGGATCGCTCGTGGACGCGGATGTCGCAGCACAGGCCGCGGGCGTAGGAGGCGAAGCCCTCGTATTCGCCTTCGAAGACGTGCAGGATCGGCGTCGTGCCCTTCTTGAAGGCGCGCGTGACGTATTCCGCCAGCAGCTTCTCGATGCCCTGGCTCGCCCCGGCGGTCGGATATCGGAAGGGGAAGGCGTCGGCGTCGAAGGAGACGATGGGCGACGCCCATCCGATCCAGCGGTCGAAGTACTCGACGTGGATCCCGTCCTGGTGCTGCGTCCAGGGTTCGCGGAACAGCGAGAGCCACTTCTCCTCGCGACGCTTCAGCATCTCCTCGAGCGTGCCGCCCGCCGCGGTCGCCTCGGAGACCGCATGCACGTCGCAGCCGTCCACCACACGCTGTATGCCCGCCTCGCTTTCGGGCATCACGATCGCGTAGATGGTGCCGCTGGCGCCTTCCGCGAGGAGCCGCGCCTTCACATCGGTCGCCGCATAGGCGGGGAGCGCGCCGTTTCCGTCGTTCATCGCATTTCCTTGGATTTCTCGAATTCCATGGGAGGATGCGTCATCCGTCTGTCTGCACTCCCCTTCCGTTCCAACGTAACGGGATCATCGAACGCATGATCCCGGTGACATCGATCACGGCCACTTGGTTATGTGGTTGCCGTAGTAGTTGGAGCACTTGCCGTTCGAGTTCAGGATCGACGGATCGTCGTGCGTGGCGTTCCATGCGCCGCAGAAGGCGTTGAAGACGTCGGTGAGCTCGATGGCGATGTACCAGGTCCTGCTCTCCTCGGACGTGTTCCATCTCGGAGACCACGGCCAGCTGCGCTGGTACCGGATGTCGACGATGGGATCGCCCAGCACGAACGACTTCAGGCCGGTGCCTGCTCTGATCTCGGCCATGGACTCGGGAGGTCGCCCGTTCGCCTGGGTGAACTGGGCGGCGGCGGCCGAGATCTGGGAGGTCGCCTTCTCGACCCATGCGACCTGCTGCTGCGGAGTGCCGCTGGTCGGGAAGGGGTCGTTGACCTCCTGCGCCGGTCCGTCGGTCTTCTCCATCGGGAGATGCTGTCGGGCGAAGTACTTCGATGTCTGCGCGCTCGCCGTGCCTGCGGAGAACGCGCACGCCGCGGCTGCGGCCAGGAGGGTGTAGTTCGTTCGTGCGTGACTGCGCTTCATGGCCCATGTTCCGTAGGATGTCGAAGACGTCCTCGTAGCAGCGCGGTCCGATCCTGTCAGGTGGTCGCCCTGCGGCTCCATGATTTTTCGTCGGGTATGCGTCTCCTCGACACGCCCGAATGGGCGGGATGGGAGACCGGTCTCGATGCGATTGCGCATTGCGCATCGTGCGTCGCATTGCGTATCACGCCCACGGCGGCTCCGAACGGGGCGAGGGGAACGACATGGACCAGGCATCGTACGTCGACATCGATCGCAGGCATGGGACGTCAGGGGACGCCATCCGCGTTCCATCCTCGCGTCGCCGAGGAATCCTGAAGAAGACGGTGCTCATGGTCATGGTGCCCGTGCTCCTGCTCGCCGTCCTCGTCGTCGCCCTTCAGCGCAGGATCCTCTTTCCGCTGACCGACGCGGTGGCATCAACGCCCGCGAGGGGGTGGACCTCGTCGTCGACGGGGGAGGGCCTCCATGCATGGACGTCCGCGTGGGTGCCGGGGCGCAGGACCGCGCTGATGCTCCACGGCAACGCCGTCACGCTGGGAGCCATGGCGTTCGTAGCGGACGCCTGGGTACGGGACGGATGGAACGTCGTCCTCGTCGAGTTCCCGGGCTACGACGGCAACGCCGGTTCGCCCGGCGCGAAGTCGATCTCGGCCGCGGCCGAATCCGCCTGGGCGTGGGCGCTGGCCCACGGCTCCAGAAGGGAACGCGTCGTCGTCGTGTCCAATTCGATCGGGACCGGTGCGGCGGCGGCCCTCACCGGTTCGAGGGATCCGGCGGGACTGCTCGTCGTGTCCGGCGTGGACGATCTGGCCTCGGTGCTCCGGAACCAGGTGCCGTTCGTCCCGCCGTTCCTCGTCTTCGACAGGATGCGCAGCGCGGATGCCATCCGGTCCTACGGCGGCTGGACGAAGGTCTGGCATGCGCGGGACGACATGATCGTTCCCGCCTCGCAGGGAAGGGCCATCGCGCAGGCCGCGGGCACGGCGGTGACCTGGAGAACGGGCGGACACCAGCTGTTCTGGGATCCGGACCTCCAGACCGAGCTCAGGACCGAGGCCGACAGGATCGTGCCCCGGCCCTGAGACGGGGGATCAGTTCCTGTCGATCCTGAACACGATCCCGTCGGTGTCGTAGCTCAGGCCGTAGACCTTGCCCGCAGGCGCCTCGGCGACGACGCGGACCGGCGAACCGACCGCGATCGTGCCGTTCTCGACGATCCGTCCGCCCGCGACCGTGAAGCGGTCGACGCGCTGGCGGCCTTCGGACGCCACGAGCAGCTCGCCCGCGAGGCCGTCGACGGAGCTCCTCACCTGGATGACGCGCCCTGGCGACATCGTCGTCGTCCAGACGTAGGCGGGCGCGGCGAAGTCCGGTCGGGTCGAGTGGCGCGGCAGCGGCGTGCCGTCGTCCCGGTTGCCTTCCGAGACCAGCGGCCAGCCGTAGTTGCGGTTGCCCTCGATGACGTTGATCTCGTCGCCGACCGCCGGCGAGACCTCGGTCTCGTAGATCCGGCCGTCCGACGCCAGGGTCAGTCCCACGGGCGCCCGGTGTCCGGCGGTGAAGATGTCCGGCTGGGCCGCCGTCCCGAACAGGGGGTTGCCCTGCGCGGCGCTGCCGTCCCGGTTGATGCGGATCGTCTTGCCGATCGCCACGGTCAGGTCCTGCGCGAGCTCGGGCCTTCCGAAGTCGCCGAGGGACATGTGCAGGAGGTTGTCCTTGAAGGCCATGTGGCCGCCGAAGCGCCCGATGGTGGTCGTCACGGGAACGACGTCGCTGCGCCATAGGCGGACGCCCTCGACGATCTGCTGACCGGCGCCGCCGCCGGTCAGACGGAAGCGGGCGATGATCACCGAGACGCCCGTCTGCGCGGATCCCTCGAGCGTCGAGAAGTAGACCAGCCCGTTGTTGGCGAAGTCGGGATCGGCGATGACGTCGATCACGCCGGAGCCTGCGAGCTGGAAGGCGTTCACCTTGCCGAGGATCGGGACGGGAGCGCCGGGGGTGGCCGGTGGTGCGACAAGCACGGTGCCGTCGCGCTGGACGTACAGACCGCGACCGTCGGGCAGGAAGGTGAGGGCGGCGTATCCGCCGGCGGCGAGGCGCGTGGCCGAGTAGGCGGCGGGCGTCGGGGTCGGCGTGGGAGTCGGGGTCGGAGTGGGCGTCGGCGTCGGCGTGGGGGTCGTCGATCCGCCGTCGCCGTCGGAGCCGCAGCCTGCGAGGAGAGCTGCGAGGGCCATGCCCGTGAGAAGCCTGTTCATGTTCGATACCCCTTGTGGACGCGCCGTCAGGCACGTCGGTCGACGTGATTACACGTCGTCGCAGGGAATCGTTCCGATGGCAAGAAGGCATGTCCGCACGCCGATCCGACGATCGTTTCGGGTCATGCCTTCCGATGCATGATCTTTCAGGCGAGATTCCCCTCATACGTCACGATGCGGCCTACGATCGGCATGCGGATCGGGACTTCGAATCGGAACCGTCCATCGCGATCCGTCTCCGATGCCACTCCGCTCGGCATCATGGAGGATGGCAGGGGCAGGCTCCACACGGACCATCCTGCGGGGATCATTGAGATGCCGCCTTCTCCGCCCTGAAGGCGGAAGCGGAAGCGGAGCGGTCCGAACCGTTCCTCCAGCAGTTCCCCGCATCTCCGCAGACGGCTGACGAAGCGGACGCCGGCGAAGTCGCGCGTCCACGTCTCGACGCCGTCCTCCATGGAGAAGGCGACCTTCACGGGGACGTTCCGGCCGGTCCTGGGGAATCCGATCAGCCGGCACGTCAGGGCCGCCAGGACGCTCCGTCTGCGCTCGACGTCGGCGGTGCCGCTTGCGGTGCCGTCGGCGATCCGGTCGTGCATCGCGCGCACCGGTTCCGGCAGGAGGTCCCAGGCCTCGCCGAGGACCTGCCGGTAGAGCGGAAGCAGCTCCTGCGTCGTCGTCGAGACGTGATGATCGCGGTCAGGCAGCCTCGACAGGATCTCGGAGGTCGTGAGCAGTCCGGAGGCGGAGCATGCGCCGGTTCCGATCCTGCCCTCGTCGATGGCTGCGACCATCGCGGGTACGGCTAGGCACGGGATTGTCGGGCCTAGCCCGTTCGTCGCGAGGATGGACCAGGTGCGCCGCTGGTGCGCGCCGGCGACGTCGCCGATCGCCTCGATCAGCATGAAGGACCGGCCCGAGGCCCTGGATGCGGTGAGCCGTCTCGCCGTCGATGCGAGTGCCGAGAATGCGGCGCCGCTTCCCACGAGCCGCCGTCGCACGCACCAGGAGACGATCCGCATCGCGCGGTTGTGCAGGGAGAGCTCGCTGCCCGCCCGGAACCTGATCTCGGGTCGTCCCGGCAGCAGCGACGGCATCGTCGTCAGATCGGGCGAGTCGCAGACGAGCACGCCGCGCTCGACGCGCGAACCGTCCGTCGGATCGAGGACGGCGACTGTCCGTGGAGAGGACATGGCGGCCGGAGAGGATCCATCTCGCCAGCGCACGGGACGACCCGCACCCGCCAGCATGGCGTGGAGCACGGCCGGACCGAACACCGCGTCGGCGCCGGCCGAGATCGAGACGTCGATCCTGCGGACAGCGTCCATGTCCCTCGTCAGATCGAGTGCTGCCGCCGACGACAGCGCGGGAATGCTGCTGGCGCCCGAGACGACGCACACGCCGGCGGCGCGGGCCTTCGGATCGAGCAGGGAGGCCGCGTCCACGAACCGGCGGTCGTCCGCGATGTCGACGTAGTGGATCCCGGCGGCGATCGCCGTCTCCATGAGGTGCTGGCCGAGACCCTGGAAGGGACCGCTCGCGTCGACGACCAGGTCGAAGTCGGCGAGGTGCGAGACCTGCACGTCCTTCCGGCCGATCGTCATGTGGTCCATGCGCTTGGGGAAGTCGTCGCCCTTCGAACGCCGGCTCGCCGCGGTCACCTCGTGGCCGTCGTCGGCGAGCAGCCGGCAGATGGTCGAACCGAAGCCCCCGGTTCCCCCGACGACGAGGATCCTCATGGCAGCATCCTCTCGACCATGTCTCGGCTGGGGAGGGGGCACGCGTCGTTCCTCAGCAGCCGGCGTCGGTTGCGGGCGGTCCACCCGTAGACGGCGTCGCGCAGCGGCGTCGGGACCGCCCGCAGCAGGCCGAGCGGGCGCACGGAGGGATCCAGTACGCGCGTCAGCCTCAGCATCGCCTCGGACCTGACGTGCGGCGTGCCGTCGATCAGGACGAGGAACGTGCTCGGATCGAGCGGATCGAGGTCGTGGTCGCGCATCAGCGCGGCGCCGGTCTCCGACGTGCACGCGGTGAACCGGATGCGGCGCGCGGAATCGTGCGCCGCGATCCAGGCCATGCTGCGGGAGCAGAACACGCAGTCGCCGTCGTAGACGACGATTACGAGAGGTCCGCCCGATGCCGACTCAGCCATCGATCAGCACCAGGTGGTAGGCCTGTCCGCCTCGGCCCTTCGGGGTGGCGTAGACGCCCGACCGCGATCCGCCGCGCGGAAAGTCGACGACGTGGCGGCTGGTGCGGATCACGGGAGCGTAGGCGCGGCCGCCGCCCTTCGCCACCATCGACCGGAACCGCACGACCTTCTCCGTCGAGACGGTCAGCTTGCGCAGGCCCGCGATCTCGCTGCGTTCGCCCAGTTCGACGGTGGAACCGTCGAACACGTGGTGGGGTCCGTGTCAGGCCGCGTACGGGATGTCCGTACCGATGGACGACACCTCCTGCGTGCCGCCGTCGTAGCCGACGTTCGCCTCCAACGCCGGCGTCGAGCCGCGCAGACGATCGGCGAGGTCGTCGGACCCCTCGGCGACCGCCCGGCGGAAGTCGGCGCGGCCGATGTCCCAGATCCGGACGTGCGCGGTCTTGCTCTTCGGTGCGTCCTTCCATTCGAGTCGTTCGGCCGCCGGTGGGGACGTCGGCGTCTGCGCCGTCGCCGGGACGGTCGCGAGGAGGGCGATCGTCGTCATCGCGAGGAGACCAGTCTTCTTCATCATGATATTTCCTATCTGCATTTTGCTGCGGACCTCCCTCCATGATCCTCTGGAGGTCCGCACTGTCGGCTCTTCCTGCATCCGCCTGCGTCCCTTCGGACTCCTTTCAGGCGGCCTTCGACTTCAACCAGTCACCCGTCGACTTCAGCCATTCGTCTCTGTCGACGATCGACTCCTTCTTGGCCCTGAAGTAGGAATGCGCACTGAAGCCCGGCCCGGGCGTCCAGTCGGTCCCGTATGTCGACGCGGTGATCCTCCCGCAGATCGGCAGACCGGAATTGGGCAGCGTCGCGGTCCTGTTCTCAGTCCAGACCCACGCCGGACCGAAGGGACCGGGCATGTGCAGTTCGACCCACCCCGACGCGTCGACGCCGTCCCTGTCCATGGCGGCCAGCGCGGTCTCCCGGTGGGATGCGTCCGTTCCCTGAGGCGCGTCCACGAGAGTACGGAATCCGGCTGCGATCGCTTCGAGACTGGCGAAGGGGTCCTCCTTGGTCGGGACCATGATCTGATGAGGGATGACGTCGTGGAATTCGAGGCTGAGATTTCCGCGGAGCCACTGTGCGGCGAGGAAGACGTGCTTCGTGCTGCCCGCGGTGGAATGGCCCCATCTGACGTTGATCCTGTCCGGTCTCCAGCTCCCGTCCAACGGGTCCGGCTGGTCACCCATGATCGAGCAGGCCCCGGTCTCGCCGATCGTCGTCTCGACCCTTGCTCCCTTGGAACGCAGTGAGGCGGCGAGATCCTCCATCACGCGCAGCGTGCGCTTCGCCTGACGCACCATGTACGGCAGCGGACAGTCGAGCGTGATGGGTGCGGTCTCTGCGGGGGACGACGGGTGTCCGGTCATGGCGTGTGCTCCTCGTTCGAGGAACGTGATAACGCACGATCGGGAGTCCGTCCACGAGGAGTGCGGGCTCATCGCGCCGATCTCGACTCGGCCTCCTCGATTCGACGACGCCGCACCTCCCGGATCTCCGACCTCCTGTCCTCCACGGTCCGGATCCGCTCCATGATCCGCTCGTCAACCATCGATCGCATGCGGTCGTTCTCCCTCTTCCGCTCGATCCTTCTCCGGCTCCTCGTCCGGTCCATCTCCGCCGACCGGACCGATTCCGATGTCTTGAGGTCCCTCACCGTCTTCGCGACGTCGTCCGGCAGCATGGACTTCATCGAATCGAGTGCGGAGACCACGGCCTTCGCGTTGGCGATCCGCGCGGCGTGCAGGCAGATGGCCGTCGACTGGTCGTCGTTCCTCCTGCACCGACCTTCTGGCCTGTCCGCCCGTCCCGGACCCAGCGTGCGGGCGGACCAGGCCACCAGCCTTCTCGACCTTTCGGGAAGGATGCGTTCGTCGAGGATCATGCCTGCCAGATCGCTTGCTGCGATCCGTCCGGCTGATCCGCTCATGACGGCCATCGCGGTATTCTCGGCCCGTGACGCGGTCCCGGCCGCAAGGGCGGGGAGTTTCGCCGAGAACGCGGGATCGGACGGGATGCGTCTTCCGGAGCGCGCCGTCCATGCGAGGCCGAGGACCCTGGCGATCTCTCTTGCATCGAGGTTCTGATAGCCGACCGAGGGAGTGAGCGACACCCTGTCCCTCGTCATGAACGCGAAGCATCTCCAGTGCGGACTGCCGCCGTCGAGGATGCAGCCGGCGACGAGGAAGGGGACGAGCGACATGGGACGGGCGACGCCACTAGACACCGTCGCGGTGCGGCCCGAGGGCGCCGTGATCCTCGTCGTCGTCCGGTATGCGCCCTGGTGCGGACCGGAGACGATGGTCGTCTCCACGCGCGTCACCGGAAGCGTCGGGGACTCCGTAGTCCGTACCGAGCATGCGCGTTCGTCCAGTTCACGTGCAAGTCGGAACGTCGCGTCCTGGATGCCGCTCGTGACCGCCGACGGGATCACGGCTCGGATGGATGCGCAGTCGGCCTTCGTGATGGTCCTGTTCGCGCCGCCATGCGCATATGCGACAGGCACGCTGGTGTTCGCGACGATGTCCTTGGCCAGCTCGCTCCCACTGCCGCTCTCCAGGACCAACGAGGATGCCGCCGGGTCGTAGGTCATCACGGCGGCGGCGTTGGAAGCCTGCACGCCATGGGCCAGCGCCCGCACTTGCAGCTGTTCGCGCACCGCGATCGTCTCGTAGACCGCGAACGTCACGAGGGGGAGCATCAGCCACCATCTCGAGACCTTTCCGGTGACGCATTCGACGACGAGGCCGACCGCCGCCGCCACGATGCACAGCATCGGCCAGGCCGGAGCCAGGAGGAGCATCGTGAAGATGCCGACGTACGGCGGGATCTGGATCAGGTACGCGGCGACGGCGAGGAGGAGGAAGGCGAGGGAGTATGGGACGAGGCGGGGGCCGACGTCGGTCCACTCGTTCTCGTCCGTGACTTCGTCCTGCATCGTCCGCTCCCCGAGATGGACGACCGTGTTATCACTCGCTATGTGGTTCGTCCATGAGCAGACGCATGACGTTCGACGAGTTCGTGGCCAAGGCGCGCGTGGCGCGCGGAGACCGGTTCGAGTACCGGTCGGAGGGGTGGACCGGGATTAAGGGCAAGGTCCTGATCGTATGTCCTGAGCATGGTGAGTTCAGGGCTGTTGCCCAGACTCATCTGAACGGAGTTCAGTGTCCCAGATGCAGTCGACCCGGTGCTGGAATGACCTTCCACGACATGGTCGTGAAGGCGGTCAAGAAGCATGGTGAGCGATACTCGTACTTCGATGAGCAATGGGTCGGCATGGCCGGCAACGTTGTCTACGACTGTCCTGATCATGGCCGGATGGTGCAGAAGGCCTTCGATCACCTGAACAAGGGCGGCTGCAAGAACTGCGGTTGGGAGAAGGGTGCCCTAGGAAGGATGTCGTCTCTCGAGCACTTCATTCAGAAGGCAAGGGAGACACACGGAGACAGGTATCAGTATCTCCATCCCGTCCCTGATGTGGCTGATCAACCCATTGTTGTGACGTGTCCTGATCATGGGGAATTCCGGATAATCAGGAGTCAGCACATCAGTGGTGGGCTATGTCCCGGCTGCAAGGTTCACAAGCGCAGGGACCATTCTGAATTTGTCGCAGACGCCATCGCCGTGCATGGTGACGCTTTCACATATGAGAAGGCGGAATTCGTCGGAATGCTTACCAAGGTCTTAGTGACGTGCCGGGTTCATGGTGATTTCCGCGTCACTCCAGCGTCACATATCCTGCGAGGAAGCGGATGCAGAAGATGTGCGGGTACGCATAAGAAGACGACTGACGAGTTCATCGAGATGGCACGTGATCGGTATGGCGACCGGTATGATTATTCGAAGGTCGAATATACGGGCGCTATGAAACCCGTGATCATCATATGCAGGGATCATGGAGAATTCCTGCAGAAGCCGAACTACCATTTCCAGAACACGATCGGTTGTCCGAAGTGCACGTATTCGGTTTCGAAACCTGAAAGCGACTGGCTGGATTCATTGGGTATCGATCAATCACTTAGGCAGGCCCGAGTGAGGCTCTCCGGTCGTTCGAGAAGCGTGGACGCATATGATCCGGCGAGCAACACCGTGTACGAGTTCTGGGGTTCATGGTGGCATGGAGATCCAGCCATATTTCCGCAGGAGGACATGAACAAGGTCGCCAAGAAGACCTTCGGTGAACTCTATCGTCGTACGATAGCGAAGCGTCAGGCGATTCTCGACGAGGGTTTCAACCTCGTCGAGATCTGGGAGAGCGAGTTCAGGGAGGTCCGTTGCAGATTGCCGTCGAAGACGGTTAACGATCAGTGGACGCTTCCGCTGTCCCTGTAGCCGTTGATGATCGGATAGCGACGGTCCTTCCCGATCAGACGCTTGCCGATCTTGACGCCGGGAGCCGCGAGACGCCGCTTGTATTCGGCGCCGAAGGTGAGACGACGGATGCGGGTTGCGGTCTCGAGATCGCAGATGCCGTCGGCGACCACGTCGGCGACCGATCGCTCGTCGTCCATGAGGGCTCTGAGGATGGCGTCCAGGACCGGATACGGCGGAAGGCTGTCGGTGTCCTGCTGGTCGGGCTTCAGCTCGGCCGAAGGCGGCTTGACGATGATCTCCTCTGGAACGACGTCGCCGGCGGTCCCCTCGAGGCCGAATCGCGTTAGCTGTTCCTGGTCAAGTCCGTTGCGGTAGCGGCAGAGATCCCAGACCATTTTCTTGTAAACGTCTTTTAGAGGGCTGTATCCACCAGCTAGATCGCCAAGAATCGAAGAATAGCCAACGCTACACTCACTTTTATTCGAAGTATTGAGCAACATGAAACCTTCCTGATTACTGATAGCCATCAGGAGGTTTGCTCTGGCACGTGCCTGAATGTTTTCATCGGACGTGCCGGTTAGCATCGGCTCGTCGACCGGGACCGGCTCGTTCATGTCGAAGCGCATGGTCGCGTAGAGACGGCGCGACATTTCCACGATCGGTTCGATGTTGATCGTCCGCATCGGACACCCGAGACGCTCGGCGCCGAGGAACGCGTCGTCCTTCGACCCGTCGCTCGAATACTTCGATGGAAGGCTCACGAGGAGCACGTTCTCGGGGCCGAGCGCGTCCACCGCGATCGCTGCCACGAGACCGGAGTCGACTCCGCCCGAGTAGCCCAGCAGGACGCGCTTGAACCGGCTCTTGCCGAGATAGTCGCGGACGCCCAGGACCAGCGCGCGGTAGACGCTCTCGATGCCCGTGGGCGTCACCGCCAGCGGCATCCGCCGCTCCACGTCGCGGGTCGCCTGGCTGCGCTGCACGTCGAAGTCGATGATCTTCACGTACGACTCGAACAGCGGCCCCTGCCATTGGTAGGTGCCGTCGAACGAGAAGCAGTCGCCGTCGAAGACGAGCTCGTCATGCCCGCCGACCGCGTTGACGTAGAGATACGGCACCCGGTGCTTGTCGAAGATGCGGTTGGCGTGTTCGCGACGCACGACGTTCTTGCCGATCGCGAACGGCGAGCCGTTGATCCAGAGCATGATGTCGGCGCCCTGCGCGGCGAGCGACTTCGGCACCTCCTCGAACCAGCCGTCCTCGCAGATCGGCACGCCGATGCGCAGGCCGCGGAAGGTCATGACGCGCGGCGGCGGGCCTTCGAGATAGTCCCGCTTCTCGTCGAACACGCCGTACGACGGCAGTTCGCGCTTGTGCGTGACCTGGAGTTCGGGGTTCTTCGGATCGACGAGCGTCGCCGAGTTGTGGACGAGGCGTCGGTTGCCGTCGTGGCGGCCGGTGTCGGTCGGGTGGCCGAAGAGCAGGGCGGTGTCGCCGCCGTGCGCGCGGACGTGAGCGACGACGCGCTGGCGCGCCTTCTCCGCGTCGGCGAGGAAGGCGGCGTTCTGGGTGAGGTCCTCGATCGGGTATCCGGTGAGGACCATCTCGGGCATCACGGCGATCGATGCGCCGCTGCCCGCCGCCTTGTCGTAGCAGGCGATGATCATGTCGGCGTTGCCTTCGAGATCGCCCACGGTGGGATTGACGGCGCAGGCGGCGATCTTGAGCTTCATCTGGATTTTCTTCCTCTTCGGGCGTTCACGCGATCCTCCCGTACGCACCTGTTCCTGCCAAGGTCCAGATCTCTTCTCCGTCGCACGGCCGACCGATTGTGTCCGCTCCGGGCGACGTGGTATCCTTACGCCTCATCCATCCAGGGGTCTTCCAATGAGCAGTGAGCCTAGCTTCGATTCGAACGAGCGGTCCGATCCGACGACGTCGCCGGCGTTCCTCGCGATCACCGCCGAACTGTCGGCCATGTTCGAGTCTCAGCCCGATTTCCGGGCACGCATGCTGGGACTCGAGGCGACGCCCGCACCCGGCGCCACTCCCACCCTGGCCTTCGATCTTAGCCCGCCGAACGAAGGTCTCTCCGACACGGTCATGCAGGCTGACGTCATCATGCTCAAGGGTCGTTTCGACGAGGACAGGGGGCGCTTCACGGCCCGCTACACGGGACTGGACACGGTCGGCAGCCTGGAGAGCGCCATCCAGATCAACGGCTTCATGGAAGGTGACACGCCCGTCATGACGGGCGTGAAGAGCGAGACCTACGATCGTGGTCTGTTCCCCGTGCCCGAGACTCGTCGCTTCGTGGTCTACGAGGCCGACGTCGAGGACAGCAGGGTCCTGAACGAGAGCACCACGATCGACCCCACGACGTTGGCCGAGATCAGGGTCGGCATGGCCAAGGGACGGATCTACGATCTCGATTCCGACGGGGGTCTGCCGCTGGACGTCTCCCGGATGGATCCGTCCGAACTCGCGGAGCTGCGCACGGCGATGAACGAATCCGACGGCGGGATCGTGGTCGTCGAGGCGAAGCTGGCCAGGACTCCCTACGCCTCCTCGTCCCTGGAGTCGTTCTCGATCGTGGATGCGGATCTCGACTACGATCGCGACTCGCACCTCAACCGGCACCTGAGGTCGATCACGGAGACGAATCCGGAGGAATTCGAGGGGAAGCTGCGACACGTTCTCGCCGATCGCGACGCTCTGAAGCTCTTCGATGCGATCGGTGCGCTTCCGGGCAGTCCCCCCTTCCTGGTGTCCTTCGACGCCAAGGATCTGTCCATCATGGACATGGGCACGCTGGCGAGCATCGACATGCGTCTCTCGACGCCGGAGGGCGCCGACGAGGACGTCAGGCCGAAGTCGGCGACCGTCATGTACGACATCATGCCCGGGCAGGATCCGATCCTGTCCGGCGTCATGGTCAAGGCCGACAGATTTGCGGAGGTGGACGGCGTCATGGTCGCCACGCACGAGATCACGTCGACGGCCAAGGCCGGCGAGAAGCCGGTCGTCCATGAGGACAGGGTCAAGGGGGAGGTGGGCCTCTCGGCCGTCGGTGGCCGGCTCTACGCGTTCCGCGAGGAGACGTTCCGGGACGGTCCGATTCCGAAGACCGGCGTCCTCGTGTCCGAGGTCGTCGACGGTCTCGACGGCACGTCGCTGAGGGACCTGCTCAGGACCGTGACCGGGAAGGACGAGGTCCACGAGTGGAAGGCGTCCGTCATCGGAGAAGTGGGAGGCGGTCCCGTCCGCGTCGGCGGCATCGATCCGTCCGACGCCGGCCTGTACGACACGTTCAACGGCGGCAGGCTGGACCGCGTAGATTCGTACGTCGACGAATTCAGGAAGGCGCAGGGGCACGACGCCGGACTGATGGGTCAGGCGAGCCGTGTCGTGCGCTCCTCGTCGTCGCCCAGCGAGGCGAAGGGGCCGGCATCGGCGAGCGAGGCCGGTCTGCTCGATCGGATGAAGTCCATCTTCGGCGGCAAGGCGGGTCGCTGATCCCTGTCGCATGCGCGTCGGCGGGGTCATTCCCCGCCGACGTCGCCGTTTGAATGCCGTATCCTGCTGGATCAGTCCTGATCGAGCGGGCGCAGGAACGACACGTAGGGCAGCATCTCCTCGATCTGCGCGATCATCTCCGCGATATGCGGATCGTCCTGCTTCAGCATGGCCGTCGGCGGGATGCGGTTGCCGACGCCCACGAACTGTGCGGGGTGGAAGCGCAGCATCCGGACGAGCGAGCACGGGTCGAGCGCGGCGATGTCCGAGACCGCCTCCGCGATCGCCTCCTGGTCGCTCTGCGACATCTTCCGCAGGTTCGGCTCTCGGAAGGCGTGTACGAATCCGTCGGGCGAGCCGAGCGAGTCCCGTGCGAAGGCGATGCAGCGGGCGTCCTCCTCGTGGATCATGCCCTCGAGGCGCACGTCGCCGTCGAGGACCGAGCCGAGGATGGAGGGGACCGGGCCCGACCATCCTGCGCTCCAGTTCTCGCCGTAGAGCGGTCGCCCGTATTCGTTGAGGTGGAGGACGTCGGCGATGAACAGCGCGGCCTCCAGGCGGGCGCGCGACGGGCGCACGTCCTTCTCGCGCATCTGCGCCACGGCGAAGCAGGCGTGCTCGTAGGCGAGCGCGGGGGATCCGATCCAGTCGAAGACGCGCTTCGCCTGTTCGGGGGTCCGTGCGGGGTCGGTTGCGTGCGTCGTCTCGTTCACAGGTCGTCCAGTGTCATGATGCCGACCATCTGGCGTGGGGCCTTGTCCAGCTCGATCAGTCGGTCGTAGAGGGAGGACGGCTTCATGCCGTCGTACATGGGGATGTCGAAGGGGGCGCAGTAGACGGGGGTCGCGAAGACGCCGCTCATGCGCAGGTTGGCGACGGCCACCATCATGCAGGCCGAGTTCCAGGTGCGCGCGTCGCGTCCGCCCACGCGTTCGACGGCTTCCATGGCTATCATCTCGGCGACGATGGCGAGCGCGTATTCGAGATCGCCTTCACTGGCGAGCGGGCCTTTCCCGGGAGTCGCCCCGTCCGGAGTCCTGCCGACGTGGATGCGTTCTCCGTCGAAGGCGATGCTGGCCGTGGCGAAGCTCTGTTCCACGACCTCCATGTCCCTGATCGCGGCATGCAGGCGTGGCAGCTGCGCGGCGAGATGCTCGGCGGCGAGGTGCAGGACGCTGTCCTTCAGCGGCATGACGAGCGCGTGCCGGTTCACGGGCGCTGCTCCTCCGGGATCGCGGCGATCTCGGCGTGCGTCAGCGCGTCTATGGGCGCGCCGATCGAATATGGCCCGAGCAGCTCGAACTTCAGGTTCGCGTCGGGCTCGTCGTCGTAGTCCGGCAGCTCGAACTCGCCCATCGCGTACGAGGCGGCGACCAGGAGGCTCTCGCGGATCTCGTCGGGCGTGCGGCCCTCGTTGGCGCCGTCGTCGTACAGGATGGAGCTGTGCTTGGTCTCGCCGTCGGCGTTGACGACGCGGTAGAGGTAGAAGGCGTGTTCGGTGGACATGTTCGGTTCCTGTCGGGGTCGTTCTTCTGGGGCGCCGCTCAGCGCGCGGCCTCCGGGAGGCTCCGTCCGTCGAAGACGAACGTCCGGTCGAGCGTCGAGAGCACGCTCGCCGCGCTGGCGAGCCCTCCGTGGAGGTCGAGCTTCTCCCAGCCGGAGGGGATCCTCTCCTCCGACCTCGCCCAGAGGACCGGCGATATCGCGATCGCCGCCGAGACCAGCCGCGCGCGGTATTCCTTCTGGCCTTCGGCCCAGCGCTCGGCGTCCGACCTGGTCCCGAAGGGCCCTGCGGTCCCGTCGATGGTGTCGATGCGCCAGCCGTCCTCGCGTCGATACGGCTCGTCGGGCCAGATCGCGTCCAGGAGTTCCTGCGAGCAGCGATACCTGACGAGTTCCGCCGGCCGCGCGGCGGCGATCGGATCGGTCACGACGTCGTTCCCGGCGGCATGCGATGCGATCAGCGCCCGCAGGTCTCCGAAGAGCAGTCCGTCGTCCCGACGGATCGGATCCTCGTCCTCGGCATGCGGGTTCTCGGCGAGGATCGCGCCGATCCGCGCGAGCGCCGCCGCGAGGTCGGAGTCGTGCGTGGCCTCGTTGGTGGTGGTCTGCGGTTGGTCGGACATGGTCGTACTCTCTTCCCTTCCTCAGTCGGCCAGGCCGTGGACCGCGACGTAGGCCTCGACGCCGTTCTCGAGCACCGCGAGTCGTGTGCCGGGCGAGAACGTCGTAGGATCGAGCGTGCTGCCGTGCGCTCTGCGCCAGAGGCCGATGCCGGTGCGCTTGACGGCCTCGAAGACGTCCCTGTCCTCGATGGCCTTCCGTGCGGCGGCCGCATGGCGCAGGCGGACTTGGGCGCATTCGATCGTGCACTGATCGAGGGCGTGGGTCATGTCCTCCTGCTCGCGGATCCGCTGGTCGAGCGCCTTGCGCAGCTCGCGTCTCAGATCGATCGCCATGGTCCTCGTCCTTCCCGTCTTTCCCGCATCACAGCAGGTACGGGGTACGCTGCTTGAATCCGTTCTCCTTCTTGAGGTCGCGCACGTACGCGAACATCATGTCGAGGAGTTCGGGGTCGTGTTCGCCGACCTTCACCTGATGGGTGAGGATGGCGTCGATGAGCTCGATGTTGTTGGCCGCGATGTCGTCGCGGCCGCACAGGCAGTCCGGAAGGCGCGAGTATTCGACCGCGATGGCGGGCACGTCGAGGGCCTCGCACATCTCGATGACCTTCGACTTCCAGACCTTGCGGATGGGAGCGACCGACACCTTCTCCGACATCGCGCTGTACTTCCCGAGCTCCTGCTCGGTGAGGTTCTGGCAGCCGACCACCCAGTAGTTGAGGCCCTTGTCGTAGGGCACGAGCACGGCGTCTCCGTACGAGTTCGCGCTCACCTCGTTGAGGGCGCGCATGTGCAGGTCCGCCCAGCGCAGCTGGTCGTGGTTGCCGCCGAACGGGGTATCGACCAGGATGGTCGCCTCGGGGCAGCGTTCGCGCAGCCACGGAACGAGATCCCGTTCGAACCAGCTCGGCTTGCGGCGGTCACGCTGCACGTAGTGGATGCCGAGCACGCGCGCCGCCATGCCCATGGCCTTCGCGGCCTCGTACGTCACGAGGAACGCGAGGATCGAGTCGGTGCCCGACAGGCCCATTATGAAGCCTGGCACCGGCGTCTGCGACAGGCGCATCTTGGCGGCCAGCCGGCCGGCGAGGGTTTCGAATCGCTGGATCGCTTCGTGGCGCTTCTCCACGCCGGCCACGAACGCGGCCGCGCGCGCGAGGTCGTCGGCGTCGCCGCCGCTGCGCGAGGCCACGCGCTCGAGCAGGAACGCCGCCGGCGTCACGTCGACTGGCACGTTGATCGGTCCGCCGTTGTGGCCGTCGTGCTCGGCGAACGTCGTGATCTCGCCTTCCGGGTTCGCCCCGCAGACGAATCGGATCTCTCCGCCGCGTTCGCCGCGTTCGGCGATGGTGAAGACGTGCGTGGTGGTCAGCTGCATTTCGTGTCCTCGTCGGGTTTCCCGTTCCAGCCGTCGATCCAGGCCGCATGGCCGACCTGCTGCGGGCAGTAGGTGTTGTCGGTGATCGGTCGATTCATCGCCTTCGCCATTGCGCCGGCGGATCGCGCGTATGCGACTATCCGGGCGGCCGAAGGCATCGGCGTCCGTGGCGGCGTAGGCGTCATGGCGGCGACCCGATCCAGGAGCGCGGCTTCGATCACGACGACGCCTCCGGCTCGGCATCGAGCCTGGAGAGGTCGATCCGCGGGATCTCCAGCACCTCCCTCACGTGGAAGGACGTGACGCCCGCGAGGTTCTTGACGGTCCTCAGATCGAACCATCGCTCGATGACGTCCGCATGCTCCTTCATCGCATCGTATCGCTCCTTCGGCGTTCTGCCGATCGGTCCCGCCATGAAGGCGTCCCTGGCCGATCGGGCGGCCTCGTTCAGGACGTCCGACAGCCGTCGCAGTCCATCCCCGTCGGGGCTGCGTCCCAGGACGATCTCCTCGAACCATCCGACGTCTCGGGCGTCGTCCGATCCGCTTCGGACCCTGAGTTCGTATTCGGTCCTCACAGGAATTCCACGCGGCCCGGGAAGAATCTCTCCGCGGTGGCGCGGATGTCCATGCCGATCCCGGCGGTCAGGTGTTCGACGACCTGCACCTTGAACCCGGCGGCGAGGAAGCCCTGGATGGCCCAGTTCACGCAGTAGTCGGCGGCGAATCCCGCGATGCGGACGGTGTCGACGCCCAGTGCGCGCATCCGTTCGAGGAAGGCCTCGCGCTGACGGACCGGCTCCGAGCCGTAGAGGCGTTCCACGACGAAGCCCGGCTTGCGGAACACGTCGAAGACGTCCTTCTCGATCTTGTAGACGGGGATGCCGAGGGCGTGCGGGATGCGCATGTTGACGACGCTCTCCCACCCCGGCTTGCCCTTCTCGCAGTGGATCTCGAATCCGGGGATTCCGGCGGCCTCGTCCCCGAGGTTCTCGGCGCTGCCGAGGTAGTCTTCTGGGGTGTGCGTGTCGAAGGTCGCGAGGAAGGCCGCGATCTCGGTGGGGTCCAGGGTCGCGAGGTAGGCGCCGAGGGCGCCGACCATCTCCTGGGCGCCGGCGACCGGAAGGACGCCGACCCTGAAGACGAAGTCTCCCTGGGCGTCGACGTAGACCAGGAGCACGTTGGGGCGGGCTGCGGTGACGTTCATGGTTCCGTTCCTCACTTGAGATCTATCGATGCGACCGCACCCGTGATGCCGGGACCCTCCCAGCCTCCGCGATCGCCCTGGTGCCGACCCTCGAGCCTGAGCTCGACCGACACGGCATCCTCCGGCACGGCGCGTGCCGTCGAGACGTAGTGGACGATGGCGGCCTTCGTCTCGTCCTCGTCCAGTCGGAACGTCCTGCGCCCGAGGACCCTCAGCACGTCGTGCGTGGGGGTCGGCGTCGTCGTCTCGACTTGCGCGCTCCTGAACGTCGTGATCGTGTGCTCCGACATCCCATGTCCCATCGGCACGTCCTGGACGTCGAACGTCACGCGTGTCGTCGACCGGTCGATGGTCTCCGTGCGCTCGACGTGCAGGCGGAGGATCTCGTCGAGCCCTGCGCGATCGATCGAGATGGTCTCGCTGGCGGTTCCGATCATCTCAGCGCACTCCTCGTTCGTCGGCGTCGATAGCGAGACGTGCCCGCATGCCGTTGTGGGCCTCGCTCCAGGCGAGCTTTAGCTCGGGATCGCCTTCGTGCGGATTGTCGCCGTAGGGCACCCGGTTGACCGCGGCCGTCGCGCCGGCGCTGGCCGCGCGCTCCTTCAGGAAGGCGCGCGATCCGGCGTTCTTGACGGATCCGGCCATGTCAGACCTCCATGTCGAGACGGAGCAGGGCCGCGCGGAGCGACGGTCCGGACTGGGAGAAGCCCGAGCCGCCCCCGCCGGACACCTCCCAGGAGATGCGGGTCGGATGCACGGTCCGACCGATCCCCGAACCGAACCGCCTGGCGACGATCGCCGCGACCGCGTCCGGCGTCAGGTTGAGGGTGGTGGGAAGGCCGTCCGCCTCCGCCTTCTTCGCGGCTTCGCCGAAGAAGCGGATCGTGGCGCCTCTGAATGAGGGTTCGCTGCGCGAGAAGCCGGAGCCGCCGCCGCCCGACGTCTCGATCGAGACGTGGCCGGGCGTGACGGATACGCCGCGTGCGGCATAGTGGTCGGAGATCATGCGCTGCACGTCCTCGGACGTCGCGCGGATCTCCTGACGGAGCCTGATGGGTGTGAGAGCGGATGCGCTTCGCGCGTCCACGCCCTTCGTGGGATCGTTCATTTCAGCCCTCTAGGCCGTTGTCGGCGGCGGGGCTGATCCCCTGTGTCGACGGATTCACGATGGACCCGTCGGCATCGGGGCGCAAGCCCTTTTTCCTCCGGGACGTCGTATCGCAGAGCACCTGCGGACCCAGTCCTGATCATCCTTCCACGGGCGTCGTCGTGCGTCCCGTGGCCGTCCTTCAGGACGCCTGGCGGAGATCGGGTATCGACGCCAGTTCGGAGTCGTCGAGCTTCAGCTCGACGAAACGCCGCGTCGTGTCGAGACGTCCGCGAAGGCCGGAGACGAGTCGTCGGCGTTCCTCCTCGGCCCGCAGGCCGAGCCGCTCGAGCGTGTCGAGGACGTCCTTCGCGGCGGCCTCCACCTCCTGGGGGAGGGACCATTCGACCATGTCGGCCATTTCGGCGGCGAGCCGGTCGAGAAGGCCCGTGACGGACGACGAGGTCTCGGCCGAGCGCGCGTCGCCCCATCGGGCGGCGACGCGCTCGAACTCGTCGCACCGCGTCCGGCAGATCAGGATGCGGTCGGGCTCGTCCGGCAGGGCGCGCTCGAGCAGGGTCCACACGCGGATCGGGTTCGGCGCATGATCCACGATCCGCGGCGATGTCTTCCCGAGACCCTTGTCGAGCGCGATCAGCACTTCGAAGGGCAAGAGCATGAGATCGAGGACGCCGGCCATCAGGCGCCATGCGCGATGCAGCGCGTCGTGCCTGGTCGCACGGACGACCGGAGACGGCCTGAGCCATCTGTCGGCGACGGCGCCCCTGGGTTCGTCCAGGCCGTCGCTTGCGACGGTGATCGACCGGGCCTCGTTCGCATAGTCGTGATGTATGCGGCACTTCATCACGGTGGCGAACTCGTACGCGCTTCGCCGGTCCACGGTGTGCAGGTCGTTCTTCGAGAACGCGGTGACCCTGACGCTCGACGCCATTCGTTCGATTCGCAGCGCCAGGTTCTGAGGGAGCTCCACGACCAGCGAGGTCGAACTCGGCTGCTCGATGGTCCCGACGATGCGCATGGAGCCCGGGCTGGTCCGGAGCATGCCGGTGCAGGACGACTTCAGGAAGGCTGTGATCGCGCCGTACCTGCGCCCTGCGTTCACCGCCTTGGAGACGCCCTTCCAGGGAACCGAGATGCGGACGAGAGTCCCCTCGGACGCGTACGCATCGTCTCCGGTGGCGACCGGGACGTCGTCCGGATCGTGATCGACGACGGTGACGGCCCCCATCTGCTCGGTCGTAGCGATGCTTTGGCTCCTGTGCGCCTCGAGCGCCCGACGCCGCATCTCGTTCGCGGCCCGGTCGGGCTTGCGCCAGCAGATCTCACGGAGTTCCTCCTGCCAGCCATCGGCGTCGAAGGTCATCGGGAGCTTCGCGATGTAGTCGGCATGGTCGACGGGCGTCCAGATGCGCACGATCACGCGTCGGGCCTCGACGCTGATGTTTCCGAGACCCACGGTCCTTGCGGCGTCGGCTCCGATCTCGCGGGTGATCATGCGCCACAGGCCGTCGATCGCAAGCGGCAGGCATTCCTCGGGAGGAAGGTCGCCTACGATCCTGAAGATGTGGAACTGGCTCCTGTGCGTACGCTTCGAGCCTTCGGGTCCGCCGCGGCACGACTTGAGGTGGAGGCTCATTCGCGTCCGCCTTCGGGAGGATACGGCGAGGGACGGGTATGGTCCTCGCAGCCGGCCGCCTTCAGCGCCTCGATCACCTGTTCGACGGTCGGATGACCGGACGCGCCGCACTCCTGAGGAACCGCCGGAAGGACGCGAAGCAGGTGTGCGCACCGCATCATGCCGTTCCATGCGTCGGCGTATGCCGAGACGCGTGCCACCCTGTGCCCGTCCAGCATGGACCAGACGACGGAGAACCCTTCCGAGAATCCGTCGTCGTCGATCGGGCCGACGAGGAGCTCTTCGAGGTCCCCGCCGGGCAGATCCCTCGGATTCACCCTTACGAAGCCCGTCTTCGTCTTCTCGTCCTTCCGCATCGCGGATTCCCTTCCGTCCTGGTCCACGATCCCCATCGTCATCTTTCTGGACCATCCTCCGCCACGATGCGTGCGAGGACGCGCAGGCGGCCCATCGGATCGTCTCTCGCCTCGACCATCTCGAAGCCGGTCCTGTAGGGGGAGATCTCCCATTCCCTGCGGTTCGGCTCCTCCATGTCCTTCCTCGACGCCATGATGCATCGGGGAAGGAGAGGGGAGGCCCTGGCCGCCGCCCTCTTCAACGCCCTGGGATTCTTCGCGAAGACTTCGGCTCCGTCATAACGGGCGCGCGCATAGGGCGATGGCATCACGATGTTGACGAACATGGCGACGTCCTGGTGGCTCAGCGACACCGTGGCATCGACGTGGTCGGGGATCGATCGTGCGAACGCTTCCGCGAGCGAGGTTTCGTGCATGTGGTCGTTCTGGAGCTTCGGCCTCGTCCAGTCGTCTGGATCGGCGGATGCCGCGGCGAGGGATGCGCGCAGGTCGGTCAGCGTCGACAGGACGGCCGTGGTCGGATCGTCTGATCGTCCGATGTCGTTGGTGCGGTCGAGCCGACGAGGCTCGACGATGGTCGTCGTCCTGCGTCCTTCGACCAGCGTGAGGTGGAGCGCATCGAGATCGGTCGTTCCGACGAAGCACCTCACGTCGTGATGGGCGACGAGGAGGGCGCCCTGGTGCTTCCACTTGGATCTCGCCACCTCGTTGATCCTGTCGGCGACGGTGGCGAAGGACCGTTCGTGCGTTCCCGACGAGGCCGCCTCCATCATCCGCACTACGACCTCGTGGAGGGTGGAGATGTCGGTGAGGGGCATGTTCCTGAGGACGATAGGCACGGCCGTCGGTGTGGCCACGGCGGACATCAGGCCGACGGGCCCATGGCGAGGTATCCCCGCTTCACGAGCGCGAGGGTCTCGTGCTCCGACAGCCTCGACATGATGCGGGCCAGGATCGCCAGATCCTCGCGCTCCATCCCCAGCGGCCTCATGTCGCTGAGCGATCCGCGGAAGTCCCATTCCTCGGTCTTTGCGAGCATGCCTTCGGTCGCGCGGAATGCCGGCGGTTCCGAGTTCCATCGGGACAGCGACGTCCCGGCGGGCCGCAGGTCATCGCTGACGGCGAGGCGGCGTTCGCGCTCGTCCATGGCGAGCCATGCGCGCAGTCCCACCTCGTCGGGTCGCTGGAGTTCCTCCAGCGGTGTGATGTGCATGGTGCTCACGTCCTGTTCCCGCCGTCCAGCGTCCATGCGGCCCTCTCGATCGTGAGCGCCATCTCGGCCTCCGCGTCCTCGAGAGCCGCCTTCGCCTGGTCTAGCCTCTTCTGCGCATGGGCGACGTCGATGCCCTGCGCCCTGGCCCTGTCGTACTCGCCCAGCGTGTTCTTCGTGAACCGCAGGGCGTCCTCGAGCATCCTCTTCTCGGAGCGGCCCAGTCTTCGTCCGGATTCGATCGTCTCGATGATCGCGGGCATGATCCCGAGCAGGGAATGCACGTTCCGTCGCGGAGACACGCCGTAGGCGAGTTCCGGGATCGACGCGATGGCGTCGCGCCGCTCCCGCAGGCATCGGCCCCATTCCTTGCGCAGTTCCGGGTCGGGATCGTGGTCCCCGGTCCCGATCTCGGATGCGATCGCGACGATCAGCACTGCCGCCATCCGATGCGAGGCGTCCCGCTCGTAGGCGGTGAGGCTGCGTCGACGGTTGCGCGAATCCGTCGTGCTCGGTGGTTCGATCGTCATGACTGGGTCCCTTCCGCACGGTCGCCGCCGTGATTCGACGCGACGCGTTCCACGTCCTCGAACGCGAACAGGATCCTGGTCTCCGAAGCGCCGTCCCTGACGACGATCGTGCCTCCGTCCTTCGTTGCGTCCAGCATCTGCTCGTAGAGCAGGAGCGCGTTGCGGATGGTCTCGCCGTAGCTCGCGGCCTCCGTCCTGCGCTGCATCCGCTGCAGACGTCCGAGCGTCAGCGGCGCCATGTCCATCTGGACGCGCTTCATGTCGGGCGATCCCTCGACGTCCTTCCTAGGTCTCGCCATGTCAGACCAGCGTCGCGCGTGCTTCGCCGACGCCCGCGTGGCCGAAGGTCTCGAGGTAGTACGCCAGTTCCGCGGGATCGGGCGAGCGGGCCTTCGACGGGTTGTCGGAGATCTTCACCGCCGCGCGTCCGTTGGCCCTGGCGACCTTGCAGACGAGGCTGATCGGCTTGAGGGCGTCCGGCTTTCCCGGAACGCAGCCGATGAAGTCGTTCGTCAGCATCGTGCCCCAGCCGTAGCTGTCGGTCAGTCTGCCGTGGAAGCGGTCGTGCACGGTTATCATGTCGGTGCCGTTGATCTCGTGGCCGGGAACGGCGACGTCCAGTCCGTCGGCGAAGAGGCACAGCTTCTTCGCCGGATCGGCACCCACCCTGGTCCAGAAGCCGATCGCCTCCTCGCCGGCCTCGAACGCCTCCTTGGAATCGGGACGGTAGCCGGTCCAGTCCCATGGCATGAGGTCGGCCGGGAAGTCCTCCAGGAACTGAGTCGTGCCGAAGGTGTCCGGCAGGAACACCTGGATGTACGTTCCGTAGGTCGAGTGCCAGTCGCGCAGCACCTGGTACTGGCTCGCGCGCAGCGCTTCCGGTCCGTCTCCGGCCGCGAGCGCCGCGTACACCATGGGCATCTCATGGGCGTTGGTGCCCTTGGCCTCCAGCTCGTGCTTGTGCGCGAGATGGATGTTGGAGGTGCCGACGAACTGGTTCCCCAGCACCTCGCAGGCCGTCAGCACGGCCCATTCCTGCCAGAGGAAGGAATGGCGCCGACGCGTTCCGAAGTCCGAGACCAGCAGTTCCGGACGCTCCTTTATGCGTTCCAGCTTGGCGTACAGCTTGGTCTTGGCGCGCGCGTACAGGATGTCGATCTGCGACTTGGACAGCTTGCGCAGGATCGCCCGGTTGCGCAGCTCGTTGAGGACGCAGGTGAACATCGTCTCCCACTGGGACGAGGCCAGCCAGGTGCCTGCGGTGCGCAGCTTGAACTGCCCGGTCTCGGGATCCGCGGCAAGTTCGTAGTCCGGCAGCTTCGAAGCGCCGAGCGACGACACGAACGAGGACGAGAACATGCCCTCCTTGCCGTAGTAGCTCTGTCCGCGCAGGTTGATCAGAGCGCTCTTGGACCAGTGCAGCGACTGCGCGTGGTCGAGCTGCTCGCGGACCTCCTCCACCGAGAACAGATCGGCGAGACGCACGTCCTTCGTCCTGTTGTCGACCTCCCACTCGGTCTGCGTGAACGGATGGCGCTCGTTCACCACCTGGAGCATCGTCGCCTTGTAGAAGTCGATGTCGTCGCGCTCGCGGATGATCGGGTCCATCCGGAAGTTGTGGTCGTGGGCTCGTTTCGCGAAGTCCATCTCGGACCCTTTCATCTTGAAGTCGGTATTTGCGGAACCCGCTCTTCCGACCCATGGGGTCATCGGAGCCTGCGGCGGATCAGACGGCCGTGTTGCGGCCGTCCCGCAGCGCGGAGACCCTTCTCACGATCGCGACGGGAGTCCCGTCCCTCGCGATCAGGTGCAGCAGCGCACCCTCCGGCCTTTGGACGAGGCAGGCGATGCCGCCGAGGTCTCCTCGCAGCCATTCGGCGTCGCCGGCGCGGGGCTGCGGTCCTGCGCAGGCCCTCCACGACCGGTCGTGCAGTCCGGCGCCCGCGGCGATCGCTCCGACGTCGTCCAGACACGCGGCCTCCGTCCTCGACGATCCCGACGTGTAGGACCGCGTGAGCAGATGGATGTCCGGGAAGGCGAGACGGATGACGCTCACCGCTTCGCGTCCTTGGCGGCGGCCACGTCCGGCAGGATGGTCAGGAGATCGGCGATCGCGTCGTGCAGGGAGCCGTGGACGCGGACGCCGGCACGGCGGCAGACCACCTGCACGTTCCCGCGACGCCAGTAGCCCTGCGGGCAGCTGACCACGATCCGCTTGCCCATGCCGGTGGCCTTGCCCAGCTCGAGCAGCGTGATCGGCGCGGGGCCGGCGGGCGAGAAGTGGAACAGGACCACGTCCGCCGCTTCGATGCCGTCCAGCTCCCATTCGACCTGCGCGACGAATTCCGGCTCGTCCTCGCTCTGGCGAAGATCGGGATTCCAGTCGTCGCGACGGGGATTGAGGATCGTCATGGGGAAGGAGGACAGGACCGCTATGGCTTCGTCCTGCCACTTCTCGGCACGACCCTCGTCGATCGAACCGGCGAGGAACACGATCGGCATGTCGGCCCTGATCGACTGGTCAACGCTGTTCGGAAGGAGGACCGTGGATGTCCCTTCGGCTCGACCGCTCATGTCGCCGAGCCTCCGCTGCCGATCTCGTCGAAGGCGGTCGCGACCTCCTTGGGCGTCGCGTACGTCCGCCTTCCGATGCGGACGTCGTTCGTGTCGCAGAGCGACCAGCGGTCGCTCGAAAGGCGTTGCGCCAGTGCGACGACGTCGTCTCCGCGCTGGATGCGATGCGTGTCCCTGTCGTACCGCACGGCGCGTGTCCTGATGCCGCTCATTCTGGCGACCTCACGGTACGGTAGTTCTGGACGGAGAGCTTGCCCATCATGCGCGTCCCGTCCGGGACCTGATAGTCCCGGTTGCTGGGCGGCGTCGCGTACTTCATGTCGCATGCCTGTCCCTTCACCGGATTCGATCTCGCGACGGCGACGGCCCCGCTCACGACTTCCACGTCGGAGACGGTGATGATCCCGTCGGCGACGACGGTCTTCACCGTCGGCTTCACCGCCGGACACAGATGCGCGGAACGCAGCGTCCAGCTCTGGTCGCGCCCGTCTGCCGCGAAGGTCTCCTCCCAGCATCCGGTGGTGGAGAGGGCGAGCATTCCCAGCATGCAGGTCAGGGTCGATGTCTTCACGGGTTGCTTCTCCTGATCGCGTCGAAGCCTTCTGCGGCCTCCATCGGCGTCTCGTATGATTCCACGCCGATCGGACCGCCTCCGGCATCTTCGAGGTTCCATGCTCCGTCTGCGTTCCTGCGGGCGTAGCCGAGCAGTTCGGCGTCGCTCTGGATCCTCTGCAGGCCGTCTCGGTGGCGTATCGCCCTTGCGGGCATGACGAGGTCCGGTCGTTCCTCGTGGACGACGACGCGACTCACCGGGACGTCCACCATGCAGGCGGTCTCGCTCTCCCAGTCGCAGGCTCCTTCTCCCCACACTCTGCTGGAGAAGGCCTTCGTCGGCAGACCGGCCGCGTCTACCTTCAGGACGACGGGAGTGCCGCCTTCCTCCGACGAGCATGCGATCATCGTCCAGTAGCGCGCGACGTCGATGTCGTCGGTCAGGCTGACGTGCAGGTCTCCGTAGGGCGCGCGTTTCAGGAGACCGTCCGTCTGGATCGATCTCCAGCGGACCGAGGACGTGCCGTGGTAGAGGACCGTCGTCGGGCCTTCGTCCGTCTTCTCGCTCTCCATCAGTCGTCGCTCGGGATGCGCGGGACGTCGCAGACGTCGCGTGCGGCGTATGCGAGGTCCCTGACCTCGGAGAACTCGTCCCGGGTGACCCGTCCGTCGGAGTCGATCTGACGGATTCGATCGGAGGTGGAGGGGCATTTCCCGCCCACGCTCAACGCCCACTGCCTCATGGGTTCCGACATGTCGAAGGCGGTCTCGGGGCCGAACGTGGCGATGGCCCATCCCACGCCACCTCCGATGCTCAACGCGCCACCGACGAGTGCGAGTGGCGCGCCGACGATCAGAAGCCATCCTTCACGACGGCTTCTCGCCCTGTTCTCGGCCGCCAGGAGGAAATCGTCGTCGTGTTCGCATGGCTGCATCGGCATCGTCGCCTCCTTGGGGTGTTCGTTGATGTCCTGGGCATTCTGGATGCATGGTTCCCGTGGCATCTCAACCACGGTCATCGTCCTCGTCGGACGTCGGGATGTCCGGCGCGGCCGGCTCCTCGAGGAAGCCGTCGCGCATGCGGATGCCGATCCACGAGAACAGCCACTGGCCGAAGTAGCCGCTGGTCTCCGGGTCGTATCCGAACGGGATCGAGGCGTTGACGAGCTCCCAGCCCAGGGCCGGATCGCAGACGAGGGCCTTGTCGAAGTCGTCGGGATGTTCGCCCATCGTGCGTTCGTAGGCGGGCGTGCCCTTCGGATTCTGCTCCAGCCACGCCTCCCACTGGTCGTCCGGGACGAAGTGGAGGGGATCCGGCGTCGGCGTGGTCTCCCAGACGAAGGTTGGATCGTTCGACTGGACGAGGCCCCAGTGTCCCACTGGCCATCTCGGATCGTCCTTGCGGGATCTCATGAGATACCAGCCCGGAAGGACGAGGCCGAGGTTCTCCGCCTCCACGATGCACTGCAGACACATGTCCGGGATCCTCAGAAGCGCGGACGCAGGCGCTCGAGCGCCTGGTCGATGATGACGGCATGGTCCTCGTGGATCGAGGCGCGCATGCCCTCGATCTCGTCGAGGGTGAACCAGCGGACCCGGTCCGTCGCCTTCGTGCGCGGCAGCGCGCGGGCCTTGGCGCGCGATGCGCCGGGGCCGGGCCTGCCCATGCCGAGCTGGAACAGCACGGGGAAGGTGATCGTCCGATCCCGGACCGAACGCTGCAGGCCGTCGACGAACCACTGGTCGACGATGGCGCGGCGCAGATCGCCGGCGGTCATGTCGATGGCCGTCTTGGTGATCAGCGCGCGGATCGCGGCGCCTGAGACGGTCTCGTCGTGACCGAGCATCACTCCCGGCAGCGCCCACATGTCCTTGCCGGGGAAGGTGTCCCGCTGGTGCATCAGCACCATGTTGCCGTGGACGACAACCGAATCGACTGCTGTGAAGTTGACCGCGTAGGGGACGCCGGCGTCGTCGCGGGTCTCACGGACCTTCCAGAGCTTCGCGGCCGACTTCGCCCGGCGGTACTCCTCCTGGAGGCGCGGGAACTCGGGCCCGTGGACGAATTCGCGGATGATGTCGCGGACGCCCGGAGTGACCGCGCACAGCACGCGTTCCATCCATGGCTCCTCGAGCGGCGTGAGGCCCGTCTCGAACATCCCTTCGCGGATGTCCGACGCGTCGAGCACCGACGCCATCGTGCCGCGCATGCGTGCGGGATCGGAAGCCTCGTATGCCGCCACCTCGACCAGCTCGTAGCCGGGGAAGTCGTCGAGGTACGAGGACGTCGAGTCCTTGTGGTGGCCGAAGATGGCGAAGTCGGTCTCGTCGGTGTCGAACCCCGCGTCGAAGGCCGCGTCGACGACCTGCGCGTCCACGGCCGAGGCCCAGCGCGCGGCGTTGCCGATGTCGCGCTGGCCGAGGATGACGACCTTGTGGTGCAGCTCCTCGGGAATGGAGGCCAGCCACATGCGACGGCGGTCCTCCAGGTCGAACGGGAAGCGGGGATCGCGCGCCCGGTCGGTCGAGCCGTTCATGATGACCGCGAGATCGCACTGTTCGATCATCGCCAGGGCCGTCCCGGTGTGGGCCAGGCTGACGGACTGGAACTTGCCGTTGAAGAGCCCCACCCGGGGCCTGCGTGGCGCGTTCCTCTCGGGAACGCGCAGCGTCCTTGATTCCATGACGACCTCCAGTCGCATCTACGGCGGCGGGGATCGTCCCCTGTGCCGTTGTCATTCGGATGGTGGACCCGAAGCGCCGGAGCGTCAAGCGCCGGTTCTTTCCTCAGGTCCCCCGTTGTGCCTATCCTATCGCACCGGTCAGGCCGTCGTGACGACGGCTCCTTCCGGCAGGTTCTCCCGCATCGCGTGCAGCACCTGCGCGACGCGTCTCTCCACGGGTCCCGACGCCAACATCCAGGGCACCTTCCGCGCCTTGGCCTCCGAGACGCACTTGAAGAGGAAGCGCTGGCGGTCCTCGGGTGCCGGGAACCAGCGCTGTCCGTCGTCGACCCAAGGTCCGTCCACGTCGCATACGACGTAGAGGTCGGGAGCGGTCCAGAACGATTCGACCTCGCGGTCCCTTTCGTGACCGAGCATGTCGGCCCAGACCTGGGTCATGGCGGCGTCGGTGTCCTCAATCAGCACGCGGTTCGCCTGGCGACGCGCGGCGACGACGCTTGCGGCGTGTCCGCGGGCGATGGCGCGCAGTCCGGCGGCGTCGGGCGTGCCGAACACGTCGCACCAGACGCGGCCGTATTCGGGCGCGACGACGGTGTCGAGCACCCTGCCGAGTTCGGCGGCGAGCGTGGACTTGCCCGAGGATTCGGGCCCGATCAGTACGACCCGACGGCAGTAGTGCGCGCGGACGGGAGCCGGGAGCATGTGCCACATCCCGTAGGGATCGTTGCGGACGCGGGTCGCCGAGACGTCGCGGCAGCGGCGCTCGATGTCGACGGGGACGAACTCGGCGCCGAGGATCTCGGCGATGCGCAGACCATAGGTCTCGGACGCGTAGACGTGGGTCACGCCTTCGGGAGCGTGACGACGCAGGACCTCTTCCCAGATCCTCCAGAAGTCCGGCGTCTCCGACGGATCCTGGGGAAGGGTCTCGTGGCAGTTCACGACGTCCGCGCCTGGCACGATCTCGCGCATCCACTGCGTACGGAGCGAGCCCGGTATGTCCTGCGAGTCGTTGCTCTCGATCATGATCGTCAGGTTGCCGTCGCAGTGGGCCGAAGCGAACGTGCCGAGGAACTCGTGTCCCTTCTGAGGCGGGAAGAACTTCCCGATCATGAAGCCGATCCTGGTCATGCGGGAATGATCATGACCGGGCTCATGTCCTTGCCCATCATGAACCCGACCACCATGATGACCATCGCGACTGCAAGGATGAACATCGTCAGGTAGTTCATCATGTCCAGCTGTCTGTACATCCTGCGATCTCGCCGTTCGGTCTCCCAAGCCTCCAGAGCGCTTTTGCCCATGGCTTCGGCCTTGGCCCTGGCGACCTTGTCCTTGCGATTCATTTCTTTCCTATCATGAATTCATTCGCCCGGATTGATCTTCTGATTCGGGCGGTCGTGTCGTTCATCGACGCGAGCCGAAGAGAGGGCGCGGACGCTTGCGGTACCTCGAGAGCTCAGCCTGCATGTGCTTGTCGTTTCTGGTGTCGATGGCTATCCCGAGGAACACGACGACGATCGCCGCGATCCCCAGCGCGATGTTCCGCGTCTCGAGTACGAGCAGAACCACCATGGCCACGGCACCTAACGGGAAGGCCAGCCCGCCGGGGCTTCCGAAGGTGACGATTCCGATCGCCAGCAGCGCATCGAAGATCAGGCCGATGAGCCAGAACACCGGTCTCAACATGAAGCGGATCATCGTCTTTTCCTCCCATTCTCGTCCATGCCCTCGGGCATGCGTGCACCATCCGTTCCAGAGTTGCCCTTGTCGGGTCTGACGAACAGGGCCGCCGATGCCGTTTCCGGACTTCTCGGTATCGGCGCACCGATCGCGATGGCGGTCGAGACGTCGTATCTCCTCGCCGTCGACTGGAACAGGTCGGCGTTCGCGATCGGAAGCGTCGCGCATCTCGAGGAGAGGAACATGCTCTTGTTGAATGCGGCCTGGAGCACGGTCCTGGCGATGGAAGGCAGGGTCTCCTGGCGCCTGTTCCATTCCCCGTCGTCGACGATCTCGGGAACGGGTCCCAGGATTGCGTTCGCCAGAAGGCTCAACGAGGCGCTTGTCGGGTTCGCGTAGTGCACGAACACGGGGATCTCGTCCGCATCCGCCACGGCCAGCATCACAGCCGCCGCCTGATCGACCGGCGTCAGGTCGATCAGCGCCTCCTCGGAAGTGGCAGGAACGCATCCGACTTCGACGAGGGCATCGTGGAAGACCTTCAGGAAGGACTTCGGTTCCATCCCGGATGCATCCTCGGGGACCAGGAGGCCGAGTCGGACCGAGCAGGCGTCGACGCCTGCCGCGAGGGCGTCCTCCACCAGCATGTCGGCGACGGCCTTGCTCTGCGCATAGCCGCCGAACAGCATCCGCTCCGGGCGCTTCCGGAGCGAGGTCTCCTCGTCCTCGCCGTCCATGTCCGAGGAGACGAAGACCGAGAGCGTCGAGGCGTGCACGAGGCGCGCGCCCTTCGCCGCGGCAACCGCGATGGCGTTGCGGGTGGCGGTCTCGTTGGCGGGCGCGAGCCTTTGGCGAGGAGCGAAGGCGTCCACGGCCGCCGCAAGGTGCATGACGGTGCGGATCCTCGCGCCTCCGACGTGCCGCACGATGGCGCCGCATGCGTCGTCGCCGGACATGTCCACGGGGATCATGACCAGACGCTCGTCGAGCATGTACCGCAGCGTCTCGACCGTGCCGACCATCCGGCGCAGCGATTCCGTGAGCGCTCCCGGGCGTCGGGAGGCCACGTAGACGGACTGACGGCGGTCCCCGTCGAGGAGCTGCCGAACGATCCGTGCGCCTAGGAAGCCGGAGCCGCCGGTGATCAGCGTCCCGCCTCGATCGGGACGTGCGGCGATCCGGCCATGGATCTCCAACGGTTCGTGGTTCATCGGATCGAGTTCGGCGACGGATCGTCCGAATCCGCGCGCCCAGGTGGATGCGCGCAGGTCGCCTGGCACGAAGAGGGTCGGGCCTGCGGCCCATGGCGTGGTCATGCGATCGACTCCAGCAGCGCGGCGTCGTCGGGCTTTCCCGACGTGCCCATGGGCATCCTGCCGACCGCGATCACGCGGGCGGGGCGGAAGGTCGGCCCGAGGCGGTCGACCACGAGCGACGCGAGATCGGCGGGCGGCTCGGCGTCGGCGACGAACAGCAGGATGCGGTCGGCGCGGACGATCACCCGCGCTCGGGCGCCGGGGACGATCGACGGCACCGCCGCCTCGATCTCCTCGGGGCAGACCATGCGCCCGTTGATCTTCACCTGCCGGTCGGCACGACCCGTCCAGATCAGGTGACGATCCTCGACGCGCGCCATGTCGCCCGTTGCGTGCACTCGGCGGCCGCCTATCGTCGGGAAGCGGCGGGCGTCGTGTTCGGGAGCGTCGAGGTAGCCCACCGCCACCGCGCGACCGGTCGCGACGATCTCGCCGGCCGCGCCCTCGGGAAGCGGCGGATCGAAGGTCACGGCGTTGGGGTCGTCGAGGTCGCGTGCGTCCTCGACGGCGTGCATGGCGCCGTCGACGAGCAGCGCGACGGTCCCGCGCACCAGCGGCCGGCCCAGCAGGCCGAGCTTCCAGCCGTCGCAGGGGAAGGCGGCGGTCACGCAGACCGAGGCTTCCGTCGGCCCGTAGGCCTGGAAGCCGAAGGGGACGCCGCCCAGTCCCGAGGCGACGCCGCCGTCGGCGCGCTCGCCGCCGAACACGACGGCCTCCATCGAGCTGGTCTGATGCGCGAGCATGCCCAGCATCGCCGGGGGAAGATCGGCGGAGTCGACGCGCGTCAGCGCGTCCTTGAGGTCGCGCATCCGCGAGGCCTTGGCCCGGTGGATGCGCAGCACGCGTCCGGACAGGATGGGGCACAGCACGTCCGAGAGCGACGCGTCGAAGCCCGGACCCAGCGCCCACAGCGAGCTTCCCGGTGCGCAGGGCAGCAGACGGCGCTGCGCGTCGATCGCGTCCAGCAGCCCGTCCTCGCGCAGCAGGACGCCCTTGGGCACGCCCGTGGAGCCCGACGTGTGGAAGACGTGGCTCACGTCGTCGGCGAAGACGCGCGGGTCGGGACGTCGCAGCACGACTAGGCCCTCGAAAAGCGGCCCGGGCGCGAGCACGTCGACGCGCACGTCTCCTTCGCGGGCGAAGCGGTCGGCGTCGGCGGCCAGGCAGACGACGGCGGACGGACGGAGGCGGTCCACGACACCGTCGATGCGTGCGTCAGGCTGATCCGGATCGACTGGCGCGAACACGGCCCCGGCCGAACGCGTCGCGACGATCGCGGCGGGCCAGGCCCAGCAGCGCGGCACCAGCACCGCGACCGCGGTGCCGGATGCCAGACCGACGGGTCGCAGGGCGATCTCGAGCCGCGTCGCCACGTCGAGCATGTCGGCGCCGGAAAGCCCGCCGTGGACGTCCACGACGGCGGGAGCGGAGCGTCCGATGCCGGTCCACACCGCACGGATGCGACGGGCGAGCTCGGACGAGGGCGCTTCCGTGGCGCGCGCGAAGCGGAGCATCATGCGGGCGGTGCCGGTGAGCGAACGGCGCTCGGCGCCGTGTTCGACGTCTACGGGGGCTTCGAGGCCTACGGAGGCCGCGAGGGCCGCGAGATGCGCGCGGCCAAGGGGTTCGAAGGTGGCTTCGCGCGAATCGTGGAAGGCGCCGCCCGGAGAGACGTAGCGCCATTCCTGGTCGAGACGCGGCACGCCGCCGTTCGCGGCCGGCGCCATCGTCGCGTTGACGCCCACGTTCCAGACGCGGCCGTCGACGGGCGCCTGGTAGTGGATCGAGGGACGGAAGGCCCGGATCACCTCGTCGGCGTCGTAGCCCTCGACGACGAAGCATCCGTCAGGCGTCAGCGCGCGGCGGATCTGCGCGAGCGAGGCCCGCACCGACTCGGCGCCGCCGTATCCCCAGCCCGTGTAGTGGCAGTAGGCAAGATCGTAGGGAGCGTCCGGGATGGTGCGCGTGGCGTCGCATACGACGAAGTCGACGTCCAGGCCGTCGTGCCGGCGAGCCGTGGCGATCGCCTCTTCGATGCGCAGGGCGTCGGAGTCGATGCCCGTCACTTTCGCGCCGAGCGCCGCCAGCGCGATCGCGACCTCGCCGCGTCCGCAGCCGACGTCGAGGATGCGCAGTCCCATCGCGTCGATGCGTTCGTGGCCGGCGGATTCGAGGATGCGCAGGGCGGCTTCGTATGCGGACGCGCCGCCCATCTCCGCGTGCGAGGCCCAGAACAGATCGGAGGGGAAGGAGTGCGGCCAGCCGCCCGGGATGGTCATGCCGCGAGCTCCGCCAGGTCCATCGCGAGCAGCTCCCCGATCAGGATCTCCGAGGCCTTGTCCTTGGACAGCATCTCGGAGGCGGTCATGGTGGAGTCCCAGGGACGCACTAGGCCATCGGCTGCGGCCCGGCGGCGGAAGGCCGCGAACACCGGATCCGAGTTGTCCTGCACGCAGTGCTGGACGCTGCTGCGCAGCCGGTGCGATTCCTCGACCGTCAGATCGCCTGCGATCATGGCGTCCTGCACCCTGGTGCACAGGTCGATGGAATCGAGACGCATGGTCGACGAGAAGCCGAACGGCTCGTCGCCCCAGCCCCATAACGGCATCTTGAGCACCTGGGCGAGATTGACGCCGTTCGTCGTCATCGCGCACGGCTCCTCGAGGCGAAGCCTCGCGGTGGTCGGGGTCTCGCCCCCGGTGGCCTCGAAGGAGGCCATGTGCCCGTCCGGAAGGCAGGCGTCGGGCAGGCACATGGCGATCGCGATGGTCGCGAGCGTCGTGCCGGGCGACGATGGCCCCCGCGTGTCGCGCAGGACCATGCCTCCGGCTCCCCAGCCCATGGCTTCGTGGACCTCGCTCGCACGCGGGAACTCCATTCCGGTGAGGAATGAGTCTATCTCGGAGAAGGAGACGTCCTCCTCGTATCTCGGGCGGTCGCTGGCGCCCGAGAACATCAGGCGTCCGCTCGTTCCCATGAGGCATGCGAATCCGTGCGCCCTCTCGCGCGCCCAGGGAGCGGCGTCGTCGATCTCGACGACCCCGACCATGCCGTAGGTGCATCCTGCGGTCCGGCCGCTCGGAAGCCGCCAGTTCCGCTTCGTGTCTCCCAGACGCCGGACGAAGACGCGGCCGCGTCGGATTCCAGGTGCGTCGGCCATCGTCTTTTCCCTCACAGTCCGAATTCGGCCATCAGCGAGGACAGGGAGCACAGCGTCATGCGCGCGGCGTCCACCGCCGGCGTCGCAGGGGCGTCGATCAGACGCCTCAGTCCCTCCTCCTGGAACAGGCCGGACGACGCGAGACGTCCGGACAGCAGGCGCTCTCGCACCCATGGGGCGCTTCCCGGAGCGTCGGTGAGCATCGGCGACATGAAGGGCGCCTTGCGCCGTTCCAGCACCTCTTCGGGCACCAGTCCCGCGACGGCGCGGCGCAGCAGCGCCTTCTCCAGCCCGTCGGTCGCGAAGTGGTCGGCGGCATCGACGCCGGCCGCCGCGATCTGGATCGCGGGATCGAGGAAGGCGAGGCGGCTCTCGACGCCCCGGCTCATCCCCATGGCGTCGTCCAGGCCGCGCAGGATGTAGCCCGACAGTCCGTGGACGTTCCACAGCGCCCGCGCGGTCCGCGCGCCGGGGTTGCGGTGCAGCGCATGCAGCCAGTCCCCCGGCAGGGCGTCGGCCATCTCCGAAGGGCGAAAGCGGACGTCCGACAGGGCGGGTCCGAACGCCGAACGGATCGGCGCGGTCATGCCCACCTTGGCGCGGACGAACGTGGGAACGGGTCCGCGCAGCGCGTCCTCCAGATCCTCCAGACCCTCGACGACGCCCGAAGGGCGATGGACGCCAGCGGTGTTAGAGGCCGCGTCCGCGTGGAGCGCGAGTCCGGCGTCGAGACGCAGGTGCTCGTAGCCCCAGAACGCTTCATCCGCTCCCTCGCCGGTCAGGACGCAGCGGTGGCCGGCGGCGCGGACCGCATCGGCGATGACGATCTTGGCGGCGGCGTGGCCGTTGATCGAGAGCCCTTCCGAATGGACGGGCGCGAGATCGGAGGCGTCGCGCAGCGCGGCGGCGTCGATGTGGACCGGGATCAGCCTGGCGCCGACGTGCGCTGCCGTGACTCGGGCCTGATCCGTCTCGTTCGGGCCGAAGTCGAAGTCGGCGACGAAGGCGTCGATCGTGCGTCCCGATCCCTGGACTGCGAGCGCGGTGACGATCGCGCTGTCCAGTCCGCCCGACAGGTGCGTGCCGAACGACCGTTCGCGGGGCAGGCGCCGCTGGACCGCGTGCTCGAGCGCCTGTCTGAGATCGGCGGGTCCGTCATGGCTGGTGCCACGGTCCATGCCGAGCGCGAGGTCCGACCATGGGCGGACGTCCGTGCGCGTTCCGACATGGTCGAGACGGTGCCCGGGCGGCAGCATGGAGACGCCGCGGAACAGCGTGGAGCCCGTCGGGAGATACTGGAGGGACAGCGCGAAGCGCAGCGCCTCCATGTCGAGTTCCGGACGGACGCCCAGCGCGAACAGCGCCTTGGCCTCGCTCGCGACGGCGAAGGAGCGGCCGTCGTCCGACGACCAGAAGCGCAGCGGCTTGGTCCCGTAGGGATCGCAGGCGGCGTGGATCGATCCGTCGGCGAAGTCGACCACGGCGGCGGTCCATTCGCCGTCCAGTCCGTCGATCCATCCCTTCGTGCCTTCGAGGCCGTAGGCGTGGTGTGCGTTCTCGGAGTCGCTGCCGGTACGGAAGCAGGCGCCCCTGCCCGCCATGCGGGCCCTCTCAGGGCGCCAGTCGTAGAATTCGCCGTTCACCACGGTGGCGTGGGCGTCGCCCACGAAGGGCTGGCGACCGTCCTCGACGCCGACCAGCGCCAGACGCACGTGTCCGAGGACCGCGACGCGACCGTCTGGCAGCTCCTGGCGGACCCAGTCGAGCCCGTCGGGGCCGCGATGGGCGATGGACGCGAGGGCGGCCTCGATCCGGACGTCGTCCGGATCGAGCTCGGGCGCGAAGACGCCCGCGAACAGGCCGCACATCAGAGGTCTTCCGAGACGTCTACGAAGATCTTCCGTCCCTCGCCGGTGTCGGCGGCCGCGAAGGCCTCGTTCCACCGCACGAGCGGGTATCGGTCGCCGAGCAGCGAGTCGACCGTGGGGACGTTGGCCTTCATCCAGTCCATCGCCTCCGGAAAGCCGGAGCGCGTCATCCCCGCGAACGTGATGCGCTTGAGCACCATGTCGCGGACGGGGAACGTCGCGTCCTCGAGATGGCGGCTCTTGAGGATCAGCGTGCCGCCGGCCGCCAGCTTGCGCACCGCGGTCGCGAGGAGCAGGTCGGACAGGCGGGCCTCCAGGAGCCAGTCGAACGAGCAGTCCGGACGCTGCTCCAGCTCGTTCAGATCGAGCACCTCGTGATCCACGCCGTGCGAAGTCAGCACCGCCGACGTCAGGGTGGCGATCCGGTTGCGGCCGATGATCGCGCCGCGTCCGCCGGTCGCCCTGGCGACGGGCAGGCCGCCCATCGCGGCCGTGACGGGTTCGAGATAGGCCGCCTGGTGCGGAGTGAGTCCGTCGGCGCGGTGCAGCCGCTCGACGGGCATGACGATCCACGACGCCAGCGCGCCCGAGACGTCGACGCCGATGAAGCCATCGCGACCGTCGGCCATCGGGAAGGTCGGATCGCCGGCGACGAGGGTGCCGGGGGCGAATGCGCAGATCGTGTCCGGGCCGACGTCCTCGATCCAGCCGGAGAACTCATGCCCCAGCACGGTGTCGGCGACGATCGGGATGACGCCGGAGGCGACGAGGAGGTCGGTGCGGCACATGCCCACCGTCGCGACGCGGACGAGGGCCTTGCCGACGCCCGGTGTCGGCCTGACCATCGTTTCGATGCTGGGAGTGCCGGAGACCGGCTTGACTAGACGCATGCCGTCAGAGGCGGTGCGGAGTGGTTCATTCATGGCGACCCTCCAGGTCGTTCCGGCGACGGCGGGGATCGTCCCCTGTGTCGCGCCATTGCGGTTGATGATGCGCCTAGAGGCGCATCCGGTCAACGGCCGATCGTCAGCGGAGGTCGATGCCGAGCAGATGGCGGACCCTGGCGTTGACGTCGTCGCCCGGCAGACGCGCGAGGTGCATGAGCACCTCCTCGTCCAGCGGGACGTCCCTCAGCGTCCGGGCCATGCCCTCCCGTTCCGGACGGGTGATCCTGATGGGCGCGTCGCGTCCGAAGCTCATGTCGTCTTTCCTTCCGGGTCGTCTTCTGCGTCGCACGTCACGACCCATGTCGACGCCTGGTGGACGTGATCGTCCCTCAGGCGTCCTTCCAGCGCGTCGTGCGCTGGGTCTTCCAGCTGCGCTCGGTCTTGCGCCAGATCCCGTCCTCGTATGGGGCGGGGCCGACGTTGCGCAGACGCACGACCATCCGGTCCTGCAGTCCGCAGTCGGCGAGTTCCGCCGCGAAGGCCTGGAAGTCGCGCAGCTCGCCCACGTAGGGGGCGACGCGACGGAACGGCCCGCGACGTCCGGGGCGTCCCTTGCGACCCGTCTCCGGGATCGGCAGGCCGCGCTCGGCGGCGGCGCGTGCCGCGGTCCGGCGACGGTTCCACCATCCGTCGTTCGTGCGCGGGGCGTCGGGGATGTCGCGCCCCTCGACGATGCGACCGAACGAATCGCGTGCGATCCACTCGCACTCGATCGCCTGCTGCCAGGCGATGCCGCCGTCGAGGTCGTAGCGGCGCACGAACTCGCGGTGCTTGCGGTCGGCGCCCTTGCCAGCCGCGTCCTCGGGCGTCTCAGCCGTCCAGACGAACCCGTCGCGACGGATGAAGTGAAGGGGGTATTCGATGTCGGCCATGTCGGCTCTCCGTGTTCCGTTGGATGGAACATCGGCTGGTCGTGAATTCGCTGGTCTTGCGCATGCTCTGGACCGCTTTCGTCGATGGATTTGCGATGCAGTCCATCAACACGTGCATGTCTTCTCCTTCCCTCGCTTGCGATGCGGGTTCGATCATGGGACAATGATCCCCGAAAAGGAGTCCGCATCACAATGAGCATCGTTTCCCAGGCCAGGCGCTTCGCGCAGACCATGCGGTACCAGTCGCTGGAGGCGCCCCGGCTGACCGATGCCCTGGCGGTTCCCGTTCCGCAGGACGAGGTCGCGAGGATCTCGAACGGTCTGACGACCGGCACCCTCCAGCCGTCGGGCACGGCCGAACGTCTCGCGCTCATGGCCCCCGAGGACGAGCTGGTCCGAGGCGAGGTGCAGAACTCGCCGAAGCGCGCCGCCGTGTTCGCGGCGGCCGCGATCCGGACCGCCCGCGAGGTCGACGGAGGATTCCTGCCCGACGATCCGAAGACCGTCCTGAACAGGATGATGATCGACGTCGCCTATTCCCGCGCCGCATCGAACGAGCTGGAATACAGGAAGGGGACGCTGAGGAGCAACGGCTCCCCGTCCATCTCCGGCGATCTCATGGGTCCTTCGGCGGGCGATGGTCCGAAGTCCCTCAAGGACCTGACCGAACCAGTGCTGTCCCGGATGGCCACCGGGCATCTCGACCAGGCGTCGCAGGGCGTGCGCAGGGCGATGTCCAACGACGCGCTCCAGCTGACGGCCTCGGGATCGTTCAGCGACCGCTGGGAGAAGCGTCCGGTCGCCGAGAGGCGTCTGGAGGCTCCCGTGCTTCTCGCCGCCGTCCGCGCGGCGAGGGAGGGCGCCGGACGCTGACGTCCGACCCGGTCGGCATGGGAAAGGCCGCCGCCCGCGAGGGCGACGGCCTTTTCCGATTCCATGGCGCCTAGGCGCTGGGCGTCACTTGATCGCGGCGCTCAGCGCTTCCTCGCTGCCCGGATAGCCGGCCAGGACGTTGTCCTTGGTGATGAAGAACGGCGTGCCGGTGATGCCGATCTGGTCGGCGGTGGCCATCTGGTCTGCGAAGGTCTTGCTGACCTGCGGACCGCTCATGTCCTTGACGGCCCGGTCGTAGTCGAGGCCGACGGCCGCCGCGATCGCCTTGAGCTTCTCGTCGGTGGGCTTGGTCTCGTGGTGGTCGCCGAACGCGTCGTAGAGCGCGTCGTGGGTGGCCGGGAACTTGCCCTGCAGGTCCGATGCGAGAGCGAAGCGGGCGAGCTTCTCCGAATCGGGGCCGAAGATCAGACGCTGCGCGATGACGACGCGGACGTCCTTGCGCTTGGCGACGACGGCGTCGACCGCCTTGTGCGCGGTCTTGCAGATCGGGCAGGCGTAGTCGACGTACTCGACGGCGATGGCGGTGCCGTTCGGGTTGCCGACGAAGGGACCGAAGCCCTTGGCGAACATCTTGGCGCGCTGCGGGGCGACCTTCTCGTTCAGCATCCGCGTGCGCTGTTCGCGGTCGCGGCTCTCCATGCCCTGCATGGCGGCGACGATGAATTCGGGATGCGCGGCGAGCGTCGCACGGACCTTCTCGGAGAACGCCGCGTCCTCCTGGGCGGCGGGAGCGGTCTGCGCGAACGAGGGCGCGGTGGTCGAGAGCAGCGCGACGACCGTCGCGGCCAGGATCATCTTCATGTGGATTTTCTTCCCCAGTGGTGGTGCGGACCCATCCGCCTGGACCATGTTCTAGCACCGGTTTCCGGACTCGGATACGTTTTTTTCGATCATCGGCGGGAGGGGGTATTGACCGCGTCGCGGGCATGGTCCAGACCGGGATGGTCAGCAGGGGATGCTGAGCGGACCGCGGGCGAAGGCCTGGCGGGACGGACCAGCGGAGGACCTTCGGGGCCGCAGCGCAGTACGGAACCCGGCGCGAGAGCGTCGAGCCGCAGCGGGGCCTTCGGGCGCCGTCATCGGGACCTTGGGGTCCCGCATGGAGCCCTTGGGCTCCGGGTGGCGTCCCCCTGAAGCGACCACGATCCCGGCTCAACACCGGATTCGAGGAAGCGGCGAACCCCGGTCGGCCTCGTGCCGTGCCGGGGTTCGCTCGTTTCGGGGTCCGTACATCCCGCTCAGTCGTCGCTCTCCCTCTCCAGCACCTTGGGCCTGTTCTTCAGGATGTCCGGGGGAGAGCCCAGCCGCAGCTGGAGCCTCGACCTCTCGCTGTCCACCACCCAGAGCTGCTCCCCGTCCCGCGTCCTCAGGATGAGGCACTGCCCGTGCTTCTTGGTGAGCACGCTCGTCACGGTCACGATCTCCCGATCCTCGACGTAGATCTCACCGCCCGCGGTGGTCTGGTATCCGTGTCTCGCACCCGTCGCTCTGACGACCTGCCGTTCTTCTTCCATCTCTTTCAGTCCTTTCGAAGCCTGCGCATACGGGCCAATCGGCCCATTTCCTGGATGCGTATGCTTCCCGTCGGTCCTGATCGCGTGTCCGGTCACCACCGGACGCGCGGCGACGCTCCTTCTCCGGATGACGGAACGGCCTCCGGCATGCTATCCATGATCCTGAAGGGGCATGCATGACGTTCGAAGACGACATCGAGGACATCGGCACGGAGCCGGTCTGGATCGATCCCGAATGGGAGGACCGTCTGTCGGAGCCCCGTGGAGTCGACGACGGTCTCGCGATCCCGCACGTCAACCGGCACGACGACGTGCAGCTCGTCCGCGCGCACACGGAGGACGAGAGGCTGCTGCTGGGCGTCGGCTGCCGCCATGCGGAATCGGGATGGTGGGCTCCTCGGGCGCGCGACTTCCCGTTCGAGGCCCTCGAGAGGGTGCTGCCGCGCTATGCGAGGCGCAGCGTCGTGCCCGAGATCGTGGATCTCATCCCCGCGACGTCCTGGCACGCCAGTCTCGCCAACCTCCTGACGAAGACGTCCTGGGACCTGCTGAGGAACGAGGCGGCCGACAAGGCCGGGGGGTGCGAGGAGTGCGGGGTCAAGACCGGCATCGAGTGCCACGAGGCCTGGAGCTACGACGAGAGGACCGGCGTGCAGACGCTCGTGCGCCTTCGCGCGCTCTGCACGTCCTGTCACGAGACGTGCCATCTGGGCTTCGCCAGGCTGCGCGGCCGGTTCGATACGGCCTTCGGCCGGCTGTGCCGGATCAACAGGATCCGCGACGACGAGCGTCGGGCCTATCTTAGGGAGATAGAGGGAAGATTCGTGCGCCGGTCCCGCAGGGCATGGGCGCTGGACCTCGGCATCCTGGCGGGAAGGACGCTCAGCCTCGTCGGCACGATGGTGCGGGTGGACGAGGACGTCGTGGCCGGGCCGACGCGGGGCGGGGGCGTGGTGGAGGTGCCGCTGCTGGGCGTGACGCTCGAGCAGGCGAAGAGGACGCTCAGGATCGGCTGATCCCGAACGTCGAGATCACCAGAACATCAGATAGCTGAACAGCGATAGGCCGATCGGCACCGCCACGATCACGGTTGCGCATCCTGCGCAGCCCTCGCCGACCGAACCGACGGCGTCCGCGGCACCCGAGAGGACTTCGCCTCCGACCTCCGCGACCGATCCGATCGCGTCCAGTCCCAAGCTCCCCGCACGCATGGCGCCGTGTCCTACGGCGCGGGCGCCGGCGACGACGATGTTCGAGGACGCCGCTTCCGCGATCTCGAGGCCCGCGTCCAGGACGATGGGCATGGCGTCCGAGCGCTCCCTGTACGGACGCTGGTCGCGCCTGCGCGAGCGTGATGGCTCGACCGCGGTCTGCGGCCGAGGTGTCGGGTCCGCCACCGGCGGCTGTTCCGGTTCGATGCCCACGGGACGGTCCTTGTCGATCTTCAAGATTCAGTCCTCCCTACGGAGCAGCGTAGCCGCGATCGGACCACGATACAGGACCGAACCGGCGATCTCCAGAGAATCCTCCCAGGTGCCCGCGCATGCCGCCCAGAGGCGGTGGACCGCGTCCTCCTTCATGCCGAGGACCGTGGTGATCGGTTCGTCGACGGCGGGCTGGTCGACGCAGATCAGGCTCCGATCGAGATCCGAGACGGCGATCGACAGCAGCACGCTGCCGTCGTCGCCGTGCTCCTCCTCGATCTCGTCGTCGACGGTCTCGAGGTAGTAGTCGGACATCGCCTCGGTGCCCCAGAAGGACCCCGTGTCGTCGAAGCCATGCGTCATGAGCACGTCGGCCTTGGCCGAGGTGGTCGCGTGGTAGAGACGGCGATCCTCGCTCGGGGTCGCCTCGCTCATCGTGGGCCGCCGTCTTCGACGGGAGCCTCGCGGAGCTCCTCGATGGCGTTCCATTCGCGGATCCGGCGACGCATCGCCTTGTGCGCACGGTCGTAGCGCCGGCGCACGGCCGGATCGAGATCGGCCTTCAGGACCGAGTCCATCGAGTCGGCCGCCTTCTGCATCGCGTCGCGCGACGCTGCGAAGTCGTTCAGGAAGTCCTGCGCCGGATGGGAGCCGGAACCATCGTCCGGCACGTTGCAGACCATGCACATGTCAATCAGTCTCCGATGATGGCGCAGAACACGGCCATGGCGGGGAGGGCCATCGCCTGCAGCAGGCACGTCAGCCCCAGATAGTAGCATGCCACCCGTTTCGGGTCGTATCGACCCAGTGACACGTCCATGCCCACCGGCAGGATGGCGCTGGCCACGACCCCGAGGCCCAGCCCGATGCCGACGATGCAGGATGGCTGTCTGGCGGAGTCCGTCAGCGACAGGACCGCCGCGATCGCGACGAGGGCGGTGCCGACGACCATCCTGCCGTAGGCGGCGTCCGGCAGGATGGTGGGGTTCCGCATCAGTCCTGGACTTCGGTCTCGATCAGCGTTCCGACCCAGCGTCTGTCGCCGGCGCGCACGGTGATGGTGCCGTCGGCTTCGATCTCGATGCGGACGTTGGGAGCCTCCTCCATCGCCTCTTCGATCTCGATGGCCACGTCCGAGAGGGTGACGTCTTCCATGATATGGTCTTTCCTTGCTGGTTCGGCGTATGAACGACGAATCGCCACCCTCCCGGAAGGAGGACGGCTCGACCGTTCGACGACCCTCGCGAGGTCGTGAGCGGAGCTGACGATGTGTTGGATGCTCTTTCTCGGAGCGTCTGGTGATGCGCTGGTGCCCCGGGAGAGACTCGAACTCCCGACCCATGCTTTAGGAAAGCAGTACTCTATCCACTGAGCTACCGGGGCACTGTGCGCATTCTCGATCTTCCGGCTTTTTCATCTTTGCCGTCGATCTGCAACCTCTATTCGAAACGAATTCCCTTCTACGCCGCCCGTCTCCTCCGGGCATGGCGCACCGCCTCGCGCACGAGGAGGTAGGTCATGGCGCCTGTGATCGCCCATGACCCCTGCAGGGATGGATTCCATTCCATGTCCTGCGACTTGTGTAGCATGCTTCCGATCGAGATCGCGACCATCGCGCAGGCGAATGCCTTCACGATGGTCGCGGTGTCCAGGCGGGCGGCTGCGGGGGACTTCATTCTGATTTCCTGAAAAAATGCGGCTGTACTGTACCGCAACATCCTTCAATCCCCGCAACCGCTCTCCGGCCTCAGAGGAAGTCGTTCTCGTTCAGGCCGAGCTCGCGGCAGATGACGCCGATGGCCGCCTTCTCGCTCGCGTCGAAGTCTCCGTCGGCCTTGCCGATGATGATCGCGCCGCGCACGATCGAGCGCGCGACGTCCGGGTTCTTCTTCTGCGCGGCGATGATCCGCAGGGCCTCGCTGCGGCCGTGGTCGACGTCGAAGTCGAAGCGCTTCGCGTGCGCCTCGAACGAGGCTACGACGGCATCCATGGAATAGACCTTGGTCAGCTCGCTGTTCTGGAGGAGGCCGAGGGTCTTGGCCTTCTCGCTCTGGTCGACCTTGCCGTCCGCGGCCGCCACGATGACGCAGGCGCCGACCGTCGCGTCCAGGACGTCCTTGTTCTTGAAGCGGGCGAACTCGTCGCCCATCGATGCGCCGGCGGTCTTGAGCGCGGCCTTGGCCTTGTCGAAGAAGGACATGATGGGTAGGCTCCTGTGGGTGGGGGATGGGAGCCCCGACCCTATACGCGATCGACGAGCCGCTCAATCGGAATCGTGTTAGCACGATTCCGATCGGCACGTGGACGGCATGTCCTCAGAGGAGGTACTTCACCCTGACGTGCTGTTCGGGGGCGTCGGCGCCGAAGGCGAAGCGCGCGTCGTCGAAGCGCGGCGGGCCGAACCGGATCGCCGGATTGCGCGAGAAGCCGAAGCCCTCTCTGGGGATTCCGGCGAAGGTGTCCAGCCTGCGGTTGGCGTTCTCGTCGTGGATGACGGAGACGGCGTACCCGCCGTGCGGCAGACCTCCGATGACCACGCCCTTGGCAGTGGCCGGAACGACGCGCGTCACCGCGTGCGCATCGTCGACGCAGGCCGGGAACCTGGCGGGGTCGGAGGTCACGCACATCTGGATCAGGCCCTTCGCGTTGCGGAGGCCGTCGACGTCGATCCTGAGTTCGGACGTGGGTGCCGCGCCGCAGATCGTCGCCCAGCCTATGGCAAGGCCGAGGAGGGAGGCGCAGCGCGCCTTCGTGGAACGCGTCGTCGTTCGTGCGTGCTGGTCGGTCATCGTTATCCCCCCGGATGCGTGTCCGGCGGACCATAGGCGAAGGGATGCCCGACACTCAACGCATATCGTCGCTCGTCGACGAATGATGATGGCGCCTCCGCCAGGAATCGAACCCGGGACCCTCGGTTTAGAAAACCGCTGCTCTATCCGCTGAGCTACGGGGGCGCATGAGACCGGCCTTGGTGCCCTCGAGAGGAGTCGAACCTCCGACCTTCGAAATAGGAATTCGCCGCTCTTCCAGCTGAGCTACGAGGGCACGAGGCGGTCGATGGTGCTCCCGGCAGGATTCGAACCTGCGGCCTCTCGCGTCGGAGGCGAGCGCTCTATCCAACTGAGCTACGGAAGCATCATCGGCCGTCTCGGTCGATGAATCGATGTCGTTCTAAATGGAATTCTGGGGCGGCGTGGCGCCTGCGAAGGGAATCGAACCCTCGACAATCCGATAGACAGTCGGATACTCTACCACTGAGTTACGCAGGCTCACACACGCATGAACCGGCAGATCGGAGAACTTGCGTTCACCGTCGCCGGGTGGTGGTATCTCGCCTGGTGTCTCTGTAGGTCATGATGGCAGTACATTCGCCTATGCGTGGAGTTCCGTCAAGACGGATAATTCGTGATTCCGAAGAAATCGTGGATCGGTCAGGCGACCCGCCACAGATGCGCGTTGCCTGCGTGCTCGACGATGCCCAGCGTGAGCAGCATCGACAGGAGCTGGCTGGCGGGCCATGCGTACATGCCCATGGCCTGCCGGAAGTCCTGGTTGCGGAACGTCTCCGGCATCGCCTTCAGCGCGACATCGACGTCGCCGAGGGACGGGCGCCCCTTCGTCTCCGCCATCAGATCAGACCCGCCGTCGCGCCGGCGACCGCGAACGGCTCGTCGACCAGTTCGCACGCGTACGCGTCGTAGAGGGTCCGTTCCAGATCGGCGAGCTCGCCGATCCATTCCTGGTTCCCGATGATCAGGTAGCAGGGACCGGCCGAGCGGCACTTCTCGTTCCAGTCGTCGCCGACCTTGGAGATGTAGAGCCCGGTCGCGTACTCGTATCCTGCGTCGGGGGCGCGACCGTCCTCGTCCTCGACGCCGTGACGGCCCGCCTTGCGCACGTCGTCGATCTCGACGCGGGTCGCCTGGAAGTCCTCGAACGTCATTGCCACTTTCCTTCCGTCGCCGGGTTGCCTTCCGCCGTCGCATCCACCTGGTCGGACGCGACGGCGGACGACCGCATCAGACGGTCAGCGCCTCCACGTTGCGCTGATCCTGCTTCTGTCGGATCGCCATCAGCTTCTGCGTCATGTCGCGCAGCGATTCCGACAGCTTGGCGTCGAGCGCGACGGCGGCCTCGGGTTCGGATGTCGGCCTCGTCGCCATGTAGCGGTCGGCGATCGAGCCGAACCTGTCGCGGAGCACGGCGTTCGCCTCGTCGGACAGGTCCTTGTCCATGCCCTCGCGACCGACGAGTCTCATCGCCTCCTCGCGAAACGTCCTGACGTCGGCCTTGAGAGCGGGCTCCTTGGTCATCGCCTCCAGCGAATCGAGCCTGCTGCCTCCCTGTGCGGGCCTGGGCGACGTCGACCCGGCCCCACGCCTGATGAACCACACGGCACCACCGAGCGCGGCCAGGACCGCGAGAACCGCCAGGACGATCCACGTCGTCGAGTCGCTCCTTTCGGGCGCCAGCGGTCCCGACGGCGAGGCGGCGGATGCGGCGCTGCCGTTCATGGGGTCCATCGGCGGCATGCGCATGGACATCACGTCCTGCGACCACGACACCTTCATGTCTGCGACCGTACCGGCCTCTCCTCGGCCGTACTGGCCCTCCAGCATGTTCTGCATCCCGTCCACGTTCGTCTCCTTGGGAGGCAGCTGCCCTACCGGCATGCCGATGCGGTACAGCTTCGCTCCCGCGGGGATCGTGCCAGGGACAGGGACGTCGCTCGGAAGGAAGAACGCGTTCTGTCCGCCGCCTCGGGCGACCGGCAGCACGTCGACCTTCCGGGTCACGATGATCCCGCTGCCTGGCACGTAGGACATCGCGCGCGCCATGGACTCCTGGCGGGACAGCATGGTCTGCCTGTACGATTCCATGATCCGCGCGCGGATCTCCGGCGGGGCGTTGGGCGGGATGTTCGGCTGCGTCCTGTCCATCTGCGACGGCTGGGGGCTGATCGGCGTGATCGAGCTCCTGATGGATTCCATGGTCGACGGACCCGCGAAGCGGAGCGTGCCGTCGTCGATCATCTCCTTCATCATGATCGCGGCCGGCTTGGGCGCCTGCGGATCGATCGGCTGCTGGGTGCGGACGTCGGCCTGCTTCAGGTCGATCGTGGTCGGCAGCCTAACGTCGGCTCCGTCGAGGTCGAACGCGATCGCGCTGCGTCCGGCGTAGAGCCTGTCCGGGTAGCGGCCGAAGCGCATCCTGACGATCTGAGCGCTGGCGACGACCGTGTTCAGATCGTTCACCGGCATGAGCGGGCGGCACGCCTGACCGCCGCTCATGTATCCCGAACCGGAGGAGTCCGAGTACTCGATCGGCACCGATGCCGGAAGGCCGACGACGCCCTGCGTCCCGCGACCGCTCACCACGACGCTGGTGACCCTGCCGGCGGCGACGCCCCGCAGATCCCAGACCACCGGCGCGGCGGAGGTCAGGAGAAGGGTCGTGGCCTTCCCCGATCCCGAGGTCACGCTGACGATGCGGGAGGCCGAGTTCGCATCCACGGTGAACGGCACCATGGGGCCGGCCTGTCCGGTGGTGGACAGGACCACCATCTCGCTCCCCTGCGGGACCGTTCCGGAACAGGTCACCGGCTGCTGCAGGGTGATCCTGCTGGGATCGTCCATCCTCACGATCCTCGTGTCGTCCTGCCCGACGGCCTGCGTGGACGCGAGCAGCATCGTGGCTGCTGCCATTCTCGTTCTCATGCGTTCTTCTCCCTGTGGACGGCATGTTGTGTCATCACCATGCCGTGTTATCAAGCCCGCACCTCGTCCGACGACGGGAAGCGGCACGCATCCGGAATCGTCAGGAGAAGAACCATGATCGCATCGCTGCTCGTCCTAGTCGCCTCGCAGGCCGTCATGCCCATGCAGGCCCCGCTCCCGCAGGACGGACGGGAGGGAGCCGTCGTGCGGCAGGGCATGGCTCCGGCCGCTCCGACCGTCATGCCGGGGCAGCCGGTCGTCAACGCGAACGGGAACGCGGTTGGCCGCGTCGTCGCGGCCGACGGATCGAGGATCGTGATCGACACGGGGGCGCAGCGGATGTCGTATCCCTCGACGAGATTCTCGCCCGGAAACGGTTCCGTCGTGTTCGACCTCACGCAGGCCCAGGTGGACGCGGAGGCGCTGAGTTCGCAGGGGGACATGCGCGCCAGGCTCATGACGGTCCTGATCCCCGGAGCGGCCGTGAGGGATCCGAGCGGCACGCTCATCGGAACGGTGGAGGGCGTGGGCGCGTCGGGCGTGACGGTGTCGTCCGGCTCGACGAAGACCGCGGTCCCGGCGACGGCGTTCTCGATGGACGCCAACGGCGGTCTGGTCATGCCGGTCAGCGCGGCGGAGTTCAGCGCCCCTCGCTGATCGTCTCGACGATTGGACGTTGCCGGAGGCCCGCATCCGTGTCATCACGGCGTCGGCCGTGGCGACGGCCCGTCGTCCACCAGTGACGGACGCCTCCCGGGCGATCGCCGGTCCTCAGGGACTTGAAGGTGGACGACTTCTGAGACCTCTCTCTTCCAGGAGGCCCGAAGCGCCCGCGAGTGGACGGTGGGATGCGGACGGCCTCTAGGGAAGCGACGAGATGAGGGAATCCAACACGGTGCGGCGCGCGAAGAAGCGCGCCAGGGACATGTCGCGCAGCGACGGCCTGTCCCATCAGCAGGCGCTCGACGCCATCGCGGTCGAGGCCGGGCATGCCCATTGGGCCGCCATGCTGGTGGCGAACCCGCCGGGGTCGACTTCGGCGGTCGCAGATCGATCCGAATCTCCGAATCCCTTGGGATGCGTGATCGAGGACGGCGTGCTCGTCGTCCTGGACGGACCGGGTCGTGGTCCGCTCCGCCGCGACGCGTTCGCATCGGAATGGCTGCATCTGGCCTCCAGGGGCGGCGAGACGGTGCAGGACCATTTCATGTCCGCCGCCCGTCTGGTGATCGATCCGAAGCGAGCGGTGGAAGGCGTGACGAACCTGATCGCGCTGAGCGCTGTCGGGTTCTTGGTCGAGCACGGAGACGGAGGCATGGACGGATCCTCGCTGCGTGCGATGTTCCTCGACAGGCTGGCTTCGGCCGAACGGACGTTCAGGTCCAGGAGGCTCGAGCGGTCCGCGGCGAAGCAGGCGATCGACTGTTCCGTCCTGTCGATCCTGGTCGACGATCTCACCGCGGGTTCCGACGAGCTCTCTCTGCCCGCGTCCTCGGAACTGCTGACGGTCAGGCACGACGATCCGCGCGCGGACCTGATCGTCTCGCAGGCGAGGACCGCCCTGGACCGCTGCGGACAGCCGACGGCGTCGGAGATGGGAGATCGCGAGCCGACAGGCGTCGGAACCTGCGGGCTGGTCCTGCTGATGGGACATTCGCCCGTCCCGCTCGTCGCGGACGAGCGCAGGATGGCCGTCGAGGCCCTTCAGGCCGCGACGATGTCCGGCGACACGACCGCGACGGAGGCTCTGCGCCACCTGAAGGAGAGGAGCACGGGTCTGGCGGACCTCTACGGAGTGGCATGGGGACTCGGGCATCCCGACCCGCGCATCCTGTCGATCATGCTCAGGATCGACGCCAGGGCCTTTCCGGAGGCCGACGGCCGGATCGATGACTTCTTCGATTCGATCCGACCCGGCCTCCGTCGGATGTCGGACCGTCGCGAGACGTTCCCGAGATGGATCGTGGATGCGGTCTCCAAGGCCAGGGAGGGGAACCGGCCGTTCCGCTACGATCCGCTCCACGACGTCCAGATGAAGGGATTCCTGGAGGAGGACGCCTTCCTGCGGATCCTGTCGAGGCAGATGGCGGAGCTGGGTTCCGTGTCGGAGGTCGTGTCGGAGGTGGAGCCCGCCTTCGTCTGTCTCGTCGCCCTCGCGGCCTGTGGCGCCGCCAGCGGGACGCTGTCCGAGATCTGTCGGACGCGGCCGATCGATAGGGTCGGAATGGGCACGATCGTCCTGCTGTTCGATTCGCTGGTCGCGATCGGCTTCGAGCAGGCGTCGCTCTATGCGACGGTCAACCGGCTGCCGTCCGACCACGACGCGGGACTCGAGGCCCTCTTCGAATCCGTGGTGGCGGAGGTGCTGCGCAACGCGCTGAAGCCCTTCCGCCACCCGGCCATCGCGGCGGCCTGCTGAACGACGAAGGGCGCGTCCGCTCGGCGGACGCGCCCTTCGATCTTCGGCTCCACATGAAGCGTCGTTCAGCCTTCCGGACCGCCTTCGGTGGTGAACTGGGAATTGCCCGCCGTGTCCTGCGCGCCGTCCGTGGAGCCCTCGGCGGCGGGCCCGGTTCCGTCGGCGTCGATCGGGACGTCGGCCTGTTCGGCCAGGGCGTTGAGCGCAGGATCGCCATCGCGGTCCGTGCCCATGTCCCCGACGTGGGTGCCCATCTGGTCCGTGACCTCGTTCCCGATGGTGAAGGGCTTCGAGGCGACCTGCACGGCCGTCTCCCCGTCGCGCTTCTCTGACGATCCGTCCCTGCCGCATCCGGTTGCGAGGAGCGCTAGCGACGCGAGGAGGATGCGTGTCTTCATGATGCGGTGATAACATCCGCGACGGCGCTTTTCCAGCGCCGTCTTCGCATCAGGAGATGCCGATCGCCGACAGCAGCGACGAGAAGCGCGTGCGGACCCGGCCCGGGTCCTGCATCGCCCAGACGTGACGCTGGATCTCGTCCGCGCGCTCGTCCGACGGCAGGGCGTCGAACTCGGCCCGCATCTGCTCCAGGCCCGGGCCGCAGACGATGCCCATGGCTTCCGGTCGCGGCATCCCCTCGGCGATGACGCGGGTCATCGTGTCGATCATCGTCTCGCCGGCATGGACCTCGGCGGCCCACAGCTCGCCGTAGGAGGATTCGGCGCGGGCGCGGCGGAAGGCCGACAGCGTGCGGCTGGTGGGCATCGTGAAGCCGAGCATCGCATCGGCGCATGCCGCGGGGTCGAACCTGAAGGGAGGCATCGGGATCTCCCGGCACAGGTTGTCGATCCTGCCGACCGCCGCGAGCAGCGCCGCGCCTTCGTCCATGCGCTTCGGAGCGGCCTGCGCATCGTCTGTGACGGGTGCGGCTTCCGACGGCGCGTCGTCGACGCGCGCTTCGGGCTCAGACTGCGCCCGGGCCCGCGCGGCGACGCGGAGCAGACGTTCGTCGATGCCGCCGTCTTCGATCGAGTCGTTCATGTTTTCCTCCGAGATCTTCGACATGCCGAGCCGCCACACCATGCAGAACGCCGCTCCGGCCAGAAGGACGTCGACGCCTCCGTAGACGAGGTGCGCGCCCGCGCTCGCCAGGGCGGCCGTACGGACGCCTGGGTCGATGCGGCGCAGGCTCATGCGCAGCGGCGATCGCCGCCGGGCAGGTTCCCGTAGCGGTCGGCCAGCATGGCGCCGACGAATGCGATGCCTCCGAACAGGAGGACCGTCGCCACGAGCGACAGCACGAACGTCGGGAACGCCGCCAGCAGGGTGACGGCGATCCCGATGGCTGCGATGCGGTTCTTCTTCATGCCGGCGTCCTTCTCTTCGGTTCCTGGATCGTTGGTCGGGCGCGTTCCGCTCATGCGGCGCGCGGCAGGCCCACCAGGCGCAGGGTCGCGCCGTTGCTCTGGACCGCGAGCGGCACGGAGGCGCCCTTCACGAGCGTCGACGCGACGCCGGCGGCGGGGCCGAACGCCATGATCGTGCGGATCACGTCGGGCTTGCCCGGGCGCGAGATGGTCGCGTCCTTCATCGTGGCGTAGGGCTGGCCGCTCTCGGTCGTCCCGCAGTCCACGTCGTTCGGCGTCACCGTCGCCACGAAGGTCGGTCTGTAGCTCATGCTTCACACTCCATGTTTCGTATCACGCTCCGCGTGCAAGCAGCTGTCTTCCAGAACACCCGTCAGGGACACTGCCTCGAAAGCACAGAGGCCGCCGTGAGGCAGGCCCAGGAACGCAGAAGGGGGCCGCACCTTCGGTGCGACCCCCTTCGTCGGCGTGGTCCCGAAGGACCCGCCAGATGCATCGTCGGATCACATCGTGCCGGTGACGGCCCCGATGAACACGATGCCCGTGAAACCCGCCAGCATGGCGGAGATGAGCTTGGTCTTCATGGTGTTTACCCCTTTTCTATGCCGCTCATGTTCGCAGGTGCAGCATTTTTTGGCAAGGGGAATGTTGCGTAGAAAAGCAACAATGTTACGCGGCGATGCGCAACAATCTTGCGGCGGTCAGGCGGTGGCGGGTTCCGTGTCCGTGGCGGACGCCCTGCGGCCCTCCTGTTCGGCCAGCATGGCCTCCGCCCTTCCCGGGATCGTCGCGATCGGACGCAGCCACTCGTCGAGGCGGCCAGGTCGGTGCGCGAGTCTGCGATAGACGGTCTCCGGGTCGCCCTCGTCGTACACGATCTCGTCCATGCCCCAGGCCGCGTAGATCCTGACGTGGACGTCGTCCCCGTCCACGTCGGCGATGACGTTGCCCACCCGCTTCTGGGCGCCCTTGACCGCGATCCTCGTCACGTATCGCCATTCCGCCGGCGTCACAGCGAGAGCTCCGCGATCTTGCGCATGAGGTTGATCCGAGCGCGCGTCTCCCACCGGTCCCGTCCCCACTCCGTGAAGTACAGGCGCTTGCGCTCCAGGAAGCCCGAGAGGACCCCCGCACGGGCCGGACGGTAGGTGTCGATCGGCACGTGCACGTACTCCTTGCGGATGTCCCCGTCGTAGCGCTCGAAGACGTCCTCTTCCGCGCCCAGGATGGCCAGGTCCGAATCGAGGAAGATGGCCGCATCCTCGAACTGGCCGCAGTCCAGGGGGAGCTGGTGGGTGATGGTCGACAGGATGCCTGTGCAGGCGTTCTGGGTCGAATGGCGGTTCACCCGCAGACCCATCTCCTCCTTGCACAGCATCGCGGACAGGGTCTCGTTGCGGCCCTTCGCCGCCATCGGATCCATGACCGAATCGTGCCAGGTGACCGCGCCGACCACCGCAGTGCCGTCGTGGATGACGACGCCTTCCGACTCCGCGGTCTCCAGCTCCCTGAACATGTGGTCGAGGTGGCGCTGGACGTGGTAGTGCCGCCACGGCTCGAGCATGCGCGACCGGATGGCCTTCTGGAACGGGAGGGCGTTGAACGCCGCCCTCGCCTCGGCGATGCTCATGCCTGGGAGGAGGCCGATCAGGCTCATGGCGAGATGGTTCATCGGTCCGTCCTTTCGATCGCGATCAACAGGTCGTCTACCACTCCGTCGACCCAGACGTCCACGGGATCCGACGTGGTCTTCGGATGCAGGACCACGACGCCCGGCATCGAGGCCTGCGGTGCGCCGAAGCGCTCCCATTCCTCGCGTCCGTGCGCGTGCCAGCCGCGATCCGCTTCGGGGACGCGGCCTTCGCCGGCCACGTCGTCGCCCGCCTCGCCAGCACGGCCCAGACGACGCCGGACCAGCTCCTCGTGGGAGACGTCGAGCAGGAACGCCGAGCCGCATGCCTCCAGCATGCCCGGGTATGCGAAGAGCAGGAAGCCCTCGATCACCACGTCGCCCTCGTCGGCCGCGTGGAGCGCGGCGCGCAGGAGCGCCTCGCCGTCGTACTGGCCGGGGCGTTCGAAGCTCTCGTGGCCCGACACGAGAGGACGGTGCGCGCCGCTGATCCAGAAGCGGTCGAGATGGAGCAGGCGCGCCTTCATGCGCGCCGCGAGACCGCGCGCGACGGTGGTCTTGCCGGAGCAGCTCGGGCCGGCGATTCCGACGATCCTCCCGGATGTGCTCACAGCAGTATCCGTTCGGGCCACAGCGCGGCGCAGACGCGCCAGCCCTCGTCGGTCAGGTCGATGTAGCCGTTCCCGGCGACCTTCACGAGCCCGAGCGACGGCACGTCGCTCTCGGTCGCGAGCGCATGCGAACGGACGTCCAGCCGCTTGCGCGCGGTGGTCGTGGCCCAGCCGTTCGACTTGCGCGCCTCCCACGAGACGTACTTGCTTTCGGGGGAGCGCGTGGCGCTCTCCTGCATCATCCGCATGCAGACCTTCAGGAGCGCCTCGAGCAGTGCCGTCTCGGGCTTCGTCAGCTCGGGCGGCGTCGCCGTTCCCGACGCCAGGACCTCGCGGATGCGCTGGCGGTGCCAGGACGCGCTGGAATGGGCGTCGTACATCCGCTTGTCGATTCCGAGCCGTTCGGCCGCCGCCATCGGCTTGACCAGCTGGGCCTTCAGCGCACGGGCCTCGTCTTGGAGCGCGTAGGCGCGTTCGCGCCGCCGCGCGGCGATCGCCGCCGGCGACGTGTCCGGAGTCGGTGCTGGAGGTGCCGTGACGGTCATGCTGCTTCCTTGGGTGCGTCGAGCGACAGCGCGTTCGGCGAGGGATGGCGGTATTCGAGGAAGGCGAGCTCCGTGCGGAGCGCCTCGCGCTTGTCGACGCGGCTGACGACGAGGGCCTCCTCGACGGCCAGACGGACACGCTCGATCCCTTCCATCATCTCCGCGTCGATCGCGGCGAGTTCGGAGGTCTCCGCGATGCGGGCCGCCTCTGCGTGCTTCAGCATGAGGCGCGGCAGGTGCTGTTCGACCAGGGGAGCGATCGGCGTGCCCTTGGCGTCGACGAGATCCGGCTCCCTCGCGACGGCCTCGCGGCAAAGCCGCAGGACGCGAGCCGCCTGCGCGTTGCCGCTCGGCATCGGAAGGTGCACGGGAAGGGCACGCGCGAGACCCAGGGCGTTGGCGAAGGACGATCGCTTGCGACGTTCGAGGGCTTCGGCGAAGGCTTCGCGACGCAGGAGCAGCGTCCCCATCTCGACCGTCATCAGCCGGTACCATGTGGGATCCTGGACGTTGCGATCGTAGGACGAGGTGATCTTGCGTTCCGTCGAATCCAGCAGGACGCCGCATCCCAGATCCCTCCACCCCGACCTGGTCTTCTCCCATGCCATCTCGTGCTCGGCCGCACGGTTCGTGAACCTGTGCTCGTATTCGGCATCGGCCGGGGGAGGATCTCCGCGCTCGACGATGGCGCATACGGCCTCGTCGAGGGCCTTCAGGACGGATCTGGGACGGATGCCGTCCTGCTGCGAGACCACGACGACTCCCATCGCGTCGCACATCGCCATCGCCTGGATGGCTCTCCAGACCACGCCGATGCGCGCCGCTTCTGCGTTCTGGAACGTCTCCGTCTCGCCGTCCGGCGATCTGACGTGGAACGTCTCGCAGCGCTCTCCGAAGGAGAGTGATATGCCGCCTGGCATCTCCACCGCGAAGGCACGGTCCGTCTTGCAGTGCAGACCACGGCTCTGGTAGTCGCCGGCGCTCACGACGATCTTCAGCGAACCCCTCTGGGCCCACATCACCTTCGAGATCTGCGTGGCGATGGCCTCGGGATCGAGGCGCTCGATCTCCCGACGCGCCCGTGCCGCCTCGTCGTCTTCGACCTTGGGTGGCGGCACCGTGCCCGGAGGCGGGCCGATGAGCAAGTTCCTCAGCCACGTCAGCAGGGGCAGACGCTCTGGGTTCGGGTTGTTCCGGTCGCCTGTCGCTATCATGATGTGCATGCGTCCATCTCCGTTCCAGCGCTTGCGCGGCGCATTTTCGTTCCGCCGCATCTCATCGTCCATCGGACTTCAGTCCACCGGACGCGCATCCTCCGTCGGAGGTGCGACCTTCTCCACGCTCCGGCCGGCCGAAGGGTCGGACGGGGCGGCTTCGTCCTTCTCCGTTGGCAGGACGAAGGCCATCACCACCGCGCAGATGGAGACGAAGACCAGGTTGCTGGTTATGCTGCGCCTCAGGAAGGCACCCTTCTCGACCCGACGGTCCCTCATGACCCAGTCGGTCGCGGTGAAGGCCGCCGTGAAGGCGACTACCGCGGCCACGGGCAGCCACCGCGCCGGCAGTCCCGCCTCGAGCATGATCGGAAGGGTCATGACGATCGCCAGACCGCACGCGAGGGCGGTCAGCGTGAGCCAGAGGGAAGGCCTCGTGCCGGGATCAGAAGGCTTCACGACTGCGTCGCCTGTTCGGGCAGACGCCAGTCGATCGCGCCACGGCCGTGCTCCACGAGGAACGCGTTGGCGCGGCTGAAGGGACGGCTGCCGAAGAAGCCCTTGTTGCAGGCGTCGCCCATCGGCGACGGGTGGCTCGTCGCGATCACCATGTGCTTCACCGGGTTCACCGACGAGGCCTTCTCCTTGGCGTTCCGGCCCCAGAGGACGAAGACCGAAGGCGGCCCGGCGTCGACGACGCGCACGATTGCGTCGGTGAAGGGCTCCCATCCCTTGTTGCGGTGCGATCCGGCCTTCGAGGCCTCCACCGTCAGCGAGTCGTTGAGCAGCAGGACCCCCTGGCGGGCCCACGCCTCCAGGAAGCCGTGGCGCACCGGCGCATGGCCGAGATCGGCCTGGAGCTCCTTGTAGATGTTCATGAGCGACGGCGGGATGCGGACGCCGGGACGGACGCTGAACGACAGGCCGTGGGCCTGTCCGGCGCCGTGATACGGGTCCTGGCCGAGTATCACGACCTTCACGTCCTGCGGCTCGACCAGGTCGAGCGCGCGGAAGACGTGGTCGGAGGGCGGATAGATCGCCTTGCCCGACTTCTTCTCGGCGACGAGGAACTCGCGCAGCCGGGTCATGTGGGGCGATCCGAACTGGTCGGCGAGCGCGGCCTGCCAGGCCGGCGAGAGACGCACGCCGCTCACGAGGCGTCCTCCTTAGCGGTCGAGGGCGTCGTTCCGCATCCCTCGACTGCCGTGGCGCCTGCCAGTCTGGCGCGCGCCTCCGACATCGCGTGCGGCTTCGCGACCGCCCGGATCGCGATCGCGTCCCCCTCGGACAGGATCCGGTCACGCATCGCCTTGGCGATGACGGCGTCGACGTCGCAGTGTCGGCCCTTCATCTCCGCGATCTCCTCGTAGGTGGCCTGCGACGCCTCCCGTGTCAGCGCGTCCTCGATCATGCCGCGAATCTGCATCGTGCCGAAGACGTAGACGCCCCATGACAGGAGCAGGCCCGCGACGGCCCCCAGAAGCAGTCCGAGCAGGGTGCGCTCCCGGTCGCTTCCGACGACGTATCCGATCAGGATCGGGACGAGGAGGGAGAGGCCGGTCGACGCGGCGACCATCATCAGCATGACTTCCATCACGAGATCCTGTGGTGGCGACCGTTCTGGTCGACCGCGAATCCGGCGCACGTCACCGGCGCGCGGAAGACCTTCTGCGCCTCGGAGTCGTTCAGTCGGTGCAGGATCGCGATCTCGCCCGAGTTGTGGGGGTTCGTCGGCCACGAGACCACGATGCCGGTGCGCTTGCGCAGCACCTCGTCGGGAAGGTCGCCGTTCTCGTCGGGCATCACGAGTTCGTACTCCTGGGCCCGCCCGTCGACGACGCGGCCGATCTCTCGCAGGTACAGCGAGAAGCCTCGGTCCTCGTCGACGTTGCTGCGCACCGCGGTGCGGCCGTCGATGCTGCCTCCGCCGCTCCGTGCGGCGTGGGGCGTCGTCGCCCCGGGCACGCCGCACGGCGTGCTGGTGTCCGTGTACATTCTCATTCCTCCGTGGAAGGGTCTTCAGGCATCGCCAACCGCTTCCATCCCCTACCTTCCGCTATTCCTCGAAGCGGAGATGGTCCGTCTGGTACTCCGCTTCGAACTTCTCCGAATGGAACCGGATGATCAGCACCAGGGCGATGGGATAGAGGAAGGTCGACAGCAGGATGTTGCCGACCACGATCGCCTCGAACAGCTCGAGGTAGCGGAAGTCGCCGGGGATCATGTGCAGCATGAGGATCGAGAAGGCCCCCTTCACGCCGGCGGCCGCCAGCACCTTCCACCAGTGGAGCGGTATGCTCACGACGCGGTGCGTGAAGTGGCTGAGTCGTGCGAACAGGCCGAGCATCGCCATCCTGATCGCTGTCGTCGCTACGAACACCGAGAGGATCTCGGGCCAGTAGCGGTGGAGCAGATCGAGCCTGACCAGGTTCGCCATCGTGATGAAGAGGATCGTCGCGGCGATGATCGCGGCGAACTGGACGTTCCCCTGGACCACCCGGTACGCGGCGGCGTCCTTGACCATCTCCTCCGCTCCGGCGAGCATCGCTCGCAGCGCGGTCTTGCTGCCGAAGGTGCCCGCCTGGTTCATGTTGCCGTCGCGATCGTGCAGCCGCTTCGTGATCACCGAGTTGGCGAGGAGGACCGCGACGATGACGGCCAGGATGCCCGAGGAGTGTAGGTGCTCGGCCAGGGAGAACGAGCCGAGAGCCATGCCGAGCAGGATCATGGTCTCCGTCATCGCGTCGTGCACGAACCGGAGGATCTGGAGGCCGATCCACCCCACGACCGCGCCGATCACCAGGGCGCCGGCCACCATCTGGAAGGAGTAGACCGCCGGATCCTCCGGCGCGTGCTCCCCGCCCAGGCCCATGTAGGTCAGCGCGATCGAGAAGACGATCAGCGCGCTCGCGTCGTTGAACAGGCTCTCGCCCTCCGCGAGCACCTTCAGGTTGTGAGGCAGCCGGAAGCGGCCGAACACGGAGGTGACGGTGACGGGATCGGTCGCCAGCACCATGCACATCAGGGCCGCCATGGCGGCCGTGCCCAGATGGTAGTCGGGCAGGATGAGGCGCTCCAGGAGGAGGCCTACGGCCACCGACAGCAGGATCATCAGTCCGGCGACGTAGGCCAGGCTGATCGCGTTCCGCCTGATCTCGTCCCAGCGCAGCGCGAGGGCGTCCGAGCAGATGAGGATCGGCAGCATCAGGTAGATCAGCTGGTCGAAGTCGGAATCGGACACGCGCGGCGCGACGTGGCCGAAGGCGCCACGCATCAGCGACAGCGTGACGACGGAGACGATGATCGTGATGGGCGTGGGCACGCCCAGACGGTCCTGGACGATCAGGGACAGGGCGGCGACGGCGATGGTGAACAGGGCGATCTCAAGCAATGCGCGTGTCTCTCTCTTCTCGTTTCGTGCGTCGGACGTGATGGACCCGAACCTCCTACCGCCGCCTCGACGCTTCTTCCACCGGACTCCTCAGCAATTCCGTTGCAAGGAGGTCCGTTCCGGTCCATCATCCTCTCCTCAACTCGGGTCGGGGGATTCGCAAGATGACCGTTGGTACGGCAAAGGCTCCTAAGGGTTCCACCATCATGGCGGAGATGAAGGAGTTCGCCTCCTTTCCCGCCTCCACGCAGCGCTATGTCCGCCGTTCGCTCGACGTCGGCCTCGATCGCGACGACGCCCTGGCGCGCTGGTCGCGCGACGTCGCCGAGGCGGCCGGCATCAGGGCTCAGATGCGTTGCTACGTGCGTCTCGAGGACATCAGGGACGCGGTTCCGTTCGACGTGGGCCTCGCTTCCGTCGAGCCGCTGATGGCCCCGCTGATCCAGGTGTCCGCGTTCGACCTCGGACAGGGACGTCTGCCGCACTTCTCGGCCTATCGCTTCCTGTACGAGCGTCTGCTCGGGGCGCGCGTCCGCTCCTGGCTCCCGTCGGCGTTCTGCGCCGCGGCCGCCCTGCCGACCATCGCGCCCGAGATGCGCCGCACGCTCCTCCAGTCGATCAGCGAGGCGGCTGCCACGGCGGTCGGATGGTCGGACCGCGAGCCCGCCTTCGTTCCCCAGTGGGTGGACAAGGTCGATCCGGCCGGACAGGTCTGACGTGCCGTTCAGGCCGGACGTCTCCGACGAGACCCTCGACGCGATCGCGGAGGCCATCAGGATCGCCGAGTGTCCGGATCGCGAAGGGCCGTTCGGCCTGTACGACTATTCGAGCTATGGCGACGGGAGCCATGCGGGCGCGCACCGCGTCCGAGACTTCCGCAGCTATGCCGATCCCGCCTACGGATCGAGCGTCCACGTCTGCGACGATCCGGTGGAGGCCCGCAGGGTCTACGAGGAGATGACGAGGCGCCATGTCGCGGCCGCCGCATGGGACGCGGTTATGGCGCGCGTTGGATCGGGATCCATCACGGCCTGACGATCCTCGTCCAGGCCGCATGGCCGGGTTGCACTGGCTTCCGTCGCGATGCTACACTGTTTGCACAGTGACCGTCGCGTCGTGGGGAGAAGCAGAATGTCGTTGTTCCAGCAGGCACAGGAGGTCAGCTTCGTCAGGTCGAAGCCCATGCAGACGTTCGTCTTGACGGACGCGACCGCCAAGCTCGACGAGGTCCAGTCGGGTCCCGACGTCGAACGGCAGGTCCGGATCTCCGGGAAGGACGGATACGGCAAGGATCAGACGGCTACGATCCCGTTCCAGCAGCATTTCCGAGGCGAAGCGGCCGTCCTCGCGCACGAGATCTCCTCGACGGGAAGGGTCGGCCTGCGGGGCGAAGTACAGATGGGAGCCAAGGAGTTCAGGGCGTCCTTCGCCGAGAGCGGAGGTGCGGTGCTCGACCAGCGCCACGACCGCTTCGACATGAAGCGTCTCGTCTCGCACGGGATCCAGTCCCTCAAGGGCCGGTCGGACAATCAGCTCGAGGCCGCGGCGATCGCAGCCCATCGCGCGAGCGTCGCCAACGGACGCTGACGTCCGACGATGTCACGAGAAAGGCCCGCAGGAGAGATCCTGCGGGCCTTCTGCGTTTACGGATTCCGCGCGATCGTCGCGCGATTGATCAGATGGTCGGCGCGCTCGGGGGCGGAACGACCTCTTCGGCCGCACCATGGGCCGTGCCTTCGGCGCGGGCCTTCAAGTCCTCGGCCTTCGTCTCGACCTTGTCGGCGAACCGCTCGAGGTTTTCCGACGCCTTCTGGAGGCAGTCCTCCAGGCCGTCGCGCAGACGGATCAGATCCGCGCGTGCGGTGTCGACGATGTGGTCCTTGAGCGGCTTGGCTTCGGGATCCGCGAGCTTGCGCTCGGCGTCGATGGCGCGGTAGCCGGCGTAGGCGGCGATGCCGGCGAAGGCGAGGCCCGCGAGGGCGGCGAGGTCGTTGCGTGGGGCGTCGGTCATGTCGGGGGTGTCCTCCTGCTGTGAGGAACGTCCGCATCGTGCGAACGATCCTCCGGATACGTCTGTTAGCACAGTGGTTCGGGCGTCGCCAGCGAAGCCGGCGATCCGAACGGCACGACGGTGCCGTCGAGCAGCTCGACGTCCCCCGATCGCGGCAGGATGCGACCGACGACCTCGCCGCCGCGCCATGCCTGCCCGTAGAGCAGCTTGTAGGCCGGCAGCTGGACGATCAGGCTGCTCCCGCCCGCCATGATCGCGATCAGCTCCTCCGTCGTCGACACGCGGCGCAGGCGGTTCTCGTCCATGCCGTGCATCAGGCTGCCCGGCGAGTTCCGGATGCTGCTGCCGACGATGTCCAGGGTGTCCAGCCTGTGGCGGTAGATCTCGCCGCGCTTGTCGCGACGGACGTGGCGCACGGTCTGGGTCGTGCACTCCTCGCTCGGGCCGTAGGCTCGGGTGACGTACGACCACACGTCTCCGAACCAGCTGGTGAGCTGGATGAAGTCCCCTTCCTTCACGGGGCGCGCGACGACGTCGTGCTTCGGCTGGGCCATGTCATTTCCTATCGCGGTGGACTTTCCGACGCCGGAGTCCTCCACATGCGAAAGGGGCGGCGCATCTCTGCGCCGCCCCTCTCTTCAGGTCCGGGATCGGGGATCAGGCCGCGTCGTCGACCCGCCGACGGGACTCGTCGGTCCCGAATCCGACCCGGGCGGCGACGTCCTCCTTTACGGCCTGGGCGGTGCGGCCGAGATCGTGGACGGTCGCGCTCGCGCGATCGGAGACGTCCGAGGCGATCGACTGCGCCCTGTCCTTCACGTCGCCGGCGATGGCGGTCGCGCGATCGACGATCGCGTCGGCCAGCGGCTTCGCGGTCGGATCGGCCTTCTGACGATCCGCGTCGACCTTGCGGAAGCCCAGATAGCCGAGCGCGCCGAGTGCGGCGGTCCCGATGATGGCGATGGCGGAGACCCCGAAGGTCCTGCTGGTCGCGGCGTCGCGGATGCGGTCGCGCTTGCGGATGCGGGTCTTCGGCGTGGTCGGAATGGACTGCGTCGAGGCCTTCGGAGTACGGCCGGCTCCGCGCTTGGTGGTGGTCGTGGTCATGTGGCGTCCCTCTTTGTCGTTCGGGTAGTGTAACGACGACACGGGAGGTTTGTTGCACGAGCACAGAATTGATTTGTGGTGGACCCGCCGGGACTCGAACCCGGAACCAGCAAATTAAAAGTAAACGGCTCTAACCAATTGAGCTACGGGTCCACAATGGAACACAAGTGAAGGAACATGGTGGGCCGTGTTGGGATCGAACCAACGACCTAATGATTAAGAGTCAATCGCTCTACCGACTGAGCTAACGGCCCATGTTCATGTATTCGTATGGTGGTGGACGCTCTGGGGCTCGAACCCAGGACCCCAGGATTAAGAATCCCGTGCTCTACCAACTGAGCTAAGCGTCCGTTACCATCGAGGAAACGGGTTTGGCGTTCGTTGCTCTAGTGATAGAGGTCGGACGCGCCGTAAGGCCGGCGCCCGATCGCTCGGACGTCAGCCGGTGGTCTTGGACCGTTTCGAGATGGGCTGGTTCGTCATGCCCATGATCTTCGTCGAACTCGCGATCCGTGTCAACACGTGATCTCGAAAAAATCGCACCCGACGAAAATGATTGCAAAGTGATATCACATTGCTATCTTGTGGCCATGATGACAGGGGATACGCACATGCAGCACGACATAAACGACGAACGGGACGTCACCGCCAAGCCGGCGAACGTCCTCCATTCCGCAGGCCTCGGCTTCTCGATCATGGGCGCGTTCGTCGTCGTGGGACTCGTCTCCCTCTACGCCGGATACCAGGCCGGCGGGATGACGATGCTGGCGATGATCGGCCTGGCCATCCTGTGCGCCTTCGGATTCTTCTTCACGATGGGCGGACTGGTCTCGATCAATCCCTACGAGCGCCTCGTTGTCAGCTTCTTCGGCCGGTACGTCGGCGTGGAGCGCACGGAGGGCCTCAGCTGGTACTTCCCGCTCTACTCGATGCGCCGCGTCTCGACGGCGCTGCGCAACTTCGAGAGCGAGACGATCAAGGTCAACGACCATTCGGGCAACCCGATCGCCCTGTCGACCGTGATCGTCCACAGGGTCTCCGATCCCGCCAAGGCCGTGTACCGGGTCGGCGACGCGGACGAGTACGTCGAGCAGCAGGTCGTCGGCGCGATGCGTTCGCTCGCGGCCCTGTACGACTACGACGACATCGCGCCGAAGATCGCCCTCAAGGGGACCGATCTCGAGCAGGACGCCGAGACGACCGTCATGACGCTCCGCGGCAACATCGAGGACATCGCCGAGAAGCTCAAGGTCATGGTCCAGGAGCGCATCGGAGACATCGGCATCCAGGTCGTCGAGGCCCGGATCGTCAACCTCGCCTACGCCAGCGAGATCGCGGCCGCGATGCTCCAGAAGCAGCAGGCCGTGGCCCTGCTCGCCGCCCGCGAGGCGATCGTCGAGGGCGCCGTGGGCATCGTCGAGAAGGCGATGCAGCAGCTCGAGGTGAAGGGCATCAAGCTCGACGAGGATCGTCGCGCCACGCTCTGCGGCAACCTGCTGGTCGTGATCGCCTCGGGCCGCGACGTGACCCCGGTCATGCCGCTGGGCATGGCCTGATCCGATGGCGGGCGAGCGCAAGAACCGCCCGCTGAGGCTCGATCCCGCGCTCGACGCGGCGCTGGAGAAGGCTGCGCGGCGCGACATGCGCAGCGTCAACGCGCAGATCACGATGATCCTGCGCAGGGCGATGATACAGTCGGGGGATCTGCGCGATCCCGCCGACGCCGAAGAGGAGGGCTGAACATGGCAGCGAGGACGATGACGGGGAATCCGTCCAGAAGGCGCAAGGGTCGGGAGAGGACCGCGTCGATTCCGAAGGAGGCGCCCAGGAGCGGCGTCGGCCGGGTCTGGAGCATCATGTGCATGACCGCGCTCGTGGTCGGCTTCCTGGCCGTCGGATTCCTGCTCCTCGACCAGGTGACCACCGGCGTCGGGATGCTCCTGGAGTCCATCGGCTCGGCACTGGGCACCCATGACGCGGCCGCCGGCGAGAGGATGGGCTGGTGGGGCTTCCCCCTCGTCCTCTTCGTGATGGCGGTCGGAGTGGAGACCGTATGGGCGGCGTTCGCATGGATCTTCTGGACGCCCGACAAGGTCCATCGGTGGGAGGTCCCCGATTCCGAGCTGAACGCGCAGGAGCTCGCCGAGCGTCGTGAATACGAGGCCGAGGCGCTCGAGATGGACGGCGAGGATTCCGTGAAGCATCCGCTGCGCAGGAAGAGCACGTGGCTCATGATCGCGGCGTTCCTCCTGACCGTCGCGGGGCCGGCCTTCGTGGAAGCGAACATGATGGCGAACTCGCCCAGGCCGACCTATTCGGATCGACGCGAGGGGCTTCTCCAGATCGGCAAGCGCTGTCCGGCCCTCGGGGCCGAGGTCGCCGCGGCGATCGCCAAGGGGCCGCCGACGTCGCAGGAGGTGGTGTCCATGCGGATGAAGGCCAAGGTCATCGCCGAGTCGCCCCTCAAGGGACAGGTGTGCGCGGCATGAGCATGGTCATCCACGCTTCGCGCATCCGACGCTCTAGGAGAGGGCGTTCGAAGAACCCTCGCGAGGGGATCGTCGGAAAGCCCGGCTGGGGCTTCATGATCATCGGTGCGATCGGCGCGTTCGGAGTGGCGGCGCTTGCGGCCGTGACGATGCTCGTGATGGCGGCGTCGTCCAGCCGGTCGCCGAGCAGGACGGTCTCCGTGCTGGTCGAGGGGTCCTCCCACCCGTCGGTCGTGGCCGAGGACGATTCGACGAGGCTGCGTCGTGCGGTCGCGATCCTCGACCGCTGTCCCGACCTCAGGCCGATGGTCCGGAGGATGACGACCGACGGCGTCCTCGACCGGGACGAATTCACCCGGCTGGTCTCCGGGGCCAAGTCCTCGGGATGCGGCACGAAGGGCTAGTCCCGAGACCCGTGTTCCGGCGAGGGGCGGCATCCGAACGGGTGTCGCCCCCTTCTCGTTCAGTCCCGGTCGGGAAGGGGAAGTCCCAGTTCGATCCTGTCCGCCAGCGCTTCGAGGCCGGCGGCCAGGATCGCGAGCGGGAGCGTCGCCGCATCCGCGGTCGTCGAGACCGTCTCTCCGTCGAACACCCGCGCCCGGCGCAGTCCTCCGAAGTCGGACTGCGCCATGAGCACGAAGGGATTCTCCTCCCGCCCGAGGATCGAGGACGCCGCGTCCTTTGAAGCGGAGAGCGGCGGGACGTTCCAGCTCCGTCCGATCCCCCGGTGGTCCAGGGGGTAGTGCGCGATCGCGGTAGCCATGTCCGTGGCGTTCACGATCATGGTCGGCGACAGCGGCAGCATGCGGCGCCAGGCGGCGTCCTCGTCTCCGCCCTCGGTCCACCCGATCTGGATCCATGCCTGGACGTCTATGGTCCTGTCGGGGCCATCGGCATCGCGACATAGCGTCGCGATGCGGCGGAGTTCGGCGGGGTCTGGCTTGGTCATTCGTGGATCCTGTCCGCTGAAATGCGCTTCGTCAACGATGGATGAGCGCGGTCGCCGTCTTCGGCGACCGCGTACGGCGATGCGGCGGAGTGCCGCTTCGTCCTGTCCTAGTCCTCCAGGCGGATGTCCCGTTCGCGGAGGAAGGCATCCACGGCCGCGCGCGCGTAGATCGCGGACGGCCCCTGACGGTCCCTGATCCACTTCGGAGCCATGAGCGCGTCGATCAGGCTCTCCGTGAAGTCCCGGTTGTCCTGGAAGGACTCCGCCTCGTCGCGACCCATCGTCAGCACCTCCCAGGTGATGTCGATCGCCGTCGGACCTTCGGGGTCGACGTCGACGGCGTAGTCGTTCTGCCAGGCCTGGGGTTCGTACCTGGCCTCGACCGTGCCCTTCCTGCGATCGCCGAACAGGTGCGCCAGCGCGTCCTTCCAGTCTTCTTCCTCCACGATCCTCTCGGAGAGGGAGACCGGCAGATAGGCCAGCAGCATCATCGAGATGCCGGCGTCTCGGAGGATCCAGGTCCCGCCGAGGCGTTCGATCAGCGGCCCGACCTGCGCCTGGACGTCTTCCAGACTCCTGGCGATGGTGTTCCGGCGGTGCTCGTCCATCGGATCGCACGCGACGTTCAGCTCCACGACGTGGCACATCTCGCCGTCGACGATGGCGAGCGCCGAGCTCGTGATCTTCCGTTCGGGATGCCCGGGGATCTCGACGCCGAGGTCGCGGAAGGCCATGGCGCGTGCGTCATGGTACCCGATCGCATCCTTGGCGTCGGGCCAGATCTCCCTGTCGCTCAGGATGGTCGGCAGGATGCGGCATTCTTCGGTCCAGTACCGGACGTGCACGGGCGGCAGGGGATTGTGGACGACGCTTCCGTCGGCTGCGATCTCGTTGGGCTCCTCGTCGAGGCCGACGTCCTTCAGCCTGTACGCCTCGTCGAAGTCGGCGCTGCCCAGCAGCTGCAGGATGGCCTCTTCGAGCTGTTCCTCGTTCTCCAGGTCGGCCATGGCATCCTCGGGGATGTGGAGTTCGATGTCGAGGTTCCCGTACTGCGGATCGTCGGTCCAGCGCAGCACGCAGCCGGTCGCCTTCAGTCGTTCGGCTGCGTCGAATGCCACCGACTGCATCTCGGCGAGCGCCGCGGTCGCCATGTGGTGTCCGTCGTACTCGATCGTGGAGACGTATGTCAGGTGGCGGCGACCGTCGACCAGGCTGACGCCCATGCCAGTGAGGTTCACGAACGGGTTCATGTCCACGTCGAGGTCGACCAGACCCGAGAACCGCTCCAGCCCGTACTTGTCCAGACCGATCATGCCCTCGCGCGTGCTTCCGGAGTCGAGGCGGACGATGTCGCGGGCGCGTCCGATCTGCTGGTAGGTCCGGTTCTCGTCGTCGGTCCCGACGGTCCACGGATCGGTCGGGAGCGGAGCGCGTTCGCCGTCGCGCTCGCGCACGATCTCGTCCGGACGGACCCAGCCGATGCTGCGGACGTACTGTTCGAGCACGGCTTCCGTAGGAAAGGCTCGGCCGTCTCCGGGCGATTCGTGGAAGGTCTCGTCACCGGTCGTGAGGTCCGCCGGCTCCTCGTGGACGATGCGGCTCGCGATCGTGATCCGGTTGCCTTCGGCGTCGATCGCGACGCAGTCGCCCACGAAGGCGCGTGGCGTGGTGGGCCAGATCGCGCTCTCGAGAGACTCGGGAAGGGCCAGCAGGCTGCCGTATGGCGAGACCACGAATCCGGGGGCGGTGCCGACGGCCGCGGCGTCGAAGGCGAAGGCGCTGCCGGTCAGCGGATCCTGCAGCCACGCGAACGACGTGCCGTACGGAACCACGCGCTCCGCGAGGGGAGGATCGAGCTCCCCCGACTTCGCGGCGGCGGCCAGGTGGTCGGAATTGGCATGGCCGAAGGCCTGGGCCGCGATCTCGAGGACGGCGGACCGCTTGAGGTCCACGCCTCTGGTCTTGAGGGCGTGGGCGAGACGATCCACGAGGATCTTCTGGGAAATCGAACGCATTGGTGGCTTCTCCGTTCGGGCGGACCGGCTTGAGGCTGCGGATGGTCCCGTTGTCCACGATGCGCCGGCCGCCCTGACGAAGGAGCGGTTGGTTGGTAGCGTGGGGCATTCCGTTCCGAGAGTTCACCGTGCCCCTGGAAGGGGCGGGACCGACGGGCCTTCTCGGGGCCCGGAAACCTTGTCGGCTTCCTCGACGCCGTCGCGTCACAGCGCGGCGGCGTCGAGGAGGTCGTCTTTCCTATCGCCCGCAGGCGATGCCAGCCTTCCTGCATATCGACGAGGGGAGGGCGCAGGCCCTCCCCTCGCACGGTGTCATCTCCATCTTCCCCTTCGACCCGCATAGGTCCCGATGAGCATCGGCAGCAGCGGAATGGACCACATCATGACGGTGCCGAGAGGCATCAGCACGACGTGATGCGGCATGTAGCGCAATGCGCCGAAGGCCGCCGGAGCGAGCGACGACGTCACCACGAGCATGCTGATGATCGCGCAGTTGACGACGAACCTTCGCATGATCCTGAGCATCGCGCTGTCCGGGTTCAGCCAGCATATCCGGTGGAGGACGCACGCGACGACGACGGTCAGCGGCATCATGATCGCGTCCACCACGTCGTATTCGGGGTGGCTGCCGCATCGGCACAGGATCCACGCCGCGATCGCGGCGAGGAGCACGGAAGCGATCATGGAAGGGACCGGCCGCTCGCCCACGAGGGAGCGGACCGGCCTTCCGATCCACCGGATCATGCCTTCGTCGAGACGCGTCGCTCTGGCTCCGGTGGCCACATCCAGCATGTCGGATGCCCAAGTGCGCGGCGCCGACGCCACCACGGCCTCGGTGGTCGCCGAACGCTCCTTGGGGGTCGAGCCCTCCGCACGGAGGAGCGCGCTCCAGTGCGCGTGCCCCTCCTCCCTGGCGATCCTGTCGAGCTCCTGCTGGTGCGAGAGTCCCGATCCACGGGACGCGAGCCGGGCGTTCCGCTTCAGCCCACGGATGCGTTCCTCATCCACGCGCCGGCTCCTTCCTCAACGCGAGGACCAGTCCCATCGCCATCGTCCACAGAGGGGACGAGACGGCGATCGCCCACGTTCCCAGCGTCATCCATTCTCCAGGTCTCGGCTGGTCCGGATCGATCAGCGGGGAGAGCAGGATGATGCCTGCGAGGGGCAGCGTCCAGAACGCCCAGAAGAGGGGCAGGGACAGGAGGATGGGCGTCCCTCTGTGATGAGGATCGGATCTGGCGGCGGTCGTCCTGACTGTACCCATCCAGCCCAGCAGCAGGCTCATGCACGAGAGGAGGGCCGGTCCCGCCATGGCGAGGTCTCCGAGCCGGGTCGCCATGTCGATCGTCGACATGGCGAAGGCGAGCATCGTGCTGGCGAGCGCCGCGATCGTGAGCGCGGAGGAGACGCGGAGGACGCGAGCGTCCGCACCGATGGCGTCCGCCACCGGGGAGAACGCAGCGATGGCGATCCGCTCGACGTAGCCCTTCAGGACGCGCCCGTCGGGACGATCGATGGGGCGCGAGGGTCCGAACATGAAGATCGCGTGGTAGTCGAAGCGGTCCAGTGCGCTCGTGCGCCTGGACAGGTCCTCCTGCTCCGCCCAGTCGCGATAGCCGTTCTGCGCGGCGACGTGGTCGAGGGAGACGCGGAAGGAGGCGCCGGTGGAGGCCGCGTGTTCGCGCGCGGCGGACATGAGTCTGTCGTGGATGATGTTGTCGGTCATGGAGGAGTCCCCATGGGCCTTGCGGTCGCACCGTCCGCTCGTACGCCCATCGGCCCGTGGAGACGGGTGGCCTGTCGGCCGGGCGGGTTCTTCACAACGGTCCGTCAGGTTCGTCATCGGCGGACGACGGGCCACCGCGCTGGCCTGTCCCATGGGATACAGACGCTCCCGCCGTCCAGTCAAGCGGAGACCTCGTGGTCCTCGTCGTTTTTCGGACCGATGCCCTCCATGGACGCCTCGGGAGTGGCCACGTAGGGCCGATCGCTGAGGCCCGAGAGCCATGCGTGGTCGGACCACAGACGCACGCACAGGCCGCAGGGCTGGCCGGCCGACGCCTCCTGGTAGCGCACGGGCGACATCCATTCGGACCCGACGTAGAAGTCGGGGTCCAGGACCGGTTCGGGGCACAGGTCCACCTCGTAGAGGCGGAGCGTGACGTCGACGCCCATGGGGTTCATGTCGGACGAGCCCTCGGTGAGGAAGCGCGACACGCGAAGGTCCACCCCGCCGAGGCGTTCGGCGGACAGGGCGTCGACGATCTCCTGCGCGCGGACCAGGTCGTTCGGATCGGCGAACGTCGCTGGGTCGTACTGTCTCGACGGCAGGCTCCAGACGCCGGGATAGTTGGCCATCCTCTCCGACCGCTTCACGTACCACGTGAGTCCGCCGGCGTGGAGCACGACGATCACCGCGTTGATGGGTCGTCCGGTCATTTCAGGTCCTTCTCGACGATCATGAGCCTCACGGCGGTGCCGAGGACCGTTGGGATGTAGGACGCCTTGACGTTCTTGTCCTCCAGAGCGCGGACGCTCCTGAGCAGCCCCATCTCGATGAGAGCGTACATCATGCGTCGTCCGGGCCCGTCCATCGAATAGTCGCAGTCGCCGTACCCGTCCCGCGAGTGGCGCATCATGTTGCGGCGCGCCTTCGTCAGGCCTCGCGCGACCCGTTCCACGTCGGCGGGATCGAAGGGGCCGACGTCCGGGTCTGGGAGGACGTGTCCCGCGCTCATTCGGTGCGGACCGACGGCTTTGCGGCCTCCATCAGCGCGAGCAGGGCGCGGGCGGGAGGCACGACCTCGCCCGCCATCGTCGCCATCGTCTCGGCGATGTACGTTCCGCCGCGCTCCACCGTGTCGACCATGCGCTTGGCGCTCGCGTCGATGCGCAGAAGATGGACGGTCTGGTAGTCGCCCGGGTTGCCGGGCATCTCGATGCGCTCGATCTCTGGCCATGCCACGTACCCGGCGACCGCCGCCGTCTCGACGGTGACGCCCCCGCGGTTCATGATGCGCTGGGCGGCCGACATGACGCCGAGGATCGCCAGGCGGCGGATCGCCTCGTTCGAGTTTGGATTCGCGATGGTCTTCAGGAGCGTGTCGGCCGCGGCTGCGACGATGCGCACCTCACCGACCAGGATGGCGTCGTCGACGACGGGTGTCAGCGCGGCGTAGCTCCTGACGGCCCGGTCCTGCTTGGAGAGCGACCGGTAGCCCAGAGCCGTCACGAGCGTGGCGACGATGAGCATGCCGAGGCCCAGGAGCGGGGCGCCGTCCTGCATCGGCGCGAACAGGGCGCCGACGACGAACGTCAGGAAGAACAGCGCCAGTGCAGCCCACTGCCACTTGGGCACCCGGTGCTCGAGCACCTTGGCGCGCCATTCGGCGATCTCGCTTCCGTGGCGCTGGGTGCGCGTGATCGGATCGGGACGCTCCTTCGGCGCGCTGTCGCCTGGGGCATCGACGGGTGCGAGATCGTCGGAGTCGTCGTCGGGCATCTGGCGTTCGGCTTCGTTCATTCTGGAGGTCCTCGACGTTCGTCGTTCGTTGTCCCGAACCGTGCTAGCACGGCGTTCGCGTCGGCGCGACGGCGATCTGCGCCGACGGGGTTGCGATCCGCCTCAGGCGGCTCTCGGCAGCTTGGAGGCGTCGCACAGGAGGACCACGCGGACGTGGTCCGGAGAGCAGAGCACCGCCTCCATCTCGTGCCGGTCGTAGCCTTCGCACCCGACGGCCACGACCAGGCCGACGCCCGGCACGTCCGGGCGGCCCGCATGGGCGAAGGCGGTGGTGGCATCCACGCCGTCCGCCCTGAGCGCCGCCGCCTCCGGTCCGGTCGCCACGACCACGCGCGCGGCCGCGCGCGGATCCCCGCTGCGCCAGGCGTTGACCCCCGTCCATGCGCCGTGGATCGCTCCTGCGACGCGTAGGGGGTCGATGGACGATATCGAACAGGACGAGGACATCATGGCCGAGGCGATCCGTTCGGGGTCGTCCTCGACGCCGCCGGTCTCGAACGCCTCCCTCAGCGCCGCATGCAGCGCGGCTACGTCGAGCTGCATCGGCGGCAGATGGCCCCGGTCGTCCCTCATGCGGTGAGGCCGGGGCCCTCGGGCCATCCGGCGACCATCAGCGACGGCCGTTCGAACGCCGTGTCGAACCCGTTCTCCTCCGGATCCTCGATCGCTTCCGGGTTCGCGTTGACGAGGCTGTCGGTTACGTCCTCGCATTCGATCCGCGAGGCGGTCTCCCAGCGGCCGGCGCGCTGGACGTTCATCTCGACGACCTGCGAGGTCCTCAGGTCGAAGACGAGGTCGCACTGGCGTTCGACCTGGCGACCGTCCTCGACGAAGAGATGGGACCATTCGCCCGACATCCAGACCGGATCGATCACGGGCTTCTCCGTGCCGGCCGCCCTGGCGGTGGCGAGGGCGAGGAGCCTGAAGCCCGTCGACGTCGCATCGTCGCTCCACGCGTCCTCTCCCATCGTCCGCAGCTCCTTCGCGGTGATGGTCAGGGTGATGACCTCGTCGTCCATGGGCATCCTGTCTTTTCCTTCGGCGGTCCGGTGTTCGCGAACGCCGATTCCGCCTCGTCCATCCCTGCGTGCCGTCAGCGCCTCTTGGGCATGACGACCAGCGGGAGGAGCGGATAGGCCCTGGCCTCGATCATCTCGCCCAGCTGCGACATCGGAGACTGGTAGACGACCGGCGAGTCCCCGGGGCCGACGAGCATGATGCCCGTCTCGAACCAATGGGCCTCGATCTCGGACGGGAACATGTCCGGCACCACCTCGTGATGACGGCGCGTCCGCTGGATCAGCTCCTGCACGGCCTCCTCGTCGCCCTCGGCCTGACCCAGGCTCAGGTCGAGCAGCTTCTCGCGACGCGAGCGCTCGGGCACGACGGGTTCGACCTCGTCGGCGACGGCGCCCGGCCGCGGCAGGCCTTCGGGCCAGACGGCGCTGGGCATGCCCGGCGGTGGCGGGGTGCTGACGAAGGCGGCGCGGACGCGATCCCCGACGGGATGCGACGCTTCGCCATCCCCCTTCACCCAGACGCCGTTCCAGAGGTAGACGGGGGCGTCGTCGTCCATGGGCAGCCCGAGTCCGGCGAACGTGGCGCGTCGAATCTCGGCGATCGCGTCCGGGTCGCCCGTCAGCATCTGCGGCGCCACCTGGGCGATCCAGTCGTCGTGTCGGCTCATCGGCCGTCCTCCTTCGCGTCTAGCGTGATCATCATGTCGGCCTTGGCGTCCTCGACGTCCAGGGTCGTGCGGGTGCGCACCGCGTATGGCGCGATGCGGTCGAGCTCCACCACGTCGATGCGTCCGTCGTCCAGCGCGGAGCGCACCATCGGCGCGATCGACGCGTCGGCGGCGATGCCGTCGCGCAGAGCCTCGTACCCGGCGGCGTCGATCGTCTCGGCCGGCGGCGGAGCCACGACGGAGGTCCGCGTCGTGACGTTGGCCTCGGTCCGGTCGAAGCAGAGCAGCCCGCCCATCACGACGATGGCGATGCCCACGCCGAGGATCTCGGCGAGGGGATTGGAACGGCTGCCCGGGGTCCTGCCCTCGGTCTCGTGGTCGGTCGTGTCGCTCATGTCGTCCCCCTGGTCATCCCTTCGTCGAATATATCTGGATCTCCACTTCGCGCCAGTACGGATACAGGAACGAAGGGAGGTTGATCGGCGAGCAGCGGACGACGGCGTCGGCCGCTTCCGTCTGCCATCCGTCGGGTGCGGTGACGACCTGCTGCGCCGGCCCCTCGCCCGAGACGATCGTCGGTGGCGCGGACAGCGTGCCGTCGGGTGCGAAGCGTGCGACGATCCTGACGGCGATGCCGGCGGGCGCGGCGGCGGGCGGCGTCCAGCAGGTGCGTACGCGCGTGGCGATCGCCTGGCCGACCGACGCGACGAGCGACGGGTCGAGACCCTGCGCGTCGCCGAGGGTGCGCGCGCCCAGGGCGAGAGACCCGTTCCCGTCGGCCGGGATGGGGACCGACGGGACGTCCGCCTGCTCGGGACTCGGATCCTCGGAAGGGGGAGCGTCCTCGGCTGCGGGCGCGTCGCCGTCCGTCGATTCCTTCTCGGCGGACGCGGCGGGCTTGGCCTCCGACTTCTCCGCAGGCGGAGGAGCGTCGTCGCCTTCGGGAACGCCTGGAGGCGGATCGCCGGGCACGACCACGTAGGTGACGCTCATGGCGGCGGACGTCGGAAGCGGCGGCGCATCGGGCGAGAAGCGCACGACGAACGCCGCCAGCAGCAGGAGGTGGCCGGCGACCGCCAGGATCACGCCGCGCCGATCGCTGTCGCGCGGGGCCGCGATCGCGACGTCGTCGCGGTGCAGAAGCAGGGGGATCGGGGTTCCGGTCGCGAGACCGGCGGACAGGGGGCGGCCCTCGCCGTCCTGCGTCGTCGGGCGCAGCGGCCTGTAGCCGCTCCCGGCGGCGGGTTCGTCCCGTCGTATCCTCATGTCCTCGCCCATCCCCGGTGCCCTGTCGACGTTCTACCGCAACCGGGCTTCGCACGCGAGCGGCAAAAAGAAGACCCGACCCTCGGGGGGAGAGGGCCGGGTCAGAGTGAAGGAGCGGGACGCGACGTTGCGGGGAGCTTCCATGCGCCCCTTTTCCTCCGATCCTCTCGGATCACGAGAAGGATCAATCCACCACGTCCCCTTCCAGGATCACGCCTTCGCGTCGATCCGCACCTTGCTCCAGTCCGTCTGTCCGTCGCCGAGCTCGTCGGTGACGACCACCAGGCGGGCCGACCGGCCCCACTGGTCGAGCAAAGCCGCGTACCGCGGATCGTCGAGGAGGGCGCGGTTCGATCCGCGCAGGACGAATAGCCACTGGCGCTCCGACGACATGGCATGACGGATCGACTGCGCGAGCGGGCTGGCGCTCTCGCGGATGTCGAAGAGGTTCGTCCGGTCGGCGTCGTGGATCGCGATGGGCCAGCCGAGGGCGCCGCAGACCTCGCGCAGTCCATCGACGACGGCGAACGAGGAGTCCGTAGCCACGACGGTCGCCGTCGGCAGGCGGACCTCGCGCCAGGGGTCCGGACGCATGGCGTCCATCAGGAGGGTCGCGATCCGTGCGCTCATGATTTTTCTTCCGATTCGTGCTTGACGCCTCTCACGGACGTCGATAGCATCTGCCCCATCATGACGAGCATCTTCACCTTCCACGAACGCGAACGCCAGGGCTGAGTCCGGGCCGCGTCGTCGCGCGCCCGCTCAGGGCGCTGCGAAGGGATTGCTCTACCTTCCATCGTTGAACCCGCTCCCGGAGCCGGACCTTCGCATCCGCGGGGTCCGTCGTGCTGTGGCCCGGTCGTCTAGCGGTCAGGACATCGGTTTCTCGAACCGGGAAGAGGGTTTCGACTACCCTTCGGGCTACCAGCACATTCTTCACGGCTCCATCGTCTAGTGGTCCAGGACCCCGCCCTCTCACGGCGGTAACGAGGGTTCGAATCCCTCTGGAGTCACCATCCAATCAGTCGGCATCGTCGCGTCTCTCCCGGTCGAATACTGGAAGTTCCCCTGTCTTTCACACAGGTCGGTACGGGTTCGAATCCCGTCCGGGGGACCACGATGCAGCACGCCCCGCGAGACGCCGGTCCAATCTCCACGTCCTCTTCGGGAGGGTGATTGTGGAACCGATTCGTTTATGGCATCTATCGTCCATGGGGAATCGCAACAACGCTTCGCTGGCACTGGCCATCCTTCTCGCAGGCTGCGGAGGCGGCGGTGGCTCCGAGTCCACCGTGACTCCCGATCCGATCGTGGTCGTCCCGGGGGTCACGCCCACGCCGACCCCCACGCCGACCCCGACCCCCACGCCGACCCCGACCCCTGCGCCGACTCCGACGCCGACGCCCACTCCGCCCGTGCTGACCGGCAACTTCTCCTCGGACGTCGCTGCTCTGTACGACGTCGTTCCCGACGTGGACGGCTGCCGTGCCGGCAAGCTGAAGCAGAGCGTCGTCCTCGCACAGCTCGCGTCCTTGAACCAGCTGCGCGCCCTCCATGGGCTGCCGGCCGTGTCCTATTCGTCCAGCGACGAGACGGAGGAGCAGGAATCCGCTCTGCTGCAGGGCGCGAACCAGGCCCTCAGCCACACTCCGCCCACCACCTGGAAGTGTTATACCCAGGCGGGCTACAACGGATCGTCGACGTCCAACCTGGCGCTGTCGTACGGACCCGGTCTGCGGGTCCGCACGGACGAGTCCTATCTGACCGGCTGGATGAGCGAGATCGACAACGTGACCGCGGACAGCGTCGGACACCGCCGCTGGCTTCTCGATCCGTTCCTCGGGACCGTCTCGTACGGTCGCGTGGTCGGGACCACGTCCGGCAGCTTCGGCCGGGTCGACGGGGCGGCGCTCCGCGTGTTCTCCCAGACCGGCACGAAGGCGCCGATCGGCACTCTGCCCGCGTACTTCGCCTACCCGCAGGGCGACTATCCGGTGAAGTTCTGGGAGGACGGCGCGCTGCTGTCCTTCAGCGTCATCGCCAGCCAGACCAGTTCGTCGGCGAGCCGTCAGGTGAACTTCTCCGGTGCGAGCGTCGTGGTGCGCGAACGTGGCGGATCGGCTCTGACGGTCTCCAAGATCACCTACGACAACCAGGGCTACGGCCTGCCGAACAACCTGCAGTTCGCGGCGGCCGGACTGAAGCACGGCACGACGTACGACGTGACCGTCTCCGGCGTCTCCGGACAGGGCACGCAGCCGACGTACTCCTATTCCTTCAGGATCGTCGACTGATCCCGGACGCCGGCGCATCTGCGCTGGCGTCCGGTCGATTCCCGATGTAGCGTGGCGCCCAAGGGTCGTCGCGTGGTGACCCAAGGGGGAACACTCACATGTACGACCGCATCGCCGGGCTCGCCCTGGCACTGGCAGCGCTCACGCCGGCGGCCGCATCCGCCCAGACGAGCCGTCCGGCCGACGACGACTACGGTGCGCTGGTGCAGCGCGCGACCGAAGGGCGCGAGCCCGTGTACGTCGAGCAGGAGGTCGAGGAGCGCGTCGTCGTGACTCCTCCCAAGAAGGTCCGGGCACCCGCGCGGGACTCCGTGCGGCTCGATCCCGAGATCGAGGACCGCGAGGAGAGGGGCACCTTCCTCCACAAGTCGTCCGAGTACGCGGGGGAGCCCCACCGCGTCGTCGTGGTCGACAGGTCGCGCTATTCCCGAGACTTCGTCCCGACGATCGTGCCGAACACGATCGGTCTGACCCCGGGATCAATCCTGGTCGACGCCAAGGCGCGTCAGCTGTACTTCGCCATGCCCGACGGCAACCTGCGCCGCTACGGCGTGGCGGTCGGCAAGGCCGGTGCCGTCTGGCACGGCACGGCGACCGTCGGCAGGACCGCGCGCTGGCCCGACTGGAGGCCCACCGCGAACATCCGGAAGGAGAACCGCAGGCTGAAGCGCGTCGTCAAGGGCGGCGCGTCGAATCCTCTGGGAGCCAGGGCGATCTACCTGTATCAGGGCGATCGCGACACGATGTATCGCATCCACGGGACCAACGTGCCGTCGTCGATCGGCAAGTTCGCGTCGCACGGCTGCATCCGCATGCTCAACGAGGACGTGATCGAGCTCCACTCGATGGTCCGTCCGGGGGCGACCGTCATCGTCCGCTGAAGCTCCGACGAGGCATCTTCCGATCACACGAGGGCGGCGCTTCGGCGTCGCCCTCTTCGTGTCCGAGATGCTCTTCCCCCCATTGCGATCCGGTCCCCGGCGTGGGACACTATGGCCGCATCAAGGGAGGTCGTCAGGATGGCATGGGATTTCGGCAGGAGCGGCATCGGCGATGCGCAGGTCCACGCGATGAATGCGCAGGCCGCGTTCCGTGACGGGGAAGCGCCCGTCGTGACCGCTGCGCGCGGGATCGTCCGCGATCACGAGCGCGATCCCGTGGACGGCACCATGCGCACCTTCGGCGGTCGCGACGAGGCGCGTCTCCAGAGCGCGATCTCGCGCATCGATCCCGGCGTGACGGACGTCGCTCACATCGCCGGCGTGCTGTCCGCCGACGTCGCCATCCAGGCGATGGCAGCCACCAGGATCAGGCACATCGAGTCCGGCAGGGGCGGTGCCACCGCCTACGACGCCAAGGACCTCCGGGCCGTGCGGGGCGATTCGACCGGAATCGAGGCGATGGGTCGCGTCGAGCTCGGCAACGTGATGACCGGAAACCACGACCGCATCGGCACCGCCGCCTCCAACTGGATCGAGGACACGAAGTCGTTCGTCGGCCGCGAGGCTGCCAACGAGGGGCGCGCGCTCGGTCCGGGTGCGCGGATGGCGATGACCGGCGGCTTCCAGTCGTCCGAGAGCCGCCTCGCCCAGTCGCAGATCGACGCGTATCGCGATCACGGCTTCGTGCCGCGTCCGTCGGCGAATCCGGGCGGTCTCGCCGCACAGGCCGCCGGCCTCGGTTCGCCCAGGTCGCCGACGCCGTCTGTCGGTCCCGCAGATCGCAGCGTCGATCTCGCCGCCGCGCACATCGCGCGTGACGTTTCCAAGGGTCGTTGAGGAGCATTCGACATGGTTGATTTCGGCGAGATGCTAAAGGATCTGCAGGAACGGCGTGCCCTGCCGCCTGCGGAACGTGCTTATCTGGACGAGAAGGAGTACTTCGAGTCCAACGTGCCGCACATCGTGCGAGACGAGGCCATGCGTGACGCGAACACGTCCGAGGTCAGGGTCGTCACCCTCGGCGACCGGGCGGATGACCGCTACGTCAGCGACTTCAAGGACGTGACCGGCGAGCGTCGTTCCGATCACATGGTGATGGCGTCCTATAGGGACGATGGCCTGCCGATCCTCACTGGGGAGGACTACAGGGCGAGCCGCAGGATCGTCCACTACCCGACCGAAGGCGATCGGCTCATGGAGAGCACGGGTGGCGGCGACAGGCTCGATCCCATCGTTCGAGGCATGCAGGCCGGTGAGGTGGTGTCCATCGCGGGTCGCGACGTCGACCGTAGCTGGAAGGATTCCTCCGACAAGTGGCGCACGGTCACCGAGTTCCATGCGCTGCGCATCGGTCTCGGCGAACAGACTCTCGAGCAGCTCCGCACGCCCGAGCCCGGCAGCCTCACGGATGCGGCCCTCCGTCATCACGAGGCCAAGGGTCAGGACGCCAAGGATTCGATCGCGAGGGCGTACATCACGCAGCCGCATCTCGCGTTCCGCCTCGAGAAGCTGACGGGCAAGTACGAGCGCGAGAACGCCCGCAAGGCCCTGGAGACCGGGGCCAAGGGTCCATCCACCGGCGTCGACGTCTCGTCGATCAAGACCGCCTCGAACGAACGCTGAGGAGCAGGACATGGCATTCAGACTCAGGAGCCCTGAAGAACAGGCGGCGCTGGACGCCCGTACGCCGAGACAGAAGGAGGTCGACAGCGCTAAGGAGAGGTTCCTCCGCACCGTCAAGGGGTTGGCGACCGACCAGGACGCGCGGCGGCGTGGTTCTACGTCGCTGCTCGTGATCACGCTGGGCGACTATCCGCAGACGATGTACAACGCCCAGGTGAAGGACTGGGACGGAAGGGTCCGCGCCAGTTCCTCGGTCTCGATGCCGTACCGCGAGGACGGTGGAAGCATCACGCACGAGAATGCGTCCGAGATGCGGGTGGCCCGATACTGGTCGTCGAGGACGGATCGCGAGGAGCATCGCGACGAGAACGGTCTCGATCCGCGCATCGGCATCGCCGAGATGCAGCGCGGTGCCAAGGTCACGCTCGTCGGTCACGAGAAGGTGATCCCGGGTCGTGACGGCCGGCCCGACGACGTCATGTTCGTCGCGACGCGTGCCCGTGCGGGCGAGCATTCGTGGAACGATATGATGACCGTCGAGCGGGATTCGCTCGAGGACTTCGTCGATCGCTACGTCTCGATGAAGCCCGAGAGCTATCGAGACGGCGTCGCGTACATGTACGCCGAGAAGTACGTCGAGCGGGAGGAGGCGAAGGCCTCCGAACGCGGTAGGACGATCGACACCGGAGCAAGGGGGCCTTCGGACGAAGCGGCCCCCGCATTCTCTCCGGTCAGGTCCCAGGCGGAACGCTGAAGGCCGTACGAACCACACGAACGACACATAGGGGCAAGTGACATGGCATTCGACAGGGGCAACAAGGACGGTTCGCAGCGTCCTCTCTTCAGGGACGCGAGCAGGGACGTCGTCTCCACGACGACGGGCCGCAGGTCCTTCCAGGATTCGCCGCGCGATCGACCGTCGACGGCGGCTCCCGTCGCATCGCGCCCGACCGCGGAGAACGACGCTGGCTACGACGACATCAGGGCGATGGTGCGCGAGCTGCTGGCTTCGCCCGATGGATATGCGGCGTATGCCGGCATCGGATCGCGTGAGACCCCGCAGGACGTCCTCGACGACATGACCGCGATGGCGACGAAGCTCGAGGAGCGCGGCTTCACGCTGCGCTCCGGCTTCGCGGGCGGGGCGGACACGGCATTCGAGCTGGGCACGACCCGCGACGATCTCCGTGAGATCTTCGCTCCGTGGAAGGGCTTCGGTGCCGATCCCACCTCCAAGTACGACAAGCCGCGGTGGGACCAGATCCGTCGCCACGAGGGCATCACCGGCAAGCCGTTCGTACCTGCCAAGGCGACGCTGCTGCAGGGTGCGATCGCGAAGAAGGCGGAGGAGATGGCGTCCGAGCACCACCCGAACTGGGAGAGGCTCGGGAACGGACCCCGCATGCTGCATTCGCGCAACATGGGTCAGGTCTACGGTCCGAACCTGGATGCGCCCGCTCGCTTCGAGCTGGCGTACACGATCGACGGTCAGGCGACCGGCGGCACGGGTCAGGCGATCCGCGTTGCGGAGAGCGCGGACATCAAGGTGCTGAACCTGCACGATCGCCGCGTCCGTGACGCCATCTTGGCGGAACTGGGCATCGAGCGAGTCCGTGAGAAGTCGGTCGACGTCGCGCGTGCGGCCGCATCCGCGCGTTCGGCTCCGAAGGTCGAGGGCGGCGCCTTCGACTTCTCGAAGCCGCGCGAGCAGAAGGTCTGGGACCGCTCGAAGAGCGCCGTGTTCTTCCAGGGGAAGGACGAGTACGGGATCCTGATGAACATGACGCCGCGCGCGCCCTACGTGGACGACGGCGTGAAGTGGAAGTCGAGCGAGCACCAGTATCAGGCAGGCCGCTTCCCGCACCGTCCGGACATCCAGGAGATGATCCACGCGTCGGACAGCGCGTTCGACGCGAAGAGGCTGGCGCGCCAGTTCCAGAAGGAGACGCGTCCCGACTGGCAGGTCATGAACCTGCCGCTGATGGCGTACGTCGTCACGCGTCGTCGAGACGCGAATCCCGAAGTGCAGCGTCTGCTCGATCAGGCCGCTTCGAAGGGGCTGACGATCGTCGAGCAGTCGTCCAAGGACGACTTCTGGGGTGCGAAGGAGGCCGGAGGCGTTCTGAAGGGCGCGAACAATCTCGGAGGCATCCTCGATCAGGCTGCCGCGGGAGCGCGCATGGACGTGCTGCCGGAACGCACCGCGTTCCCGAACGCCATGGAGATGGCGTCGCTCCGTCAGGCGCGTCTGGCCGCGGAGGAGGCCGAGAAGCCGGTCCCGGCGGTCCACAGGACGATCGACTGGGGGACTCCTGTCAAGGAGGTCGCGCCCGTGAAGACCGCGTCGTCCCGTCCCGCCTCCCATCCCGAGGGTCAGGGTCCCGGCGCCGTCCGGTATCGCCCTGGTGCCGACGTCACCCGGATGAAGGCCGACGTGATCGTCAACACGGTCAACGCGAACCTCAGCAAGGCCTCGTCCGACGGATCCCGTCAGGACGGCAAACCGGTCATGGGCAAGGGCGTCGCCAAGGTCTATGCAGACCTGTACGGCGACGCGATCCTCAAGCCCTACGAGCAGGCGATCCGCAAGGGCGAGCTGAAGGCCGGCGGCGTCCAGCTGCTCACCATGCCCGACGGACAGGTCGTCGCCAATCTCGCGACCAAGCAGGACTGGCGCGATGATTCGAAGATGGCTTGGGTCGAAGAGGGTCTGATCGCCCTGGCCGACGCCATGCGCAAGGCCGGGCACAAGTCGGTCGCATTGCCGCCTCCGGGCTGCGGCAACGGCGGTCTGGACTGGAAGGACGTGGAGCCCCTGGTGCTCAAGCACCTGAAGGACTTCGACGTGACGATCACGGCGGCCCCGTCGGACTCCAGGATGACGGCACGCGACGGCACCGAGATCAAGGGCGTCGAGTCCAGGGCCCACGTCCTCCAGGCCGCCCGCGACGAGGCGCGCTGGAGGGCCGGCAGGGAGGAGGCCAAGGCGGCCTCGGGCGACATGCCGAAGCTGGGGACGCGTCCCAAGCAGAACCTCGGCATGTACTTCGCCTACGGTCGCGATCGTCGCCCCGGCTTCCAGGCGGAATCGACGTTCGATGCCATCCTGGCGGGAGAACGCACGTCCACGACGCGCTTCGGCGAGCACGCGGATCGACTGGAGAACACGAAGCCCGGCGACGTGGTCCGGTTCTACGAGCGCCAGGACTTCTGGAAGCACAACGGCGACGCTAAGGGGCCGTTCGTCGACGTCGTCATCCGCGACAAGGAGACGATCGACCTGGCCAAGTGCTCGCCCGAGCGCCTCGAGGAGTGGAGCGCGGTCGAGGGCTGGTCGACGGAGTACGGACGCAAGTCCGGCGGCCGGAACGGTCCGGGCGTCCAGCTGCGCTACGAGGTGATCCCCGGCCAGGAGATCGTCGCCGAGCGCGGACGCGAACGGAAGGAGGCGCTCGGCGACGAGCTGCCGCTCGAGGTCGCCGCCGCGTCGAGGGGCTCCTGGGGACGGGGCGGACGCTGAGACGAACGCCCCGTCGGAACGTGACGCTAGGGGGAGGCGAGCGATCGTCTCCCCCTTCGTGCATCCGGGGCTGGATTGTGGTCGTCGGCTCTGCGACAATCATGCCGACACGTGAAGGGGAATGGGAATGGAACTCGAATCGCTGAGGAAGATCGACGCCGACAGGCTGACCCTGGTCGGCTTCTACGTCGACGACTCCGTGCGCGGCGTGGAGAACCCGGGATTGACCCAGGACGAGGCTGAGGCTCTCCGTCTGGTCGCCGCCTACGAACGCGCCAACGGGCGCGATGCGGGGATCGGCGACGGCTACGCCCGTGCGGCGTCCAGGCTTCTCGACAACGCGTACGACGCCGACGACGGCCCCTACGAGACGGCCACGAACATGGTCGCCGACCTCGCGCTCCAGAGGCACGCGGCGGAGGTGGTGAAGGCCGCCGAAGCCTTCGGCAAGGACGGCAAGGAGCCCGAGGGATTCGAGTCGTTCCTCGTCGAGTACGTCATCAAGGGCGATCTCCAGTCCGATCCTGAGATCAAGGCGGACTGGAACGCGATCGCGGAGGGCCGCTTCGACGAGGCGTCCCGCTACGTCGAGGACGTCATCGGTCACGGCGTCCGTGACCGCGAGCACCTCGCCGAAGGCGCGTCCTCATGGATGTACGACAACGAGATCCGCGAGGAGCTGCCGGAGTTCGACCGCAGGTCGAACCTCGTGGACGTGCTCGATCTCGCGGACGGCCCGGAACCGTACGAACCGACGAGCCGCGACTTCCAGGAGTGGATCGCGGGCGAACCCGACGCGCACACCTGGGACGAGGAACGTCACAAGGCCGAGTCGGACCGGTTCTTCGGACGGGATGCGGAAGCCGATCGTGAACCCGAGTTCATAACGCATTCGCAGATCGTGCAGCAGCGGGTGGAGGACATGCGTTCGATCTCGATGATGCCGCAGAACGTGGTGGACGAGATCGAGCGCCTCGGTCGCGACGGGGTGTCGTTCGACGACAAGGCGATCTACGCCGGCGGCGAGCGTCTCGGCGCGATGGTGGAGGCCGACGACGCGCGTGCGCCGAAGTTCGCGGCGGCCCTGGCGCATGCGGTCATGTCGGAGCGCGGCGCGAGCGCGAGCGAATCGTCGGCATGGATGTTCGAGGAGAGGCCGTCGCTCGGCGTATCCGAGATGCTGGCGACCATCGACCGCGAGGACGGCGATCATCGGCACGGCTTGTCGAAGGGCACGTCCGAACGGATCGCGATGAGCCAGGCGAAGGATTCCGTGCGTGGCCTGACGTCGAGCGATCGTTCGGTCGACGGCATGGTCACCGCCTGCGAGCTGGCGGCCGAGGAGAGGGGCGTGCCGGTCGATCGGCTCATCGCGTCCGTCGCCGAGGAGCGTCGCAGGTCCGATCGCTCGTTCGCTGCCGACTCCGACAGGGTCAACGACGCGGTGAAGCTGGTCCTGCGCGAATCGCAGGTCGAGAAGGCGCTCGAGGATCGAGGCGTCCGCGCCGAGGCGGAGGAGAAGCCGTTCTTCGCCATGCCGACGATCGACAACATGGACCGGGCGTCCCGGGACGTCGGGGACGTATCGGACGCCATTCGCCATTCCGATCCGACGATCCACGTCGAGAAGTCGCTCAGGATGGGCGTGGCGACGCTCGACGCGGCCGGGCTGGAGATGGACAGGGGAACGGGCATCGACCGTCTGGAGGCGGCCTGGGGCCGCGTCCTGGAGATGCGCGACGCCGGTCGGCCGATGACGGTCGAGCAGGAGGCGCGCATGGTCGTGTACGACGTCGCCACGCAGGCCGAGGCCGCCGGCATCGCCAGCGGCATGGAGATCGGCAGGGACGAGGCGCTGATCGGCCGCAACCTCGTGGCCACCATGGGGATCCGCACGCTCACCCAGGAGCAGGCGGGCCCGATGGCGCTGAACCGCCGCGAGCTGGCGGACGTCGCGGCGGGCAACCTGGCGGCCCTGCCGCGCGGCACGCAGGCGGGCTTCTCGCTCGGCGCGTCTTGGGCGAGGGATTCGGAGGGACTGCCTCTCAGGGACGTCCAGGTCGAGAAGCCCAGGGGTCTCATGGGTCAGGCGGCCGGTGCGGCCTCGAAGGGCTTCAGCAGGGTCGGCGCGAAGGCTCCCGAGATCCAGGACGTCGCCACGGCCGGCATGGCTCTCGGAGGGGGCAAGGGACGCTGATCGTAGGGATCGGCGTCCATCTTCGGCGGATGTTGAAAGGGGGCCTGGCGGCCCCCTTTCTTCGTTTCCGTCGTATCGTTTCCAGGTCCGTGCGGGCATTGCCATGCCCGATGCGGACGATTGAAGGGTCTACCTGACGTTCACGACGATCCTGGTGTCGATCGCGCTCGTGGCGATCTCGGTCGCCGGAGCCTTCGAGGCGCCCTTCATCGCGATCGTCCTCTGCGCGTCCAGGAAGCGTTTGTCGGTCGCGGCGTCGCCTATGTACGCCAGCGACAGGCTCTCTCCGCCACGCGACACGACGTGCGGCCTGCTCGCGACGCCGATGCGTTCGACGAGCTGGTCCCTGGTCAGATCCGGCTCGGCCTTCAGCGCGATCAGCCCGTAGGCCGCGGCCTTGGCGGAGGTGAAGGACGAACCCAGCATCACCGTGGCGCCGTAGGCGCCCTGTGGCACCCCGCCGTCCATGGCGAAGGTGACGCCGGCCTTCGCGCCGTCGAAGTCCCTGCCGCCGCCCTTCACGAGGTTCAGACCGCGCATTCCGTTCGAGGTGTCGACCACGGACACGGCCCTGTAGTCCGCAGCAGGGAAAACGGAACCGGCTCCCCTCGAATTGGAATAGGCGGCGAAGACGACCATGCCGAGCGCTTCGGCGCGGTCCATGAACAGCTTCGCGCCGGGCTGGTCCGAGGAGTTGTAGGCGGTGACGACGACCCTCACGCCCTTTGAGTGCATCCATTCGATCGCCTCGAGCCCCTTCTTGAAGTCGAGACGCAGCCCGGCGCCACCGCCCTCCTTCTTGACGAGGGCGAACGGATTGGCTGCGTAGATCTCGATCGGCGTCTTGGGATCGAGACCGCGGTACTGCCGGACGAACGCGCTCGCCACCACGGCTCCGTGGTCGTCGCTCGTCTCCTGGGTCTCTCGACCCTCCTTCGCGCCCTGAGGGGTGAAGGTCCTGTATTCGATCCTGACGCCGGAGGCGTCGTAGGTGAGGGAATCTGCCTTCAGGTCCATGATCCCGACTTTGACGGGCGTCCTGTCCGGTTCGGCGGCCGAAGGCGTCGCCGCGGCGAGGGACATCGCGATCGCCATCATCGCGCCGGTCGTCTTCGTGTTCTGTTTCACTTCGCGTCCTCCCTGTCGACGACCCCCGCCGTCGGCACCATTGTGGCCGAGGGGAGGTCGTCGATCAAGATGGACCCGCGTCCTAGCTGCAGACCTCGAGACGGCTCTGCATGACGCTGCAGTAGTAGCCGTTGTTCGTGGGCCTCGCGCCGTACTGGCAGAACAGCCACAGCTCCCTGCGCGGTGGCGAGTTGTCGGTCTTGGTCCGGGCGTAGTTGTAATCCGCGGTGAACCAGTACGATCCGACGTCGCCCGGATAGAAGCCGGAGTAGTTCTTTCCGACGTAGGAGCTGTTGATGTAGTAGGATCCGAACCGATAGGCCGATGCGGCCAGCGATGCGCCGTCGTTGGATACGGTCTGCACGTTGAATCCCGTCGTGTTGGTGGGATTCTCGACTGGACCCCAGCGGCACGTTTGGGCGCAGGATTCCGTCCTGGTGTCGCTGGTTCCGCAGTTCGCGTTCGCGACGAGGATGCCGTCCGATCGGCGGCACTGCAGCGGCGTGACGGTCGTTCCGTTCGTGCAGGCCCCCTTGGTGCCGGCTTCCGACGAATAGGTGCAGCTCGAGTAGACGGAGGCGGTCTCGCTGCTCGCGGGGCGTGCGCCAGTGCTGCAGAACTGGTCGGAGTCGACGTATCCGTCGTTCCTCTGGCAGTACACCGAGCGGGTGCGCGTCGAGGATGCGGAGCATCCCGAGCTGTATCCGCTCCATCCTCCCGTGCTCCAGCTCCAGGTGTACGGGCACGCCTGGACGTCCGTGCTCGAAGGGCGGGTCCCGGCGTTGCAGAACTGGTCGGAGTCGATGTAGCCGTCGTTGCGCTGGCACTGCACCGCGCGCGTGCGGGTGGTGCTTCCGGGGCATCCGCCGCTGGGCGAGCCGTACGCGCCCGCGATCCACTGCCAGCTGTACGGCATCGTGCATGACTGCGTTTCCGGGTTGGACTTTCCGCACGACGAAGCGGGCGCGACGGATCCGTCGGAACCGATGCAGTCCCAGTAGACCTGCTTCTGGCCGGCCGAGCACGCGCTCTCGCCACGATTGCGCGGCGTGTAGGTGACCGGCATGACGCAGCCCTGCACCTCGGGATTGGTCTTCCCGCAGTTGGACGCGGGGAATCCCGAGGCGCCGTCGTTGCGGGTGCAGTCCCAGTAGACGTTCTTCTGACCGCCGGAGCAGGCGCTCTCGCCTCTGTTGACCGCGGTGTACGTGTAGACGGGCGGAGGCGGCGTGCAGCTCAGGTTCTCGGGATTCGTCTTGCCGCAGTAGGATGCGGGATATCCGGTCTGGCCGTCGGAGCGGGTGCAGTCCCAGTACTGCTGCTGGGTGCCCTGCGCGGTGCAGGCGGTCCTGCCCTGGTCACGCGCGGAATACGTGCAGGAATCGTAGTTCGCGGCGTTCTCGACGAGCGTGGGCTTCTGCCCGGACGACGAGCACAGGCTGTCGTCGACGACGGTCCCGTTCGATCGAGTGCAGGAGACGGTCCTCGTCCGTGTCGCGCTGGCCGAGCATCCGTTGCTCCATGCGCTCCATGCCGATGGCGTGCCCCATGCGTAGCTGCAGCTCGTGTACACCGGCGAGGTCTCGCTCGTCGCGGGCTTGGTCCCGTCGTTCGAGCAGAGGGAGTCGGCGACGGTCGCGCCGTCGAGACGGCGGCAGACGACCGTCCTCGTGCGGACCGCGGCGTCCGAACACGTCGAGTTGTAGGACCCGTAGCTGCCGGTGCTCCAGTTGAAGGTGCAGCCCGTCAGGATCGGCTGGGTCTCGGAGCTGTCCTTGGTGATGCCGGCGCAGTCGGCGTCCGACAGCGACCGGCCGTTGTACTTGCGCGTGCACTGGGCGTCACGCGTGCGCGTCGCGGACAGCGAGCACGTCGAACTCCAGGGCCTCCATGCCCCGTAGACGTATTCGTTGTCCCTGGGTCCGGCCACGCACGCGGTCTCGGAATCGCCGGTCCTGTCGTAGCCCAGGGCATCCGGATCGCCGGCGGCGACCTGGGCGTAGTCGGGCAGGTCGTTCCTGCAGAACGCATGGTCTCCGGCCGGCAGCTGCACGGCCGGCGAACCGGCCCTCTGGCAGTATGGCGAGAAGGTCCTGTTGACGTAGGAGCAGTCGACGACGGCTCCCTTCGGATACGTCTTGCCGGACACGGTCTTCTGCAGGATCGTCGAACTGACCGCGGGCTTCACCCAGTCGTACGAGCATCCCGAGTAGTTGGTGCATGCCGCCGACGAGGACGACGGCTTGGTCCCCGAACACGAAGCGTCGGATTCCGGAGCTCCGTAGCCGCTTCCGTTGAAGTCGTAGCTCGAGATGTCCTGGCACTGGTAGCTGGTGGTGCGCGTCCCGCTTCCGCACGCGCTGCTGCACGTCGATACGTTCTGCATCCATGCATAGGTGGCCGGACCCGACGAGGCGCTGCTCGATCCTCCGATCGGCACGCGGAAGGCGGGTCTGCCCGTCTCCGTCTGTGCTTCTGCAGGAGCGATGAATGTGAGCGCGCTCGCCATGGCGAGCAGCATTCCTGTCTTGAGCATGTTTTTCCCGATCCTGCCCCCGCAAGGGTCTCCGGCAGACATCCTGCATCATGGACGCCGAATCTTCAAGGTGGGCCCTCGCAATACGACCTCGCTCATGGGATCCGTCGCTCGGCCTTCCGACTAGGGTTGTGCGCAGGTCCGGGGGACCCCCATGTCGTCGATAGACGGATCATGCGTTGTTCAGCACGGGTTTTGGGGCTATCCCATGTGTTGGATGCGTTTTGAACACGTCGATGGGGGACGGTCATGCTGGGAAGAGCTTTTTCGATCATGTGCGCCTGTGCGGCGCTGTCGGCCTGTGGAGACGCTGCGGTCGAAGGGCGCCGTGACGAATCCTCGCCCACGTCAGTCAGACCGAAGCCGCCGAGGGTCATCGCCAAGGGCGTGACGCTCAGGTCCAATCCCAAGTCCGACGAGATCATGTCGATGGAGCTCGTCAAGTCGGCGATGGACTCCGTGCCCAAGGACAGGATCGCGCAGGTCATGATGCTGGTGTCCTGTCGTCAGCGCTCCAGCGAAGGGGACGTGTCCTGGGCCAGCAGGCCTGACGAGATCCGGCGCGCGGACCGCGAGATCGCATCCAAGTCGCCCATTCCGGGCAAGTGCGGAGAGGATGCGATGGGTCGTAGATCCATGGGCAGGTTCCTCGATGCCGTCCCGAAGGCTTCCGGACCGGGCGAACGCAAGCCTGCATGACATGCGATGCGGGGGAGCGTCCGCAGCGGCTGCGGACGCTCCCCGATGATCACTTCTGGCAGGCGTTGGTGTACACCTGATTGAAGCTGTCGCTGACGAACGTCGTGCTCTGCACGACGTTGCCTCCCCGGAAGCATGCAATGTCGGTGGAGCCGCCTTCCGGGTTGCCGTAGTCGCTGAACCCGGTGTCGTACTGGGCGACGCAGGTCCCGCCGTTGGCGAAGCAGTCGCGCGCCTTGGCGTACTGGCCATGCTCCTCGCTCTGCATGTCGTTCATGTTGCGACGCCAGCTGCTCCCTCCACTGAAGAGCAGCGTTCCGCCTTCGCACGAGTACTGATACAGGTTGTCGCGAGTGCTTTCGCAGCGTGGCTCAGGCTGCTTGTACGCGGCCACAGGAGTGCATCCACCGCTGGCGGTGGAGTTGCAGACGCCGGACGTGACTCCGCTTGAGCCGCTGTAGCACACGTAGTCGTGTCGGTTCTCCCGATCGCCGCCCTGTTCCTGGGAGACGCCTACCGAATAGTTGTCCTGGACGCAGTTTCCGCCATGCTGGTTGCAGCCGTCAACGTTTGTGGCCCAGGCGTCGGATCCTGTCCTCCATGGGTTGCCGGCCGCACCCGTCCATGCGTCTCCCATGACTCCCAGGATCGTCCCTCCGTTGCATACGGCTCCGACGGTCGGCGTGTACGGACAGCTCTGGGTCTGCGTGCCGTTGCTCCCGCAGAAGGAGTTGGCGACGATCGTCTGGTCCGAGCGACGGCACTGCACCTGACGCGTCTGCGTCCCGTTCGAGCCGCATGAGGTGAACGAGGATATCGCTTCGGTCTGGTAGGTGCAGCTCGAGAAGACGGCGGTCGACTCCTGCGCAGCCGGCCGGGCGGGGGCGTTGCAGAACTGGTCGGAGTCCGTATAGCCATCGTTCCGCACGCAGGTGACGCTCCTGTAGCGCGTGGCGTTGGCCGAGCAGCCGGAATCGTATCCGCCCCATCCACCGGTCGCCCAGTTGTACGTCCAGGGCATCGTGCAGGCCTCGGTCGTCGGATTCGTCTTCCCGCACATCGACGCCGGGAACCCGGTCTGCCCGTCGTTGCGCGTGCAGTCCCAGTAGACCTGCTTCTGGCTGTTCGCGCACGCGGTCTCGCCGCGGTTGACAGGCGAATAGGTGTAGACCGGAGGCATGGTGCAGCCGACGACCTCGGGGTTCGTCTTGCCGCAGTAGGAGGCGGGGAAGCCGACCGTGCCGTCGGCGCGGGTGCAGTCCCAATACTGGTTCTGCTGGCTGTTGGCGCATTCGCTCTTGCCCATGTCGCGCGGAGCATAGGTGCATATCGAATAGTCGGAGACCCCGGTCTCGTAGATGGACGGCTTGGTCGACGCCAGGCACTGCGAGTCCGCGACGATGACCCCGTCGGCACGCCTGCACGAGGTCGTCCGCGAACGCGTCGTGTTCGACGAGCAGTTCGACGCGTACTTCCACTCGGTGGGGGTCGTCCACTCGTAGCCGCAGTCCACGAGATTGGGCCCGGTCTCGGACGCGGCGGGCTTTCCGCCGCCGCACTTGTCGTCCGGGACCAGCTGGCCGTCGGAGCGGCGGCAGGTGATCGACCGCGTCCGCGTGGCGGCGGTCGAGCAGGTCGAGGACCATGCTCCGTATGCTCCGCTCTCCCAGACGTACGAGCAGCTGCTGTAGTCGGCCGCCGCCTTTCCGGTGGTGGCCGGCTTCGCGATGCCCGTGCAGTTGCTGCCGGTCACGACGGTGCCGTTGAACTTCAGGACGCATTCGACGGTGCGCGTCTGGTCGCGTTCGCCGGTGCAGGCCGCCGTCTCGGGAGCCTTGACCGGCGACACGACCCAGTCGCCCGTCTTCCATCCGTAGTCCCTCGCGCCGGGCGTGCAGGCGGTCGTGACCTCGGTGGTCCTGTCGTATCCGAGTGCGTCGGGGTTCCCTGAACTCACGTCGTCGTAGTCCGGCCGGTCCGACCTGCAGAACGCATGGTCTCCAGCGGGCATCTGGACGTTGCTGTCGCCGAGGCGTTGGCAGTAGGGGGAGAAGGTCCGCTTCGCGTACGAGCAGTCTCCGACCGCTCCCTTCGGATAGTCCGCGCCCGGCGGGTTCGGCTTGGCGACGATCGTCGTGGACACGGCCGGCTTGACCCAGTCGTAGCTGCACCCGGAGAAGTTGGTGCATGCCACGCTGCTCGCGGCCGGCTTCGGCGTGATCGCGGAGCAGAACGAATCCGCCTCCGGCGTGCCGTATCCGTCGCCGCCGAAGTCGTAGGCGTTGGTGTCCTGGCACTGGTACGTGGTGGCCCGCGTGCCGTTGCCGCACGCGTTGCTGCAGGTCCCCACGTTCTGGATCCATGCGTAGACGGCGGGACCGGAGGAGGCCGAGCCGCTCCCGCCCATGGGCACCCGGAACGCCGGGACGCCGCCGTCCTGCTGCGCGGCTGCGGGGGCGGCGAACGCGAGCATCGTCGTGGCGATCAGAATCGTCGAAAGGCGCATGTCGTGTTCCCCCGTTCGGACCGTCGGCCCTATCGGCAATACGATGTCACACTCGCGGGAAATGCGCAATGCGGCTCTATTGGACCATCCGAACGCCATCGGAGGATTCGAGTGCGCGGACGTGACGATCCGCTGTGGATCGTCCGACGACATCCCGCTATGGTGGGGCTCCAGCACAGGAGGACGTCATTCCGGTCTCACGCATGGGTCGTCTGGCGATCCTTCCAATCGCAGTCATGTTCCTCGCGTCGTGCGGAGGTCCGCAGGACGTCGCGTCAGTGGATTCGGGCGGAACTCCGTCCAACGGGACCGCTGCGACGTCCGGGCCGCCGCGGGCCGTGTCCCGCGTCCTTCCGGTCTCGGAGTTCCGCTCCAGGGTCGAACGGCCCGAAGGCCTCACGCTGAAGCCGACGCCGGAACAGGCCGCCGTGGTCCAGGGCATCGAGGCGGCCTATGCCGCCGTGCCTCAGAAGGATCGTACCCAGGTCAACATGCTCATGACGTGCCAGGCCATGATCCGTGGATCCATGGTGCCCTTCAACGAGAAGGCCGCCGCGATCGCGGCGGCCTTCGAGAAGGTCAGGGCGCTTCCCTCGGCTGGAACGGACTGCATGAGTTCCAGCCGACGTCGAGCCGGAGCCGTGTCCGGATGACGGACACGGCCCGCATCCGTCCTGCGGCATGCGGGCCGGTCCTCACTTGTACTGCGCGGCCTCCGAGACGGCGTAGCCGTAGTTGTCCCAGTAGTAGTAGTTCGGATCCTCGACCACTGTGGCTCCCTTGAAGCACTGGTAGCCCACCTCCCTGGTCTCGTACATGCCGTACTCGCTATGCTCCTTGGTGAACTTCGTGAAGCAGTCGCCGCCGATTGCCGAGCACTGATCGGGCGTGGTCAGGCCCTTCTCGGGCGCGTTCGGACCATAGGGGGACTGGTATCCGCCCGACCAGAAGCTGCCGCCGTTGGCGATCTCCTGACCACCCTGGCACATCGCCGAATAGTACCAGTGCCATGACTTCGCAGCCGGTGGCGGTGGCGTGTAGCTGCACGACTGCGTCTGGGTCGGGCCCGTGCCGCACAGCGAGTTGTCGACGATCGTGCCGTCGCTCCTGCGGCACTGCACGCTGCGCGTCTGCTGGCTGTTCGAGTTGCATTCCGAGAACCCGGAGGTGGCCTCCGTCTGGTATCCGCAGCCGCTGTACACCGAGGTCGTCTCCTGCGTCCCGGGCTTGCTGGCGGCGTTGCAGAACTGCTCCGAATCGACGTAGCCGTCGTTGCGGACGCACGACACGCTTCTGTAGCGCGTCGCGCTCGCCGAACACGCGGAATTGTAGCCGCCCCAGCCACCGGCCGACCAGTTGTACGTCCAGGCCATCGTGCAGCCTTCGGTGGTCGGGTTGGTCTTGCCGCACATCGATGCGGGGAAGCCCGTCGCGCCATCGTTGCGGGTGCAGTCCCAGTAGACCTGCTTCTGGCTGTTCGAGCATGCCGTCTCGCCCCTGTTCACGGGCGTGTAGGTGTACACGGGCGGCGGCATGGTGCAGCCGACCACCTCCGGGTTGGTCTTTCCGCAGTACGACGCGGGGAAGCCCACCGTTCCGTCGGCTCGCGTGCAGTCCCAGTACTGGTTCTGCTGGCTGTTCGCGCATTCGCTCTTGCCCATGTCCCGCGGGGCATATGTGCATACCGAATAGTCCGAGACCCCGGTCTCGTAGACCGAAGGCTTGGTGGACGCCGGGCACTGAGAGTCCGCCACGGTCACGCCGTCGGACCGGCGGCACGACGTAGTGCGCGAGCGCGTGGTGCTGCCCGAGCAGTTGGACGCGTACCTCCATTCGGTGGGGGTCGTCCAGTTGTAGTCGCAGCTGACCAGGTTGGGTCCGGCCTCGGATGCGGCGGGCCTCGCGCCGCCGCACATCCCGTCCGCGACGAGCTCGCCGTCGGAGCGACGGCAGGTGACGGACCTCGTGCGGGTCGCCGACGTGGAGCATCCGGAGGACCACGGGCCGAAGGCACCGGCCTCCCAGACGTACGAGCAGCTGCTGTAGTCGGCCGCCGTGTTGCCAGTGGCCTCGGGCTTCGTGATGCCCGTGCAGTTGCTGCCGGCGACCACGGTGCCGTTGAACTTCAGGACGCATTCGACGGCACGGGTCTGCTGACGCGGACCCGTGCAGGTCGCGGTCGCGGGCGCCTTGACGGGCGACACCACCCAGCTGCCCTCCCTCCATCCGTAGTCCCTCGCGCCGGGCGTGCATGCGCTCGTGACCTCGGTGGTGCGGTCGTAGCCGAGCGCATCGGGGTTGCCCGACGTGACGTCGTCGTAGTCGGGCGTGTCCGACTTGCAGAAGGCATGGTCGCCCGCGGGCATCTGCACGTTGCTGGCGCCGAGGCGCTGGCAGTACGGCGAATACGTGCGCTTCGCATAGGAGCAGTTGGCCACCGCTCCCTTGGGATATTCGGCGCTCGGAGGGTTCGGCTTGGCGAGGATGGTGGTGGAGACGGCCGGCTTCACCCAGTCGTAGCTGCAGCCGGAGTAGTTCGTGCAGGCGACGCTGCTCGCGGCCGGCTTCGGAGTGACCGCCGAGCAGAACGAATCCGCCTCGGGCGTGCCGTATCCGTCGCCGCCGAAGTCGTAGGCGTTGGTGTCCTGGCACTGGTACGTCGTCGAACGGGTACCGCTTCCGCAGGCGTTGCTGCACGTGCCCACGTTCTGCGTCCATGCGTAGACCGAGGGTCCCGACGAGGCGGAACCCCCACTGCCCATCGGCACGCGGAACGCGGGGACGCCTCCGTTCTGCTGCGCGGCAGCCGGAGCGGCGAAGGCGAGCATCGTGGTGGCGATCAGGATCGTCGAAAGGCGCATGTCGTATTCCCCCGCTTGGACCTTCGGTCCATCGGTTCTACGATGTCACATCTCCGTGCCATCCGCAATGCGTCGAGTGCGGACCAGCCATGAGATTCCTGGCGTCGCAGCCGTTCCACCGCTCTTCGGGGTCGCGCAAGGCTGTGACGTCCGCCCCTTCCGGGCGTCAGCGCGCGTTCGTGGTCCTGCCTGCCAGCGTCGCGACTGGATCCACCGCGTCGTTCGAAGCGGTGCCTATGCCCGGCGAGGCCGAACGGCCCGGCGTCCGTTGAGTCGAAAGCGAGGCGTAGGCCCTCGCCATGGAGTCCCCGCCCACATAGGTCATCCTGGCGCTTCCGATCGTCCGGAGGTCCCCGTCCTTCAGCAGCGAGGTCCTGACGTCCTCCATGGTGGCCTGCGGATTCCTCGACATGAAGCTCACGCCGTACGCGGCGGCGCGTGGCGTGGCGAAGGAGGACCCGTCCACGTCGATCGCATCCCTGTGGAACTGACCGTTGGCCACGACGTCGACCCAGGACGCCCAGCTGCGTTCCTTGAAGATCGGGGCATCGGGCGTGACGCCGTCGGCGACGGCGATGGCGTTGGGACTCGCGGCCGGCCAGATCCCTTCGTCGTCGCGCTTGTTCGGAGTCGCCGCGAACACGACGAGGCCCGCGGACCGCAGATCGTCGAGGACCAGGGTTCCGGCCTTCTCGTCGGACACTCCGAACGTCGTGATCGCGACCCTGACGCCCTTGCCGGCCAGTCCCGGCAGGGCCTGCCTCAGCATCGTGCGGCTCAGCATCATCGGGCCGCCACCGGACTTCTCGATGAAGGGATTGATGGTGTAGATCGTCACCTTCGCAGAAGGATCGATCCTCCTGTACTCCTGCATGAAGCTCTGCGCCACGATCTCGCCGTGATCGCGTCCCGCGACCTTGCTGGAAGCGCTCCTGAAGCCTTCCTTGGGCGCCGGCGTGAGATCGACGAACGTCACGTTCGGATCGGCCGAGTACAGCCTGTTCGCGCCGAGATCGATCATGGCGACCGACACCTCGGAGGAGGGGAGGACCGCCGTCTGGGCCTGGCCGGACTGCGGAGCGGCCGCTGCGAGCGCGGTCGCCATGGCGATGATTCCCGTCGTACGTGCGATCCTGTCCATTCCATCCCCCTGCGTGCGTGTTCCATGGCGCCGGACCCCCGTCCGGCGCCTGCCTGCGTCGTCCGGTCGCCCTATCTGCAGATGACGTCGCACGGATATCCGCTCGGACCCCGTGGGTTGTTCTGGTATGGCATGAAGCTGCACGCCGCGTTGTTGTCGATGTTTCCGCCGTTGCTGCACTTGCGGGCATAGGTGGCGACGCGCGACTGGCACTGCGCGGGATCGACTCCCGGCATCGTGCCCGTGGTGCCGTAGTTGTCCGCCATGCTGCAGCTGTTGAAGGCGTAGGTCCCGAGGATCGTTCCACGAGCGAAGCCGGTCGTGCAGCTCTCGGTGCGCGTGCCGTTGTTCCCGCAGTTCGAATTGGCGACGATGTTGCCGTCGGATCGACGGCACTGCGTCGTGTAGGTCCTCGTCCCCGAGACGCACCCGCTGTTGCCGACGTCCTCGGTGGCATAGGTGCAGCTCGAATACACCCCGGTGGTCTCGCTGTTGCCCGGACGGCTGCCGGAGTTGCAGAACTGGTCGGAATCGACGTAGCCGTCGTTGCGCTGGCACACCACCGAACGGGTGCGGGTCGCCGAAGCCGAGCAGCCCGAATTGTAGCCGCTCCAGCCGCCGGTGGCCCAGTTCCAGGTGTACGGGCACGCCTGCACGTCGCTGTTCGACGGACGCGTCCCCGCGTTGCAGAACTGGTCGGAATCCACGTAGCCGTCGTTGCGCTGGCACTGGACGGTCCGGGTGCGGGTGCTGCTGCCGGGACAGCCGCCGCTGGGTGCGCTCCAACCCCCTGCGATCCAGCTCCATGTGTAGGGCATCGTGCACGACTGGGTCTCCGGGTTGGTCTTCCCGCAGTTCGAAGCTGGATACGCGTTGCCGTCCGAGCCGAGGCAGTCCCAGTAGACCTGCTTCTGCGATCCCGAGCATGCGGATTCGCCGCGGTTCCTGGGCGTGTAGCTGAGACACGACTGCGTCTCGGGATTGGTCTTGCCGCAGTTCGATGCGGGGAAGCCCGTCGCGCCGTCGTTCCTGGTGCAGTCCCAGTACACCTGCTTGCTGCCGTTCGAGCACGCGGTCTCCCCGCGGTACGTCGGAGAATAGGTGTACACCGGAGGTGGGGGCGTGCAGCCCAGGTTCTCGGGATTCGTCTTGCCGCAGTAGGATGCCGGGAATCCGGTCTGTCCATCGGATCTGGTGCAGTCCCAGTACTGCTGCTGCGTCCCCTGCGCAGTGCACGCGGACCTTCCCTGGTCTCGCGCCGCGTACGTGCAGCCGCCGAGTTCGGTGACTCCGCTCTCGGAGACGCTGGGCTTGGATCCGGCAGAGCAGAACGAGTCCGCCACCGTCGTACCGTCGGTGCGCACGCACGCCACGGTGCGCGTCCTGGACGTGCTGGTCGAACAGGTCGACGCGTAGGACCATGCGCTGGGGGTCCCCCATGCGTACCCGCAGCCGACGAGATTGGAACCGGACTCGCCGGTGGTCGGCTTCGCCCCTGAGCACTGGGAATCCGCCACGATCGTGCCGTCGGAACGACGGCACGCCACGGTCCTGGTCCTGGTCGCGTTCGCTGAGCAGCCCGAGGACCATGCGCTCCAGCCCCCGGACTCCCATGTCGTGGTGCAGCTGCTGTAGTCGGCGGGACGGTTCTCGTTGATGCCTGGATCGGGGACCGTGACCCCGCTGCACGAGGAGTCCGGCTTCGAGGCTCCGTTGTACTTCTGGACGCATCGGAACGCGTTGATGCGCACGGGATTCGCCGAGCACGTGGATGCCGGAGTGACGACCCTGTCGAACCTCCATTCGTGATCGCGCGATCCGGTCGTGCACCCGCTCGAGTCGTCACCGGTCCTGTCGTACCCGAGAGCGTCCGGGAGACCCGCCGCCACGTCGTTGTAGTCGGGCGTGTCGTTCCTGCAGAACGCGTGGTCGCTGGCGGCCATGGTTACGGCGGGCGTGCCTCCGCGCTGGCAGTACGGGGCGAAGACCCTCTTCGCGTACGAGCAGGCGTCGACCGCCCCCACGGGGAAGTTGCCGCCCGACGGATTGCCGGGCTTGGCGATCCTCGTGATCGTCACGGCCGGCTTCACCCAGTCGTAGCTGCATCCGGAATAGTTGGTGCACGAGGAGTCGGACGATGCTGGCTTCGATCCGCTCGCCGAGCAGGAGGAGTCGGCTTCCGGAGCTCCGTATCCGGCTCCCGAGAAGTCGTAGTCCGCCACGTTCTGGCACTGGTAGGACGTGGTCCTCGTGCCGGATCCGCAGGCCGAGCTGCAGGTTCCGACGTTCTGCATCCACGCGTAGGCCGCCGGTCCCGATGTGGCGGTCGATCCGCTCCCTATCGGCACCCGGAACGCGGGAGTGCCCGGTGCGGTCTGCGCTTGCGCGGGAACGGCGAGCACGAACGCGCTCGTCACCGTCAGGAATGTTATGATTCTCTTCTTCACGAGGCCCCCTCGGGCCACGAGGCCCTACGGGGGCATGATGCCTCGGAGACGTGCCTTTTTCAAGGCGTGGCCGCCATGCGGGACCGTGGAAATCGGCGGAAAGTCGTTGAGAACGTTCACAACTGCTCCCGCCGTCGCCTTCGCCTATACGGCGAGCCTCATCGCGGCGAAGGCGTCCTCTTCCGTCTGCTCGTTGAGGATCCATGCGTCAGGGTACTTGCGCCTGATCCCGGCCGCGACGCCTGCAAGGGCCGTGGGCGAGGACAGGCGGTATTCGTACAGGGGCGTTCCCTGCGCGGTCGGACGTCCCTTGTCGAAGACGAGGACCTTGGTCTTCATCATGCGCTTCATGCGCTTGAGCAGATCCGCATCGGCGACCAGGCGTGCGCACAGGAAGTCCATGTCGTCCTCGACGAGCCGCTCGGGCTGGCCCGGATGGGCGAGGTTCTGCTTCGGCATCTCCGCCTTCACGCGGCGGCACGCCTCGTCGTACAGGACGTTGGCCTCGCGCGAGGTCAGACCCTTGGCCTGCGGCTGGAAGCGGTCGCATCCGCCATGGCCGTCGTTCGAGACCTCTCCGAGGACGACGCCGTCCACGACCAGCTTCGCGCTGTACGCGGCGGTCTCCTGCGAGAGGGCGGGATAGCTCTTGATCGACTTCAGTTCGACGGCGATGGTCATGGTCGTTCCTTCCGTTGGATGGGCCGCCACTCGACGAGGGGCGGATGGTCGTGGGGCAGATGCGGCGATGCCGCCACTCCGATGCGGAGCGTCTCCATGGCGTCCCTGGCGCATGGATCGGCCTCGCGCGTCTCCGCCTCCAGGAAGACCGCGTTCGGCTTGCGTCCCTCGCGAATCCTGAGGGTCGACGGGATCCTGGTCCGCATCAGGGATCGGAACGCCGAGGTCGGGACGAGCTCCCGGCCGTCGCGGATCGCCAGGACCGGATCGCTCCCCTTCGGCTGCAGAGGCGAGGGGAGTCGGATGGTCGCCGGGACGCCTCCTCCGAGATCGCCGATCGACTGCGACGCCTGGAGGGAGAGCGCGGCCACGAGGCCTTCGGCCCGTGCGAGGGATGCGATCGTCCTGGGGTCCTCCATGAGCCTCCTCGTTCCCATGCGGCTCTTGACGTCCCATGCCAGCTTGGCGAGGGCATCACGGTCGCGCAGGAAGGTGAGGGTCCGCGGCATCTCCATTCCGACCTCGACGTCGCGGACTCCGTCCTGGAGGCGGATGGCGATCCGGTATCCCTCGCCGTCGGACCACAGGGTGACGACCGTCTCCCCGTCGGTCCACGACTTCGTGGACCCCGAGCCGAGGGAGGTCGCCTGGGCGCGTCCGAATTCCGATGCTCCGGGTCCGGAGCACTCCTCGAACCGGTCCTTCTGCCAGAAGAAGCGGTTCAGCATGCAGTGGCAGTCCCGGGACACGGATTCGTCGACGCCTGGCGTGAGAATGGTGAGCGACTTCATGACTGACCTCCGTCGATCCGGACGAGTCCGGTCTGCAGCGCCACGTCCACGGTCGCCGATGCGATCACGACGCCGCTCTCGATCGAGCACGAGGCAAGAGCGATCGCGTCCTTCGTGAACAGCTCGTCTATGGCCGCCCTCGCCTCGTCCGCGATGACGTCCAGCGAGAACACGTCGGCTTCGGATTCGAGAAGGAGGACCGCGTCGAAGACCAGCTCCGAGACGGTGCTGCTGCGCATCGACGACGCGATCCGGCACTCGTCGTCGACCGTCGTCGTCTCGAGCGAGACGAGCATCTGTCCCATCCGGTTCGAGACCGACCAGTCGAACAGGTCGCTCGCTGTCGGATGGGTGGCGGCGAATGCGGTCTTGGCCCTCCCCAGCGAGTTAGGCCAGTCGCTGCCGCTCTCCTCGACGTGCAGGGTGCAGCGGAAGGAGACGCGCGTGCGCGGTCCTTCCGCCGTCTCGTCGGCGCCCGAGAGCACGAGGGTCACGAGAAGTCGACCGGCGCGCCGGCGCGATCCACCTCGGTGGTGTCGCCGATTCCCGACACGCAGAAGCCGAACGTGTCGGACAGCATGTCGACGATCCCGTTGTCGTCGTCCCAGTCGGCGCCGACCGCCGCGATCATGGACGTCGGCAGGTCGGGTGCCGCACCGTCGTCGTCCCAGACGACGTCGGTCAGCTCGACGAGCGCCACGCCCGAGCCGTTGGCGAGGTCGACGACCTCCTGGCCCTTCACGAGGGTCGGGAGCGGAACGTCCTTCGACGGGAACATGGCCGGTGCGTTCGCGAGTGCCGCGATCGTCGCGCCGTCGATGCGCGCGAGCGCCATCGCCTGAGGCAGCATGGCCTCGACCAGCGCGGGATCCGCCGCCATCCGGGCCGCGCCGCCGCCCGAGAGCAGGACGAGCGTCGCGGCGATCGGCGACAGCAGGGCGCGTTCGGCGTCGGTCAGCGTCGATGCGTCCGGCCAGCCGTCGGCGGGCGCCGGGACGGTCAGGACGAGAGGGGCGCTTGCCTCCCATGCGTCGTACGCCGCCTCCGCGGCGGCTACGGCCTCCGCCGGCAGGGCGCGGTCGGATTCCTCGTCTGCGTCCGGATCGATCTCGTTCGGCACCAGGACCAGCGCGCAGGCGGGCCATTCGCCCTCCTCCTCGTCGAGGAACATCTGCTCGCCGCGGACCTCCACGGTCTTCTGGGCGTCCCAGTCCATGTCGGTGCCGCCGCCATGGTCGAAGTCGAGCCTGCCGTCGACGATCGAGTAGCTGTCGTCGTTCACGTCGCAGGTGCCTGGGACCGTCTCCTTGGTGGAGACGATCTTGGTGCCGTCGGGTGCGTATGCGTACATGTGAGGGTCCAGTCCTGTCGTGGTTTCGTTGTGGCGCTGCGTTCAGGCCGCGTCGTTGCCGTCCGCGTCGTCGGTCTCGACGAGGTCGCTGCGCACGCCTCCGGCGTGCAGGCGCGCGGCTTCCGAGCGCAGCGCCGTCCAGCGACGACCGTCCCCGGGGAAGGGGTCGCCGTTGGTGGTGTAGAGGTCGGCATGGAAGTCGTCCGACTCCGCATCCTCGTCCTGGAGCAGGACCAGGTCGTTGTCCTTGGCGGGATCCTTGCCGTCGAGGTCGTTGTCCTCGACGTAGACGAGGACCTTCGGCTGGCCCGCGACCGTGAGGACGTCCTGGACGATGCCGCCGTAGCAGTTGACGAGGATCTCGGGGACGACCGGATTCGCGGCGTCGTCGGCTTCCATGGCGGCGCCGACGAGCAGCTCCATGACCCGCTGCGCGCGTTCCGACGTGAGCACGACCTCGGCTTCGTCGGGGTGCTCGACCCTCGCGAGATCCGCGATCCATTCGTCGCGGACCTCGACGGCCATGTCGTGCAGTTCGATCGCGGTCGGCTTGGCGAGACCGGCTGCGCGCGCTCCGTCCAGGGTGTCGGCCAGATCGGCCGCGATCTCGAGCTGGTGCGCGACGCCCTCGTCGATCATCGCCTGCGCGACCGTCGCGTCGTACGCCTCGGCCTCGATCAGCGCTGAGACGAAGGCGATCGCGACGTCGATCTCGGCCGCCGAGTCCTCGCCGTCCTCGACGGCGCCGGCGATGGTGCCGTCCTCGTCGCCGAACATGCCCTTCATCTGGTCGATCTGGTCGCTCTGCGACGACAGGGCGGCGCTCGCGTTGCGAAGCGCGCGCAGCACGCCCGTCAGGTCGCCGATCGGCTCGGGAGCTTCGCTCATGTTCATTCTTTCCTTCCGGGATCGTCTTCGGACGCTCGTCGTCACCGATCCTTCAGCAATCCTTAATCGGGAGCCTGCAATCCTCTCGTGCGTTCCCCACATGACAGAGGGAACGGAGAGACGTCATGAGAACCACGGCCATCGCAGCAGCATCCTTCCTCCTGGCGACGGTCACGCCAGCGGGCGCGCAGCAGGCGCCGAGCTGGACCGGCCGCGACGTCGCCGCCACGGCGCAGCCGCTCACAGTCACCGACCTCTCCACCAGCGCGCAGCGCAGGGGCGAACGCGTGGTCCCTCGCGAGCCCGGCCGGGACATCGGCTTCAGGCCGCCCCGGTCCATCTACGTCGACCCCTACGGCAACGTGACCACCTTCGCCGGATCCCCTCCCGTTTGGCTCTCCGGACCCACGTACGAGAGCAGGGGCTACACGCCCGAGGAACGACGCTTCTACGGCCAGTCCCCACAGCCCCATGTCCAGCAGCGCTCCCCATGCGCCATCGCCGGACCCGCCACGGCTTCGTCCGCGATCGCCCAGGCGGCCAACGGAAGCGGCTGCTGAACCATCCCGGAACGCCTGCGGAACGGTTTCGCGGTTCCGCACGTTATTGCTCCAGGGTGATCGTCGCCCGGCCCGATGGGGTCGGGGCCGCACCCGGACAGCCGTTGGGCCTATCGGGGCGATGCCTGTCGGAATAATTGCGTTCCGACAGGCATCGAACGCCCCGTCTCCCCTTCCCTCGGAACCCCTCCTGATGCACAATGGTGCCATAGGATCGAAGGGGACCCGTATGACGAGCTTCATGGACAAGGGCCCGCCCGCACCGACCGACGAGGATCTCGCTCGCGCGTCGCGCGTCGTCGACCGTCTCGCGGGAGGCGGCAGGCCGGCCGACAGGATGGAGGCCGGGCTCGTCTTCGCACTCGTCGGCGCGCGCGACATCGGCGGCATCTCGGCGGTCGAGGATCGACGCTTCTCGATGGCGATGGCGCGCGGACTGGCCCGCGAACGCGACGAGGGAGGCATCGGCATGTCCTCCATCGACTGGGCGAGGACGTTCGCCGTCGACGCCTCGATCCAGAGGGAGGCCGAGAAGCTGCTCTCCCTCGACATGCTCGATCGCCAGGCGCGGCTCCGGTGGGGGTCGTCGGAAGTGCAGGCCGAGCCCTGGATGCAGGCCGGCGTGCCTCCGTCGGTCTTCGGCAAGGCGGCAGAGGAGGATCTGAAGGCGATGGCGTCGGGGTCGTTCCACGACCTCTCGATCCTGAGGGGACCCGAGGTCGAGACGTCGATCCTGTCCGCCGCCCAGCCGGCGGCGCCCTCCCTGGAGATCAGGCTGCATCTCGCCGCCGGGACCCCACCCGTCGGCAGGGAGGCCGGTTCGCTCTCGCTCGGGATCGTCGCCGCCGACCAGAGGGCGTTCGGCGCCGTCGATCCGAAGGCATGGACCGGGTCCGAGCTGGCCGCTCGTGCGGACCGCATGGCACTCGCCCGGCGTGCGTCCGAGGTCGGTCATCGCGACGCGCGCGGGCTGTTCGACCCGACGCCCGGACGCAGTCCGTTCGACACCGACCATGCGCAGGATCTGCGCGGCATCTCAGCCGTCCAGGGGGGCGAGACCGGTCGTCTGAACAGGGTCGCCCAGGCTGCGCTCGAGGTGCTCGGCACGATCGATCCCGAAGGCATGGCCTCGGGCGAAGACGGCATCCGTCTCGCCACCGCGGCGGCGCGCCTGATCAAGGCGGGTCCTCCGCCCCTGGGCGACGAGCGGACCGACGTGCGCATCCTCGTGGCGGACGTGCTTGTTCAGAAGTGCGCCGCGGACGCCCTGTACGGCACCACTTCGCCGGCCCGTCCCGTCCTGGAGGAGATGGTCTCCGGCAATGCCGAGTCACGCGAGACCGTCGGATTCTGGCGGCGTGGCGAGGAGGACCGGATGAAGGCCGTGGCCTTCGGGCGGTTCGCTGCCCTCGACGACGAGACCGGTCTGGCGTCGGCGGTGCGCAACACGATCTGGCGAGCGGAGGTGGTCGGCTCCCCTTCGATGAACCAGCGCATCGACCTGGCGCTCTCCCATCAGCGTCCGTCGGCCATGCCGCGAGAGACCGGCGCGAGGGGTCCTGCCCGTCAGGCGATGCCCAATCCGATGCCTCGCGCCAGCGGAATGGGTCGCTGAGCTTTTTTTGTGAGATGCCCATTGACGGATCGTCCAGGATCGGCGACTATCAACACCTCGGCGATGTGTCGCCGGCTTTAGGAGCGTTTTCGATGCGTAGCGTTGTAGGGATCGTTGGTGGTGCGGGGGCTTCGGCCTTCTCGACCGTCTGCGCCCTGTTGCCCGCGTCGCCAACGCCCCTGCCGCTTAGCGGCGGGCCGGCGGTGCGCAGCTGCGATCCGGAGAACGGGTTGGCCTAACGGTCGACACCACGCTCTGGAACGGAGAAGCCCCGCTGGTCCTCGGACCGGCGGGGCTTTTTTCATGCCCTTTCGATCCGACGGCGGGCTTCCGAGAGGAGGCAAGGCAAGTCGGGGCGTGGCGCAGGTGGTAGCGCGTTCGTCTGGGGGACGAGAGGTCGCAGGTTCGAGCCCTGTCGCCCCGACCAGCCTAGAAGACGATGGAGACGGGGAGTGGCGCAGTCCGGTAGCGCGGCTGGTTTGGGACCAGCGGGTCGCAGGTTCAAATCCTGTCTCCCCGACCATCGAATGCAGGATCAAGGAGGAAGGTCATGAAGGAGGACGAAGCGGCGCAGGAGCGCAGGATCCGGATGTATCCGGACAAGGGTCTGGCATCGCCGAAGGGCGAGTTTCAGAACAGCCTGGTGGAGATGGTGAAGGCGAACTTCCCCAAGCTGCCGGGCAGGTGAAGTCGACGGGCGATGGACGGGGCGTAGCGCAGTCTGGTAGCGCACTGGTCTCGGGGTCCAGGGGTCGTAGGTTCGAATCCTATCGCCCCGACCATCGCCCGCCGAACGGTTCGGTCGTCATGACGCCCCTGTGGCGGAACGGTAGACGCGGCGAGTTCAAACCTCGCTGTCCGACAGGGTGTGGAGGTTCGATCCCTTCCAGGGGCACCATGACGGTCGAACCATGTGGGATCCGGCGCTTCGGCGTCGATGGAATGACAGTCGAGCGATGATGGGCCTGTGGCGGAACGGTAGACGCGGCGCGTTCAGGGCGCGTTGGGAGAAATCCCGTGAGAGTTCGAATCTCTCCAGGCCCACCATCGCTCGACTGCAGCACCGGATGCGATCGTGGCGGAACGGTAGACGTGCAGCGTTGAGGGCGCTGTGTCCGATAGGACGTGAGGGTTCGAATCCCTCCGATCGCACCATGGTATTTCAGAACAGTGAGTCGTTCGATGATGCCCGCGTGGCGGAATCGGTAGACGCGCCAGCTTCAGGTGCTGGTGACCGAAAGGTCGTATCGGTTCGAGTCCGATCGCGGGCACCATCGAACGACTTGTTCACACGTCGTTAGGATTTGTATCAATCCGAAGACAACTGATGATGAACGGACGTTGCACGAGTCGTTCAGGGGAACTTACTCTGTCCAGGCGCATATAGTCGTCCGTGCCTTCTCCCGAAGGCGAGGAGACGACGATGAAGAAGACCCTGATCTCGATGATGGCGGCCTCGATGCTGATCGCACCGATGGCGATCGCACCTGCCGCGGCCCAGTCGCGTGACGTCCGTCAGGCCGAGCGCGAGCTCCAGCGCGAACGCCAGGACCTGCGTCAGGCGTATCGAAGCGGCGATCGCCGCGACGTCCGTCAGGAGGTCCGCGACGTTCGCGACGCCGAGCGTGATCTCCAGCGCGAGCGTCTGCAGGACGGGCGCGACTGGAGGAACGGCAGCCGCTACGACTGGAACCGCAACGCCACCGGTGGCCGCTACTACGCCGATCGCTACTATCGCGACGGCGGCCGCTACCAGGAGCGCAGGCTCGGCCGCAACGACCGCATCTACCGCGGCGCGGACGGTCGCAACTACTGCCGTCGTCCCGACGGTACGACCGGCCTGGTGATCGGCGGCGTCGCCGGCGGTCTGCTCGGCAACGCGATCGACGGTGGCCGCTCGTCCCTCCTCGGCACCCTGCTGGGTGCCGGCGGCGGCGCTCTGCTGGGTCGTGAGGTCGATCGCGGCAACGTCCGCTGCCGCTGATCCGGTCGGCATCGTGAGGACGGAAGGGGGCGCTTCGGCGCCCCCTTCTTCGTTCTAGGCTCTGGGTCCGTTGATGCTGACGATGCAGGTGCTCACCATCGTCCCGCTCTCCTCGAAGGATCCGAGCGGGAGATCGCGGATGTCGCCGCCGGACTTCTCGACCATGGCGCGGAACGCGACCGATCGCGGGTCGTCGCGGAACTCGACGCTCGCGGCCATGATGGCGATCAGCTTGCCGCCCGGAGCGAGGAACCTGGCCGCGTGCACCACGTGCGCGATGTCGTTCTGACGGTCGAACGGCGGATTCATGACGATCCGGTCGAACAGGCCGATCCGTTCGGGCACGACTTCCAGGAAGTCGGCCTCGATGACCTGATGGCGACCGCCTTCGCAGAGGCCCGCCATCCGGAGCGCCTTGGCGCGCGTCGGATTGAGCTCGATGGCGACGACCTCCAGCATAGCCGAGCCCTGCCTGGCGGAGTCCATGAGCGCCCAGATCAGTGCGCCCTCCCCTGCCGACGGCTCCAGCACCCTCAGCACGGCCTGGTCCTCGCCGGCCCTGCCGCGGGCCCAGTCGACGCCTGCGTCCGACGCGACGCGGCGGGCCACCTTCTCCGGGGTCGGGAACCAGCCCATGTTCCTGACGATCGAGGTGGTCGGCCTCGCGAGGGGATCGTCCTCGACCGTGTCGGAACCCTGTCCGAGCACTTCGCCGTAGTGCTCTGCGAGCGCGAGGTTGATGAGCTTCACCAGATCGTCGCGCAGGAACCAGAGATGGGCGTTGCCGTTGCGGAAGACCTTGACGCGCAGGTGGTCCGAACGGACGTCGCACACGAACGGGCCGTAGATCCCCTGACGGGCCTGGTCGATCAGCCCGACGACGCCCGCGTAGCGGTCCGGCACCTCCTTCCCGTCGAGACGCAGCAGGATGCGTTCGACGTCCCGGATGGTGTCGTCGTGGTTCCGCCCTCGGCTCCACATGCCGTCGCTGAACGCCATGTCCAGCACGACCCGCGAACCGATCTTGAAGCCGTCGTGGCTCCTGAAGCGTCGATCGAGGCCCGCGAACGCGTTGGCGATGCCACGCCGCATAAGACGGTCGGCATCGACGATCAGCTGGCGCATCGTCGCGTCCGCCGTCTCGACGTCGAACACCGGCGGATCCTTCTCGAGCTGTCCCCGGTATTCGGCAAGCGCCTGCCGGTCCATGATGCGTTCGAAGCCATGGCTGAAGATGACGTTGTTCCAGGACGCGGCATCGACGCGCTTCCGGCAGCCGTCGACGAAGTCGTCGCGGCGGCCCTTGGACAGGAGTAGGTCCGACAGATCGCCGCCCAGGCCCGGCCATGCCGCGCCGCCGGCGGTCGCGGCCGCGTCCAGCGCCTCGTGCAGCTGGTCGCGGGCCTTGACGATCAGATCCAGAGCCGCATCGCGGCGCGCCACCAGGCTCGTGATCGTCGAGCGCGGCACGAGGCCGTTCGACGTCGGGGCAGGCCCGTCGGACATGGGATCGGCGTACATTCAGATGTTCCCCGCGATGCGGTCGTGGATCTGGTCGGCGGCCCAGGTGGGAAGCTCGTCCTGGTCGATGTCCCATTCGTGGGGATCGTTCGCCACGAGGTTGTCCTCCATGGACTTCTGCACTTCGGCCATCTCGGCCGCCGTCCCGTCACGGTCCTTGTTGTCGCGCTGGATCGTCAGGGCGACGAGCCTGACGGGACCGGACGACTCGTCCTGCACCAGGACGACCTGGCAGATCCGTTCGACGGACCGGCCGTCCTCGTCGAAGAGGTGGGACCAGTCGCCGACCAGAGGAAGGCGGTCGCCCACGACCTCGTGGATGGCGGCATTGCGGTCGACCAGGGCCTTCAGGGCGCGTTCCGCGGTGGATGCCGCAGAGTCGTGCCAGGCCGACTCGAGCAGCCTGATGAGGGCTGCGTGGCTGATCGATACGTCGATGCGTCCGTTGAGGTCGTGCATGCGTGATTCTCCGTGTTGGCGTCGTCGGACGTCGTCCGATGCGTCGTGGGGTTCAGATTCGGTGAAGGTCTCGGATCCGCTGCTTGCAGATCTGCTGCTCGGCCGGCCCCATCAGGACGTAGACGCCTTCGGCCGAGACCTGCGAGCTCGGCGGCGGGGCGGTGACGACGCGTCCCTGGTCCCGGTAGCCTATCGCGGTGCCCAGGTCCTCGCCCATGATCCTCATGACCATCTCCCGCCAGGTGCCGCGGGGATGGTTCGCCCCGAGGTCCACGTACTCGCATTCGACGCCGCCGACGGTGAAGATGTCCTCGATGACGATCTCGGCGCCCGGTGCGAGGATCGCGCGGGAGAGCATCTCGGGATATGCACGCGAGGGACGCACGCAGGAATCGTGTTCGTGCGCCGACAGGCGTGCACGGTTCCGATCGTCCTCGCACTCGGACACGATGCGCCCGTCGAAGCCGGCCGAGCGGACGCGGCTGACCACGTCGTAGACGAGCGCGTCGGCCTTGGGCGTGCGGTCGTCGCCGAGCACGACGACCAGATGTGCCTTCGCGACGTTGCCGAGGGCCATCTCCTCATCGCTGTCCCCGTCGCCCCTGGCGTAGACGACATGGAGATCGGCCAGCTGGTCAGGAAGCCCGCCGACGTCGAAGCCGTGAGTCATCACCTGGACGGCACGATCGCGATGGGCGTCGTCGCCTCGGATCTGGGAGACGAGAGCCTTGAGGTAGCGCACCGATTCGGTGCCGGTTGTCGAGACGATGAGGATGTGGTCGTTCAAGTGCCAGTTCCACCTGCCGGAGGTCTTGCGGTCGCGGCGTTCTGCCGCGCGTTCGAAGAGAAGGGACGCCAGTGCCGCCAGCACGAAGATCGTGCCGAAGAACATGATGACGATCGTCGCCGTGCGTCCCGCGTCGGTCTTGGCGGAGACGTCGCCGTAGCCGACGGTCGTCGCGGTGACGAATGTCACCCAGATCGCGTCGGACAGGCTCATGCGCTCGATCAGCATCATGGCCGCCACGTGCAGGGCCGCCATCGCGACGAGCCATGCCGAGAAGATCTTTATCGCATGGCCGCGGTGCATCTCGATGCGCCGTCGCATGCGCATGAATACGCTGAGCAAGTCCCTTCCCCCTTTCCTCTTCCGAGCGTCGGACACTGACGCCGGTTCACACATTCTTAATCTGGGTCATGCGATGAGGATCGGGTGGCTCTCGGCCACGATGGGGAACGTCCTTGCTCGCACTTCTTCTGACGCTCGGTCTCGCCGCAGCCGGACATCCGGCGTCGTCTGATGGAACCGGATCATCCATTTCCCCATCCCAGCAGTTGCGATCCACGGTCCTGCGCATACACGACGAGGAGCGTCGTCGTGTCGGTTCGCCTCCCATCGCATGGGACGACGGGCTGGCGCGGGACGCGGCCGCGTGGGCCCGGCATCTGGCCGCGACCGACACCTTCGACCACTGCTCGGAAGTCGGATGTCCGACTTCCGAGCAGGGAGAGAACCTGTGGATGGGGACGAAGGGCGGTTTCGGCCTGGACCGCATGCTTCACGACTGGTCGGACGAGAGGAGGCTGCTGAAGGGGATGTCGTCATGGGAGGACGACCATCACTCGGTCGGCCACTACACGCAGATGGTGTGGTCGCGCACGTCGAAGGTCGGCTGCGCACTCGCGTCGAACCTCCGTGACGAGTATCTGGTCTGCAGGTACATGGAGGCCGGCAACGTCATGGGCGAGAGCCCGTACGCCGACGACACCCCTTCAACGTCGCCGCAAGCATCGGAATCCGGAGACGCCGTCGGGACGGACGCCGTCGGCGTGCGCTACGTCGATGGCGGCGAGGAGGATCCGGCGGACGGAGCGATCGACGAGGGCTATAGCGACGGTCCGGACGGAACGACGGTCGTCACGTCGACGTCGCCTGAAGGGATCACCACGGTCGTGACCACAACCGTGACGTCCGGACCCCGCTAGAGGTCTCTCAGCTCTTCAGGATGCGGCGCTTCTCGCCGAGGAACTCGGATTCGCTGAGGGCACCCGACGCGCGGAGCGAAGCGATGCGCTCGAGCTGTGAGGTGCGGTCGTCTTCGAACGATCGCCCGGGCGCTCCACCCGTCCTGAGATTGCCCAGGGTCTCGTTCGCCTTCTGGGTGAACGAGGCGGCGGCCTTCTTGGCGACCATGTCGATCACGTAGCCCGCCGCGCCGTCGCCGACGGTGATCTTGGCGAGGAAGAGGCCGGACTTCTGGCTGATCGAGTTGACCTTGTTGAGGTCGATCGAGATCTCCTTCATGCCCCAGAACATGCCCTTGTCGAGCAGGACGATGCGCCTGTCCGTCAGGACGATCAGCCAGGTCGTCCCGTCGGTGAATCCCGAGCACAGCGAGATGAGCCTCTCGTCGGCATGCAGGACCTCGGGCAGCATCTTGATCTCGCGCCCGGTGAAGAAGCGGTCGTCGCCGTTCTCGCGCTTCAGTTCGTCGCAGCGGTTCTGGATCTCTTCGGCGCGCGTCATGTCGGTCCCCTCCAATGTGTGCTGGCACGGCATAGCCGCTGGCGCGAGGATGCGCCAGCGGATGCGATCGTCAGGTCGGTGAAGAACCGTTCAGGCGGCCTTCCGACCGCACCAGTCGATGGAGGCGGTCTCTCCGTGACGGACGCAGCACCGTGCGTCGACGGCGTCCATGCACGCTTCGACGATGACCGTGGTGGGGTCGACGCCGTCCGCTCTGATCTCGAGCTTCGCCTTGCCCCCGGGGATGGCGTGCAGGACGACCGCAGGCTTGCCCTGCGCGTTGGCCACGTCCTCGCTCCAGACGCACACGCCCCGATCGTCGAGGGCCTGGGCCACTCCGTGTTCGATGGTCACGATGTGCTCGTAGTCTACTCCGGACAGGTCGTGGCGACGCTGCACGAGCGAGACGCGACCGTCACGGCCGCTGCGGATTGCGATGGTCTGCATCGTTTCACTTCCTGGTGGGCCGCGACGTCGGATGGCCCAGGGCCTCCAGACAGGTCGCTGCGCGTTCGAACATGGCATGGCCGGCGTTGCGCTGGTGGAGGCACCGCGCGAGCCATCTCAGTCCATCGTTGTTGCAGGGGCGTCGCCTGTGATCCGGAAGATCCATCCCCGAGAGCGCCTGATGGAGCCTGTCCATCTCGGTCCTGTATTCGTCCGGTCTCACTCATCGCCCCCGTCGGTGTGGATGCACAGAATGCTCCCGATCGCGCGCCGATGCAAGCGGTGGGCCGTGGCGTGACCACGGCGGGGCGATCGGACGGTTCCGGGCATCCTCGTCTTCATCGCTTCGCAGCCGTGCCGCTCTTCGACCTGACGACCTTCGCGCCGGGCACGAGTCCGAGCAGCCTGGCACGGCCGGCCCGCACCTCGATCACCACCGACGAGGGGCCGCCCGGAAGGGACGTGTCGTCGAAGGGCCTGCCGGCGACGACCTTGGAGACCCGTCCCGAGGGATCGACGTATGCGATGTCGAGAGGGATCCTCGTTCCGTGCATCCAGAAGGAGGCGTTCCTGCCTCCGTAGGGGAACGCCATGCCGTCATGGGGGCCGACGTCGTCTCGGGCCATGAGACCCCGCCTCTGCTCCTCCGGGGTCGTGGCGGTCTCGAGGGTCAGCAGGTTCTGCATCGGCGGCGAGCCGACGAGCCACGTCGACGTGGGCAGGACCGGGTTCGCGACGACTTCGGTGCTGGGACCCCGCATCCTTCCGATGCCCATCACGAGCAGCACGGCCATGCCGACGAGCCCCAGTCCGCAGACGATCCGCATCGCGAGGTCGGCACGTTTCCAGACGGTCTTCACAGGTCCCTCCCGAACACGTCGACGAGCGCCTTCAGGTAGCGTGCGCATCTGGGATCGTCCTTCGATCGGATGCTGCCGTGGCACCGCACCGGACGTGCTGGATCGTCCAGCGTCGCCGCCGCGGTCTTGAGCGCCGCCAGCCGGCCCGTCGGATCGGCCTTCGGCGTCCTGAAGAAGCGCCTGCCGTTCTGCGCGTAGTCGATCATGGCCTGGCCGAGCTCCTCGTCCGGGAGCCTCGACGCATCGCTGCGCACCGCCGAGAGGTGCCTGCGAGCCGCGTTCTTCAGGATCAGCCAGGACACGTCGTCCGCACGCTGCTCCAGGGCCTGCTGACGCGCGAGCGCGTCATGTCGTGGAGCGTCCGCGCTGGCGGCGATCACCACCCAGGTCACGAAGCCGCCGAAAACGACGATCAGCAGGATGAGCATGCGGACGAGTTCGCTGCCGTGGCGTTTCGATCTCTGCATCGTCCGCCCCTCAGGCCGCCGCGAACAGCGGCAGCTCGTCCACGGGACGGATCGCGCGCATCCTGACGACGCCGCGCGGCGCTTCGCGTCCGTCCACCCACGCCAGCACCGCGCCGCCGATCCGCTCGCCGAGAGCCTTGAAGGGCGCGGCGAGCACGGACTGTCCGAGCATCTCGTGCGCGGCGGTGACCGACAGGCCCTCGACGAGCGCCTCCGGGACGCCCTTGATGCGCGCGTGCTCGATCGGCGTCAGCTGGCGCAGCAGGTCCGGGTTCGAGGGATGCCGTACCTTCGGCTCGGTCGACCGGACCTTCGCGTAGCCCCGACCGATGGTGGAGACCGAGACGTCCTCCGCGTCGAAGGTCTGCATCCGGAACCACTTGCCGTCGGCGATGTCGCGCTCCTCCTTGGCCTTCAGGCCGGCCATGGTGGACCAGCGCGGGTCGGCGTCATCGACGACCTCCAGCACGTCTCCCAGGCGTGGCGTCGGCACGATCGCCGGAGCGAGCGTGTCCAGGTGGACGTCGACGCCCGGCGTCGTGGCGACCAGCGCCATTCGGTCGCGGGCCTCGAGGCAGCCGAAGTCGGCTCCCGACAGCACGGTCGATCGCACGTCGTAGCCCCATTCCGCGAGCTGGTTCGACAGGATGGCGAAGGAGGCGGAGCGCATGTACTGGGGCACGTTCTCGACGACGAGCACGGCCGGATTGCAGGCCGCGACGATCGCGAGGAAGCCGGCGACCAGGTGTCCGGCGCTGGGATCGTCCTCCGGGATGGCTAGAGCCTTCTTGGCGCGACCGGCGGACGAATGGGCGGTGCATGGGATGCCCGCCTCCAGGACGTCCACCTGCGGCAGCGACGCGAGCATGGCCGCGTCGAAGGCGACCTCCTGCAGGGGAGCCGAGATCGCGAGGGTGTCCGCGTCCCAGACGGGGTTCGCGGCCATCGAGCGGTCCTGATAGGTCTGATCGATCTCGACGGAGAAGGCGAGACGGCTGTCGATGCCGGCCGACGCGAGTCCCTCGTGCATCGCGAGCGCGAGCACGCCGAGGCCGGTGGAGACCGATCCGACCTGGATGGCCTGACCGTCCTTCAGGCGGTTGCGCAGCCGGATCGCGCGCTCCAGTCGGCGAACGTCCGACGCGGCCGGCGTGATGCGGATGCATCCGTCCTCGAACCGCACGGAGAGGCGCTCCAGGCCGTCGAACATAGAGAGGGCCCGCGCGCTCGCGATCTCGACGATCGGCGTGAGCGCGCCCTCCTTGCCGCGCCGACTGACCATGCGACCTCCGGTGGGGTCGAGACGCAGGACGATGCTCATCGAGTCCTTGTCCACGTCGAGCTCGTAGCGGGCGGCCGCGACGAAGCCGGACCTGTCCAGTCTGGCGCCTTCCAGCCAGACCCTCGGCCGCCCGTCGCGTCTCGTGCCGATCGTCGTCAGGGACGTCGCATGCAGTCCGGCCATGGTCTTTCCTATCCTCATCTGTCCGTCGCGATCGCGCGGAACGACTTCACTGCGCCCTTCTGCGAAGCGACCCGTTGATCCTGCCCTCCGCATCCGCCACACTGTTCCGCGAAGGGAACCAACATGTCGCAGGAACACATCCGCCAGGCCGCGGTCCACGTCCACTCCATCGCCAAGGGCTCGGAACCCGATGACGCCCTTTCGCAGGGTTTCGCCGTCGCCGCCAGGACGCTGTCCCAGGACGGCGACTTCCGCTTCGGCAACTCCGCCGACGAGAGGGCGTCCACCGACCGCTTCGTGCAGGCCGTCTCGTCCGTCATCCGGCACCGCGACGTCTACGCGGACGTCGACTTCTCGGAGAGTCCACTGGACGTCGCCCGCATGACGCTCGCCGCCTGGTCCTTCGATCGCATGGTCGAGGAACAGATGGGACGCCCGGTTCCGGACGACCACGACCGCTTCCTGCTGGCCGTGGCGCCCGTCGCCTCCGGGCAGGAGGCCGATGACCACATCGTGGTGGTCAAGGACGACGTCCTTCTCGATCGTCACGTGGGCGACCTCTTCAAGGCGGCCGTCATCTCCTCGGCATCGCTGCCCTACGTCGGCGACGCACAGGATCGCCCGCAGTGGGAGAAGGACCATCTCTCGGCTCACGGCGGGGACGAGATGCTCGGACGGCCTTCGATCGCGCATCCCGGCATCAGGCCGATGACGGGCGAGGCCCACGACATGGTCATGGACGTCCTGATCGACGCCCGCAACGAACGCCTGGAGCTGGTCGAGACCGGAGGCTCCGCATCGCGTGACGCCCTTCGGGAGTCCGCGGCGGCCAGGATGGCCGTGCCCGGGAAGCTCGAGGTCCAGCAGGAGGCCCTCCTCGCGGTCGAGGCGTATCTGACCAAGGGACTCGGTCGTCCGCTCTCGCCCCGCGAGGACAGGATGGGCGAGAGGGCTCTGGATCGCGTCATGGAGCCTGGTCCGAATCCCGGACCGTTCGACGGCGTCGCGCGGCAGATGCTGCTCGACGTGTCGATCCAGATGCAGGCCGACAGGACGATCCGCGAGGGGTCGTTCGGACGGCGCTCGAGCGGTCCGAGCGAGACCTTCGACCATGTGATCTCGCTCTCGGCCGGGATGGACACCCACTGGGTGGGCATCTCGCCGGGCGAGGGGACCACGAGGGACGTCGCCGCGGGACGCTATCGCGAGACGGCCGATCACATGATCGGCGGTTCCATCCTGGACGGGCTCTCCGAAGCCTCGATGAAGCCCTTCTCGAAGTCCGTGGATGCGGGTCTCGCGATGCACAGGTCGATCGCCAAGTCCGGTCGCGACCACGTGTCTCACATCCTCGACGAAGGAGAGAGGGCTCTGACGCGCGGCGTGGGCAAGGGGCCGAAGGAGGCCGACGTGGCCGTCTTGGGCAGCTACGTCTCCAAGGGAGGATCCGCACGCTGATCTCTCGACGCCCTCATTCCCGTCAAGTCGATTGTTCTGTTGAGCGATCGATTCCCTCGTCCTAGATTGTTCGTGGAACGATCGGGGACTGAACGGGATGAACAGGGGATTGGTGGCGCTGCTGCTGGGAGCGTCGGCGATGGCGTCGTCCATCGCCGACGCTCAGACGTTCTACATGCGCACCAAGCTCATGGAGCCCGTCAGGGCGTCCGTCGTCGTGTCGACTCCCACGCCTGCGTCGACCCCGACCCCGACCCCGACCCCGACCCCGACCCCGACCCCGACCCCGATCTCTGCGCCGGCTCCCGCCTCTGACCCGACGCCTAGCCCGGCTCCGATAACCACTCCAGCACCCACCGATCCGACGGACGTGTCGAATCCGGCACCGCCGGTGCCTGAGGCGCAGGTCGGGCCGTCGTCCGAACCGGCCACGAAGCCGGCCGGATACCAGTCCCCGACGACGCAGCCCAAGTCGAACCAGGGGTGCGACGGCAAGACCACCACGATCAACGGCGCCACGGCGGCAGCGATGGGCCAGAACGTCTCGTTCTGGTCGTTGGGCTACGACGGGTTCTTCATCCGCTTCTCCGTCTGGAGGATCAGGAACGCGAACGCGGTCCCTATCACCGTCCAGCTGAGCGGAGGTCTCTTCACGAAGACGGTGGCGGTTCCTGCGCTGTCCGATGCGATCGCCTTCTCGCTTGCGATCGGCTGGACCGGCGAGCATCAGCTGAGGCTGTATCGCGGCGGCCAGTGGGTGCTGATCGACAGGAAGACGTCTTCGTCGACCTCGTATCAGGGCTGCTGACCCCCCATTGCACGGAACGGCTCGACCGTTCCGCATGATCGGCAAAAGATAAAGGCGCATGCGGCGGGCTTCGGCTGAAACCGAAGCGCGCCGTCGCCGTTTCTCGACATTGAGGGGGACAGGACAGGAGAAGCCCCTTGAACGGATGGATGGGAAATCTGGTCGCGGTAGTCGGATTCGCGGCGATCGGCGGCGGAGCGGTGTCGGGTGCCGTGCTGCTGCCGATACGGCAGCAGGCCGAGGTGACCACCGACGCGCTCCAGATCATGACCGCAGTGCGACAGACGGGCCAGGCCGCCACGCTGGCCCGCACGATCGACGGTTCCGACGTGGCTCCGGGAATCAGAGGCGTTCAGGAGATGGTGGTTCGCGGATGGCTGAGGGAGGCTCCCCGCAATCCGAGGAACCCGGATGCATCGGGCCTCGCCGTCGTTCGTCCGTTCGGAGGCAGGACCGTGGTGGGGATGATGCTTCCCCTCCAGGCGTCTGAGGTCTGCGACGAGATCTCGAAGAGGTCGGGAGCCGGATGGCCCGCGCGGGTAGCGGATGCGCCCGTCGAGGGCGCAGGCTGCGTGATGACCTCGTCGGGGCCGGTCGCCTACGAACTGATCTGAAGGGGCCGGAGGGAATCTCTCCGGCCCCTTCGATTCACAGCGTCCCCTGCGCCAGGGCCGTCATCCTGTCGGCTCCGAACGCGACTTCGAACACCGTGCATGGGCGCTGCCCCGGGATCTCGGGGAAGTCGAGCCGCTTCGACGTGCTCGCCACCTCGCGCCACTCCCCGTTCGGCAGCAGGCATTCGACGTCGACGGTCTCGGACGAATATGACGGGACGCGTTCCGTCTGCTGCAGCAGGCGCGTCGGCAGGCCGGTGATGCGTTCGACGACCGGGACCAGGGCGTCGCGCACCGCGGTCGCGATGTCCGCCTTGGTGTCCAGCGCGTGGATGCACTGCATCTCGAGCTGCACGAAGGCGTTGAGCCTGAGCTTGGCGGCCGTCGCGCCGTCCGACGTCTCGCGTCGGAAGGACTGCCCCATCTGCCAGACGCACAGCGGCGGGCGCATGCGGGTCGAGCGCAGGATCTGGGCGGCGGTCGCGTAGGTCCCGTCGGTCGTCTCGGCGCGGAGCGCCCAGTCCGACGTGCCCCCTGGGGCGTCCTGCAGCATGAACACGTCGGAGCGGTCGTAGGCCGCGCTCATGCGGTCCCTGGGCATCATGGGCGGGGTCTCGATCTCCTCGAACGCCCACATCTGGTTGAGGTCGAGGAGGGTGGTCGAGACGGTCTCGACGAGGGCGTCGCGGATGCGGCGCCGCAGCAGGAGTTCGGACTGGCGCCAGAAGCGCAGCCCTTCGAGGTCTTCGTAGAGTGCATAGGACATGATCGTTCCCCGTCGGGGTTGAGGTCGTGCGCTTCAGGCGCGAGAATCGTGACCGCTCCCCGTGGGGAACGGCCTATCGACCTCGTCCGTACTGGCGCGACCTCCATGTCATGCGGACACGATAGGTCGGGTTCGCATCGTCGCGCAAGCCCTAATCGTCGAGGTCTGCGTTGTGCTGGAGGACGTGCCTCGCCGCGTCCCTGAAGGCCCCGCGCCCGCCTTCGCGGCGTGTCACGACCGTCGCGGCCTCCTGGACCTCGGACTCGGCGTCCGCCGGCGCGAAGGTCAGCGAGGCGAGCGAGAACATCGCGAGGTCCGGAACGTCGTCGCCCATCGCCGCGGTCTCGGCGGGTCCGATGCCCATCTCCGTCTGGATGGCGGACACCACCTCGGCCTTGTCGCGGACGTTCTGGTGCACGCGCTCGACGCCCAGGTCCGAGGCGCGTGCGGCGAGGGCGTGCGATCCCCGTCCGGTGACGAAGGCGACGGTCACGCCGCGCTGCATGAGCATGACGATCCCTTGGCCGTCCTTCACGTCGAACGTCTTGCGGTCCTCGCAGGACACGCCGTAGTCGAGACGGCCGTCCGTCAGGACCCCGTCGACGTCGGTCACGAACAGTCTGATCATAGCGCTTCCCCCATCGGAGTAACCTAGCGCAGGACGCACTGCAGGCAAAGTCCGAACGATTTCCCGCCCGGACCTCAGTCCTTGAGGGCATGGCCTTCGGGCAGTCCGACGCACCTGGCTATCCGCGCGGCGTTCCGCCTGGTGGCGGTCGCGCGCATCGCGTCGGTCGCGGCGTCGATCCTCGCGGCCTCTGCCCTGGACATGCGTCCGTCGGAGAAGGCCTCGTCGATCATCCGTATCATCGGTGCGCAGTCGACCCCGGTCTCGAGGGCGGCCTCGTGCCGCGTCCACGTCACCGTCGCCACGAAGGCGGCGACCGCCACGACCGTCACGACTGCGGCGGTCGCGACCGCCGTCAGGAGGGGGTCGCGTCGCAGGATCTCCAGGATGGCTATTCCCGGACCTCGTGCCGGGCGGCCGTCTCGGCGTCCAGCGCGATCGCCACGCGGGTCGGGAAGTTCATCCCCTTCCATTCGCGGCGCACGGAGGTTCCGACGCATTCGCGCCAGTCGCCGATCCGGACGGCTTCGTCGGATCCCCGATCCCATTCGTGCTCGTCCGGGATGGCCCGGCGGATCGCTTCCTCGATCTCGAATTCCATGAAGTCCGCCGCGTTCGCCTTGCGGACGTTCGCGATCTCGTGGTGGTTCGGATGATGCGTCGTCATGTCGTCCGGTTCCTCGTCAGGATACGACGTGGACGCGTCTCCGCGCCTTGAACTTCTTCTCTGAGAACGAAGCGCGGATGGCCGCGATCGTGTCGTCGGTCACCTTCTGCATGGCGGGCGACGTCCGTTCGGCGTCGATGTCGTGCAGCGGATCGTTGCGTGCGGGCCTGTCGCCGAAGAGCGTGAGGCGCGGGCGCGTGGTCGTGGTCGTCAATCTCTGGTCTTCCGTCTGTTCTGTTCGCGGACTGCATCCCAGTGATCGAGCCTCTCGGCGATCCTGGGCTCCTGTCCGCGGTCGGTTGGTCTGTAGAAGATCTGCGGCTGGAGGTCGTCCGGCCAGAAGTCCTGGCCCGAGAACGCACGTGGCTCGTCGTGGTCGTAGACGTAGCCCTCCTTGTAGCCGTGCTCCTTCATCAGCTTCGTGGGAGCGTTCATGATCCGCTTGGGCGGCTTCACGTTCGCGGTGGCCTTGGCGAAGGCCAACGCCTCCCCCGCCGCCTTGTACGACGCGTTCGACTTCGGCGCCACCGAAACATGCAGGATGGCCTGCGCGAGGATCGGCCATCCCTCCTTGTCTCCCAGACGCCGATGGGCCTCGGCCGCCGCCATGACGGCCAGCAGCGCCGTCGGGTCGGCCAGGCCGACCTCCTCCGAAGCGGTGACGATCATGCGGCGTATCAGCATCGCGACGTCGCCCGCCGCGAACATGCGCGCTCCCCAGTTCAGCGCCGCGTGCGGATCGGAACCGCGCACGGACTTCTGGAAGGCGGAGGCGAGGTCGTAGTGTCCGTCGGCCGCCTTGTCGTGGGACGCGAGCCGACGCTGGACGAGTTCGGAGACCTGGTCGAGCGTCAGCGGCACGTCCGATTCCTCGGCCATGAGCATCTCCGCCTGGCCGAGCAGGAAGCGGGCGTCGCCGCCGCAGTCCTGGATCAGGGCCTCGCGCGCCTCCTTCGTGATCGGGAGGGGACGCACGGCCTTCTCCGCACGTCGCAGGATGGCCTCGAGCGCCTCGTGATCGAGCGCGCGGAGCTGATAGGTCACCGCGCGCGAGTTGATGGCGCCGTTGAGTTCGAAGGACGGGTTCTCCGTCGTCGCTCCGACGAGCACGATGACGCCCGATTCCATGTGCGGCAGGAAGGCGTCCTGCTGCCCCTTGTTGAAGCGGTGGATCTCGTCGACGAACAGGAAGGTGGGTCGTGCGGTGGCGCGGATCGACGCGATCGCGTCGGAGAAGATCTGCTTCAGCTCCGGCACGCCGGTGTTGACCGCCGAGATCTTCACGTAGCGCAGGTCGAAGAAGTCTGCGAGCAGCTGGGCGAGCGTCGTCTTGCCGGTGCCGGGAGGCCCCCACAGGATGAAGGACTGCGGATTGCTGACCATCCGCATGAAGGGTCCGCGTGGACCGGTCAGGTGCTCCTGGCCGACCACGTCCTCCATCTTCCTGGGGCGCATCCGGTCGGCCAGGGGCGCTGCTTCGCCGGCGATCGACGTCGCCAGGGGGTCGTCGCCGGGATGGGCGAACAGTCCGTCGGTCAACTCCCGTCTCCGGCGCGGTCCGAGACCCTGAAGGCGTAGTCCGGCAGCAGCTCGATCTCGGACCCTTCGTAGTTCGGATCGTACTTCGAGCATTCGAGCGGCTCGCGTCCGACGGGCATGTGCATCATGATCCTGCCATTGTGGCGTTCCCATGCGATGCTCGATGCGTCCGCGGTCGCCTCTAGGCGGCCGGCGATGCGCTTCGCGTCGCCGACGGTCATGACCGGCTGCGCGGCAATCGCCTTCACCTCGGCGGCCAGCGGTGGGCATGCTCCCGGCACGAGCGCCACTGCCTTGTACATCCAGCCCGATGCTTCGCGGTCGTCCGAACTCGGTATGTTCGAGACGACGAACACGAATCCGGCTCCGAGCACGATCACGACGAGTGCGATCAGGAACGTGGACGTCCTTGTCGAACCCCTCCCGTTCGCGGTTGCCGTCGGACGCGGCTTCCTGATGCGGTCGCCGTCCATCACTGGGCGGCCTTGGGGGTGCACACGCCGACGGCGGCTTCGGCGGCGCTGCGGGGCCTGCCGATCTCGAACTGCGAACGCGCGCTGTCCTGGCCCTTGACCACGACGGTCGGCGTGCGGTGCATGACCACGGTCGGATAGACCGTGACGAGTCCGGTCCGATCGTTCCGGATGGCGAGCGGCTGATCGAACGAGATGGTGGGGATGGTCGTCTGGAGGACGCCGTCCGTGCCGTCGTGGACGGTCATCTGGATCGTGTCCTTCGGTTCGCTGTATGCGACCACGATGCGGTTGTCCTCGTCCGAGAGGACGCGCGAATCCAGCGTCGTCCTGCGTCCCTGCACGTCCATCGAGACGCTGGGGACGGTCTGAGCCGTTGCGACCTGCAGCATTGCTGCGGCGATGGCGATGATCATGTTTTTCGTGCCTTTCCGGTTTGTCCCTGTGCGACAAGCATGCGTCGACGACGACTCCGCAGGGTCGGTCGTCGATCCACCTACCTCCGCCTGCGGACGGCGTCATCATGGATGCCGCAGGAAGCGCCGCGCTTCAGTCGACGATCGTGACCGTCGTCAGGACGGGGATGGTCGATTCCTCGATAAGCCTGTCGATCGATCCGTCCGCGACGGCGTCCTTCACCGACTCCAGCGTCAGGACGGCCTGGCCGTCATGGTCGCTGAGACAGGTCCCGATTCCGTCCATGCCGTGCTTCCACCAGCTCGTGCTGCCACCGGCCTCGTCGTCGCCGTCGACGACGGAGACGAACGGGACCTCGACGCGCATGCAGAGGGCCTGGAGCGACGGGAAGGAATCCTCGTCGTGTCCCGATTCGTAGAACGCGAGCGCGCCGTCGGCCGAGAGCAGGTCGGAGACGTCTCCGTTCAGCCGATGGCTCTCCAGGATGGTCGACGCCTGGACGTCGTTCGCCTCCACGAGCAGACCAAGATCGGCGGCGGTCTCGAAGAGTTCGACGAGAACGCCGCGATGCAGCTCCCCGCCCACGCGGTGGGTGACGTACCAGCTCATGTCAGGCCTCGATGTTCGAATAGTCGACGCGCTTGGGCGCGACGACGGGTGGGGCGTTCGGATCCACGCGGGCGGCGTTGTGACGCTTGGCGAGCACGTAGCCCGTCCACGCGGCAAGCACCGGTGCGATCGCGATGACGATCATCGTCACGATCGGCAGGCCGCGCGTGAACAGCATCGGGTAGATGAACGGCGAGATGAGCGCCGGCCCGAAGATCCCTTCGAGGGTCCGGTCCTTGGCGGGCAGATCGATGAGGATCAGGCTGAACGAGATCCACGTCGTGGTCCAGAGCAGCCACTTGATCGCCGAGTTCTTCGGCTTCTTCAGCTTCACGTTCCTGTTTCCGAGCCAGAACAGGAACGTGAGCACGACGTATCCCACGATGAAGTAGATTGGGTTCACACGCTGGTCTCCTGGGTTCGTCGTCGGTCCGCTAGGGAAACTTCCCTCATTCGGCATGGTGTACGCCATGCCACCACAATCGTCCTCCCTGCTCTCACTTCTTGGCAGCCGTCAGGTTCCCGAACCTGGAGACATCCGTCTCCAGCGCGTCGAGCGTCGCCATCAGCGCACGGTGGTCCGATACCATCTCCAGGTGACGGCATCCCACCTCGATCGCCACGTCGCGCTCGCCTTCCAGGCCTCGTGCGCTCGCAGGCGCCACCACGCCGTCGTTGGGCGTCCAGAGGGCGAAGGTCGGAACCGGAGGCTTCGTCCTCAGCTCCATGCCGCACATCGCCTCCTCCATCCGCATACCGGCCAGCAGTTCGTAGATGCGCCAGCCGTTGTTCGCGCGCGGATCGTCGCCCGAGAAGGGCGACGCCAGGGTCACGACGCGGTCGACCAGATCGGGATGCAGCTTGGCGAATTCCCGAGCGAAGACGCCGCCGAGCGACCACCCCACGAGCGCGACGCGCTCGCCCGTGCGCTGGGCGATCCCATCGACCAGTCGCTCGATGCCGGGGAGCGTGCCTTCGCGCAAGCCCAGGTTGAATCCGATTCCCGATGCCGTCGGCGCGTAGCCCGCGAGCGACAGCGTGGCGCGCAGGCGCCATGAGGTCCTGTCGTGCGTCAGGAAGCCTGGAAGCGTGACGACGGGTCGTCCGTCGCCCTTGCGGCCCTTCGCGGCGGCTCTGTCGGCGACGGGGATGGTCCGCGAGACCAGACTGGCGCATTCCGCGAGAAGCCTCCTCGTCGACGGAGCCCTGGCATCGTCGACGGTGGAGATCATCGATCGTCCGCCGCGTCGCGGTCGCGATCCACGATCGCCCCCTGCACGATGCGGACGATCAGCATCATCGCCATCGGGAACCACGCCAGTGCGATCAGCACGAGTCCCATGCCTTCACGACGGGCGGTGTCCAGCATGTCCTGCCTGGTGACGCGAATGCCCACCTTGGAGGTTCCGAGGATGAACCAGTACACGTATGCGGCGATCGACAGGTACGCCGCGAGGATGCAGAGCAGGATGGCCATCTCAGGCCTCGATCTCTTCATGCTCGTCGATGGTCTCGACCTTCTGGGCTTCGCGGCCCATCCTGTCGAGCGTCACGTAGTCGGTCTTCCCGGTCCCCAGCACCGGGATGACGTCGAGCGACCTTATCTCCTTCGGAAGCGCGAGTTCGGTAACGCCGTTGGAGCGGGCCCATGTCTGGAACGCCCTGGTGGTGGCGTCCTTCGAAGTGGTGAACAGCACCAGCTGCTCGCCCTTCTTGGCGTCCGGACGCGCCACGACCGCATGGTCGAATCCGGGGAACGCCTTTCCGGCGTATCCTTCGACCGCCGGCAGCGAGACCATCTCGCCCGCGATCTTGGCGAAGCGCTTTGCCCGTCCACGGATCTCGATGAATCCTTCGGAGTCGATGGTCACGATGTCTCCCGTGTCGTGCCAGCCGTCCAGCGGCGGCTGCAGGACGCAGGGGCTGTCCGGCATGAAGTATCCGAGCATGACGTTCGGTCCCCGGATCGACAGTCGTCCGCCCTCGTCGATGCCTGGAACCGGATCGAGATGGGTCTCGACCGAAGGCAGCGGACGCCCGACGGTGCCGCCCCGGTAGTGCATGGGCGTGTTGACGGCGATGACCGGGGCGGCCTCGGTCGCGCCGTATCCCTCGAACACGCGTACGCCGAACTTCTCGCTCCAGACCTTCCTGGTCTCCTCGCGGACGCGCTCGGCACCGGCGAAGACGTAGCGCAGCGAGTAGAAGTCGTACGGGTTCGCCATGCGGGCGTAGCCCGACAGGAACGTGTCCGTGCCGAACATGATGGTCGCGTTGCAGTCGTAGGCGAATGCCGGGACGACGCGGTAGTGGAGAGGGTTCGGATAGAGGACCGTGCGGAGGCCGTTGAGGATCGGGAGCAGCATCCCGCCGGTCAGTCCGAACGAATGGAAGATCGGCAGGGCGTTCAGCACCACGTCGGACGGGTTGAAGTCGACCCGTGCTCCCAGCTGGCGGCAGTTCGCCAGCAGGTTGCGGTGCGACAGCACCACGGCCTTCGGCAGACCCTCGGACCCGCTGGTGAACAGGACGGTCGCGGGCGAGTCGGGGGAGATCCGCAGCGAAGCGTGCATCCGGCGGGCCCAGCGGGCCGAGATCGCGGCCGACATCTTGTCGAGAAGTCCGATGCCCTTCGCCACGTCCTCCAGCACGACGAGCTCCACGCGCCACTCGGGCGTGGAGATAGATTCGGCGGTCTCGACGAGCCTGCCCTGCTCGAGGAAGGCGCGGCTGGTGACGATGCGGCGGATGCCGGCGGTCCTGCATGCCGAGCGCAGGGCTGCGAGGCCCGCCGTGTAGTTGAGCATGGCGGGGACGCGGCCGTTCGCCTGCAGGGCGAAGTAGGCCGCGACGGCGGCGTTGACGTTGGGCAGCATGACCCCGACGATCTCGCCCTGCGTCGTCATGTCCGACAGCGGACGGCCGAGGGCGATGGACCCGATGACGAGACGTCCGACGTCCATCGGCTCGCGCTTCACGTCCTCGCAGACCACCGCCTTCGATCCGTGGATCTCGCGGGCGTCGAGCAGGGCGTCGAAGACGGTCTGGTCCTTGGCGGAGGTCTCGAACATCATGTGGCTCATGACGTCGTAGAGGCGGCGCCCGGCCTCCGCCCGACGCTGGCGGGCGGTCATGCCGTCCTCCAGCTCGAAGCGGACGGGCGGCAGGACCGTGAGCGAGATCTTCGGGAACGCGCGTCGGCGGACCTTGCCCGACAGGCGGGAGAAGACCGTGTACTGGGCGCCGTCTATCCGCACGGGCACGATTGGCGCGTCCGCCTTGTCGGCGACCATGCCCGGGCCGTCGAAGATCTTCATGAGCGCACCGGTGACGGTGATCCTGCCTTCGGGGAAGATCACCAGGGTGCGACCCTCCTTCACGGCCTTCACCATCGCCTTTGCGGACATCGGGTTGGTGGGGTCGACGGGGAAGGCGTCGAACAGCTTCATCAGGGGCCTCATCCACCACGCCTGGGCGATCTTGGTCGCGACGGCGAAGGTGGGCTTGCCCGGAAGGAACGCGGCGAGGACGGCGGCGTCGAGGAACGAGGTGTGGTTCACGACCACCACCGCGCGCTGGCCGGGCTTCGGCATGTTCTCGGCGCCCGCGACCTCGACGCGGAACGCGAAGCGCAGCACCGCCTTGAGCACCTGCTTGACCGACGCGTCGGGCAGGAGGACGCAGCTGTAGGCGGCGACCCCGAGCCCGAAGAGGCCGAGGATCAGGAAGGTGGTCGAGATCGAGGCGCCCATCGCGGCGACGAAGGCGGCCGCGCCGGCCACGCCGACCATGCCGATCGCATTGACGACGTTGTTGGCGGCAATCTCGCGGCTGCGCTGCGCCGGATCGCCCAGCGTCTGAAGCAGGGCGTAGAGCGGCACGACGTAAACGCCTCCGGCGACCGCCACGACGATCACGTCGACGATCATGCGCCACGAGGTGAAGTGCGTCAGGAATCCGGCGATGCCGGGATCGACGGCATGGCTGCCGCTCGCGAAGGACAGGTCCAGGACGCCCAGTGCGACGATCAGGGCCGAGATCGGCACGTACTTCGCGGAGACCACGCCGCGCTGCAGGCGGCCGACCAGGATCGACCCGACGGCGACTCCGACGGAGAACACGGCGAGCAGGAGCACCGCGACGCTCGACGATGCCCCGATCTGCAGCGCGAGGGGAGGCATCTCCTGCGTGAGCACCCCGCCCAGAGCGAAGAACCACGTGATGCCGAGGGCCGAGCGGAACAGCGGCGGATTGGCGCGGGCGTGCGCCAGGATGGCGCGCGTCGAGGTGAAGGGGTTGCGGTCGATTGGCGGACGCACCGCGGCGAGCGGAGGCGCGTGCGGGATCATCCAGCTCGCCAGCGCACCGAGACCCGCCACGACCAGCACGCCGAGGGCCGCGGCCTCGTGGTGCAGCAGGCCGCCGGCGATCTGGCCCAGCAGGATCGCGACGAAGGTGCCGGCCTCCACCATGCCGGTGCCGGCGAGGAGCTCGTCGTCCTTCAGGTGCTGGGGGAGGATCGAGTACTTGATCGGGCCGAAGAAGGTCGAGTGGGCGCCCATGGCGAACAGCGCCAGGAACAGGATCGGCATCGACTGGGCGACGAGGCCGTAGCCGCCGACCATCATGATGACGATCTCGGCCCCCTTCACCGCGCGTGCGAGGCTCGCCTTGTCGGTCCTGTCCGCGACCTGTCCGGCTATGCCGGAGAACAGGAAGTAGGGCAGGATGAACACCGCGCCCGCCAGCGCTGCGTAGAGCGCGGCACCATGGGCGGAGGCGGATGCGCCGCCCGCGACGCCGAAGGACAGCGAGAAGAGCATCGCCGAGCGGAAGAGGTTGTCGTTGAACGCCCCTCCGAACTGGGTCGCGAAGAGCGGCCCGAAGCGGAGCTTGGCGAGGAGCGAGGGCTTGATGGACGACATCTTGTTCTCCGACGAGCGGTCCCCCCGCTCTGTGTCATTGTCTGGTGATAGCACCGTTGGCGGCGGCGCTCGACGGCTATGTTGTCAATCGTCGCTGCGGGACGTGAGCTCCCGCAGCATCGCGCTCTCGACGATCATGGCATGGGTCTTCCTGATGCGGCGGCCGACGACGGCCTTCCTGACCATCCAGGTTCCCATCAGGACGGGAGCGGCCGCGATGAGCGTCGCACATCCCACGAAGACGATCGCAATGTCGTTCATGACGTCTTCCTCCCATAGGACAGAATCTCACGGACGCGGCATAGGGCCTCGCCCTGCGCGTCGTCGCTGCCCATCAGGGCGTACGATCCGCTTCGTTCCAGCGAGCAGTGTCCATGCACGGTCGCCACCAGCGACCGCGTCAGCGACGCCGCGTCGGCCCTGCGCGCCTCCGGGAGCTCCGTCGCTACGACTGCCGCCACCGCGCCTGTCAGGCGCGCGCGGCTCTGCTGGTCCTGTTCGTCGAGGGTGACGCCAGCGGGAAGATGGTGGTCGTAGATGGCGTTCCACAGGTTCCTGTTGGTCCTGGCGAACTCGAAGTAGGCGCCGACCAGCGTCGCGACGCGGTCGGCAGGGTCTGAGGAGAGCGCCTTCTCGACCGAATCGGCCCACATGCCGAAGGTTCGCGTGTTGACTGCGACGAAGAGCATGTCCAGCGAACCGTAGACGTTGTAGATAGTGCCCACGGCGTATCCGATGCGCTTGGCGACTTCGCGCGCCGAGAAGCGCGCGAAGCCCACCTCCTCCATGTGCCTGTGAGCCTCCAGGAGGATCAGCGTCCTCAGTTCGGTCCTGCTGTGATCTGATCTGCGTGCCATGGGAAGGACGATACGAAATAATTTAGCGGTGTGCAATAGACATTGTTCAATTAAATGCGTAGGCTGTTTCCGACAGGGCGATCACGCCCGTGGGAGTGGTACCGTGAACGACATCGCGACGGGATGGTGGAGCAGGCTTCGCAAGGATCTCGAATCTCCCGTGGAGGTCCGCCGCTTCGGCAGCGGGTGGCTGGCAGGATTCTTCTCGATCCTGGCCGCGTGCTTCGCGCTGTGTCTGGTGGCGGCCCTGCGCTGGCCCGACTGGGTCGCCACGCCGATGCTGAAGCCCGTCTACGATTCGGGTATTCTCCGTCCCCTCACGCACGGGATCCTGCTGACGTCCTACGGCCTCGCGCTCCTCAGCATGCTGCTGCGCCCCCGCAAGGTCATGGGCGTCACCGCGCTGGTGATCGCGCTCGGAGCGACGCTGCTCGGAGGGGCCGCGGTCCAGGCGCGCGAGACGCACGACTGGGGCATCTTCTTCGGCCTCGACTTCTTCGCGATCAACCTCGTCGCGGCCGGTCTCATGTTCGCGCCGATCGAACGCATGTTCCCGCGCGATCGCGCGCAGCGTCTCTTCAGGCAGGAATGGCGGGAGGACCTGTTCTACTACCTCGTCAGCTCGATGATGGTCCAGGTCCTGACGTTCCTCGCGCTCGCGCCGTCCACGTTCGTGATGGCGAAGACCGGCGACTTCGCCGGCTTCCGCGACATGGTCGCCTCGCAGCCCTGGCCCGTACAGTTCCTGGAGGCGATGCTCGTCACGGACCTGATGCAGTACTGGTTCCACCGCGCCTTCCACCAGGTCCCCTTCCTGTGGAGGTTCCATGCCGTCCATCATTCCGCGAAGCACATGGACTGGCTGGCGGGCGCCCGGATGCACTTCTTCGAGATCGTCGCGCTGCGCAGCGTGACGTCGCTGCCGCTGCTGACGCTCGGCTTCTCGCCGTCCGTGCTGCAGGCCTACGTCGCGTTCGTGTACATCCAGTCCTCGCTGGTGCACGCGAACCTGAAGGGCGACTTCGAGATCCTGAGCCGCTTCCTGGTGACGCCGCGCTTCCACCACTGGCACCACGCCATCGAGGCGGAGGCCGTCGATCGGAACTTCGCGATCCACTTCCCCGTCCTCGACAGGATCTTCGGCACGCATCTGCTGCCGAAGGGGAAGTGGCCGACCGGCTACGGCGTGCCGGAGCAGGTGCCGTCGGGCTACCGCGCGCAGTTCGCATATCCCTTCCGCCGTCGTCCTTCCGACAAGGAGTCCTGAATCATGGTCTCGGTCATCCTGATCGTCGCGATCGCCCTGCTGTGGCAGGAGACGACCCGTTTGAAGAAGCGCCTTTCCGCGATCGAGCGCGGCGATCCCCGCATGTCCGCGCTGGAGCTGCGCATGGACCTGCTTTCGCGCAGGGCGGCCGCCGCCGTCGCGGCTCCGACCCAGGCGTCGTCGCCGGAACCGGAGCCGCGTGTCGCGCCGGAGCGTGAGACGCATGGTTTCGATCCGCTTCCGGAGACGACCAGGCGTCCGGTGGCAGCGGAGTCTTCCGAGTCGCCAGCGCCTCGGGCCACGGCATCCGTCCGCACTCGTGCTCCGTCCGTCGCGTTCTCGGAGGAGAACCCGTGGAAGGCTCCGCTGGAAGCGGGCAGGGTCCCCTCCGATGGATTCGGCAAGGGTTCGATTGACACCGGCGCATCCGTTGTTGATCGAGTGTCGCGAGGCGGGTTCGAGGATCTGTTCGGTCGCAGGCTGCCCATCTGGGCCGGCGGCATCACGCTCGCCATCGCGGGGATGCTGATCGTCAGGCTGTCGATCGAGTCGGGGTTCCTCACGCCCTTCGTCCGCGTGGTGCTGTCGGCACTGTTCGGCGGCGCGCTCATCGCCGGCGCCGAGTTCGTCCGCAGTCTCGACGTCGACCGCCATGATCCTCGGGTGCCGCAGGCGCTCGCGGGAGCGGGCATCGCCACGCTGTACGGCGTGATCCTCATGGCCTCGCTGGGCTACGACATGATGGGCCAGGGCGCGGCGTTCGCATGCGCGACGCTCGTCACCATCGGTGCGGGCGCGCTGTCCATGCGCTTCGGCCCGGCCTCCGCCCTGCTGGGACTGGTCGGCGGCATGGTCGCACCGACTCTCGTCGGCGTGACCCAGGATTCGGTTCCGCTGCTCGCCGTCTACGTGTCGCTGGTCGTCGGCGGCCTCGGCCTCGTCGCGAAGCGGCAGGGCTGGTGGTGGCTCTCCGCCCTGTCCATGGCTGCAGGCCTCCTGTGGATCACCGGTCTCCTGATCCACGCCGAGGATCCATTCGCATCGTTCGCCCTGGCCGCGATGATCGGCGCGATCGCGTTCGGCACGCCTCTCCTGGTCCGCGATGAGGGCCCGAACCACATGCGCCTGATCGGCTCGATCGTCGGGTCCGTCCAGATGGCGGCGCTCGTCGCGGCGGGAGGCTTCGGAGCGCTGCAGTGGGGACTGTACGGTCTGCTGTCGGCGCTGGTCGTGTGGATGGCCGCATGCGACCATTCGCTGCGGCGTCTTCCGGCGCTCGGGCTGGCGATCTCCTTCGTCCTCGTGACGATGTGGGATCCGAGCTGGTCGGGGCTGCTCGCGGTGCTGGCCGGGATCGTGGCGATCTACGGAGCGAGTTCGACGTGGCGCGCCTGGGCGCACGACGACGTCGAGGCGGCGTGGACCGCATCCGCGACCGGGATCCTCGTATCGTTCGCGGCGATCACGTCGTTCCTTCCGCAGGAAGGCGGCCCTGCGGCCGTGACGCTGGTCGCGTCGCTGCTGCTCGTGATCGGCGCGTTCGTCGGATGGACGGACGAGGCGAGGACGGAGGATTCGAGGTTCTCCTCGATGATCGGAACGGCCGCCGTGCTCGCGTTCGTCGCTTGCTGGAGGATGTTCGGCTTCGACGTCGTGTCCGTGTCCTCCGCGGTCCTGTCCATCGGGCTCGTCACGATGGCGCGGGAGGTACGCGATCGCAGGATCTCCTGGTGGGGCGTCGGCCTCGTCGTCGCGTCCGTCCTCGGATCGATCAGGGTGCTCGGGACATGGGCCTTCGGCGGCGTCCAGGCCCTTGCCGGCGACGCATTCACGTCGGCCCATGCACCGGCCCTCTTCGATGCCATGACCATGCTCGTGCCTGCCATCGCCGCCGTCGGATACGCGGCATGGCGCATCGACATGGAAGCGTCGATCCGCAGGGCGGTCCTCTCGATCGCGGGCGTCATGGGCCTGGTGCTCGCCCATACGGTCTGGAAGAGGACCGTGGGATCGCTGTTCGCGTCGGAGGGCAGTCCTCTGGCGTATCTCGACAGGACCGTCTGGGAGGTCGCCCTGGCGGGCCTCGCCGCGCTGTTCGTCATGCGTGGACGTCGCCTGCTGGCTCTGGTGGCGGGCGGAGCGGCCATGCTTCACTTCGCGGCGTTCTCGCTCCTGATCGAGTCCCCGCTCGTGCAGGCGCAGTTCGTGGGTCCGGTGCTGGCCGTCTCGTTCGCCCTGATGGCCGCCCTTGTCTTCGGATCGAGGAGGCTGTGGACCGGCGACCAGGCCGATCAGGCCAGGGCGTTCGCGTCCATCGCGCTGATCTCGGCGTACGCCTTCCTGCAGCTCCGTCAGCTGGTGAACGGCGACATGCTCCTGTCGTCCGGCACCACCGGCACCGAGGAGATCATCCGTTCGCTCCTGGCGGTCGGGCTGGGGATCGGGTTCCTCGCCTGGGGTCTCGTCAGGAGCGACAGGACGTGGCGCATCGCGTCGCTCGGCATGATGCTGTTCGCCGCGGTGAAGGTCTTCGTCTTCGACGCGGCGGGCCTCGACGGGATCGCGAGGATCGGCACGTTCGTCGCATTGGGCTTCAGCCTCATCGGCATCGGCTGGGTCTACAGCCGCTATCTTCCGGAGAGGAAGTCCGGAATCGTCCTGCCGTAAGCGCCGGCGGGGTCCGCGTCCATCGCGGACCCCGTCGCTGACTTCGATATTTTTCCGATGCAGCTCCGATCCAGGCAGGCCCGCTCTGGACGGGCGGTGCGAGCTGGATTAGCCTTCTCCTCGACGGTTCGGACCAATGCCGGGCCACCAAGGGGGAATTGATACATGTCGAACGTGCTCATCGGGATCATCGGAGTCATCCTGTTCATCGGCCTGGCGCTCGCCGGCGCCCTGTTCCTGGGGCCTCGCTTCCAGGAATCGACGAACAACAGCCGTGGCTCCGCCGTCATCTAGGCGGTCGCCCAGATCAGCAACGCTGCGAACATGTATCGCGTGCAGGAGGGTCTGGCCGTGATGTCCAACGCGAACATCGACACGACGCTGCGCGTGACCGGCTATCTGAAGTCCGTTCCGGTCAATCCCACCTCGGACATCTACGTTCCGCTGCTGAGCTCGGCCGCCGGCGTCCGCAACGCGACGACGCCGGCGGACTACGTCGTCATGCAGCTGACGGACAACGCGTCTTCGGTGTGCTCCGCGATCGCCAAGCAGTCGGGACAGACGCTGCTCGCGAACGACGCTCCTCCGGAGGCGAGCACCGCGCTGCCCGCCGCCACGAGCGGCTGCGTCAAGATGACGGCTGGCTTGGGCACCGCCCTGACGAATGGCGGCTTCTACGCCTTCTCGCGCATCTGACCGCACTTCATCGCCGATTCCTGGAAGGGGGCGGGCCGTCGGTCCGCCCCCTTCTTCGTTCATGCCATCCGTCAGAACGAAATGTACCCGTCGTCCCATTGACCCCGTCGCATCCCCATCGGTACGAGGGGTCTCCTCGGGAGAACATGCGATGAGTCTAGTTGAACAGGCCGGTAGGGTCCACGACGCCTTCGGCGGATCTCTTTCGCGCGAGATCGCCGGCGCCGTGATGGAATGGGCCAGGGAGTCCAAGGCCTACAGGCACATGGTGTCGTTCGAGATGCTGGACGAGGCCGTCCAGACCGGACTGGGCGGCAAGACGGCCCGCAGGGACGTCTCCGCCGAGGACCTGTCCAAGGTCGGCGAGGCGGTCCGGACCTGGATCGCGCCCCATCTTCGCGACGACGCGACGACGGTCGGAGTCGATAAGGCGGTCTCGGACGCGTTCCATCGTCCGAAGGGTCTCGAGACGAAGGGGCGCGACGACGTTGAGCCGACCATCGTCGTCCAGGTGGATCGGATTCCGGGGCGCTGATCCTGCGCAGCGGACGAGTCATGAGCCGGTCATCTCGGCCGGCTCTCGTCGTGACCGCGGCCATGCAGTCCGAACCGCTTCGTCGTCCCTGTAGGGAGTGGTCGAGGATGTTTCCCGAACTCTGTGAGTTCCTCACATGACGGGGCGCTCGCCCGGTCCCTCCTTGACGCGCGTATCCGGTTCCATCACTGCCCCTATGCAGGACCGTGGGGAAAGAACGACATGAGGCCAATGAAGAAGAGCGCGCTGCTGTGGCTCTCAGCCGCGGCAGCCCTGTCCGTTCCGGCCGATGCCCAGCGCTACTTCGCGCGTCAGCATCTGGACATGGAACGTGGCTCGACGCTCGTCACGGCTCCCGTCGTCTCCGATCCGACTCCCACCCCTGTTCCGGATCCCACGCCGACGCCTCCGTCCTCGGACCCGAGATGGATCCCATGCGGTTCCGAGAACGACGTGTGCGTGATCCCAGGTGAATTCGGGACCGTGAGGTATGGCGTCGATCAGTCCTGGGCTCAGATGGGCATCTATGAGGACGTGGTCTGCACCCATGGCATCTTCGGCGATCCGGCGATCGCCAGGGCCAAGAGCTGCCAGTACGACGCCAATTCCATCGTCCAGCCAGACCCTAAGTGGGTCACCTGCGCGTCGAACGGCGGCTATTGCCGGGTCCCCGATCATGGAACGGCGACGGTGAGATATGGCACCAGGGGCAAGTATTCGAGCGCGACCGCAAGAGACAGCGTCGCCTGCAGCACTGGCGTCTTCGGAGATCCGGCGGTGGGCGAGGCGAAGAAGTGCCAGTACGATTCTTCCACCGCCGTTCCCGACCGGTCCCAGTGGATCGCCTGCGGGGTTGACTTCGGGACCTGCTCCTTCGAAGGCGCGACCGAGGTCAGGTACGGGATCCCGGACAGGTTCATCTATGCCGACGTCGCCGGAGAGGGAACGCATTCCTTCTATTGCCACCCGGATTCGTTCTCCGGACGTGATCCGGCGCCGGGCATTCAGAAGACGTGCTACGTCGACGGCAGGAAGGCGAGGCTGAAGGACATCCTCGTAGCCGGCTGACTTCCGGGGGTCCTCACCAGAGGACCCCGTCGATGGCCTTCAGAGGTCCGGGCACGTCCTTGCCGTCGATGGTCTGCAGCAGATCGATCTCGATCGTGCGGCACATCGCGAGCAGGGGCACGTCGTGGACGTCGTTGGCGAACGGATCGCTCAGGTCCTCGGCGATTCGGAGGGCCGACACGAAGATCATGCCGATGAGGGTCGACACGACGGGCGTCAGCCAGCCGATGTCCTGCACGAGTTCCATCGGCAGGAACAGGCAGAAGATCGCCGTCGCCAGGCTGGGGAACGCGCGGAAGCCGCTGGGGAGCGGCGTGTTCTTGATGCGCTCCATGCCTCCCTGCGCGTTGGCGATGTCGGTGAGCGTGCTCTCGACCATCGTCTGCTGGATCTCGGTTATGATGCCGTCGTCCAGTGCCTGGCCGTACGCGGTCGACACGTCCTCCAGCAGCGCGTTCGGACGGTTCGTCCGCTCCATGACGTGCGGGATCTCCTTCTCGCCGAGGATGCGCAGCACGTCCTCCTGGGGATCCTGACCGCGCAGCTGGCAGCGCAGGACGTGGGCGAAGGTGATCTGGTGGCGGATCACGCTGTCGCGCAGCGCGAGGGCCGCCTCGTCCTTCGATCGGGTCAGGGTGACGGTGATGCGCGCCAGGCTGCGCGACGAGTTGATCAGCGACCCCCAGAGACCCCGCGCCTCCCACCAGCGCGCGTAGGCCGCGTTGGTTCGGAAGCCGAGGAAGAGCGTCAGCGCCGCGCCGAACAGGGGCATCGGCAGCGGCGGCTCCTTCAGTTCGAACGCGTAGTGGCAGACCGTCACGATCACGTCCCACAGGAACAGGATCACGATGGGCTTCCAGACCTCCAGTTCGATCTGGCGCAGGCGCGGCTTCGTTCCCACGATCATGGGCGTGACTTCTCCAGCGTCGTTCGTCGCATGATCTTTCCTCCATCGGTTCGCATCACGGATCGTTCCGATCCTGCGGAAACCCTAAGGACGGACGTCCACCTTCCGAGTGGCGCGTCCCACCGGATCGAGCACGCCTCCCGTCACCATCGCCGCGATCATCGCGTGCACGATCCCGCGCCGGCGCAGCAGTGGCGCGACTAGATGGTCGCGCAGGACGGGGAGCAGCCGCGAGTCCGACTGGTAGAACGGAGTGAGCACGGTGCTGAGCGCCTGGTAGAAGCCGACGTGGAGCCGCCTCGAGGCCGCGTAGTCGCCCAGCGCCTCGTCCACGCCCCTCAGCGTCCTGAGCGCCGTGCGCAGCGCCAGGGCGTCGATCAGGGCCATGTTGGCTCCCTGTCCCAGCTGGGGGCTGGTGGCGTGGAAGGCGTCGCCGACGCGGACCAGCCGCCCTTCGACGGGACGTCGGTGGGTGTGATGCCTGTACCGCGCGAGCATCGGCTCCGCCTCCTGCGCCAGTCCGGCCGCCTCCGGCCAGAGTTCGGCGACGTCCCGGCGCCAGGCACCGAGGTCCCTTCGTGGGTCCTCGTCGCCGCGCACGCTCCAGAAGAGGGTCGCCATGGATGGAGCGCCGTCGTGCGCGGTGCCCACCGGCAGAACGCCGGCCATCCGACCGGCTCCTCGATAGCGCTGTTCCAGCGTGGCCGGGTCGAACCCGGACGCCGCCTCCCATGGCACCGTCGCCCAGACGGCTCCGTACGAGAGCTGTCGGCTCCGGCACGTGCGCAGCGGGGATCCCGAGCCCATGGCGTCGACCAGCACGTCGAAGGCGGGCGTGGCCGCTCCATCGGCCATGACGAGGCGCTGGCCGCATTCGGAGACGGACGCGACGTTCCTGGAGGTCTCGAACACGACGCCCGATTCGGTCGCGGCGGCGAGCAGGACGTCGAACAGCGCGATGCGCTGCACCGCCAGTCCCGACTGGCCTTCGGGATAGCCGACGTCCAGGACGGTCCGGCCCGATGGACGCACAAGGCCGAGCATCCGACGTATGGGAGCTCCTCTGCGCGAGACCGCATCGGACAGCTCCATCTCGTCCAGCACGGCGAGCCCCGTCGGCTGCAGGACGAACCCGGACCCGACGGGGCCGGGACGCTCCATCCGGTCGTGGAGGACGACGTAGTGGCCGTCGCGCGCGAGCATCGTCGCGGCGGCCAGGCCGCCCATGCCGGCTCCTGCGACGCCGATCCTCATGACGGTTCGGAAGCGACGGCTTCCTTCCGCGCGGCGCGCCACGTGACGAAGGCGCCGATGGCGTCCGTGAAGAAGGCGGGCACCCAGATGGCCAGCAGGACCAGCGCTGCCGGGACCGTGAAGACGGCGGTGAAGGCGCCGACCGGAACGTCGCGGTCGGCGACCGAGGCCCTGGCCAGGTAGGGCGCGCACAGCAGCAGGAACCCGACGAGGGGCATCCACCAGTGGCTGCGCATCCTGACGCCCGGCGCACGGCGTTCGTCCGGGGACGCCATCGACGGGAGCGTGCAGGCGAACCAGACGAGGATCCCCGTGAACGCGATGGGCACGACCATCTCGGGATCGGTCATGATCAGCGGCAGCCTGAGGACGATGACGGCGATGGTCGTCACGAGGGCAGGAGACCTCCTCGTCATCAGGACGATCGCGATCGGCACGATCGTCCCCAGCGCGACGATGTGGATCAGGGCGTACAGCCCGAGATGCCGCATCCCGAACATGCCCTGCACCATGGACTGCATGATCGTGCCCATGACCACCGCGCCGATGAGCGCGGATCTCAGAGGGGCCTTGCGACTGTCGAACTGCATGGTCGGATCGTTCCTGTCGATGGACGCCATCGTGCCGATGGTCGAGGTCGGCGACGCGCGTGGGTCAGATGAGGGTGGCGGGCCTGCCGAGGGAGTCGATGCGCTTCAGCTCGGCGACGAGCCTGTCCGCGTCCTTGGCCGGGAACTTGTGGCCGTTGAGAGGACCATGATAGCCGTTGTAGCCGCTGACGCGCGCGACGGCGTCCTTGATGGCCGCGTTGACCGCGCCGTCGCCGTCGTGCTTGGCCGCAAGCCACGTCGTGTCGTCGACGTGGTAGATGTGGACGACGCCGCCGAGGACCTCGACGTCGTCGCGTCGTCCGGCGCGACGGTACCATTCCTTGTCCGCCTTGCCGTCCTCCCCGATCGCATAGGCCAGGCCGTCCTTCTCGGCCGCCGACGGACGCCGCTCCGCCGCCGCTGCGCGGCGGATCTCCGCAGGAGCGGGCGGTGCGCCTTCGGGGAGCACGTCCATGGCGCGAGCGAGGTCCGGGAGACGGGCTTCCGGGATCGACCAGGTCGCCTTCTCGTCGCTCCAGCGTCCGCCGAGCGCGGCGCAGACGAGATCCATGCGGTTCTCGACGCGGCCGTCGTTCTCGAGAGGCTTCACCGCGGCGATCGCGCCTCCTGCCGACATGAACACGGTGACGCCGATGCGTCCGTGCGCGGTCACCAGGGAGGGAGGCCGCTTGACGGGCTGGTTCCAGATCCGCAGCTCCCTGCGCACGGCCGTGTCCTTGAGGCCGGCGACGAGCATACGGCAGGTCTCGTAGGGAAGGACCGCCGATCCGTCCTCGGCGAGCGCGACGTTCAGAGCCGAGCAGGCGTCCATGAAGCGGTCGGTCAGCCACGCGTCCGAGCATATCGCACGACGGCGGTCTCCGGGCAGCTTCTCGATCAGGAGGTGTCCGCCGAACACCGGAACGACGGCCGGTGGACCTTCCGCGAGCTCTCTGGTCGTCGGTGCTGGCGCGGACGTGAAGAGCAGATCGGAACCGCGATCCTCCGCGTGTCCGTCACCGCGCTTGCCCAGAAGGGAGGTCTCCAGGTCGACGCTCTCGTCGTCCACCGTGGCCGCCGCGCTCTCCGGCGGCACGTCGCCATCCGCATCCTCGTCGCACAGATTCCCGTCGACGTCCTTCGACGACCCGTCGACCGTCCCGGTCGGGGATTCGTGCTGCGTGCGGGACAGCGCATCGACGACCTTGGCGGCGATCGCCGGACCGATTCCGGAAGCCGCCTTCAGGGACGCGGCGTCGATCGTCTCCCGCGTCGTCAGTCCCGCAGCGAGAAGCAGGGCGACGACGCGCGCGGGGAGGTCGAGCGATTCCAGGAATGGGGACGAGGGCCCCTGATCCGATCCGGGATCGGTCGATGTCTTCTTCCTTGGAATGGTCGCCTCCGCCCTTGTTCGAGCGATGGTGATAACACATCATGTAGCGGTCGTCATCAGGAACGAGGACTCCGCACCGCAAGGTGTGGAGTCCCCGTTCCGCCGTCAGCTCCAGGGGAGGATCATCGTGTCCAGCGTCCGGGGGCCGACCGGCCGACGGTGGAGCTCCTGGTGCATGCCGCCCCTGAAGAGCCTGGCGAGATCGCCGTTCCCGAGGCCGAAGTTCATCGCGTTCGCGATCGCCCGGTCCAGCGACGATCCGTAGCCCTCGAGGATCACGGTGCGCGTCGCGGCCGCCGTGACCATGTCCTGGATGCGGCCCTCGTGGAACACGCCGTTCTGCTCCTCGGCGACGGCGTCGATCCCCTCGGCCCTGAGCGCATCGACGGTCTTCGCGATCGTCGTGCTCTTGCCGGAGGACGTCTTGCCGGAGACCATGACCAGACCCGGACCCGACCGGCAGATCCTCATCCATGCGTCCAGGTCCCGTATGCCGAGCTGGTCCAGCCGCAGCGACCGCACTCGGCGATCCGGCATGCGCAGCACGAACTTGTGGTCGCCGTCGGCCGGGGACGACGCGATCTGGAACGTGTGGACCGTTCCGTCGATCTCCACCTCGATGCTCCCGTCGTTCGGTCTCTTCTCGTTCCAGTCGTCCATGTGTGCGATGATCGACCTCTTGAGGGCCAGGTGCCGTTCCGCATCGATCGTCTCGATCATGCGGCGCGTGCCGTGGATCCTGAAGAGGATCCGCGCGCCGTTCGAGGTTCCGATCCCTTCCACGTCGACGGGCATCGCAGGCGACGCGAGGAGCCTCTCCTCGTGTTCCGCTGCCCTCCTGAGGGCATGGGGCGTTCCTCCGGGACCGTCGGGACCCGCCTTGATGAGGAACCGGGTCTGCTCGGGGAAGTTCGCGGCATCCTCGAACATGAGTTGATGCAGCGGATGTCCGGACGCGATCCCCGCCTCCAGCGCCGTCGCGACTTCGCCGATGCGATGCCCATGCTGTTCGCGTAGGACCTTGAGCGCCTCCGCGATCGGGACGCGCGCGACCATCATCGTCGAGAGCCGGGAGAGGAGGACGTGGCGTTCGACGGGGCTCAAGGCCCCGTCGACGTCGTCGGCCTGGAGGTTCGGCGCTTCGGCGCCGCCGACCCTTAACCACGGTTCGATGTGCATGTCGGTGCCTCCGACCTTCCACAGCTCGTGGACGAGGCGGAGGAAGGGGTCGACGGGAGGAGTCTTCACCGCGAGCACGGCGCCCCAGCCGGAATGTCCGCATTCGCGAGCGGCGACGTCCAGTGCGGTCTGGTACGGGATGCCACGTTCGCGGGACATCCTCTTGGCGGCCTTGCGGATGTCGTTGAGGATGGTCTTCGTCATTGTCGGTCTCCGATGCCGAGACACGTCTGCCGCCCACTCGCAGGGTGCTTCGGCCCGGTTTCCGGACGAGGTCCCTAGATCGTCTTGGATGGATCCGCCCGTACAGGCGTTCGTCATGGTGGGCGACCGGCCAATCCCCTGGCCGCATCCCTTCTACCCGCTCCGAATCCACCCATCAAGGGCGGATGTGGCCATGGACGCGATCGGGATGCGACCGCGGCCTCAGCCCCCTTCGGTGAACGATCGGGCGATCTGGTCCGTCAGCGGCTTCGTGAGATATGAGAGCAGCGACCTGTTCCCCGTCGATATGAACGCCTCCACCGGCATGCCCGGCCGGATCGGCGAGCCCAGGCGAGCGATCTGGCCCGGCTCCATCCTTATCCTCGCCACGTAGCGCGGCACTCCGGTCCTCTCGTCGACGATCCTGTCGGCCGACAGCCTCTCCACCCTACCGTCGATCTGAGGGGTCGTCTGCACGTTGAACGCCGTGAACCTCAGGCTCGCCTTCTGTCCCACCGCCACCTGGTCGACGTCCGCCGGCGCGACGGAGACCTCTACCACCGCCCTTCCCCTGTCGGGGACGATCCGGACCAGCGGCTGTCCGGCAGGAAGCGCGCTTCCCGGGGTCCGATACGGCAGGGCGTCCACGACGCCCTCCGACGGAGAGCGCAGGACTGTTCGCTTCTGCGCGTCGGAGGCCGACGCGGCCCTGGTGCGGGCGTCTCCGATGCGCGTCGCGAGATCCGCGAGCTCTGCCCCGGCACGAGAGCGCGTGTCCTCGTCGATCTGGATCATGCCCTGCCTGATCTCGGCGATGCGTGCACGCGTCTGGGCGATGCGGGCCTGATCGGCCGCGGCCGACGACTGGAGCTCCACCGCTGTCCGCTCGAGCTGGTTGTAGCGGGTGAGCGACACCAGCCGCTTGTCCCAGAGCGTCTTCATGCCCGCGCGTTCGGGTTCCATGATCTCCGTCTGGCGTCTCGCCGCGCTTATCTGGACCGCCAGGCTCGCGATCTCCTGTTCCGACTGGTGGATGCGCTCCGCCATCTGCGCGCGTCTCCCCGCGTCGCTGGTCCGGTCCAGCGCGAGCTGCCGCCTCTCCCTGGAGATGGCGACCATGGCGGACTCGTCCGTGCGGGACGCCAGCTCGCTCGGAACGACGAACGTGGACATCCCGTCGCGCTCGGCCTCCAGCCTGGCCCGTCTGGCGATCATGGAGTCCAGATCCTCGCCGGTGCCCCGTGCGCCGATCGAGGACACTCCGTCCTCGAGCACCATGAGGGCCTGTCCGCGCTCCACCCTCTGTCCCTCGCCGACCATGAGGCGGGCCAGCACACCGCCGGTGGGATGCGAGACCTGCGCGGTTCCGGCGGACGTGGTCGTCTCCCCCGAGGCGACCACCGCGCCGCCCATCCTGACGACGGTGCCGCACGCGACCAGCGAGCCGATCAGGGCCGCGGTCATCCACGCCGTCCTGCGCAGCGGGACGGCGACGTCGTCGGGGCGGTCTTTCGTCGGCATGTTCATGCAGTGGGGCTTCCGTTGGCGTTGGTCGGCCTGAGTGCGGTAGGGCCGGAGGGTCGCAGGACCGCGTCGCGGGGGCCGTAGGCCTTGATGCGTCCCTCCGACAGGATCATCACCAGATCGCAAGACGAGAGGGCGGATATGCGATGGGCGGCGACGACGCATATCCCTCCCCGCGCCCGGATGGACGCGATCGCCGCGGACAACGCGCGTTCGCCGTCGGGATCGAGGTTCGAGTTGGGCTCGTCGAGGAGGACCAGGAACGGCGAGCCGTATAGGGCCCTGGCCAGTCCGATGCGCTGACGCTGCCCGCCCGACAGCGAACGTCCTGCGTCGCCTATGCGGGTGGCGTAGCCGTCGGGCAGCCGCAGGATCATGTCGTGGCATCCTGCGGCCCTGGCGGCGTCCACGATCGTCTCCGGCGTGGCGTCGGGATCGAGGCGTGACACGTTCTCGGCGACCGTGCCGTCGATCAGGTCGACGTCCTGCGGAAGCCAGCCGACGTGACGTCCGAGATCGTCGGGATTCCACTGGTCGAGCGTCGCTCCGTCGATGCGCACGGCGCCTGCGAGGATCGGCCACTGTCCGGCCATCGCGCGCAGCAGCGTGGACTTGCCCGAGGCGCTCGGCCCCACGAGCCCGACGGCGTGTCCGGCCCGGATCTCGAACGTGGCTTCTCGGACGTACGCTTCGGCTCCCGGAGGTCCCGAGGAGAGTCCTTCGACGGATACGGAGGCGGTCGGGGCCGGCAGAAGGAGGGCGACGTTGCGGACCGGTACGGACGAGACCGCCGCTGTCAGGCGGCGCCATGCGCGTCTGGCGGCCGACATCCCGCGCCACTGCGCGATGGCGCCGTCGATCGGTGCCAGCGCGCGTCCGGACAGTATCGAGCTGGCGAATATGATGCCACCGCTCGCCCTGCCGTCGATCACCAGCATGGCGCCGACGGTCAGGATCAGCGACTGGAGGAGCATGCGCGTCGTCCTGCTGGCTCCCGAGAGCCTCGCGGACACGACCTGCAGCCGATGGTCGGCGTCCACGCCCTGCGACGAGACGGCCTCGATGCGTGCGTCGTACCGGGAGTCCATGCCTAGCGTGCGGAGGCTTCCGGCCGAACGACGCCGCTCCTCGAGCGCCACTGACCTCGCGCGGCGCGCGTCCTCGGAGGCCTTGGCGGGCCCTTCCAGGGACCGTTCCGACCACCACGCGATGCCGCCCAGCACGACCGCTCCGGCGAGCGTCGTCACGCCCAGCAGCGGATGCAGCAGGAAGAGCACCGCCACGAACAGGATCGTCCACGGCATGTCCAGAAAAGCGGCGGGCCCGGGACCGGAACCGAAGGCGACGACGGCGTCCAGGTCGCGGATCGGATCCTCGCCCTTAGCTCCCGCGAGAGCCGCTCTCCTGGAGGCCTCGGAAGCCGAGGGGGACAGGATCGATTCCACGCGGCGCGCGGCCCGGCGCGTCGTGGACGAGCGCAGGTTCTCGAACGCCGCCTGGAACAGGAGGGCGATCGTGAGGATCACGAACAGGCCGGTGAGGGATGCTCCGTTCCTGCTGGGTATGACCATGTCGTAGACCAGCATCATGTAGATCGAGCCGGACAGCGCGAGAACGTTCAGGACGCAGCTCTGCGCGACGGTCCCCCACAGCGCGGGTCTGCAGCCATCCAGAGCCCTGCGGCCGATGTCGTCGTTCATCCGTCACTCCCCTGAGAGAGAGGATGCTAACACGACCATGAGGCATGTTCCACGGCTTATTGCGTGGAACCCGGAGGGTTCAGCGTTCGACGCCCGGGACGGGCAGGGACGGCGTCCGGTCGATGTCGGAGGATGGCCCCTTCGCGATCGACCGCATCCTCTCCCGGCGGCTTCCGGCGCTTTCGATCCCCGCCGATTCCGCGGACGCCTCCCGCATGGAGGCCCTCGTCGGACGACGCTCCCTGTGGAACGCCCAGCGCAGATCCCCCTTGGGCGAGATGCAGGCCTTGTGGGCGAGCGCTCCGCACGTGGGACAGCCCTGCGCCAGGGCCTTCCGGCGAGACGGATTGCCGACGCCGTCGCCGTCGGCGACGCGCGCTAGGGTGCGCTGCGTGCGCGTGGGCCTGGACCGCCTGTCGTCCGTGTCGTCTTCCATGGCGTCATGATGATCCATCGACGTGTCTCGTGCAAGACCGGTCCTCGCAAGAACGGGGCTCAGGACTTCGGCGCGTGCCTGCGTTCCCGATGGAAGGCCCAGCGCAGTTCGCCCTTCGGGGAGACGCATGCCCGGTGGGCGACGGCGTGGCAGACCGGACAGGGTCTCGAGAGCGCGTCCGCGCGCCCCCTGTCGCCCACGCCGTCGCCGTCCGCGATGCGGTCGAGGACCCGTTGCGTCCTGGTCCTTCCCGGTGGTCTCGATCGTGTCGCGTCCATGGCCTCATGATACTCCTCGCGGCCCATCCGACGCAATGGTCCGGTCGGTTCAGATGGCCGCGAGACGTCCGACCGCACGGGCGCCTTCTGCGGTCGCCGCCCACGCCTTCGTGGTCGCGGTCAGTCCGGGATCGGCTGCGATGGGAGGGTCGGCGAAGAATGCGGACGGCTGGTGCACCTCGAGGGGGTCCAGTCCGAACTGGTCGGCCGTGAGATCGATGATCATGCCTGCGCGGCCGACCATGACGTAGTGGGTCGGGTCCCTGCTCACGTATCCGGGAACCGCGGGGAGGCGTGCCGCATCCACGAATCCCCGTGCGACCTTCCACGACGAGGACAGGGAGTCCTTCGACCTCGGCTCGACGTCGTTGAGCCGGTCGGCCTCGTTCATCAGCCGTGTCATGAAGGCGACCGAGTGCCTGCACATCGCCTGCGACGTCGTTTCCGGGACCGCCTTCGAACGGCGCCACGTCACGTCGGCTTCGTGGATGGCGCGCCATCTCGGGAGGAGGATTCCACGCATTTCGGAGAGCATGTCGCGATCGGGGGTCCGGCCCTCGCCCGTCCTGGGTGGTTCAGGGCTGGTCCGGTCCCTTCCGGACGTCATGCCCATGCCGGTCGTCGTCTCGGAGGAGGCCTGCGGCATGCGGCGAAGTAGAGCGCCGCTGCGGCCGCCGCCAACGATACGGCGAAGGCGACGGCGATCTCGCGCAGCGCGAACGGCGTGCGGCCCGCCTGGTCGAGGAGCTCCACTGCCGCCTCCCCGAAGATCGCGCGCGGCACGATCGCGGCCGTGAGGATCGCGAAGGAGAGGTACATGACGCGGACCAGCGCATCCAGTCCCAGGCAGCCCATGAATGCCGGGTTCCTCATGTTCATCCACAGGAAGCCGGCCTGGAGGACGCCGAAAGCCGGAAGGACGACGAAGGTCTCGAGGTGCGACATCACGGGTATCCCGGAGGCTTCCATCGTCGATGCGCCGGCATGCAATGCGGCCATCGCCATCACGTGGACGATCAACATGACGACGGAGGTCCTCCTCGGATCGAATCCCGACCGGTCGATCAGCGGCTGGAAGACGCGATCGAGGACGATGTCGTCGATCTCCGAGAGGGGATCGGATCTCCGCAGCGTCCGGTCCGGATCCCCGGATCCTCGTGCCGCGACCCTGGTGCTCACTCGACGATCTCGCCACGGCGGCCGCGGAAGCCGTTCGGCACTCCGATGCGGCGGATGTCGCGGATGCCCGGCGGCTGCATGGCGATCGCCTTCATGACGTCCATGACGAACGGATCGATCCTCATCCCGTCCCGGCGCAGGGACGTCTCGTCGTCCGTTTCGGGTTCGGTCGGAACGGGGTCGGGTGGGGTCATGTCCGTGGGCATGCCGGCGACGGCCGACCATGCGACGGGGCAGAAGAACCATTGCCCCGTCGCCGGCGCGGAGCGCGTCGGCTCGCCGAGCGAACCGTCGGCGAGGATCTCCACGACGACGCCGATCGGCTGCGGCATCTTCGCGTACGGATAGCGTTCGGGCTTAGGCCCGTTGGCGATCTTGTAGTACTCCTCATCGGTATGGCTGGCGTAGCTGGCCCACTGGCCCTTCTCGACGTCTCCCGGACTGACGACGACGATGCTGATTGCGAACCCTGCGTCCGTGCGGAAGGCGACGATGCACGGGTTCGCGGTCTTGGGTTCGATGCCCATCTCCTTCAGCACGCGGCGCAGGGAGGGGGCGGTCGCCTTGAGCAGCTCCCTCTCGCTGCGCACTTCGCCGTCCTCGTGATGGCTGTGCGCGCTGGGCTTCATGCCCCATTCGTCGCCCCCGCCGCCATGGTGGTTCTGGAGCGCCACCATGAGCATCGTCATCCCGGGTTCGCTCGAAGCGAGACCGTCGATCAGTTCACGGATCCTCGATGATGCCTTGCTCATGTTCTTTCCTCTTCCGCACGTCGTTCTCGATGCATCGGCCCTGCAGTGGTTCGCGTCTACCTGTCCTGGCGCTGCGTGACGCGGACGAGATGCGATCTGTAGTCTATGCGGTACAGGATCGAGACCATCACGGGGATCATCGCATCGAACATCCGTTCGCTCCTTCTCACGCCAGGAGGCGCATCGAAGTCCATCGGATGCGCCTCGGCGGCCTCCATGGCCTGGAAGATCGCGGAAGCCTTGCCTCTGGACGTCGTCGCGGCGCGGATCATTATCCTGCGCATCTCGTCCTTGGCTTCCGTTGCGCTCTCGTTCGGATTGCGGATCAGCGCCGTGATCATGTACGAGGCCCTGATGAGCGTATCCAGTCCGGACGCCGATGACGGCGTCATCAGCATCCTGAGGACGTCGGTCGAGATCCGCAGCTGTATCGCATGGCCGAAGCCGGGGTCGTATTCGCCCACGTGCCGCATCATCAGCCCTTTGACGTTCCTCTGTCCCATCTCCATCATCTTCTCTACGCCGTGCATCAGGAACATCTTCCTGATGTACGGCACCATCGGAGCCATCGCCTTCTGCCTCTCGATGGCCCTGATGACGTTCTTGTCCTGATCGGCGAGCAGATGGGACACGGTCTCGGCTATGAGAAGGCGGATGTGTGCCATGAAGATCTCCAGGGTCTGCTGCCTGGAAGCCGCGTTCCTTGCTTCGACCTCCCCTCGCGGACCGGAGTCGACCCTGAGCGAGCATTCCTCTCCCAGGGTCTCGTCCCTCCTGTAGTGGGAGAGGAAGTGCACGGTGGCGTGTCCTGCCGGGCGCATCGTCTTGTACACCGGACTGCTGCATTCCGGACACACGATCTGCTCGTCGGCGCAGTCACCGTAGTCGATCTCGTCGGCTGGCAGGTTCTCACCCAGGAGGATGGAGTAGCCGTACTTCATCGTCCTGCCGGCCCGAACGAGTGCTCCGCGATCGCCTCGACGCCCCATCGGAAGCGATAGCCCGTCTTCTCGCATGCGGGCCACTGCGCGTACGGGCGCACGGCGTGGTCTTCGTACAGCCGGCAGACCAGGACCGTCGTCGCGTCCTTCGTGTAGAGCGTGCCGATGGCCACGACGTCGCCGAGCTTCGCCTCCTCGCCGTCGAACATGGTCCCGGACTCCATGTTGCACAGGCGCAGGGCCGGGCGGATGTGGCCGCCCAGGCTGTTGAATCCGATGATGCCGTACGTGTCCTTCAGGACGCGGAGACGTTCGGCTTCGATCGCTTCGAGGCCGAGGACCACGGAGATGTACCGTGCGTCGCTCCGCACGTCGGGAATCTCGGCCATCGTCTTTCCTATCTCATGTCCTATGGTCCGACGCATCGGGCTCTCCGCATGATCCGTGCCGACACGGTCCTTCCTTTCGCGAGCAGCCGTTGTGCTGTCGTGCCGGGCTCGCTATTGACATCGCTGTTAGTCGTCTCGTGGGGGGTCGACCGTTCAATCCTTCGGAGATCTGGCCTTGCACAGGACGCCTGCAGACCTGACCATCGTCCCGCGTGATATCCGCTTCGGGCGCGAGACGACGCGCAAGCGGTGGTGGCTCAACGACGATCCGATCGCGACGGCGTTCTACAACGCCCTCTCGGTAACCTTCCCCAAGGGAGAGGCCTTCTTCGTGGAGAGCGTCCGCGCCTTCCGCGAGGGCACGCCCGCCAAGCTGGCGGGCGAGATCAACGCCTTCGTCAAGCAGGAGGTTATCCACAGCCGTGAGCACGTGGCGTTCAACCGCCACGTGGTCGAGCAGGGCTACGACATCTCCCGTCTTGAGAAGGACGTCGAGACCTCCCTCGAGCTGACGAAGGGTCGTCCGCCGATCGCCAACTTGGCGGCGACCATGGCCCTGGAGCACTTCACGGCGATCCTCGCCCACGAGCTCATCGCGCATGGCCCCCATCTCGATGGTGGAGAGCAGCAGGCCGTGGCCCTCTGGCGGTGGCACGCCGCCGAGGAGATCGAGCACAAGGGCGTGGCCTACGACACCTGGCTGCACGCCACGAGGGACTGGACCCGTTGGCAGCGTTGGAGGATCAAGTCGATCGTCATGCTGAAGGTGACCCAGACCTTCGTGAAGCATCGTGCGATCGGCATGCTCGATCTGCTTGGGCAGGACGGCCTGAAGGGTCGTCGCGTCAAGGCGCGTCTGGTGTGGTACGCCTTCGCACGGCCCGGCATGGGCCTGCGCATCGCGTTGACGTGGCTGACCTACTTCATGCCCGGCTTCCATCCGTGGATGCACGACGACCGGAAGCTGATCGCCCTGGCCGAGAGCGACTACGAGGCCGCGATCCTTCCCGAGCATCAGAGGCTTCGGAAGGTCGCCTGATCCACATTTCGGCGTCGAGTGTTGCAGTGCAGCAACGCACGGCTCTGTTTCGGGATCGAAAGGATGTGTCGTGGGTTGCCGCGGACGGGTCGACGTGCGAGCGTCGCGACTCGTTCAACGGAAGGGAATTCCCCATGATCTCCAAGTATCTGCTCGCGGCCGCCGTCGCATCGATCGCCGTCGCGCCCGCGATGGCGGCTCCCGCACCCGCATCGAGCCTGTCGGTCTCGAAGTCGGTCCGCGCCGGCACCGTGTCGGCGAAGAAGGACAGGCTCGCGGGCGGCGGCGTGGTCGTCGCGATCCTGGCGGCCGCTGCGGTCGCCGGCGGCATCGTGATCGTCGCCGACGACGACGACAGGTCCGACAGCAACTGATCCTCGATCAGTCTCGGAAGCGGAAACGGCGGCCTCACGGCCGCCGTTTTTCGTCGTGCCCCGTCCAACGGTCCGATCGGCGGTCCGCAGGTCACCGGACGATGGGCATGTCACGCTTCAGAGATGGGTCACCTCCGAGATCCGCCTGATCCCGAGCGGATCCCGTATCATCTGGATGCAGGCCACGCTGCCGTTCAGGTCGAGGTACGCGTTCCCGTTGCCGAGCCTTTCGCTGAAGACCCTGTTCGCATCATCGGAATTGGAGGCGTGGATGCATGTGAGGATGCCGGGGCCCTCGGGATCCCTCATGGCCTTGAGGACGTCGACGGCGTTCCTCGTCGATATCTCGCCGTAGACGAGGAGCCCCGCATCGTTCCGGATGGCGGCGCGTCTCGAGATCTCGTATCCTTCGCAGCCCGTCCTGCGCACCGTGTTCATGTCGATGGTCAGATCGGGTATCGGATTGGGGTTGACCAGTTCGCCGTGCTCGTCGAGGACGACGATCGGAACCGATTTCGGCACCAGCGTCAGGATCTTGTTCACGAGGGTCGTCTTGCCGGTCGACGTCCCGCCGCTGACCACGATGTGGCGGGCCCTTTCCAGGAACATGGGCGTGTACGCCATGTCGGGGATGAGCGCCTTGACGAGATCGATCGGACGGACGGTCCTGGCGATGCGGTCGGCCTCGTCCTTCTCCCGCTGGACGAGAGCCTCCTGATACGCGCCCCAGTGCGTGTATCCGGCCTGTACGGACAGCACGTCCAGCATCTGGGAATGGGTCACCGAGGTCGCACGCGTGATGGCCTTGGCCTCGCGCTTGACGGATTCGATGGTCTTGACGTCTTTCATCTTCATGGTCCTCGCTGCAGGAACATCACGGGGCTGTCCGCTGGCGTCCGACGTTCCCGGATGCTGGATCCATGGTTCACGAGACGTCTCACGACCTGGATGGTCGTCCCCCTTCCGTTGGGTTCGCCTTTGCGGACGGCAGGCCCCGGGGAGGGCACGGGAGGCATGATGGATCGGAATCGGCCATCGTGCAACACGTGATTTCACGATCGGATCGGGATGTTCGGACGTGCCGCCGGTCTCTTCATCGGATGGTGACGAGGACGATCTCAGGGGGCACGTTCCATCTGAAGGGACGTCCGCCGATCCCCGAGCTCACGATCAGGTCGTGTCCTTCCTCCCTGATCAGGCCTCGCCTGTACCGCTGCCCGTACTGCGAGGTCGAGACGATCGGTCCGATGACCGGAGGGACGATCTGCGCGCCGTGGGTGTGACCCGACAGCGTCAGCGCGATCGATCTCGGGACCGAGGGGAAGACGTCGGGGTTGTGGCTGACCAGCACCACCGGCTTCGTCTCGGCCGAGAGCCGGGCCAGGAATCTTGGATCCGGCCTGCCGAACCACAGATCGTCGACGCCGGCCAGCACGAAGCCTCCCAGGTCGACCCTCGAGTTCACCAGCGGGACGACGCCGGCCTGCTTCAGCCAGCCGGACAGCGCGGTGCGGTCGTCGCCGCGCTCGTAGTCGTGGTTCCCCAGGACGCCGTAGACGCCCGCTGGGGCGACGAGCGCACGGAAGGGGGCCACGGAGTCGCTGAAGCTGACCGGGTCGCTGCCGTCGCCCTTGCCGGTGATGTAGTCGCCGCCCAGGACCACGATGTCTGGGCGCAGCGTGTTCGTCCGTGCGACGATCGCCGAGAGGCGTTTGGGATCGATCCTGGAGCCGGCCCAGTCGCCTGAGACGTGGGTGTCCGTCAGGAAGGCGATCCTCGTCGGACGTATGCCGGCGTTCCCCGGAAGACGGACCGCGTAGCGTACGACGACCGGATCGCGACCGGCCTCCATCCACGCTCTCGCGCCGATCGACAGGATCGCGAGCTGCGCGACGATCGCGACGACGGCCAGTCTACGGATGATATTCATGTGGTGTGGTTCAGCGTCGTTCTTCGTAGACGGGTGTGCCGTGCGTCATGAAGACGGGATTGTCCGCGCGCTGGCCTCTCATGCCGCCCTGCGCGCTGGACAGGAGGACGGCCAGCGCCATGAGGTCCCAGGCCTCGCCTTCCGTCGTCTGGACGGTCGGCCCCTTCAGACGGTCGATGCCGCACTCGGCCGCGAAGGCCTTGGTCATGGTCGCGTGCTCGCGCAGGCCTTGCGGCACCGACGGGTTGTCCGATCCCCATACCCACGTCCGACTTGCCACGTGCAGCATGCCGACGATCTGCATCGGGGCGACGAGGACGCGTCCGTCGTCCATACCGAAGCGGACGACGCCTGCAGCGAGATCCAGGCTCCACGGGCATCGGTCGACCAGCCCGAAGGTCCTGGCGTTGAAGCGGATCTTCTCGACCATCTCCTCGCGGGCACGACCGATCATCAGATCGAAGGCGTCCAGGTCGGGTTCCGTGGGATCGTCGATGCTCATGAAGGCATCATGCCATCGAGCGTCGTCCACGTCCACGTCTGGTTTCCCATGACCGTGGCGGTCGCGAGCACCGCGGCGATCGCTCGTGTCATGATGGAAGTCCACCTCCGGATCGTGACATTCGTGCGGGATCCATGTCAGCGGGGAGGAGACCCTGACCATCCTGCCGTTCAAGCAGGATGGTCAGGAGGGCTTCCATGGTGTTTCACTGCATCCTGCAGATCAGACCGGCGAGGCCGGATCCCGCATCCACGGTGGAGGTCTGGTCCGCGAAGAAGTAGGCGTATTTGTACTGCGCGAGCCATCCGCATGCGCCCGGCGCGTTCATGTCCTGGCAGTACTTGATCGCGAGGGATTCGCTGCCGGCCGGAGCTGACGAGGTGGCGGTTCCGGATCCCCACTTGCCGATCGTGAACCTGCTCTGGCACGACGATGTGCACGTCCCGACGACGATCGGGTTCGCAGTCGGCCTGGTGGACGGATCGCACGAGGCGCCGCTGCATGAGAAGGATACGTCCTTCTGCCGAATTCGGCCGTTGCAGTAGGGCGACCCTTCGGAACCGGTCCACGTTCCGTCGAATGCAGGGGTGCCCGTGGACGGAGTGCTCGGAACGGAGCCGGAAGGGTCCGACGAGGACGAGGTGGTGGGCATGCCGACGATCCGCTCGCGCGCGTAGTACTTCGTCTGTGCGGTCGCCGGCGTGCAGACGTTGGCGATCGTGGCGGCCGCGAGCAGCGTGGCGATGGCTCTGTTCATGATGGTAGTCCCCCTGTCGACGGGACTATCGATGCGGTGGGCGGAGGTCAACTGCAGGGGGCTTCCTACCTCCGGGAGAAGTCCACCGTGACCTTGTATTCGAAGGTCAGCGCCGCGATGCCTGCGGATGCGGCGCATGCGAGCACCAGCGCCAAGCCTGCATCGCGACACCGAATGGACCAGACCGTGAGTGCCGATCCCAGAAGAACGGGCAGGCATGCGATCGCAAGGGCCTCTTCCGCGATTCTCGCATCACCTGTCGCGTTCGGCGACCACAGCCTGGCCCTGACGATCAGGTCGTGCGCGATCGGGAGGTAGGCGATCGTCGAGGCTGCCATGATGGCCGTGCTCCACGCCGTTGTGAACATGCGACGATGCTGCTTGAGGGGCAGCATGGTCAGCATGACCGCGACGATGGACATCGCGGCGGGGATGAGCATCAGCTTGCCGGTCGACGTCTTCGCCAGGGGCACGCTGCCCAACCACGAGTATGGTTCGTTGACGTACTGTGCGACGGCCGGTCCTGCGAGGCCGGCGATCGCGACGATCGCGAGCAACGCGGCGATGGTGCGTGTCATGATGGAAGTCCCCCTGCGGACCTGACTATTCACGCTGGAGGACGAGGTCAACGGGGAGGCGAGGCGGACGACTGGAGGTTCCTAGTTGGGGGTGCAGATCGCGGTCGCGAATCCCTGTTCGGCTCTGTAGGATATGCCCTTGTTCCTGGCGCCGAAAGCGGAATACACCTCCGAGACTCCTTCAGAGAGGTCGTACACCTGGCATACGATGGTTCCCCGCGTCGTCGTGGGCGCCGGATAGCCGGACGTGACATACGCTTCGCACAGGGTCTTCCCTGCATCCAACCGCTGCTCCCGCGTGGTCTTGGTCACCGTTCCGATCTTGATGAACGAACCGTCGAGTTCGCCGGTGTTGATGGCCGTGATCCGGTTCCCTTCGGTGAAACCTCCGCATCTGGAATACGTCGGTGGGCTCGGAGGCGGTGTCTCACCCTTCGGCGCGACGATCGAGAGCCTCTCGCGGGCATAGTACCTCGTCTGCGCGGCGGCCGGTGCGGCGATGCCTGCGATGGTCGCGACCGCGAGCAGCGCGGCGATGGTGCGTGTCATGATGCAAGTCCCCCTGCGGACCGGACTATCGATACGGCAAGGGGAGGTCAACCGGGAGGTCGGCCGGACTACCCTTCCCCGTAGGGGCAGGTTGGGGGTGGTCGCGCAAGCCGATCGGTTATGTTCAGGTCGGAATCGCATGTCAGATCGTGTGTACGCCTTGACGCACTGGGTGATCCCCTGCATCCGTGATGCTCTTTCAAGATCGGGGGATCACCATGCTTCGCACGTTCGCTTCGGCTCTTCTTGCCGCATCCGTTCTGACGATGACCGTTCAACCGGCCCATGCACAGCGCTACTTCGCTAGGGAGAGATTGTTCGGCACATCTTCGTCTACGGTCTACGATGGTTCTTGGAATGCCGGTGCGCCCATCAAGGCTGCGTGTACTGGAGGTTCTCGCTCGACGACCGTCCCGCAGGTCTGCAAGGTTGGTTCCGCGGTCGTGGCGGACTCTAAGTGCGACCCCTCGTCCAAGCCTGCCGATGCGACGTCGACCGCCGCGTGCACCTACAGCTGTACCTCGATGCGAGGTTCCAAGGTCTCTGGAGGCGCTTCGAGGACCGTTCCTCTGGGCGTCACGAAGTCCGTCGCCGATTCACTGGTCCTTTGCCAGGCGTATGGGCAGGACAGTGGCGTCTGCTACGTCAGTACCTTCGGCTACAACACCTACTTCGGCATCGGCGGCACGTTGGCCGATTCCGGCAGTTCCTATTGGGCAACCACCTGCACGCTGTCCTGATCAGGATCCCGACGGCACCCATCTCCCCCCTGCGGACAGGAGCATTGATGCAGGGGGAGGACCTCGCCGACATACCTACGCCCACGGTCCGTGAATGTCCTCGTTCTGGCCTTGGTGCCGCCCACGACCACTCGGCCCGGTCCTTCTCCTAGTTCCTGGCGCAGGCTCCACCCGTGAAGGCACCGTTGTCGTTCGACGTTCCGAGGTTGTAGGCCCTGGTGTACACGTATACGCCGGCTACGGCGTTCGTCGTCCTGGTCATCATGCACGCTATCGCGGCCTGATTGGCCTCGCATATCTGCTTCGCCTGTGCTCGTGCGCCATCCAGCGTTCCCGCAGGGATGTCGATCTGGGTCGGAAGCGTGCCGTCCTTGTAGTAGATGAAGGTGTTCGGCGCCATCCCGCACGTCTGGACGTTGCAGTCCGTCGCTCCTGTGCTCTGTGGGAACGACGAGCAGTCCGACAGCTTGGCCGGACTCCCGTCCGACGCGCTGCACGATGCGATCGGTTTTGATTTCCGATTGTTCGCGCATGCCCCGTACGAGTCGGAATAGATCGGGGAGTACGCAACGGGTGCCGTTGTCGTAGCAGGCGTCGTCGACTTCGGAATTCCGACGATCCGCTCCCGCGCGAAGTACTTCGTCTGCGCGGCGGCCGGCGCGGCGACGCCGGCGATGGCGGCGGCCGCGAGCAGCACGGCGATGGTGCGTGTCATTATGGAAGTCCCCCTGCGGATGGCACTATCTGCGCAGGGGGCGGAGGTCAACGGGGAGGTCGGCGGAACCACCCTTCCCCGCAGGGGGAGGCGGGGGTGATTGTGTTTTACGAATATAGATTACCGTAGACAACCTGTTGAATCGGTTTTGCTTTTTTAGGTCTGGGGGGACATAGAGCTGGGTCCAGTATGCCAGGAGGAATCGGAACCATTCTTTGTCGGTAAAAATCTCCTATGCCGAATTGCGATGGAAAATGAGCTTCGATGTGCAGAAATAATAGAAGATAAGAAATAACGCGATCTCTAAGATATGCGCAGCATACGTTTGTTAGATATTCGCTGCCATGTTTAGTAATCAACTCTTTCCACTGGATCAACATATTTCTGTTAGAGTGAAACTTCTCGCCATTTATCCAAATGTTAAATATGTTTTCACCAAAATCGCGATATCCTCCATAAGGAAGTACGCGATCAATTAGGCTTTGGTGCTCTTCGGATAAGAGGATCTGCTCCGAAGGTATTGATCTTAACCTATCATGAAGTAACTTATGATTGGATGATACATATTTCCATTCATATATAGATTTAATCCTCTGCCTTTCTAGGCTCATGAACGGTATATGATTAAATGGATGATATGATTTCGATAATATCTTGGGGAGTATTAAGAAATCCTGACTATTCCAATACTTCCTAAACGCCATCAACACCTTATCTATGGTTTCAGTCTTGAAAGGCCTCTTTAGTTCAAACTCTTTTGTCATGACATTAAAGTCGAATGGTGACTCACTGAAAACAGGATCACCTGTTAGGAATGGCTTCAGTGTCTCTTGAAACTCATCATAGAAAGTATGTAGATCAAATAAGTCATCCTTGTTTAACGATAGCTTAACATCTGTGTGATGTATTCTAAAGCTACTAAACATTTGAGCTTCATTGCCAATCAGTGATGTTGTGTGAATAACTGTGTCGTTCTGATCACTGGGAATGGCATCGGCATGTATGAAAAACCGCAAAGAGGTCCTGCATCCCTTGTCATTGTCAAAAGAAACATTAGAGTCGATATACTGTGTGGTCTGACCTGTGTGTCGAGCATCAGTTATGTCGATATCTGAAGTTTTAAGACTGATGATATTTGTCATGTGTATTCTCTTTTTTCGACCCTTCCCCAGGCGGGGAGGCGGGGGTGGTTCAGATCGTCGAGGCGGCCATGATCGGTCGGCGCCTGCGCCATTCGAGATCGATCCCGATCCGTTGGCCGATCGTGCCGTTCCAGTTTACGGTCAGGCCTTCGGCACGTAGCGCCGCCTCGATCTGGCTAGCGATCGCGACGCTGGCGTCCTCGCCTTCCTCCGTCGAGCCGTACGAGAGATGAAGGCGTCCGCCCTCGGCGGCGCCGTCGGCGTCCTGCGAGTGGTAGAAGGCATAGCCTCTCACAGAACTGCCTGACTTCTTCGCCTTGGCGATCTCGTCCCAGATCTCATAGCTGCCGCAGGTTCCGCAACACGTGAAGTTCTCTCGGACGAGGATCCCGGACGTCTCCAGCTTCCTGGATGCGGCTTCGAGACGATCGTTGTCGGTGATGGCCGGCCATGAGGCCTGCCTCGACGCATGGTCGACGAGACGCTCGTCGACCATGCGCTGGATCTGATCAAGGGATATGGCGAGATCCTCTTCCTGGGCCACCTCCCTGGCCAGCTCGACGATCTCCGCACGATCCATGAAGCCGGCATCGACTGCGGGCTGGACATGGGCCAGGACGTGTTCGACATCCGGCAGTCGGCTGCCGAAGATCGAATCCCGTTGACCGATGGATGCCACGGGCATGTTCGTCTCCTGTCCGGACAGCGTACGCAGGAAGCGTGAGAGGATGCCTTTGGATTCCATGTCTGTCCTTCAGAGGTGATGCGAGTGGTCTAGGCTGGTGTCCATTCAGAACGATACCGGGTTGTGCGCCTTGTTCGTTCTGCGGCGCATCCTCTGGACGATCCTCCATCCGAAATGGAGGATGGAAGCTCCGACGAACAACGCCGCCGCCAGTAGCGTGAGGTCGGTCCACAGATCGACGTCGCCTTGTGCGGCGACGGTCTTCTCGTAGTCCGCCCGATACATTGCCGCGTCCTCGGTCTCGATGATCCTGCGCTGCGCTTTGCCCTCTCGCATCTCGCGTGCGTCGTCGAGCGCAGTGCCGTCGGAGGGCCTGACGGGCACGTAGCTCTGATGCGAGTGCTTGTCCGCTGCCGGATCGGTGCCGCATGACGTGAGGCATAGAGGCACCAGGCATGTTGCGAGGACCAGCTTCATGCCGCTGATTTTCCGACCCAGCCCGATCACGGGCGCGAGATCCTCTCGGACTGTTCGTGACGGAGTGATCCGTCCGGTCCATTGGGATCCAGACTGGTGCGCTTCGCGGCATCGCTCTCCATCTCGCGCTCGACTCTGAAATCCTCGAAGGCGGCCTGGCCTTGCGCCATGTGTCCACGCATCGAAATCAGGATGGCGATCATTCCCATGATGAGGAACGTCGAGAGGATGGCGTACCCGACGCTGAAGCGACGTGCCCAGTACGAATAGCCGGGTCGCAGCGTGAACCATGCGAAGAGGAAGGGTGCGACGAGGATCGCGAGACCGAGGACGACGCTGACCTGACGGCCCGGACCGTCGGACTTGACGGCGCTCATTGGCCGGACTCGTCGATGCAGCGTCCGCGGCGCGCGGCGCCGACGGTGCGGATGACGTCCTGCTGCGGCGACTCGATCCGCCTGCCCGTCACGATCGACGAGAGGATGCGGGTCAGGAGCTGGTCGAGACGAGTCACGGCGTAGCAGCCGACGCTGGGTTCGGCGTGCGCGTTCCCGACGCCGCTGTCGTCGGTGAGGAACACGTACCGGCCCTGCGTCATCGCGGCCATCGTGCGCATCACGTACTGCGCGGTGTCGTCCACGCCGCTGGCGGCGAGCGGGACGATTTGGACGCCTTTGGACCGGAGCCTGGACGTCGCGGTCATCGTGGCCGCGAGACCCTCCTCGTGGGGAGGCGCGTCGGCGACGAGGAGGACGACCTTGGCGGCGTTCCGACGCCAGGGCAGCTTCTCGGCGGTCTGCATGGCCCTGTCCACGGCTTCGGGGGTGTCGCCCCCGCCTCCGGCGCTCAGGGCCGAGATCTGGTTGCGGACGGTTCGGACGTCGCCGTCCATGCCGTAGGTCCTGACGACGTACTCGTCGCCATCGTCCTTGTAGGCGATCAGCCCGACGTTCACGTCGATGTTGCCGGCATTGCGGCGGACGCGGTCGACGATGGCGACGATCTCGCTCTGCAGGAACTCCATCTCGTCGCCCATGCTGCCGGTCGTGTCGAGCACGATCGCGACGTCCATCGCGCTGACGGTCGGAGCCCGGCCCTGGAGGGCGACGACGGCCGGCACGGGCGATCGACCGCCGACCTGGATCGTCTTCGACGCCCTGCCGGCCGTTGAGGTCACCAAGATCCTCGACTGGCCGCTGACGCGGTCGAAGGCGGGGAAGAAGGACGCCACGCCGTCGGCGGCGGTGTAGAGCGTCAGCGGGCCCTGCTGTCGCGAGACGTCGACGCGCGCGAAGGGGACGGGTCGGCCGTTCCCGTCGACGACCTTGACTATCTGGCGGGTGCGCGTGTCCACGAAGGGCATGCCGTTAGGTCGCGACTGCAGGAAGCGCTCCGCGTATTCGGCGTAGGCCTTCGGGTTGAGCAGGTCGTCGTGATCGCCGGCGGTCAGGATGCCCGACTGCGGCTGACGCTGCGACGAGTACGAGCCGTCGGGGAGCCTGCGCGCCATGGCTGGAACCTCGGGTTCCTCCGGTGGCGGTGGCATTGCCACGTCAGACATCGGTGCGGGAGGCGCCGCTGGTGGCGGGGGCGGCGCGGATGGCGCGGACCTCGTGTCCGACGAACCGGACCCGAACGGGTTCCAGCTGCTCGAGGATGCAGCCGAGGTGGCGGAGTCGAAGGGGTCTCCCCCGCTTCCGGAAGAACTGCTCCTCTCGGCAGCTCCAGGCGCGGCGTCGTGGAGGGCCGTGTCCGAGCTGCGCTCCTCTTGCTTCGAACACCCGGCGAGGATCGCCGGCAGCAGCGAGGCGATCACGATCGCGGTCGGGCATGATTCCATCCACGATCTCCGAGCAGTCGTTCCGCGCATGTACGATCCTCCATGTCCATGATCGTGATAGCACGCGTCCCGCGTGCAAGTGTAGGGGGGTCTCGAGTTTTACGAAGAGGAAGTCCGCGTCGTCCTCGATCACGGCTTTCCTTCTGTCGGCGTTCAGCGGTGCCTGAGGGAGCGGCGCAGGCTCCACCACATCGATGAGACGATCGCGACGCTGATGACGGCTCCCCAGAACCAGTAGGGCAGCAGCAGGACGTCCGCGATGGCGGCGGTGTCCGACCGCTGCGCCGTGCCGCCGACCGTGCCGCCGTCGCTGAAGAGGTAGTCGAAGGAGCGCCAGGCGCTGATGCAGGCCTGCACGCCGACCAGCTGCACGACGAACCTGACCAGGCCGTGCGTGCCGCGGGCGGCGACGAGCAGCGTCACGACGCCGAGACCTGGCAGCACGAGCCATCCGATCGTGGACCGTACCCAGACGACGGTCGAGAGCACGAGTGCCGCGCCGAGGACGTACAGGGCCTGACGCGCATGGGCGTCACGACCGGATGCGACGATCATCAGGGATCCGACGATCGCAGGTCCCATCGGGCCGGCGGCGGCGATCAGGGCGGTGGTGATCCGGCCGGCGTCCGTCGGACGCGCCGAGACGGCGTAGCCCGAACCGTCCGCGTAGAGCACGAGGTGGTCGAAGCTCGAGCCGACCGCGATCGCGGCCAGGCCGTGTCCCATCTCGTGGAACCACGTCGTCAGGATCGTGAAGGGGAACAGGGCGACGTTGCCGAACGGCGTATGCCACAGGACGAGCGATGCCACCGCGATCGCGGCGAGCGTCGCGATGCGGATGCGTGCATCCGTCGTTCCGGTCGTTACGGCGGTCATCGCGGATCGGGTCCGTATCGGTCGTCCGCGACCGGAGGGGCGAGCGACAGCTGCCCCGCCAGGACGAGACCTGCGGCCCCGGCCACCACGGCGGCGACGGCGATGGAGATCCCTTCGCCTCCCGAGGCGAGTACGACCGCGAGGAAGACCGCCATCAGAACCAGCGACGCGCCGATCAGGCCCCACGTCAGGGCGACGAAGACCCATCCCCTTCCCATGTCGTGCGCGCGCTGCACTGCTACGCACCAGGAGACGTAGAGGCCGAGGGCCATGATCGCGAATCCGATCAGGTTGCCGAGCGCGTCGTCGACCAAGTACGCGATGGCCGGAACGACGTAGAGGGCCGGCCAGAGGAAGGTCAGCACGAGGCACCAGACGCCGAAGGTCGTCCGCCTCATCCTTCCGTCGGTCTTCAGGAATCTCCAGTCCATCGTCTCTCGTCCCTTCTGGTATGGATTCCGGTCACGCTTCCGTGATGTCGTTGATCACGGGTCTAGTCTCGCGGGAGAGCCTGCGCTCCACGTCGTCGAACAGCCTCCGTATGCCGGCCGGATGCGCCTTCCTGGTGTTCCTGAGCCTTCTGACGTGGTCTAGGAGGACGTCGGTCTCCGAAGGGTCCAGCGACATCAGGCACTTGTCGAGGAACCTCTCGACGGAGCCTGCACCAGGCATCGCGGACGGCTTCGACAACGCAGCCGACGGATCGGCGTCCGCATAGGACCGCATGTAGCTGGTCAGGACGTCCTTCTCCCTGGGAGACAGCTTCTCGTCCGCGTACGCCAGGGCGGACAGCAGCCCCACGGCGGGTTCGTGACGTCGGTCGGCGACCCTGGTCCGAGCCGCGTCACGGGATCGTCGCCCGCTGCGCACCACCATGATGATCGCGACCGGGATCATCGCGATCATCGCGAGGACCGCGATCACGCTCAGGGCCTTGACGATGGCGGCGCCGGAGGCGATCACGCACACGATCCCCAGTCCGATGGCGATCTCCAGACAGCCGAGCGGCTGCGTCTTCTTCCTTCTCTTCGCCATGCCGGCCTTCTCCAAAATGTCGTTCGTGTTCGTTCAGACGGATGCCGGGAAGCCCTTGGCCTGTCCCAGCCTCTGGTTGCGCAGCGCCATCGTCTCCCGCCATTCGCGGGCCTCGCGGTCCTTCGTGAACGGCGTTCCGGGCATGATCCTCGCCACGGCCCTCTCCACCTCGTCGACCGAGCAGCGGAAGAACTCCTTGCGGTTGTTCGCCACGTTGACCCTTCGGTCCCCGAACTCCCTGTGCAGCTTCGACTCCAGCTCCGAAGCGATCGCGCTGTATGCCATCGCGTGCGTGTCGAAGGAGAACGGGACCGATGCGCTGGAGAGCTCCCTGACCCTGTCCTGGGGATCCGATCTCCTGGTCATGCCGATCTTGACGATCCCCTCTCCGAAGGAGCCGACGTTCGAGATCACGTAGATGTATCCGCACTTCGTCTGCTCGGCGAGCGCCATCGTGCGCTCCTTGTCGGTCGTCGCCTCGTTGAGGGCCTTCTCCAGCTTGGCGATCCGCTCCTCCATCCCCTTCGACGGAGCGCTGCGGGCAGCCTCCTCGCGGGCCTTGTCCAGGAGCATCTGGTACTTCCGCTCCTCGCGTTCCGCCGCCTCCAGCTCCCGCTCGATCTTGTCCTGTTCGCGCTGCTCGCGGCGCGATTCCGCCTCGTCGTCCCTCTCCTTCTTCGCCTTCTCGCGGTGCTCGAAGGCGAGCCGCAGCTCGTCGAGCTTCAGCTTGACGTATCTGGGGGATATGACGACCTGCATGGTCTGGTTGGCTTTGTCGATGGCGGCGACGGACGTGGCGATCCGCTTCTCCATCGCCACGACGTTGTTCCAGCGCACGTTCGAGATCGCGGCGTCGGCCTCTCCGTTGAAGGCCCTGAGCGTGAGCTTGACGAGTCTCTCGATCATCTGCTCGCCCGCCTTGGCGTCGCCCTTGACGTGCCACGTCGTGGCGCAGACGACGGCCGCCCTGTCGGCGATCATCTTCTTCTGCTTCGTCCGGACCTGCTCGATCGCGGACTTGTACGCTTCGCTGGTTCCGAACTCGAAGTGCGGCTTGTAGACGCCGAGCTCGGCGTATTCGAGGATCTCCTCGGCGCCGTGCATCTGGGATATGCGATCGATCATCCTGTCGTAGACCGCCTTCCCTTCGAGGTACTTCGCGTTCAGGGCCTCCGCCCGGGTCTCCAGATCGTCTACGACCCGCCGCAGACGGGTCGCTTCGAGATGCAGCGAGGCGATCGACACGTCGTTGGCGGGACCGGACGTCCGGGGAGCTGGTCCTCGGACGCGATCGTTATTCGACATGTCCTCGAGCGTGGCCGCCATGACGCTGGCGAGATCCAGATCGCAGCCGGTCTTCTGGCAGAAGGCGGACCATCCTCCGGTCCAGCCCTCGTCGATGGATCGCAGCTTGGTGACTCCCGAATGGACGTACGCGTCCAGGACCAGCACGGCTTTGTTCGGACTGGGCTTCAGGTCCCAGGCATAGAGGGATTCCGATCCCTCGACGGCCAGGCTGATGGTCGGGATGTCCTGGAACGCGACTTCCTGGCCGTCCTTCGTCGCCACGAGGAAGAGCGACTGCCTGTTCCCGTGGGCGGGACGCTCCAGTTCCAGCTGGAGCTTCAGCGTGTGCGGGTCGAGGTCCGCGGCGGAGCCCTCGTCGGAGACGTGCGCGCCGCTCGCGTCGAAGGTGAGGACCATCGCCGTGATCCGCATTCCCTCGGGAAGGGACGCGATCGAAGCGCGGACTCTGGTGGGCAGAGGTATCGCGACCCTTTGTCCCGGTGCAAGATCCACCTTCATAGCCGCTTCCGCTCCCCGACGTCGCGCCACCCGCACGCACCACCGTGTTAACAGGCGTTGCAACGTCCGGGCAAGTCGATAAGCGGGATGCGGCGAAGAACCGCGATCAGGCGTGCGCTCGTTCCAGCCTGCGCCTCGGCGGCGGCATGCCGCAGGCCGAGAGGTAGAGCGCGGATGCGCCCAGCAGGTCCTCGGCACCCTGGATGACCGTGCGCAGCAGCGCGCCCGGCATGAAGGTCGAGACGTCCGCCGCGACGTCGTGGATGGCGAAGACGTCCACGGCGACCAGCGACAGCAGGACGATGCGCATGATGGCGTGCATCGTTCCGAGAGGACCGGCCAGAGCCGCCTGCCCGTTCGCGGCGCACCACCGCATCCACCAGTGGATGATGATCGCGCCGACGGCGTGCATGATGGTCCATGCTATGTTCTGCTGGTACGGCGGTACGAAGCGGCAGACCGTGAGGGCGAGTGCGCACACGAGGAAGCCGTCGGCTGCGATCGCGGAGGACCGCGACGGCCTCAGCTCCAGCAGATCGACGATCGGCTGGTAGACGAATCTGAGTATCGGGTCGGACGTCACCAGCCGCCCCGCCTCGTTATGCGCTCGAGCTTCTCGATCCTCGCGATGCATTCGGGAGAGGGACCCGGGTTGAGGATGCGCTTCAGTTCGGGGTCCGTGACCACGACGCGACCCGGAACGTCCCGCACTAGGCTCTTCCAGATGATGCGTCCACCGCGATTTGCGTCCACGTCCATCCGGTCAGGATACCGGCTGGACGGGGACGGATCAACGGCCAATGCGCGGCGATCGTCCTGGTGTGGAAGGAGGGGCATCGGATGCGGGCGTCACTGCTTGGAGCAGATGGCGACGTTCTGATCGAAGTAGGATGCCGTGATGACGTCCTTCGCCGTCTTGTTGAAGACGTAGTAGACGTGCTGCTGGTTGTACGTCTCGCGCATGCAGCCTCCCGGCATTCCGTTGTTGGCGGCGTACTGCTCGCAGAGGACCTTCGCGTCCGCATCGTTCCTGACGTAGATTCCGAGCGTCGCGTAGCTTCCCGAGATGTGTCCCTTCGGGGCGAACGATCCGCACACGTAGGAGGAGCAGATCTTCGGCGGCGACTGTTGGGCCGAAGCGCCGCAGAGAGCGTTGGCCACCGTCTTGCCCGCAGGGTCCTTGCAGGTCGCGATGGGCGCCGTCTGGGATCCGTTCGAACATGCGCCGTAGGCGCTGGAGTAGGTGGGCGTGTAGACGATCGCATCGGTCGGCATTCCGACGATGCGCTCCCGCATGAAGTACCGCTGTGCCGTCGCGGGCGCGGCAGTTGTCAGGATCGTCGCCGCGGCCAGAATGGCTGCGACTAGGCTTCGGCTCGTCATGATGTGTCCCCACTGGAAGGGTCTCAATGACGAGCCGTCGCCGTCGGGTCAATCAGGGGGTCGGCACCAACGGCGGAAAAAGACCGACGTGATTCGTGCACGGTCCGCACCAGCCGGTGTCGTGCAGCTCCCCGTGCAGCCGGCAGCGCGGACACGTCGGCTCGTCTACGCTCCGCACGGCGTCGGCCGCGCCGGCCTCGACCCGATCGACCTTCAGCCATCTGCCAACCTGATCCAGCGCAGTCGACGCCGTCAGTCCTGCATGGTCGGGGCCGAGCGCGAGCGCGACGTCCGACCTCTTCATGGTCCCATCCGAAAGGAGTGCGGCGACCGCGTCGTCCGCGTGGGCCAGCAGATCCGCGAGCGACGCATCGGGCGTCGTCGGCAGGTCCACGCAGTCCTCCTGCGGCGGCATCGCCGCCACGAGCTCCGCGACCATCGTCGGCGCGAAGGTGCGCAGCAGCCCGAGCAGCGTCCCGTACGTCCGCATCAGCGCCGATCTCGACGCGTGCCAAGCGGGCGAACCCGCTCGGCAGTAGAGGAGGTCCTTGCGGACGTCGACGTGATGGGCCGACAGGCGCTGGTCCACGAAGTCCCGCACCAGCTCGAGCTGGCGACGGAAGTCGAGGGCGTCGCCGGCGTCGTCGCAGGCCTGGACCAGCAGCGCGGTCTCCGACAGGAGCAGGGCGTCGTGCGGCCCGTCGACGACCGCACGGGCGTCGGCGTCGGTCCAGTCGCGCAGCACGCCGGTCAGGTAGCGCATCGCGTTCCTGAGCTTGTCGCGCGTGCGTCTGGCCTCGTCCAGCAGCTGGACGGAGAACGGGACGTCGGCGGTGGCGTCCACGAGCGCGGCCCAGAGCCGCACGACGTCGGCGCCGTGCTTCGCCACCGCGTCTTCCGGCGAGAGGCCGTTGCCCGAGGACTTCGACATCTTCGCCCGCGTATCGTCCACGACGAAGCCGTGGGTCAGGACCGTGCGGAACGGGAGCGGATCCCCGAGCGCGCAGGCCTTGAGGAGCGAGGACGAGAACCAGCCCCTGTGCTGGTCCGTTCCTTCGACCACGAGATCCGCCGTGCCCCGTCCGTAGTCCTGGACGCAGGCGGAGTCGAACCAGACGTCGAGGACGTCCGGAACGCGGTCGAAGTCCGCATGGTCGTCGCGGCCCGCGGCGGCGAACACGTCCTCGTCTGACGCCTCCCACCAGGCCGCGACCCCTCCGGCCTCGACGAGGTCGGAGGCGGCGGACAGGACGCGTGGGTCGTCCAGCGGCTCGCCGGTGCGACGATCGACGAACAGGCCGAGCGGGACTCCCCATTCGCGCTGGCGGGAGACCAGCCAGTCGGGACGGGTGCGCAGCATCGACAGGAACCGCTGCCGCGACGAGGCCGGGACCATGACGACCTGTCCCGATTCCACGGCATCCACGGCACGCGTCCGTGCGTCCGTCAGGTCGACGAACCACTGCGGCGTGGAGCGCACGACCAGCAGACCGTCCGATCGCCACGACCGCTTCAGCGTCATGGTGCGCCTGCCTCGGGACACGAGCGCGCCCGCGGCCGCCAGGGCGGCCAGGACCGTCTCGTCGGCTTCGCCGGTCGCGCCGCCGTCCACGACCGTCAGGCCGGCGAACAGCGGAAGGTCGTCCGCGTACCGGCCGTCCTCTCCGACGACGTTGGGGAACGGTCCCTTCCACGCCTCCCAGTCCTCCTGGGAGTGGGCCGGTCCGAGGTGGACGAAGCCCGTGCCCTTGGACGCGTCGACGAAGCCGGCGGCGACCAGCGGCGCGTCCGCGCCGGTCAGCGGGTAGCCGTGCGCGTGGAGCGGATGCAGCGGCACGGCTCCCGCGAGTTCGTCCGCCGTGACGTCGCGCAGCCGCATCGCCTCCGGCAGCAGGAGCATCGCCCCCTCGTCCGAGCAGACCAGGCTGCGTCCGTCGGCGTCGTAGAGGCCGTAGGACGCCTCCGGGCTCCAGGCCACGCCGACGTTCCCGGGCAGCGACCAGGGCGTCGTCGTCCAGACGGCGACCGCCGCCGGGCCGTCGTGCAGCGGCAGGGACAGTGTGAAGGCGACGACGCAGTCGTCCACCTCGCGTTCGACGTCCACCGTCTCCGCGTCCGCCAGCACGGTCCTGTCGGTCGGCGACCAGCTGGTCGGACGGTCGCGCCTGTAGACGAGGCCCGCCTTCACGAGGCGGTGGAACTCCCGCATGACCAGAGCCTGGACGCGCGGTTCGCAGCTGAGCGTCCGGTCGGCGTCCGAGAAGGCGACGCCGAGCGCGCGCATGCCCTCCGCCTGCGCGGAGGCCCACGAGGAGGCCTCGGCGCCCAGGGCGGCGAGATAGGCGCGGCGATCGGCGAAGTCGGCTCGACGACCGGCGAAGCGGTTCTCGAGCGGCAGGCCGTGGCAGTCGGAGTTGGGGAGCAGCGGCGCGTGGAAGCCGCGGCGTCGCCTGTCGCGAAGGACCATGTCCTTGAGCAGGCGGTTCAGGGCGTGTCCCATGTGGAGACGCCCGTTGGCGTACGGCGGGCCGTCGTGCAGCACGAACGGAGCGCCACCCGGATCGCCGGCGTATTCGTCGGCGGGTGCGGGTAGGGTCGGGGCCTTCATCGGCACCGTGGTCCTTGGCAGGAAGAGCGTGTCCTTGACGGACAGGCTCAGTTTAGAATTTCCAATGTGGTCATGTTCGTTATCCTCCATCTTTTCATCGAACCGGATGGTTCGGAAGCAACCTGCTACACGACATCCACCTCTCAGGTCCAGCACGGATCGCGATGCGGCTCCCTCGCATCGGCCATCGCGAGCATGCGATCGCGGTGATCCGAACATAGTCGTCCTTCGGCCCCTTGGCTCCGCACCGGGGCATGGTCTATCATGGTTCCAAGACGCATCCTCGCGTCCAGGGAACGATGACCGATGGTCGACTACGCACGCAGGACCCCCACTACGAGGAACGACGGTCCCGACCGCGCGCGGGACGGCGCGCTCGTCGGCATGGAGTCGATGAGGGTGTATCCGCGCCAGATCGATCTCGCCGGATACGAGGCGACCACGGGGATCGCGAAGAACGGCTCGCCGTACACGACGCTGCGTCACGACGAGCTCGCGACGATCACGGCGTTCGGGCACGCGGGCGAGGCGCTCAAGGAGGCATGGGACCGCGGGGACGTCGTCCGGGTCGACTCCTACGAGCGTTCCGGCACTATCAAGGTCGTCGCGATCGCATGTCCGGTCACCGGCCTGCCGATCGGACAGGACGGACGCATCGCGCCGACCGCGGAGGCGCCCGTCTTCGAGGCTGCGCCCGAGCCGAAGCCGGAGGGCCTCTGGGACAGAATGGTGGACGCCGTCCAGGACATGCTCGGCATCGAGGACGACGAGCCGAAGCCCGAGCCGGTGATGATCTCGCCGGGCAGGACGGGCTATCCGTTCGTCGACCACCTCATCGACGACGTCCGGACGGCCCTGGCGGAGAATCCTAACCTCATCGACGCGAACGGCGGTCGCTTCGATCTCGTGATCGAGAAGCACCTGCCGCGCATGGCCGCGCAGCATGCCGAGACCGTCAGGGGCGCGACTCCGGAGGAGACGAAGCTCGCCGACGCGATGCTGTCAGAGGGTCTGAAGGTCACGCGGACGTCGTTCCAGGACGCGCTGTCCGACCATCGCTCCATGAAGCTCGACGCGCTGGCGATCGAGATGAACTTCCTGCGTTCGCGTCAGGGCATGGAGTCCACCTTCGCCCCTCAACTCTCGATCGAGCCCCAGCCCAGGACGCTGCGTCTCCAGGCGATGGAGCAGCCGCGCCCCGTCGAGGAGCGCAGGCCGCTCGCCATCCGCGACGCACGGTCCTCTTTTGCGAAGGGGCCCTCGTCCAGGATCGTGGACGGCTTCGGCGGGAAGTCCCGCTTCGAGAAGGCGCTGGCCGAGGCCGATCGTCCGCAGCCGACCCGGGCCAGGGGTCCCAAGGACGGCAAGGGCGACGAGGCGGCGCTCGCCCTGATGAGGGCGTCGCACCGGCGCGGGGGATACGCGGCCTGATCCCGTCGGTCCGCATGCGCAGGCTGTATTCGACGCGTTCCTGCAATTCGCCCGGGGGGTCTTGCATCGCGTCCGACTTGGGCGGACAATGATGCGCCAACCCAAGGGAGGAAACACCATGGCCGATCGGATCGAACTCTACGCCACCAAGGACGGCGGCGAACACACCATCAGCAGCGACGAGATGAAGACGCAGGCCTGGAAGGCCGCCGAGGACCTGGGCATCAAGGACCAGGCCAAGATGTCCTATTCCTCGAAGACCGGCGCGTTCGCCATGACCTTCGACGGCGTGGCGCCCGAGAAGGTCGCCGAATTCACCGAGAAGACCGCGCAGTTCCGCACGGACGAGGCCAAGGCCGAATCCGCCGCCAAGCTGCCCGAGACGCAGGCGAAGGCCGCCACCGAGCGCGCCGAGAAGGCCTCGACCCCGCCGGTCGAGAAGGCTCCGAAGGAGCCCAAGGAGCCCCAGCTGCCGCGTTCGGACGTCGTGATCTATCCGCTGCCGGCCGAGCCCGCAGAAGGTCAGGATCCGAAGAAGGCGGCTGCCGCCGCGATGGCGAAGACCGCCGAGTCGGTCATCGAGGGTCTGGGCCTGAAGGACACCGTCAAGGTCTCCTACGACATCCAGAACTCGAACTGGCGCGTCGGCGGCCGTGGCCTGTCCGACGACAGCGTCAAGGCGCTGCAGGACGGCCTGGCCGACTACCGCACGCCGGAGGCCGAGGCCGCCTGGAAGTCGAACGCTCCGGTCAAGGACGCGTCGGCCAAGGACACGGGCGCCAAGGGCCCGGCAGAGGGTCCGGACGTCGCTTCGGCGGCCAAGGACGTCGGCCAGGGCCGCTGATCCCATCGGGATCGTCCAGAGGAAGGGGGTCCGCCGCGAGGCGGGCCCCCTTTTCCGTTCAGGCCGTCCTCGCGTCGATCTGCGCGAGCAGCGAGTCGAAGTACGCCGCCTCCGGATCCGCGATCGGCTCCGCGCGGTAGCGCGGGTCGCCGCTGTTGCGGATCGTCGTGAAGATGTAGGGCGCGGCCGGGGTCCTGTTCGCCATGGGCAGGCGGGGGTTGGTGCGCAGCGCGTACAGCTGGAAGTGCGACGTGCGCACGACGTTGTCCTGGGTCATGATGCGGTCCTTCGATCCGTGGTCTCGAAGGCATAGCGTACGGGCGCCCTTGGGCGTTCCCGATCGGCGTCCGGGTTTCGCGCCGCAGGCTTGTGCGCATCGTCCTCGTGCGGGCGGATCGTCCTGCGATCCGCCCGCCGATCGTCAGCCGCCGTCGACGATCTGGGTCTTCCTGGAGGTGTTGGTGTGCCAGAGGATGTTCTTGCCGTCCGCAGAGAACACCGCCGCGTCGCAGTCGTCCTGCATCCTCAGGCGCGCGCCCGGATTTCCGGCCGTGCTGGTCGTGAAGACCAGCGAACCGTTGCCGCGGACGAACTGGACGTTCCCGTCGGATCCGGTGACGAGCCTGTAGCCGTCCGAGTACTGGGTGCCGGATGCCCAGATCGGGCTGCCGAGGTAGTACAGCACCAGGTTGGAGTCGTTCTGTACCGAGAAGCGGCACTTGCCGTTCGGCGAGACCACCGACTCGTTCCTCTCCATCACCATCGGAGCGATCGTCGATCGCGTCTGGTCCGGGCTCGCGGCGGTGCCGTCGTTCACGTCGGCGGCATCGAACACGTCCGTGTTCGTGCTCCAGACGACGTTGCGTCCGTTGGCCGAGACGACGATCATCGATCCCGTCTGGGCCATTGCCGCGAACGCGCCGGGGTTTCCGCTCGTGCCCGTGCTCCACACGACCGAGCCGTCGTTCCTGAGAAGCTGGACGTTGCCGTCCGGCTGCGTCGCCAGCGTGTTGGCCGACGAGTACTGGGTGCTCGATGCCCACTTCGCGTCGCTCTGGCCCGCGTTGAAGTAGATGACGAGGTTGTTGTCGGCCTGGAGGTGCAGATGCCTCGTTCCCGTCGGCGCCTTCACGTCGCCGCCCGCGCACATCTGCGAAGGTATGCGCGTGGCGACGTACCTTCCGACGTTCACGGTCGGCCCCGACACCATGGCGTGCGCTCCCGTTCCGGTTTCGCAGGGACCGACGGGCTCGGCTGGCTTCTCGGGTTCGGGATCCTTGACGGGGTCCGTCGCCGGAGCGGCGTTCGCGGTGGCCTCCTTCAGGCCGGCGAGATGCTGCCGGGCGAAGTACTTCGTCTTCGTCTGGGCATCGGCACCCGACGCCGCGCCGGACGCCATGAGCGCGATCATGATGAGCGTTCTGTTCATTCGGATTCCCCCTGTCGCCCCGTCCGTAGCGGACGATCCGACCGGCGGCAAGACTACGGGTGGAGGGCGCGCTGTGCGGGTTCCGATCAGCGTGGCGTGGTCCACGCCATCGGAGCTATGGATCCCGTGTGCCACACCATCGTCTGCCCCTGGTAGACGGCGAGGTCGCAGTTGTCGAGGATGCGCATGCGCGCGCCGGGATGGCCGGCGGTGCCGGTCTCCCACGTCACGACGCCGTTCGCGGCGGCGAACACCACGTTTCCGTCGGGACGGGTCGTGAGGCGGTATCCGCCCTTGTACTGCGTGCTCGACGTCCATACGTGGTTCGTCCCGGCGAAGATGTGCATGTTCGTGTCCATCTGGACCGTGAACTTGCACATGCCGTTCGGCGAAACGACGCTCTCGTTCCGTTCGACGTTGATCGGAACCACGGTGCCTGCGACGTTCTCCGAGTCCTTGGCGGTCCCGTCTTCGACGTTCGCGTAGTCCCACCAGTCGGTGTTCGTGCTCCACAGGATGTTCCTGCCGTCTGCGGACACGACGATCATCGAACCGGTCTGCGCCATCGCGGCGAAGGCACCCGGGTTGCCGCCGGTGCCCGTGCTCCAGATCACCTGTCCGTTGTTCGCGAGGAGCTGGACGTCCCCGTTGGGCTGCGTCGCCAGGGTGCTCGACCCTCTGTACTGGGTCGAAGACGTCCAGTAGACCTTGTTGTCCGAGAAGTAGAGGTTCAGGTTGTCGTCGCCGCCCAGCAGGATGTGGCGTTCGTTGGTCGGAGAGAAGACGTCCCCGCCGCGACACATCTGCGCGGGGATCCTCGTCGCGACGTACCTGCCGACCGTGACCCCGCCGCCCCTGATGGCGTTGTAGGAGAAGCCGGAGTTCTCGCACGGACCGACTGGCTCCGCCGGCTTGTCCGGTTCCTTCGGAGTCTCGGGCGCGGCGGGGTCCGTCGGGGAAGCGGCAGACGCCTCCTTGAGGCCCGCGAGATATTGGCGGGCATAGTACTTCTGAGCCTCCGCCTGAGCCGAGATCAGCGTGGCCATCGCCAGCGCCAGTGCCTTCGTCGTGCTCTTCATGGAACTTCCCCCGTCCGGTCCTGGGTACACGGCGCAGGCGGAGGTTGCAACGGGTGGCCGGGGAAATTCCGTCTCGACGCGTGTCGCGCGCGGAGCGGTTCGGTCCTGCCGCATGACGAAGCGGACGTCTCGATATTTCGACGACGGGCGCTGGCGCCCCATGGCGTTCCGTCGACGTGCTGTCTAGCGTGCGCCGACATCAACAGGGAATGAACATGAAATTAAGAATCGCAGGACTCGCGCTGGTCCTCCTGGCCGGAAGCGTCCCCTCCTCGGCGCTCGCTCAGTCGAAGTCCTACTTCGCCAGGAGCGTCGTGGCCCCATCGACGCCCAGGACGTACACCGGCACCTGGAGCCAGGTCGGCACCGCCGGCTCGTGCCAGGACGGCGTCGTGACGACCACCTATCAGCCCAAGTGCTCGAACGGCGACTGCGGACCCGCTCCGGCGGCGCAGGCGTCCACGACCAGGGCCTGCAACGTCTATCGGACGTGCGGGGCGACGCAGTACAGGGCCGTCACGGGAACGCCGACGACCACGCCGACGTCGTTCTGCTATCTGGATCAGGCCATCGACGTCTGCACCAAGACGGCGAACGCTGTGGCCTGCTCCGTCGAGAGGACGAACACCCTCTACGGGTGCGACACCTACAAGCCGACCGTCTACGTCGGCACGCCCGGCAGCGCGACCGTCGTCGGGTCGTCGTCCGCGCTCGCGTACGCGGGAACGTGCCAGTGACCCCATGAACGAAGAAGGCCCGCCGTCGCCGGCGGGCCTTCCATCGTCTCGCGACTGCGGGGGGCGTCAGTCCTCCGAGACGTCGTCCTCGGCGCTGGGGCCGACGAGGAGCGCCTCGGCGAGATCGCTCTGCTTGTTGCGGATCTTCGCCTCGATGGCCTGGGCGACCAGCAGGTTCTCCTTGAAGAAGGCCTTCACGGCCTCCTTGCCGTTGCCGAGGCGCACGGAGTCGTAGGAGTACCACGAGCCCGCCTTCTCAACGATTCCGGCCTTCACGCCGAGATCGAGGATCTCGCCGCCGCGGCTGATGCCCTCGCCGAACATGATGTCGAACTCGACCTGCTTGAACGGCGGCGCGACCTTGTTCTTGACGACCTTGACGCGGGTGGCGTTGCCGATGACGTCGCCCTCCTTGCCGCCGCCGGCCTTGATCGCGCCGATGCGACGGATGTCGAGGCGGACCGAGGCGTAGAACTTCAGGGCGTTGCCGCCCGTCGTCGTCTCGGGGTTGCCGTACATGACGCCGATCTTCATGCGCAGCTGGTTGATGAAGATGCACAGCGTGCCCGACTTCGAGATCGTTCCGGTGAGCTTGCGCAGCGACTGCGACATCAGACGGGCCTGGAGGCCGACGTGGCTATCGCCCATCTCGCCCTCGATCTCCGCGCGCGGCACCAGAGCGGCCACCGAGTCGACCACGATGATGTCGATCGCGCCCGAGCGCACGAGGGTGTCGACGATCTCGAGCGCCTGCTCGCCGGTGTCCGGCTGCGAGACGATCAGGTTGTCGACGTCGACGCCGAGCTTGCGGGCGTAGACCGGATCGAGCGCGTGCTCGGCGTCGACGAAGGCCGCGGTGCCGCCGGCCGCCTGGCAGGCCGCGATGGCGTGCAGGGTCAGCGTGGTCTTGCCCGACGATTCGGGACCGTAAATCTCGACGACTCGGCCCTTGGGCAGACCGCCAACGCCGAGCGCGATGTCGAGGCCGAGCGAACCGGTCGAGATGGCCTCGACCTGGAGGACCTCCTTGTCGCCGAGGCGCATCGCGGAGCCCTTGCCGAAGGCGCGGTCGATCGAGGAGAGGGCGGCGTCGAGGGCCTTCTTGCGGTCGGCGTTCTGGCCGGCGTTCGGCACGGCCTTGAGGGGGTTAGTCATGTTCCGGAGTCTCCCATCGGAGTGTCGATGTCATCCGCGCCGGACGTTTCCGGGCGGTTCGATCACACTACGGCCGGACCCCGTGGTTGGCAAGCGGAAAAGCGTGTTATCACGAAGGAACGCAAACGGAACGCATCGACGAACCAGCCCGGAAACTCGGGATTTCTAGAATCAGAGTTGTCAACCCCCACAGGGCCATTCGCACACGCGGAGAACGCCTTCGCGTGTGCGGTTCCGACGGGCATGAGGCGCAGGTCGCGAGCTGGCACGCGCATCCTCCTGGACCATCATCCACGCGCGCGACGGAGGTCCCTGGGAGACGCCGTCGCAGCGCTCCGCCCGCCCATCGGTCCCCTCCGATTGAAAAAATACGAGATGCCTGTTGACAGTCGACGCGATCGCCGCGATCATGGACGACATGAACAGGTACTCATCCTCGACGACGTCCAGTAACTCGACCATCTAGGGTCGGGCGCTAAGTCGCGTCCGACCCGAACGGGGAGGACGCCGAGAAGATGACTGGAGCCGAGAGCTCCGCCCTCATCCCACACGACATCCTTCTCGCAAGAGACATGCTGCCTTAGCTCAGTTGGTAGAGCGCGGAACTCGTAATTCCGAGGCCAAGGGTTCGATTCCTTTAGGCAGCACCACTCTTCACTCCGGCCCGCAAGGTCCGGTCCATGCGAACGGCCAAGGCCGAGAAGGAGGTGTCCAATGTCCAGGTCCAGTCGTCCCATCAGCCTCCACTCCGCCATGGTGCTCCGTCGCGCCCAGGCCGAGATCGAGGCGCGCCGCGCTGCGAGTCCGCCGCAGCCGCCGGTGCGATCGCGTTCCGCCTTCTCGTTCTCCTCGCTGTTCGGATCGAAGTCTTCGATCTCGGCGAACGACGGGGAGGAAGTGGAACGAATGAAACGGGCCGCATGAACGAAGTAGAGCGGGCGTGAAAAATAGTTGAAATTAGGACTTGCAATCGACGAATACGATGATCTAATAAATAAGCGTCGCCGGATGTTGATGCTGTTGTAGCTCAGTGGTAGAGCGCGTCATTGGTAATGACGAGGCCGAGAGTTCAATCCCCTCCAATAGCACCATCATCCGGTGACGTAATGCTTGAAGGAACCATGGCCGAGCGGTCTAAGGCACCGGTCTTGAAAACCGGCGGGGGCGCAAGCCCTCCCTGGGTTCGAATCCTCAGTGGTTCCGCCAAGCATGACTGGGTACGGAGATTTGGCAGAGTGGTCTAATGCGCTGCACTCGAAATGCAGTGGACCCGCAAGGGTCCCCAGGGTTCGAATCCCTGAGTCTCCGCCACAGTACGGATTCATGAATGCCGGTCGTTTCGAGACCGGACGTTTGCGGAGCGATGGCCGAGTGGTCGAAGGCGCTGACCTGGAAAGTCAGTAGACGGGCAACCGTCTCGTGGGTTCGAATCCCACTTGCTCCGCCAGATTTCAGGGAGGCCCGTCGTCGATCGCGCAATGCGCCGACGATCCGACGGGTCTCCCGCAATGCCTACGGAGGGCTGCGTGAGCGGCTGAAACGACCGGTTTGCTAAACCGGCAGGCTTCGCAAGGAGCCTCATGGGTTCGAATCCCATGCTCTCCGCCACCATTCCACACCGACGAGGAGAAGACGCGTGCACGACATCCGTGACGTGCGGGACGACCCGCGCGCATTCGACGCCGGAATGGCCCGCCGCGGCCGCGGGCCGGAGGCCGACGCCCTCATCCGCATCGATGCCGAGCGCAGGGATGCGGAGACGGCACTGCAGACGCTGCGCAGCAGGCGGAACGCGGTCTCGAAGGAGATCGGTGAAGCCATGCGTGCCGGGGACGCGGAACGGGTGGCCGCGCTCAAGGCGGAGGTCGCCGAGGGCAAGGACCGGATCACTGTCCTGGAGGCCGTTGCGGCCGACGCAGGCGTCGCACTGCACGATGCCCTCGCCGCGATTCCGAACGCGCCGGCCGACGACGTCCCCGACGGCTTGGACGAGACCGGCAACGTCCTGGTGCATCAGCACGGCCAGCCGCCCGTCTTCGGCTTCGTGCCTCGCGCGCATGACGATCTCGGCGTCCCACTCGGCATCGACGCAACGGCCGGAGCCGCGATCGCCGGCGCCAGGTTCACCGTCCTGCGAGGACCGGCCGCCAGGCTCGCCAGGGCGCTGGGACAGTTCATGCTCGACCGTCTCGTGGACGTCCACGGCTACGAGGAGGTCGCCCCTCCGCTACTGGTGCGCACCGAGGCGGCGTTCGGCACCGGACAGCTGCCCAAGTTCGCCGACGACCTGTTCCGGACCACGGACGGGCGCTGGCTGGTGCCGACGGCCGAGGTCCCCCTGACCAACCTGGTGAGGGAGCGGATCCTCGCAGAGGACGAGGTCCCCCTCCGCTTCGCCGCGCTCACGCCGTGCTTCCGTCAGGAGGCGGGCTCGGCCGGGAGGGACACGAGGGGTCTGATCCGTCAGCACCAGTTCGACAAGGTCGAGATGGTATCGGTCGTGGCGCCGAAGGACGCCGACGCCGAGCTCGAGCGTACCCTCAGGTGCGCCGAGGGCGTCCTGGAGGATCTCGGTCTCCCTTATCGGCGGATGGCGCTGTGCGCCGGCGACATGGGCTTCTCGGCACGGCGGACGTTCGACCTCGAGGTCTGGCTTCCGGGACAGGACGCGTGGCGTGAGATCTCGAGCTGTTCGGACTGCGGGCCCTTCCAGGCGCGACGCATGGATGCGAGGATCAGGACCGCGGAGGGGATGGTCCGTCCGCACACCCTGAACGGATCGGGTCTCGCGGTGGGTCGGACGCTCGTGGCCGTCATGGAGAACAACCAGACCGAGGACGGGCACGTCGTCGTGCCCCCGGCCCTGAGACCGTATCTCGGCGGCGTCGACGTCCTGGTCCCTCCCGTCCGCTGAACGTCCGGGGCATTCCCGAAGGCGCGTCGGACCCGCATGTCCCAGACGCGAAAAGGGCCGCGATCCGAACGGGATCGCGGCCCTTCTTCGTCTGAGGGGCGCATCAGGCGCCCCTCATGGGTCAGATCAGGCCGAACATGTCCGAGGCCGGCGGGGCGCCCCAGGGCTGGAAGAGCCCCAGCACGTCCTGCGCGCTCTGCGTCATGTGCAGATCGTACGCCGCGGTGCCCGACGAGGCGACGGCGTGGTCGAACGTGCCGTCGCCCAGATCCGTGGAGGTGACGCGGTCGAAGGTGAGGCCCGCGTCGCCGTTGGAGAACCCGGTCATGAAGATCTCCGTGCTGCCCACGACGGCGCCGCCGACGTGGTGCTGGATGAGGATCTTCGAGAGGCTCTCGCCCTGCCACGTCTGATCGGTGCCGTGGAACATCTCCTCGGTCCAGAAGTCGCCGAGCGGGTCCGCGTCCGACGCGCGGTCGGTGTTCCAGACGTTGTCGCCCGTGCCCGAACGCCAGTCCACGCCGTCCGCGCCGACGAGCGCCTGGCTGCCGAAGTGCTGCTCGCCGTTGAGGAACAGGCTGTCGCCGGCGTCCACGCCGAGCAGCAGGTAGCTCCTGCTGCCGGTCTCCGCGACGTCCAGCCGGAACACGTCGTTGTCCGCGCCGCCGACCGCGATGCCCATGTTGCCCAGCGTGATGTCGTCGTTGCCGAGCTGGCCGTCGATGGTCATCCCGTCGGTGCCCACGAAGACGTCGGCCTCGACCGTTCCCAGGATCCTCTCGAACCCGTCCGCCAGCGTCGTGTGCGGGAAGCCGTCGGAGACGAACGTGCCGGACCCGATGCGGGCATCGAAGTTCACGCCGAAGAAGGTGTAGATGTTCCCTTCGAACGCGAGGGTGTCGTAGCCCGCGCCGCCATGGGCGATCTGGTCGCCCATGCCGATCGCGATCACGTCGTCCCCGTCGCCGCCGAACGCCTCGGAGTCGATGGTGTTCAGCACGATGAGATCGTTGCCGCCGTTGCCGTGGATGACGTCCACGAGCCCGGCGGGCCACGTCTCGGGGCGGACGGTGATGATGATGTCGTCGCCCTCGCCCGCCTGGATGAGGTTCGTGCTGTAGCGGTTGTCGTGGAGCTCGTTGGTGTTGTTGCCGAACTGGGTCGGCTCGACCCCGTTGTTCTCCAGACGGCCGGTGCCGATCACGATGGTGTCGATCGTCGAGCCGCGGTCGTCGATCGCGATCGCGGTGGGATCGACGTCGGTCCCTGCGCCGGCCAGGCCGGTGGTGTCGTAGTGGACGTTGCCGCCCTCGACCTGGACGCCGTAGGCGACGTCCGTCGACGACATGTTGATCTCACGGACGTTCGAGGCCGAGACGATCCTCGTCTGTCCCAGGGACAGCGTGCTGAAGCCGGAGAGGCCGAGACCCTGCGCGAGGAGCGCGGTCGCGCCGTCGTCCGGAGCCCATTCCGCCATCTCGACGAAGGACTGGTCGAGCCGGTGCATGATCGTTCCGACCGGGTTGATCATGGCCGCGGCATGCTGCGGGATGTTCGAGAGCATCGCTCCGTAGGTGAAGCCCATGTCCTGGTAGACGCCGGTGACCACCGGTCCCGCTCCGACGTATTCCTGGAACGCGTAGTTCTCGTATGCGATGCCCAGGACCTCGTGTCCGGGCGACATGAGCGTGAGCCGGTTCACGCCGGCGTCCATGCCCGTGCCGTCGGAGACGATCTCGATCACGAGCGCGCCGTCCGCGTTCACGTTGAAGGACGAGGTGACGCCCACGTCCTGCATCACCATCGGCGCGTAGCCGAGGGTGCCGAAGGCGCCGCCCGCGTACGAGCCGGGGCCCATGGAGTCGAAGTAGGAGTGGCCGTCGTAGACGCCGCGGGTGAAGGCCATGCCGTCCACGATGGCGGCGAAGCCGACGCCGTGGTCGACGCCTTCGATCGTGCCGCCTTCGAAGGTGCCGGATGCGTCGGCGAAGGCGCGGGCGACGCCGTGCGTCAGGACGCGCTCGAGCGGCATGTCGCTCTGGATCCCGTAGGCGCCCGCGAACTGGTACTGGTGGTCGGGCGCGTCGATGATGGCCTGGCCTACGAACAGGACCGGCAGACCGTCCGAGGACGAGCCTCCGAGGTCGATGTCGGACCAGTCGAAGACGATGTCGCGCGTTCCGGCCGACCCGTTGGAGGCTGCGCCCACGAAGGCGTATTCGCCGGGCAGCATCGCGGCGATCGCGGCAGGGTCGGTGACGACGGTCCTGAGGCCCGTCGCGTGGTCGAGGACCGATGCCGAGATCGGCAGGCGGTCGGTGACGACGAGCGTCTGGGCGGTGGAATCGGAGAGGATGTCGGAGACGGCCTGGATGGCCCCCATCCTGGTGATCGCGGACGCGATGGCGTCCTTCATGTCCTGCGAAAGTCGTTCGTCGGCGACGATGGTCGTCATGCTCTTCTCTCCTCGGGGGGGGTGACGCACGATCGGTGCGTCGAGAAGATGCTAACAGCACGCTAACACCCCTGTCGAGGTGGATACCCGCTACCGAAAAAAATAAAACGCTTGCGGGCACTTGGCCCCAAGCGGCGACCCTACTGCGCCGCCGGCGAACAGGGCCAGCGGTCGCTCATGACGACGAAGAACACGCTTCTCGCGGACTTCTGCAGGGAGTCGGGCTTGGCCTCGAGATACGCCGACACGTCGGCCACGAGGCTCTCGTTGGACAGGCCTCCTTCGGGGAGGCAGATGGGGAACCCCTGCACGCCCGAGGACATCCGGATCGCGCCGACGTATCCGGCGATGTAGCCGACGCAGGCCGGGTTCGCGATCGTGCCGGAGATGCTTCCGTCGAAGCACTGCTTCATCAGGTCCAGCGACGAAGGGCCTGCCGAGGGGGCCGCATCCCCGTCGCCCAGATAGGACGGACGCTTCAGCGGTCCCGCCACGCCCGCGGTCCTGCCGTTCCCGACGACGGCGACGGGCGGATAGTTCGGACCCGCTTCGGTCTTCGCGGCACCTCTGGCCTGCTGCAGCTCGGCCTTTGCGGCCGCCGGGGCGGCTGCTGGCGCGGCTGCGGCCGCGGCCTGTGCGCTCTGGAGCACGTTCGGCTGGTTGCGGAGCCTGGGATCGACGGGCCTCGTGCCCTGCACGCGCATCTGCGCCGCCGCAGGGGTGGATACGCAGGCGAGAACGAGCGCGGCGTTGATCAGGATCGTGGTCTTCATCGTGTCCCCGGGGTGATGTCTTGTCGAAGGGTGTACCATCGCGCCGCGCATGGCGCGATGGTTTTCGCGTGAGCCCGAGGAGCCGTCTGGATCATCGGGGAAGGACGCGCTATCGTCCCCCCGCGCGGCTGTACGCGCGATGGGGGACGAACGGCATGCGCGCAGGAATCATCATGGCGATCGTCGCCCTCGCGTTCACGTGCGGACAGGCGTCCGCACAGCAGACCCGCCGGGCTCCGCCGCCGAAGGCGCTCGATCCGGCGAACGTCGCTCGCGGCATGGACCAGCTCGCCGACATGATCGCCAAGGGCGTCTTCCAGCAGGCGGACGTCAACCGCGACGGCATGCTGACGCGCACCGAGGCGATCAACGCCGGAGCCCAGTACGGTCTGCCCATCGGCAGCGATCCGCGCGCCTGGGCGGCCCTCGATCTGAACCGCGACGGCGTCGTGGTCCAGCGCGAGTTCGCCGACGCCCTGCGCTTCGTGCAGTCGCGGACGTCGAAGGGCCTGAAGCCCTTCTGATCCACGCCGTCGCGGGTTCGTCTCAGGCGGCATCGTTCGACTGGACCGCGGCGTCCGCCGCCTTCTCGGCGGCAACGTCGCGATCCACCATCGCCTCGATCTCGGCCGCCGTCGTGTCGAGGTCCGCGTATTCCGCCCAGCTGTCCGCGATCTTGTCGAGGGTCAGTCCGTGACGCGCCAGGTCCTCGCGGGTCGCCCGGCGCCAGTCGGCGCTCCATTCCGCCCCGTCCTCGCCGCAGTCGTGCCATGTCACGTCCTCGCCGATCCATACGCCAGGCTCAAGATCGGTGCCGTACAGGTGGTCGTCCAGCGCATCGCACTCGTGCAGCTTGATGCCCGTGTTGGACATCGCCGACAGATGGACTTCGCCTGCCTTCGCCGGTGCGATGAGCGGAACGGAGATGACGACGATCTCGTCGGGCTGGGTGCGTGCGAACGCGCGCTCCATCTCCATCTCGACGTCCATGCGCGTCCCCAGGGGGAGGTCGACGCACCACGACTGCCGCGGACGTTCGGGCAGGGCGGGGAGCCATGCTCCGACGTCCGCGCGGTCCATCCCTTCCGCGACCCGCAGAAGGTTCGCGGACTGGACCGTCACGGGGAGTTCGTGCGACGTCCTGAAGCGGGACGCGGTGAACAGGTCGCCCGGAGCCGGTGCATAGCGTTCGGGATTCCACTGCGGGCCGGGGCCGCTGTGGCGGTCCGCGACGTACGGACGGTCCGGGCGCAGCCGGAACGTCGCATGCTCCCTGTCCGCGCCGGGAACGACGCGGATGGTCTCGTCCGAGAACCATGCGCCCCCGATGGTCTCTCCCGGCAGCTCCGCGTCGTTCATCCGCCAGTCCGCGCAGCCGCCCCGCTTCGCGGTGTGCACCAGCGAGCAGACCGCGGTGCCGTCGCCTTCGACGGCGGTGCATAGCAGCAGGATCACGGGATTGCCGTATGCGCTCGTCAGCAGCACGTCGGCGAAGGCGGCGATGCCCTCGATCGGCCCTGTCGGCAGGGGATCGGCCCAGACGATCTCGCGATTCATCCTGTGGACGTCCTTGCCGAGGAGCGGCCTGTCGTGGTGCCTCAGGACGCACGCGTGTTCGTCCCCGTGCTGATCCCTGGCGAGGAAGGTCATGTCCTCGCGTCGCACCACCTCCATGAGGAGGCCCACGCGCTTGGCGCTGCTGCCGAACGGTTCGAACAGGGGAGGACCCCAGCCTCCGGTGAGGAACCTGAAGCCGGGGACGAAGTCCTCGTTGCGGGGTATGTGGCCGATCACGTCCTGTCCTCCTCGATGGCGTAGCACCACATGCCGGGATCGCCTCGTGCGATCGCGACGCGGTGCCTGTGGTGGCCGTCCTCGATGCCGCAACCGTCGACGAGGATCGGCGGAGTCGATCCGGCATGCATCCGGGCGTACACGCGTTCTCGCGAAGCGTTCGGTACGTTGGCTTCGGACGGTCCCGGAACGATGACGTCCATGGGCAGCCACGTCAGTCTCGCCGAGCACCCGATGTAGGCGTCTTCGACCATGTCACGATCGACATCGTCGGGCGAAAGGCCGACGACGTACTCGGCGATGGCACGCGCGCCCGCGAGCTTCGGCTCGTATCCCATCGGCGGACTGTAGCAGGACAGCGGCGCGAAGGACTCGAGCACGTGGCGGAGGTGCGGAATTTCCATGGCGTCCGCGATCACGTCGGCGTCGTCGATGCCGCGGATGGTCACCGGCGTCTCGTCGCGCGACAGGACGATGGGTCCGAACGCGGCCTCGACGTTGGAACGGACCGCTTCGAGGGGCATCTCGCCGCCGGCGTCAACGCAGCGCCATGAGCCTTTGGGCAGATGGCGGTCGAGCACGACGAAGGCGTGTGCGAGCGTGCCGTTCCTGAGGCGCAGCTTCATGACGGGAAGGCCGGTCGCCCGTCCCACGGCGGAGGCCATGTCCAGGCAGCGCCCGTGCATGTACCGGCTCCTGATGTCCTGCTCGTTCATGCGACCCTCTCGATCGTGACGACTGCCTGGAAGCCCTCGGAGACGAACGGGCTCGCCTTGGGCAGCAGGTCCTCGATGTATCCACGTCCGCTCGACGACACGCGGTAGCGGCCGGGCTCGACCTTCATCGACACCACGCCGCGGTCCTCCTCGATCGTCCTGACCATCGCCTCCACTTCTCCGTCAGGGTGGATGCCCTTCAGCACGTCCAGCAGGACCGACCTGTCGGAGACGGTGACCTTGCGCAGGTCGACCATGAAGTCCTTGACCCTGCGGCAGCCCTTGGGCTTCGGATGGTCGCCGTCCTCGTCGTGGTGCCCGATGCCGATCCCGTCGCCCTTGCGGAAGACGGTGAGGCAGCGCCTCGCGGTGGATACGGACGTGAAGCCGTGGGTCGACGCGTAGCGCTCGGCGTCGGCTTCGTTCTCGGCGTACGAGCCGCCGCGCCAGGGATCGCCCTCGTCCACCAGGTCGGTGAAGCCCGGCGCGTGGAACCACTCGGCGACGAGGAGACGACCGCTCGGCACGTCGATCTCGACGTGGTGGAGTCTGGTCGGCTCCAGATCCTCGATGCGTTCGAGAGTCGATCCCAGCGGACGGTTCCGCCAGTCGCGGATCCTGCGCCCGACGACGAGGTTCCAGTCCGACAGGACGAAGGAGAGGTCCTCGCCCGATACGAAGTCCTTGTCCTCGCCTGCCCACAGGATGTCGGACGTGCCGGTGTCCATGCGGGCCTCCAGCTCGATGGTGGCCTTCTCGCGGGCGGCCGCATCCATCTCGCCACGACCCACGGCCCAGGCGATGGAGTGTAGATCCCGCCATACGAGCATGGAGAAGATGCGTCCGGCCACGTGGCGCCGCTGCGACTCCGGCGTCAGCCAGCCCTCCGGATCGGTCCGGCACATGCCGTTCCACTCCGAGACGACGTTGATCCGCCGGTTCGGAAGCGAATCGTGGGGCTTCACGACGCCGAGCGCGATGAGCTCGTCCAGATGGTCGGCGATGCCGGCCTCCACGAGCCCGATCGCGCCGCCGTCCTTGGACTCCCTCGCGGTCTCGTCGATGGCGCGGTCGATGAGCGCACGTCCGAGGCGTGCGGACAGGGACGGGACGCCGGTCACCGGGCATCCTCGGGAACGGCTGCGGACGCGTCGCGCAGGGCGCGCACGCGCTCGATCTCCTCGGCCGAGTGCGGCACCGCGCCGGTGTTGAGCTGGAGGTAGAGGTCGAGCAGGTCGCGACGCCACTGGAGTCCGTGCACGTGCATGAACATCCGCAGGAGGCCGGTCGTGGTCGTCATCAGGCGACGCGACTCCTCGTCGAAGTCGAGGAACGTGCCGGCGCCGAAGACGTGCACCTCGTTCGCGAGGAAGCGGGTGACCGCGGTGAAGCGCTGCTTCCCGTCGACGATGACGAGCGTGTCGTCGAGATCGCCCGTCGCCTCGCCGATGCGTCCGTAGGTCGGCGAGTTCCAGACGATCGTGCGACCGTGCTCGCCGCCGCGCAGGAGATGCTCGATGAAGGCCGAGCGCAGCCCGTCCGTCCAGACGTGGCCACGCTGGAAGTCGGGATCCAGGTCGAAGCCGCCCTCGTTCGCGTGCTCCTCCGCGAACGGCAGGACGCGAGGTCCGGACACGCCGACGACGTACCTCGCGACGCCGATGTACGGGCGCACGTCCTTCAGGGTCATCGTCACGATTCTTCCTCCTTCGGCTTCGCCGCCTGTTCGTGGAACCTGTCGACGACCGGTTCCACGAACAGTGCAGCGGTGGCGAGGCTGACTTTCCTGCCCGCCTCGTTCCACCATTCCTCCGCATCGGCCCTCGTCGAGAGGCCCCATGCGGCCTTGCCTTCGTCGGCGTCGCCGTCGTACGACCGCGTGATCTCATCCATGTCGTGCATGCCGTCCACGTCGATGAACAGGAGCGACGGATGCTGCACGCCCCAGTGCAGCGCGGATCCCCCGCCGGCCCGGCCGTCGTGGACGTTGTGGGCGTCGGTGATGGCCACGATCGGCCAGCCCATCCCGTCGTGGAGCGCGATCGCAAGCGCGCCGCAGCCGCCCTGGGTGAAGACGCGCTCCGCGTGGCCGTCGATCACGCCCGGCGTGAGGCCGTCCTCGAGCTCGCCTGCAGGACGCCAGTCCTCCGGCACGTGCGACTCGATCATCGCGCGCGCCCAGGCATGATGGCCTCGATGCGATCGCGGGCCGTCAGGACCGTGTTCACGCGGGCGAGTTCGGCGTGGGCGCTCTCCGGCACCCGAGCGTCCCAGCGCAGTCCGTGACGGGACACCAGAGCACGAAAGGACTGGATCGCCTCCTCGCGCGTGGGGATGGTCGATTCAGGGTGCGGCATCGTCTTGCGTTCCTTCCATGTCGGCTTCGTCGCCAGCATCCTCATCCTCTACCCCTTCGTCCGCGGATGTGCCACGCAGGCGTCGCATCGCCTCGGCGATCGCCGCGGACTGATCCGGATCGAGAGCGAGCACGGCCGCCATCAGATCCGAGAAGCTCTCGGGATCCTGGTTGCCGAGCGTTCCCAGCGGATAGCCGGCGGACGCTGCGGCCTCGGCAGCCTCCGGTCCGTCGGCTCCCAGGTCCTCGTCCTCGATGTGCCCGTGGATGCCGATGGCCACGTCCCGAATCCATACGGGGCGCTTCAGGTCCTCCAGCGTCTCCGCCATCGCTCTTGCGATGGGCTTGAGGGGGTCCAGGTCGTCCCAGGCGTCGACGTCCGACGAGCGGTACTCGACGTCGGGCACGGGATGGATCGCTTCGTAGTCGGCGCATGTCGACTCGTACCAGCGGATCGCGTCGGCCCTGTCCTGCGGATCGTCCTCCTTCACGCCCGACCAGGCGAGGAGGGCCATGCCCGGCATCACCCGACGCCAGCCTTCCAGGTCGTCGGGGATCGGCCATCCGCCGTCCTCCATGGCTTTGGCGGTGTCGTCCGCCCAGTCGGGTATGCGTCCCTCGACCTCGATCCAGTCGTGGAACGCCCTCTTGTGCGCATCCCGCGCGCGCGACGTCCAGCGATGGCAGTCGTAGTGGAGGGATCCCGGCACCATGAACTGGAAGCTGATAGACGTGTCTCCGCCGGCGTACGGCGTGATCATCAGCAGCATCTCGGGGTGCGTCGTCGTCAGCAGGTACGATGCCAAGTTCCGCTCGGGGTCCGACCCCTTGTTGGGATGGCCGAAGCGCCGGAAGAGGTAGGCGAACAGCGAACCCTGCGACACCTTCTCTCCGAGCGTGCGCTCGGTAACCTCGAAGGCGTCCATGAAGTCGTCGCCGGTCTGGACCCTCGTCTCGATGCAGAGCAGACGTTCGGCCGGACGGTCCGACGGGTATGCGAGACGCACGGCCTCGATGCCGACTGTCGACCTGCTCATGACTTCCCGTCTCCGTGTGTTGAGTCTTCGAGCACCGCGACGATCACGTCGCGGGGATCGAGGTCCGGCTCAAGGCCCGAACGTCTGATCAGTTCGAGTCCGAGATCCCTCTGCGCGTTGTTCAGCCTCTCCAGGTCGGCTTCGGACATGGCGTCGACCTGATCGTCGTCGAGCCCGTAGTGGTCCGCGGCGATGAGGTAGTGTCCGTTCATCCAGAGGACGACGCGCTTGGCCTGCCGCGCGTTCATGCCGACAGCGTCTCCATGACGGACCGGCCGACGGCCTCGGCGAGCTCGCACGGCACCGCGTTGCCGAGCTGCTTCAGTCCTGCCGACCACTTCTTGCCGCGGCCGCCTGCGTCCGTCGGCTCCGGAAAGGCGTAGTCGTCCGGGAATCCCTGGACGCGTGCAGCCTCGCGCACGGTGAAGTGACGGTACCGTCCTTCGCCCGCGCTCTCGCCGTAGTCGACCATGTTCTCCCCGCCGGACACGCCGTGGTCGCCCGCGCGCAGGGTCTTCGACGGATCGTCGATGGCCGAGCCGGTGTGGCCCTTGTAGGCCTTGGCGGCGCGCGGCGCGGCCTCGTGGTCGAGGATGCCGGGCGTCCCGTCGACGTTCGGCGCGCCGAGGTCGGCGATCGCGTCGCGGGTCGTCCTGTGCGCGAGCATGCGACGCGCGAACAGGTCGTCGGCCGGACGGCTGTTGTGCTTGCGCAGGAACGCCGTGCCGGCCTTGTCGATGTCGGGGCGGACCAGTCCGTGGCGATCCCAGTATTCACCGGTGATCCACTTGTCGCGCATCAGCTGCTCTAGCGAGTGGGTGGCTTCCGGACGCTTCCACGAGGCCGTCACGTCGTCGCGGATGCCGACGATGAACAGACGGTTCCGGGCCTGGGCGGTGCCATGATCGGTGGCGGCCATCTTCTCGACCGACACCCGGTAGGTCGGGACCGAGCGGATGCCCTGGGCGACGCAGCGGCGCAGGAACCCTGCCTGCTCCTTCCAGTCGTCCATCGGCGGGCACGCGACCTCGGGCAGGGTCAGCGCCAGCGTCACGTACTCCAGATAGTCGGCGTGGCTGCTGGCGAGACCCGGCACGTTCTCGAAGACGAACGCCTTCGGCTTCAGCGCGTTGACCCAGCGGACCGTCGTCGGCCACAGGTTCCTGTCGCCGCTCGCGCCCGCATGGGCGCCGCCGATCGAGAAGTCCTGGCATGGCGGGCCGCCCGACAGGAGATCGGGTTCGGGCGCGATCGCCGAGACGTCGACGGCGTTGGCGTCGGCCTCCAGGAGGTTCCACCCCTGGACGAGCGAGTGGCCGAGCCTCTGGTTGTGCCTGATGGTCTCGCACGCGTCGTGGTCGCGTTCGACCACCACGTCGTGGTGGAAGCCCGCACGGGCGAGGCCCAGACCCAGTCCGGCTGCGCCGGCGAAGAGCTCCACTGAGCGCATGTGCATTTTCCTTGTCAGATGATCGATGACGCGGGCGTGCCCGCTTGGCGATAAATCAAGCCGTCAGGCTGCTTCTCTGCATCCTTCGGACGCATCCGCGGCCGCCGGCCATGTCAGTGGCAGTCTCTTGGGCGTCGCCAGAGCCTCGAACACGCCGGTCCGCACCGCGATGCGGGCCGGATGCCTCCTGCTCCTGGTCCAGGCGGCCAGAGAGCGGAAGCATCTCATTCCCGCCTGCGCGACCGGAGCCTCGTCCCGTGCCGAGCGACGGCGACCGCCGTAGACCGTTCGCGAGATCCCGATCATCCTCGCCGGGTACCGGGCGAGCAGAATGCGGACGAGACGGATCCCGTCCTGCGGTGAGCTCGCGATGAACGTGCCCATGATGCGCCTGTTGTGCCGTCCCCAGACGGTCACGTGGTAGCTGGCCGGCTGTGACGTGCAGCCGCTTCCGTCGAAGCGGCAGTCGCGGAACCTGCGGAACCGGACCGGAGCGTCGGCGACGCTCACGCGGGTTCCACGAGCATGGAGGTCGACGCCGTGCTCATCGCGGGGCCGAAGTCCGTCATGCCGTGCCCGATCGACCACCGACGGATCCGTTCGACGGTGCGGTCGTCGACCGTGCGGAACCCGAAGGAGCTCCCGTCCGCGACGTAGCGGTCCAGCTCGAGGCTCTCGAAGTCCGTCACGACGCCGCCGGCGACGACGTCGCACCGGCGGCGGATCGATCCGTCGTCGCCGGTGCCGAGATCGGACACGGTCGCCTTCACGACGCCGAAGTCGGCCTCGACGTATTCGCACGGCGGCAGATCCGATCGGATCGACGCGGAGACGAACGTCTCGACGACGCCGGCCACGCGGGTCGGCGAGAAGACGGATCCCTCCATTGGTTCGTCCGTGACGTGGATCATGCGGCTTTCCTTCCCGGCATCTTCTGCGCCATGCGCCACTCGTCCGCCCATGCCTTCACGCGGGGAATGCAGGTCTCCAGCGAGTCCCTGAAGTCGCGCGAGCGGATGAAGGTCCTGTCGTGTTCGTAGGGATCCAGCTCCCTGGCGCGGATCGTCTCGACGTCCTCGGCCCATCTCGAGGGATCGAGGATGCCTCCGCAAGGCAGACGGCAGTGGACGTGCGCCCAGTTCCCGCGGATCTCGCCGCCGTGCAGTTCGCGCACCAGCAGCGCGCCGAACTTGCAGGATGACGAGAGGTCCTCCGGGACCACGAGACGCATCTCGTCGGCGCGTTCGCGCCACCGCGCGAGCACGAAGTCACGCAGCGCATCGACGTCCGGACCCTCGACGAACACGCGACGGGTCTCGGCCGCCGTGGTCACGGCCTCGGGGAGGCCTTGCCGCGGCGGAACGACGTGGGATGGTCGAAGCCGTGCTTCTGCAGCTTCACCACGTCGTCGACGATCTGGACGGTCCGAGGACCGTCCGCGGGCAGCACGCCGCCGACCCACATCGAGATCTCCTGGAACGCCTCGTACGGCCCGACGGCCTTGGCGAAGCCGATCTCGCCCAGTGATTTCTGGTTGATCCTCCATGGGCGCCATGTCCCGTCTTCGGACCGGAACCGGTCGGCCGGAGCGCGGCTCGCGACCACGATGCGGCGTTCCACGAGCGCATCGAGAGCCGCGCTGTGAAGCCTGCGGGGTTCGAACCAGCGCGACGCGACGACGCGCTGGAACCTGCCGAGGGCATAGGAGTCCTCGCGGTCCTCGCCTTCCCTCACGGCCAGACCGTGCTGGGTGGCGTAGGCGTCGAGGCCTTCGCGCGTCCAGATCCAGCGCTCGTCGACCTCCGTGCGGAAGCCGTATGGCTCGTACGCCTTGACGAACATCCCGTTGCGGACCGTCCCGCACAGGATCGTCTGGGCGAGGGACACGTCATGCCTGACGGCGCGTCCGTCCCGACGGACCTCGACCGAGTGGTTGACCTCGTCCCGGAACATGTCCCGCGACTGCCGGCGCACTCCGGCATCCTGTGCGTGGGACGCATCGACGAGCCGGCCAGCGAACGAGACGCGCGGCAGGCCGAGCAGATCGTGCATCTCCTGGTCCGACATGCGCTCGTCGCCGGTCCGCACGAACAGGACGGAACCGTCCTGGCCGAAGGCGAGGCCCGAATCGTAGTAGTCCTTGCCTCCGATCAGCCTCATGCGTCGTACGCCTCGTCGAGCTTGGTGATCGCGTCGTCCAGGTCGGACGCGTCGACGTACATGTACGGCCGGCTGCCCTCGCAGTTCGCGAGGGTCGGGTCCTTCAGGCCCTTGGCGTCGACGTAGACGCGTAGGATGATCTGGCCGTCGCCACCGTTCGGATCGACGCCGAGCCGCGCGATGTCCTCCTCCGCGTCCTCGCCGTACTTGGCGGCCAGCATGCGTAGGTTCGTGATGGATACGCTCAGCGCGGTGATGCCGACGCTGAAGGGCACGTTCAGGTAGGCGCCGCCGGACAGGCGATCGCTGTTGAAGCGGATCTCGACGTCGATGCCGTAGCGGGCGCGCAGACGCTCCGCGGCCTCCACGACGATCGCGTCGAGCTTGGGATCGAGGCCGCTGCGACCGCCGCCGGGGTTGTACCCGGCCACCATCGTGCCCTCCGAACGGGAGATGGAGGGAGTCTCAGCCACGGGTGTCTCCCCGCAGCGCCAGGATCCGGTCGATCGCCGCGGGCTCCTCCTTCTTCCAGTCCTGGTTCGGACCGATCTGGATCTCGACGATGCAGCCCACGTCCACGAGGCGCCGCATGGTCGCGCGGAAGAGGTCGTTCACGACCTTGGTCTGGCGGTAGTCCAGACCCTCCGGCGCGGTGACGGAGATGCTGACGGCCATGTCCCGTACGACGGTCATCGCCGCGTTGGCGAACCCGCTTTCCTGCGAGGCCGCGTTGCGGTCGTGCAGGATGCGGAACAGGCTGGTGTCGACCACGTCGGGCGAGACCCAGCCGTGGGAGGTCAGGATGTCGCTAAGCGCCGACGAATCCTGACTCCAGCGGCCGTACTCCTCCCAGGTGAAGCCCAGGAACTCGTGCAGCTCGACGCCGGTGGCGCCCTGGTGCCATGCACCGATCCAGTCGTCCGCGTCGCTGCGCGTGGCGCGGCCCGCGAGGATCTCGCTCAGGTATGTCGGCTTGTCGGCCATGTCTTCTTTTCCTCGTCGATTCGTTCGTGTCCGTCGGAACGGACGGGGTTCACATCAGGCTGTCGAAGACCGACCCCGCGGAGGGGTCGAACAGCCGCTTGTAGGCGCGGGTCATGCCGGGATCGGTCATGGTCGCCACGAAGTCGCAGATGACGCGCATGCGCGCCGTCTCGTCGTCCTGCGCCGCATACGACCCATGGACCTCCTTGGGAAGGAGATGGCGCGGGTCGTGTGCGTAGTAGTCGAACAGCTTCACGATCATCTGCTGCCCCTTGAAGCGCAGCTGCTGCACCTCCGGCGCGCGGATCACGCGGTCCATCACGATCTTCTTGATCGCCGAGAGGAGCCGCTTGGCCTCCGGACGGATGTCGACCGTGAAGCGGAACGACGGCTCCTCGTAGCCTTCGCGCTCGCGGATGTACGAGTTGGCGATCATGTAGTGGATCAGGCGGCCGCTCTGCTCCTTGGTGCCGCGTCCGAAGAGCTCGTCCAGGAACGCCTCGTAGCGGCTGCCGCCGTGATGGCGGTAGTCGTGCGGGTAGTTGGCGCACATCATGTCGAGGAACTCGTCCCAGAGCGCCGGCGGGATGTCCTGCGAGAGCTGGTCGCGCTTGATCAGTCCGAGGGTGACCGCGTCCTCCAGATCGCCCGGGCCGTATGCGAGGTCGTCGGCGGTGTCCATCAGCGACCCCGGAAGGCTCTTGGCCCGGTTCGCGACGATCGCCTTGCGGTCGGATGCCGAGAAGGGGGACAGGAGCCACTGGACGACGTCCTCCTCCGTGTCGAGATAGCACTTCGGCGGCTCGTGCATCGTGTGGACGAGCAGCCTGGCGCCGGTCAGCGGCGAGATCGGCTGGCCCTTCAGGCTGGTCGGGCGCGGGGCACCGTGGATCGCCTCGCTGAGCAGCTTGGCGATGCGGTCCATCGACTCGACAGACTCGTCGCTGACGATGCGCGCGGCGATGTCGACGTGCTCGGATGACGCCGCGGCGACGTCGAGACCCTTTACGGCCGCGATAGTGTCCATGATGGTGCGGACCTTCTCGAGCTGCGCGTGCGTCGCGCGACCCTCGTCCGGGACGTGCTTGGCGACCATCGAATAGGGCACGGGGTACTTCAACGCGCCGAGAAGCGTGTTCCGCGTAAGGTTGCCGCCGGCGCGCGTCGACGACCCTTCGAGCAGACGGGTCAGGATGCGCAGCGTCTGGCCGTTGCCCTCGAAGCCGCCGTGATCGAGCATGCAGTAGTTGAGGGCGACCTCGCCCCCGTGCCCGTAGGGCGGGTGTCCGATGTCGTGGACGGCCGAGATGGTCTCCATCAGTGCACGGCTCGGGATCAGCGCCCTGACCTCGTTGCGCTTCTCGGTCGCGGTCAGGAACTGGATGAGCCCGAGGGCGATCTGGCCGACCTCGATCGTGTGCGTCAGGCGGTTGCGATGGTAGTCGCCGTCGCCGGTCACGCTCAGGATCTGGGACTTGCCCGCCAGGCGGCGGTAGAACTGGCTGTGGGCGACGCGCGAGTAGTCCACGTCGTAGGCCGTCCGGTAGTCGTCCCTGCGGACGACGTGCGGATGCATCCGCTCTTCCCAGATGCTCTGTTCGGTCATCCGCAATTCCTCATTTTCATGGCAGTCTCGGTCTTCCCAAACGTCACGAGACCACATCCGTGCGGGCGACCATGCCGCGGCAGCGGTTCAGGCGGTCCGCAGAGGCGTCGCAGGCGCCTCCTCCTCGTCACCCTCCGCCTCTCTCCCGATCGCGTCCACGTCTCCCTGGCACAGGGCCATGGCCGCGAGCGCCTTCCTCGATCCCGACAGCCTCACCTTCGCCATGTCCGCCCCGTCGACGCGCAGCGTCATCGTGGTCGCGTCCATGAACCCCTTCACGAACTTCGGGTCCGCGAAGCGCAGGACGATCGTCCCGACTCCGGAATCGTCCGCATACCGACCCGATCCCTTCCACGCGTCCCGTCCGTCGAATCCGATCACGGAGGCGTACGAGCGGCCCGACTTCAGGCGCTTCCAGGATGGATTTGCGATCACCATGCTCGCGCGGCCCGCGCCGTCCACGCCCATCCGGAGGATGGTGCCCGCCCCGTAGGTCCCCAGCACGTAGCAGGTCGGTCCCGCCTCCATGTCGACCAGCACGTTCCATCCGTCGACGTTGGCATAGGGCAGGACGGGAGGGTAGGGCCGCTCCTGCGTCATGGCGGCCTGCGTGGGGATCAGCAGCATCGCCGCCAGGATGGTGGTCTTCATGTCGTCGGGGATCCGTGCGGAGGCCGGACCCTCCGTCTCCCGGAGCGATGGTGGACCGCTTTGGCGATCCTGTCCACGGGCCTCTGCGACATGCAGGAAAGATCGTCCAAGATGCGACGAGGCCCGCCTCTTGGGGGGAGAGACGGGCCTCGTGATGCAGTGGGCGCTAGCGCCCTTCCGATCGTCTCAGTGGGTCGCTGAGGCCGGCACTCTCGGTGCGACCAGCTCCCGGTATCCCTTGGCGAGGCGGCGGTGCGCGATGCGGGACGCGTCGCAGGCCGCCGATGCCGCCAGGGCCTCCTCCTGGTCGATGCGTCGCGAATAGTAGTCGTGTTCGGATGCGTCCATGGATCAGTCCCTCCTCTGTCTTCCGCGAATGCGGATGCGGACAGGAAACATCCCTTCCGCTGAACTGGGTATCGCACGTTAAGGAAGAATTAACAACAAGAATCACAACGGATCGGAATCAACCCGCCTCCTTGGAAGCACGATCCGCCGGCATCGAAGCAGCGGGAGTAGCCGCGCTGCGCCGCCACCCCGGTCCAACCTACCGATATACTTGTCGAACATCCCTTTCGCGGTCGGGATCACTTGAATGAATGGGTATTGTGAGGAAATGGGACAGCACTTGTTACCGTCATGGTATGCCCTCCCGTGATCGGATGGATCGATGCATGGATGCCCCGGCCGGATTCGAACCAGTCGTCTTCCGGGTCAACACCGGACGTCCTACCACTGAACGACGGGGCATCGATGTGCATGTACCGCAGGTGTGGATGCCCCTCCTGGATTCGAACCAGGGCCCCCGGATTCAGAATCCGGTATCCTACCGCTAGACGAAAGGGCAACACGTACGTGAAAGCATTCGCGATCTTGTCGAAGATCCGCGCAAGTGTGATGAAGTGCTGGATGCCCCGCTAGGATTCGAACCTAGGTAAACAGATTCAGAGTCTGCTGACTTACCGCTAGTCGACGGGGCATCAATGCTCGCCCCTGTCGGGACGAACTAGGAACGCTGGATGCGTTGCTGTCGGAAGGCGGTGTGCGTGTGCATGGCATTGTTGTAGACACGACTTTCAGGACATGCAAGCGCCGATGCGTGAATTATTCACGCATCGGCGCCGATCGTCAGTCCGTCAGGCTATTGGATCAGGTACTGGCACTGCTTGATGGTCCCGACCAGCGGATCCGTGAACGTTGCGTTGTCGCACGCGACTCCTTCTTCGCCGACGTACCTGAGCGGGGTAAACACCCCGTTCGCGCCGTATCTCACGACTGTGAAGAATCCCGGGTTGCACGTACCGTTTTCATCGGCACATTTCGCATAAACGGGCGCTGCCGACTGCTGGCATGTGAAGGCAGTGGTGGCTGGACTGAGGGAGTTGCGCAACCCCGCCTTCGCCGTGTTGCGTGCCACGACGGCCTGGTAGCGCACGACCTGCGCGGCGGTCGGCTGCGCGTTCATCAAGGGAAGTTGCTCGTCCGCGGTCACGGCGGCGCTGGCTCCAGAATAGCCCCCATCAGAAAGCCTGAACAGGCTTCCTTCCGGTCGATACCAGCATCGAGTCTGCGAATACAGGTTGCCGAAGCCCGTAAGAGCCGCCGTTCCGACTGCCGATATGGCATAGGCGGGTGGCGAAGTCCCCCTGACGGTCACGTTTGGAAGGTCGAGTCTGGCCCCGTTCGTTCCTTGGATGCCCACGTACGTCGGTGCGTTCGAATTGAACGTCGTCGACAGGGCCGTGAGGCGACCCCCGATCATCACGGGATAGGTGGATTGACCCGAGAAGTTCAGCACTGAACTCTTGAATACCAATTGCGAGCCGGGATCTGTCGAGATGAGTTGATACTGGTTGTTTCCCGATGCCGTTCCGTCAGCAGGCGCGACGTTCAGATTTGCTGCGGATACGTTCCCGATCGCGCCGGATTCGACTCTCCATGCAGGGATTCCGTTGTTGTAGAAGATCGTCAGCGCTCCACCTGCCACCACGACGGAGCTCCCGGCCGTCTGGTTCAATGCCGCCGCGATCCCAGGGATCGAACGCACGACGTTGGAACCGGAGAAGATAACGCGAGACCTGGTCTTCGCGACCACCGGACCCAGCGACGAGTTGGTGCTTCGGAAGTACCGTCCGGTCTCGGCCAGGATGGCCGTGCCGGTCAGATCGACGTTCTTGACTTCTAGGTTACCCGGAACGCTGATGACGCCCGCGATCCTGATGTTGGCGGCCGTCGGTGAAGAGAGGATAAGCGTGGAGCTCTCCTTCTTCGTCGTGATTGGGGTCGCAGTCTGATCGAGAAGGCCGCCCTGCGACGAATACGTGCCGCCTGCCATGACGATGCTGAAAGTGCCACCCACGCTCGTCCTGTATGCCGCTGTGGCGGCATCGAACGAAGCGGGCGTCCCTGGCGACTGGCCGTTTCCACGACCCTCCGGCGAAACGTACCACGTTCCGCCGGAATTAGCGCGCACGGCGTCGACGTCGGTGACCGTCGAGCGTCGCAGCACGCGCACGATGCCGTTCGGCGCCGTGTACGCGTCCCCGTTGCGCACGATGTCGTTGCATCCGGGCATTGCGCCTTCGCCCGAGGCCTGTGCGATCACGTAGGCGATGACGTTCTGGTCGTTGGTGCCCGAGACCGCCGCACGTCCCGCGACGACGTAGCTCAGATCGTTCAGTTCGACCGTCCTGACGCCGTAGGATCCGCTGCTGAAGGTCACGTTGTCGTTGAAGGGCCCGTTGAAGCCTCCCATCGGGCAGTACACGAACTTCGAACCGAACGCAGTCACTCCGACAGGCAGGAGGCTGTTGGGCAGTCCGTACTGGCCGTTCCTGAAGGATCCTGCCGGTGCGTAGACGACGCCGTCGGCGAGAGGAGCCGCAGACTGCGACTGCAGCCCCTGTACGACCATGTCGAGACGACGTACGGCCTCGGAACGCTGCGCGCTGTTCTGCGTGTTCGAGACGATGCTGACGCCTGTCAGCGAGATGTAGGCGAACAGACCGACGGTCAGGATCGCCGTGAGGAACCATGCTACCATGTCTGTGTCCTACATCTGGCAGGCGTAGTTGGACGTGTTGGAGTTTCGCAGCGTGGCCCGCTGCGAATTCCTCGCGTTCACCTGCGCGTTCGCCTGCACTTCCGCCGCGGTGGGGTTCGCTGTCATGTTCGCAGTGCTCTCGTTCGCCGTAACGGCCGAGGTCGCGCCGTTGCCGTTCGAACTTTGCACGAACTGGGTTCCGGCAGCGACGCCTGCGTTGGTCCAGCATCCCACCCTCGAACGCAGGGTGGCGGTCCCCGAGAAGCCGGAGGCGCCCACGTCGATGATCGCGTATTCCGGTGCCGCGTTGAGACCGAACGTGCCGCCGTTGAGCGACAGGTAGCCGCCCATCTGGACTTCGAACATGCGGCTGTTCGTCGCGTTCAACGTGAAGTTGCTGTTGATGAACGTCGTGCGACCCTTCACCAGCACCGGGAACGCGCTCTGAGTGTTCAGGCTCACGTTGCTCGACTTGAAGATGAGATCGGAGTTCTCCTCGTTGTAGAAACCGAGGTACGTTGTCCCTCCGATCGTGCTGAGCGCGATGTTCGCGTTCTCGAACACCACGCGCGATCCACCGCCCGACAGCGCATTGTTCTGACCGTTTACGGCCAGCAGATTCACGGTTCCGCTGATCGCGGCACTCGATCCGTCGTTGACGTAGAGCGCGTATCCCAACCCGCGACTGTCTGCCACGCTGATGTTGGTCGCCTGGAGGATTCCGCCGTTGTTGATCATCAGGAAGCCGGTGCTGGTGTTTAGCAGCGTCAGCTTGTGGCCCTGTTCGGCATATACGCCCACCGACGACGATATCGTGAGGTTGCGCAGTTCGAGATTGCCTGGGACCCAGATGTCCGATGTTCCTGTGAAGTCGAGCTGCGAACCCGCGCCGTCGATGACCAGCGTGCCCGCGTTGCCCTTGTCGGCGAATCCGCCCACCGTCGAGTTGAGGTACTGCGCCGGAAGCTGATACGTGCCACCGGTCATGACGATCCTCATCGCCTGGGGCAGCGCTGACCTGTAGTACGTCACGGCCGCGTACAGCGAAGTCGGGTCGTTCGGAGTGAGTCCGCGACCGGTCCCGTTGCCTGAAACGTAGTAGACGACCTCGCGTCCGGCCTGCTGACGCTGGTCCTCGCCCGCCGACGCACGGATGACGGGACGCACGATCGCGTCCGGCGCTTCGAAGCGGCTCGTCGTCGGATTGAAGCGGACCGACCCGCAGGTCGGGGTGTTCGAGGCCTTCGTCCTCGGCGCGATCACGAAGGCCATGAGGTTGGGGTTGTCGGCGACCTGCGGGAAGTTCGGCCTTCCGGCGGTCACGTACACGCGGCCCGTGGCGTCGGGCTTCACCTCGATCGGATAGGTCGCTCCGCCGCCCATCGGGACGCTGCTCGCCGTTCCGCTCTCCCCGTCCCCGAAGGGGCAGTAGACGATGCGCTGGCCGAAGGGGGTGGACGCGAACGCCGACATCTCGGTCGGCAGCCCGTAGACGCCGTTCACGGTGCTCCCCGCGACGACCATCGCCTTGCCGGTGTTGTTAGGCGATCCCGTGCGTGCGGTGATGGCGGCCACGGCCGCTTCGACCCTGCGGGTCGTCTCCACGCGCCCGACGCCGTCCGTGGTCGCCGCGACCGTCTGCACGCCGTTGACGGCGATGAGCGCGAAGACCGCGAGCGTAGCGATCGCGATGATGAACCAGGCTACCATCGAAAATTCCCCCCGACTGCGCCTGTCGGGGCGGAGTCGGGGGGACTATATGCTGCGAATGGGCCTCTTGGGAAGCCCTGATGTTGGGAAGGATCAGACCGCGGTGCGGTCGGTCGTCCTGTAGCCCTCGATGCCCGCGCGATCGTACTGCTCCATCGCCGCGACCTGGTCGTTGTCGGCGTCGATGTTGTAGTGGCCCTTGGCCTCGTCGTAGACGAGCCTCTCCCAGGGCAGCGGATGGTACTTCTCGTTGATGCCCATGAAGCCGCCGAACGCGAGGACGACGTACTCGACCTTGCCGGTGTGCTTGTCGATCACGACCTCGTCCAGCCAGCCCAGCTTGTCGCCGGCGCCGTTGTAGACGTCCTTGTTCGTGACCTGCGTCGCGGCCACGAGGCGGCCGTCGTGGTAGTTGTCGTGGCCGAACCGCGATCCGACGCTGGCGCCGAGGATCCTGTCGTTCGCCTCGAGGTCCTTGGTCGTGGTGACGTTGGCGTCTGCGAGCGTGTCGGTGGTCATGGATGTCCCCTTTCGAAGTGGAGCATCCTGAACGGACGGGGACGCCTTGCGTTCCCGATCCGTCACTCGACGTCCGTCGAGGCCTTCGGATCCTCTCCGTGGGGCCTCCACGTGCCGTCCTTCAGCTGCGCCTTCATGCCGTCGATCGTCCTCTGGATGCCGGCGGCCCTGAAGGGTCCCGTCGAAGAGGCCCTGCTCCGCAGCGACTGGATGCGTCGCTTCAGCCATCTTCTCGCCCCGTCGTCGAGAGGATCCCCGGGCTGGAGGTCCGGGGCGTCCAGCGCGGCGTCGTCGACGGCGATCGGCTGCTTCATGCGGCCAGGTCCAGGCGCGTCTCCGAGGGATGCGTGCCGACCTCGACGTCGGTCTCCTCGATCACGCATTCCCCGACGCCGCTCGCCGCGCGGCGGGCGGCGTATTCGGCGTTCGCCAGCATGTGGCGGCGTGACGCCCCCTTCGTGCGTCCGCGTTCGTCGCGCCCGCCCCGGTAGGACGTCACGATCACGCTGTCCGCTTCGGTCTTCGACCTCTCCGCCGAGCTGACTATCCAGCGGTCCTCGTTGGACTTCAGGAAGCTCCTGCGATCGCGCACGATGCTCTGCCCCGGCATCAGCTGGGTGCCGGTAACACGCTCCCACTCGTCCGGCATCCATGAACGGAGCGTCCGGTCGTCGAACGACCTCTCCCATTCGGTGAAGAGGTGGGGGAGTCCGTGACGGACGAAGGCGGATTCGAGGTCCTCCTCGTACTTCGCCCAGCCGTCCATGCCCACCGGGTTCCGCCATTCGGAAGCGATCGACTCGTTCGCTTCCGCGGACACGAGGAACCCGCCGTGTCCCGGGCAGTCCACCCGGACGACGAGCTCTCCGTACGAGGTCGCGGTGTCCGGCGTCCCCCATGGGGTGCAGTAGGACCGGGTCGTGGCCTGGTCCTGGACGACGCGCCCGAGCTTCGCGAGTTCCTCGTGATGCCGGGCGTACTCCTCTGCCTCTTCGCGGAAGCCGTCGACGTCGGTGGCCCGGAAGCTGCTCGCGTGGAAGTCGCGACGCGTGCAGGTCGCGGGATCGCGCGCCGGCCATGCGGTCAGCGTGCGCATCGTGCCGTCGTTCTGGGGGATCAGCGCCATGACGAGGTGTGCGATGCGCACAGCCTCGTCGCCGTCCGCCGTGCGGACGTAGTCGAGCGTCTTGGCCATTTTCTCATGCTCCGTGCAGTTCGCACGCAGCCGTCATCACCGATCGAGGTCGTAGTCCTTCTCGCCCTTGCGGACGAACCCTTCGAGCTTCACCGTTCGGACGTGCTCGAGGAGCGCATCCCTGGCCACGTGTCCGTGGCCCAGGCCTCCGTTCTCCGATTCGTCGGACCAGACGACCTGGCAGGCGCTCTCCGGGACGAAGGAGACCCCGTACTGGTACCAGGGACGCTCGCCGGCCGGAACGCTCCACAGGAGACGCACCACGCCGTCCTGCCTCACGAAGGTGCCGGGTCGTCCATGCGGTCCTGACCCGGCCAGTTCGTCGAGGAACGCCAGAGCCGATTCCAGGCTCCGTTCGTCGATCGGGAGGGACGTGTCGTCCTGCGCGAGCAGGACCCGTAGCCGGGCGACGCGTTCGGCGACGCATTCCCGTCCCGTCATTGGGCCCTGGCGAGTCTGGACACGCCCACTGCCACGGCCGCGGCGCCGACGACCGTCAGGACTCCAAGGGCCATGATCGCGGTCGCCGCGTAGCACAGCGTCAGCGTCATGCCGGCCTGGACCATCCTGAGTGCGTTCATCGTCGTTCCCCTTGGGCGCATCGTGGATGAACGGACGTCCCCCGGCAAGGGGAACGTCCGTCAATCCGCTCAGTCGGTCTTCTTGCTGTCGGCGGTCGCGACCGCGCTGAGCAGGATTCCTGCGATGCCCGCCATCAGCGGCGCGGCGTTGCCGGTCCGCGAAGCCTTCTCGACGCTCGAGATCACGTCCATGTTCCCGACCTTCAGGTCGACGCCGATGTCGCTGAGCAGCGTTCCGAGGCTGAAGGCCGGGGCGGCCTTCTTCGGTTCCGGCTTCGGAGCCGCGATGGTCTCTTCCGGCTTCGGCTGCTCCGGAGCGGGCTTCGCGGTCTCCGGCTTCGGAGCCTCCTTCGGGGCCTCGTTCGGCTTGACGACGTATCCGTCGCCGTAGGCCGACAGGATGTCCTCGGCGACCAGTCCCATGACGAACGAGGAGATCCCCGCGTAGTCTCCCATCAGCCCGCCGTGCGACAGATGGCGGCACAGCTCGCCGTTCGCCTCGAAGATCGAGCCGTCATGGACGCCGGCGCTGATGGCCCGGACGATCTGGACCCGCGTCTGCGGCTTGCGTTCCGCGATCACGGCCTTGCGCACCAGGTTCGCCACGAACGCCTTCGCGATCGAGGGATCGATCGTGCCGCTTTTGGCGACCGGATCCGGAGAGATGGTATCGGGTTCGGCGGCGACCGTGGCGACGTGTTCGGTGGTCGCGGCCGCCGCGTCGCGGATCCTGTCGAGGTACATGTCCGCCATGATCGCGCCCTGTCCTTCGCCGAACAACCGGTCGTAGTGCAGGCGTACGATCGCCTCGAGGCTCGGCTGCGGCGTGAGCGACGGATTGTCGCCGAGACGGGGCTCGTGGGACAGCAGGGTGCGTACGTTCATGTTTTCGTTCTCCGATGCGGATTCCGGCGGCCGATCCGCCTCGTCCGCCCATTCTCCGCCCAGCATCTCGGATGCGAGGCGGACCTTCATTCCAGGCCCCAGCGCGAGGATCCCGTGATCGAGTCCTCGCCTCATGGTCCTCTGCGCGTCCGCCCGGTCCGGTCCACCGCCACGGGCGGCGTCCATCACGACCCTCAGGTCCTCGGCGTTCATCCGGGCGATCGCCGCCCGGTCGAGAAGCATGGCGCCCGGACCTGGGTGCACGACGCTCATGCCGCCACCGCCATGCGACGGGTCCCGTAGGACTCCGCTCGCCTGACGATGTCCGAGGCCCATCGCCTGTGGGTCGCAGGTTCGGCCATCACGCCGTTCTCCTTGTAGACGGCCGCCGCATCCGAGTCGAGGATGTGGCGTGCCGCGCTCAGATCGTCCATCGACACGGCGTAGGCCGAATGGATGATCGGGATCTGCGAAGGATGGATGGCCGTCTTGGTCATGAGCCCGTGCTCGATGTCCCTCTCGATCTCCTGGTGCAGAAGCTCGTGGTCCTGGAAGGACTCGAGCACCGGTGCGGACAGCGAGAATCCCCACGGGGCGAACGTCGAGACGAGGGATGCGATGATCGCGCCCAGCGGTCCGTCATAGGCGGTGCGGCTCGTCGAACGACGGGCCCCGAGCAGCTGCAGCAGGTCGTTGCCGCCGATGCGGATGCACGGCACGCGCTCCTGCATCGTCAGGAGCTGCGCCCTGAGCAGTCGCATCTCGTCCGGATCGAAGGCCTCGCGCGTCTCGATGGTCGGCAGCACCGCCTGGTTGCGATTGGAGATCGGACCCATCCAGTCCGGCATGTTCGAAGCGGTGGCCTTCGGCAGGACGTAGCCGTCGATGGCCTGCGATCCGGCCATGCCGGCCACCCTCGAGAGGATCTCGGGAGTGCGTGGACGCACCAGCAGGATCGGCCTCTGGTTCTTCGCGCTGCTGGGCGTGCCATGCAGCGTCATCAGCATCCGCGCGAGCTTCGACATCCCGATCTCGACGTCCTCCTGGAGGACGGAGTCCTCGAGGCAGACGACGACGGAGCGCAGATGTTCGATCTTGCTCCCGGTCACGACGGCCAGGAGGTCGTCCCGGGTCGCGGGCACGTAGAGCGTGGCGCCTAGGGCCAGCGCGTCGAATGTCATGTCCTTCATCCCTCCCTATTCTGCCGAAGACGAGCGGATCACGGTCACCGCCCGGTAGTGGGTGTCGACGGGCATGGGCTCGATCGCCACGCCCTTCGTGTGTGCCAGGTGCACCAGATGGGCCACCGCCGGATCGGCGACGTCCTTCAGGTACAGCCTGTCCGGAACGCGCCGCAGCACCGCACGCGTGGCTTCCGCGATGCTCGGCTTGACGTTGTTCGGATTGGCGACTCCGGCGGCCTCTGCGATCGCGTCGAGCATCCGGCGGCATGTCGCCTTCAGAGGCGCGCGACGCCCTTCGCTCCAGACGGCCGGCGGCACCTTGCCGACGATCGGCCCCATGTGCGTCGTGATGCGGTCGACGAAGTCGCGCGTCACGTCGTGTGCAGTGAGGTGTCCGAACAGCACGGTGCCGTGGAAGTCGTCCGGACCGATCTGGTCGTTCAGGATCGTCCGGCTCACCAGACCCGAGACGATCCCATTCAGGATGCCGGACGGGATCACGTAGTCCTCGCCGCTGGCGGCGAGATCCGCGCAGCCTGCAGGATCGGCGACGACGACCAGGAACGGTTCCACTCCGACGGCGCGCGATCCCCGTTCGCCGCCGAGCTCCTTCGTGATCGCGCCCTTGCCGGTCCAGCCGTCGACGAAGACGACGTCCCGCGGCTCGTGCGTCCGCAGGATCCGGCGCATGGCGTTCAGGTCCAGTCCGCGGTCGCGCACGATGCTGACGGAATGGTGCGTGGACTTCACGCCCATCAGTCCCAGGGCCCTGTGGATCAGCACGCCTATCGCCGTGCCGCCACGGGCCAGGGAGACGATCGCGATCCCGGCTTCCGAACGTGGACGCAGACCCAGCGCCGCTGCGAGCGAAGCCACGTCACGCGCCAGCCGCTCGCCGTTCATCGCCATGGCCTCCTCGTAGAGCTCCATGCTCCTGGGATCGGGAGCCTTCTCGATGGAGATCATCTCCGAGTAGTGCCGCTTGCCCGACTGGATCGCCTTCTCCTTCTCCGCCACGTCGACGTGTTCGGCGACGATCGGCTTCAGCAGGAAGGTGACGTCGCGACGGTCGTAGCTGCCGTGCAGATCGCCGTCGGTGACGAACGCGTCCTGGACGTCCATCACAGACGGCCCGAGAACATGATCTTGCCGATCTGCGACTTGGGCGGACACATCGCCATGTCGCAGAGCTCCATGAAGGGTCCGTCGGTGATGCTGTCGCCGATCCCGATGATGGTGCATCCCGGCTTCTCCTCGCGGAGCTTCGGCATCAGCCTCGCCACCGCGCGCGCCTTGCCGATGTGCGGAGGCGTGATGGCGACGTTGTTGCCGTTGGTGTGGTAGGTCCAGTCCCACGGCATCCCCTTGCGCAGTTCGGCGCCGATGGCGTGGACCTGAGGCACGTCGTCGACGTTGCTCTTCAGGACTAGGCAGCACTGCACGCCGTCCTCGTCCATGATCCAGGTCCGGATGTCGGCGCCTTCGCGCTCCGCGATGATTCCGGCGCGACGGTGCAGTTCACGGATGTTCTCGTCGAAGGGAGCGCTCTCCTTCTTCAGGGCGGCGGTCCATTCGGGGTCCGGCTTGCCGTCATGTCCCAGCATGACGCCGCCGCTCGCGCAGATCGCGCGCGTGTATGGGAACCTCACACGGCGCGTCGCGTCGAGGCTGCGTGCCGTGACCGGGATGACCTCGCCGGTCGACAGCATCCACTCCAGGAATCCCATCTGGCGCGGCGTGGCGTAGCTCATGGGGCTGCCGTCCTTGGCGTAGCCCAACGGCACCAGCTGGTCGTGCGGCACGTCCGCGGGACACTTGCGGATGGTCTGGAAGATGCAGTTGTCCAGATCCGCAAGGAAGATGACGTCGCTCAAGCGTTTTCTCCGAAAGGAAGTGCGATGACCTCCAGCTGCCGGTGCAGTTCGGGGCACATCGTGCCCTTCGGCGTCTCGTGGCATGCCACCACGATGCGTCCGCTTTCCTTCGTCTGGTTGTACAGGTAGTTCTCCACTCCCGTCCCATAGTTGTCCGAGAACGAGATCGCGCTGCCGATCGCGCCTCCCACGTGCACCGGGCTGCGGGTAGTCGACTGCACGACGACGTCGTGCCCGCGCCTTTCCAGCTCCTCCGCGATGCGGAACGGCGGATACGTGAACTCGCCGCTTCCCAGCACGAGGTACGAGGACGGCTCGTCCTTCGACACCAGATCGACGAGTCCGTCCCCCTCGTCCGCCACGTCGAGACGGCCCATCCTTCCGAAGTTGTGATGGTCCTCCATGCTCCCGAGCGCATGGCGCGGCGGATGGACGGTCTCCTGCGCGGTCTGGGAATGCGGCGTCCACGTCAGGGACCCGTACAGGAGGCTCGCAGCGCCGGCGGTCCGAGGCATGCGCTGCAGATAGGACCGGTCGCGGGTCCAGTCGGCCAGCACCACGGTCTCGATCCTCTCGATAGTCGGAAGGCATTCCACCAGCGCGTTCGCCAGGTTCACGAACGTCGTGCCCGTCGAGGCCTCGTCGTCGACGAGGACCACGGTGCGTGCGCTCTCCACGGCGGTCCGCACCTTCGGATCCGTCGGCACGTAGAGCAGATGGTCCGACGCGTGGCTGTGCGGCTCCACGAACCGGAGCATCACCTCGCCCGGCACCACCTGTCGGGTCGAATGCATCGTGACGACGTCGTCGCGGCCGGTCATCTCGAGGTACTCCTCGTGGACGCCCTGACCCAGGCAGGTGGCGGTCTCCGCCATGCCGATGAACAGGACGGGGCCGGGAAGGTCCGGATCGAGCATGGCGGCGAGATCCATGAAGGTCCGCCTCATGACGCTCGGCCTGGCCGGCACGTGTCGGCCCAGCACATTCGACACCACGAGGAAGCCGCGTCGCGCGTTGTTCCTGGCCGCGAAGCCGCACAGGGCGTCCAGGCTCCAGGCGCCTTCGGCGACGACGTCGATCGTGCCCGTCGGCAGATCGACCCGCGTCTGCTGCGGGGCCTTCACTTGCGGGATCCGAACAGCTTGGACCAGCTGAAGCCGGTTCCGGGGATCCCGGCCGTCGAGCGCACTCCGCGACGGCTGGCGTTGACGGACGCGCCCCTGCCGCCGATCGACAGCGATGCGCCCGTCTTCGACAGGTTGATCCTGACTCCCGGCAGGATCCTGATGCTCTTGGAGAAGCGGAAGGCCATGTTCAGTTCCTGAAGTCGAGTTCGGAGAAGTTCACGCGGCGCTCGCCGATCGCGACGGCGTCGTCGACGGCGGAGACCTGGATGCCGCCCACGGGCCTGGGCAGGGTCCTCGGATCGATAAGACCGAGCCTGTTCGCGATTCCGACGTGAGGGATGTTCACGCCGGCGAAGGCGGTCATCATGCACCCGCCTGACATCCGCGCGTTGACCTCGAGGAGGGCTGGCGTACCGTCCGCCCGCTCCTTCATCTGGACGTTCACGATGCCCGACAGGCCGAACAGGGCGATGGTCGCCCGAGCGATGTCGATGGCCGGTCCGTCCACGTGCAGGGTGCGCGTGCGCTTGTGCTTGACCCGCGCGACGGCCGTCAGGACTTCGCCCTCGTGGCACGCCGCGTCGACGCTCCATTCGTCGCCGGGCAGATATTCGCAGACCAGCAGGCGGTCCGTCGGCTTCGCCGTGCCGACCGCTTCGCGCATCACGCGCGTCGCGAGCCGGCGCGCGTCCGGGTCCATCATCTGCTCGAACAGGCTGATGGAATCGTCCAGCATCCAGTATCCGGCACCGTAGACGCCGATCGGAGGCTTCACGCACGCCTCGAGTCCCATGTCGCGGATCTCCGCGACGTGCTCGTCGAACGAGGCCACGCTGGAGACGTGGCGGGTGATCGCGATCGGCAGTCCTGCGCGCGCCGTCTCGACCGTGAAGTTCCACTTGTCGTCGAGCAGCCGCAGGGTGTCGCCGTTCCCCGCGGTGAGCACGTCGATGCCGGCCTTGTTGAAGGCCTCGACGTGGTCGGCGATCGCGATCGCGCCGCGTTGCGGGAACAGGAGGCTGACGCCTCCGTCGACGCAGATGGCCAGCATCTCGGCTGCGAACGCGCCGGGATCCCTGTCCGGGTCCGCCTTCGGCTCGCGGAGCACGATGTCCGCGTCGACCACGGCACGGCCGCGACCGAGTCCGGCCGACGATGACACGCGGAACCTGCCTTGCGATCCCTCCCTCATCATCCTGATCGAGGGGGCCAGCGAGAATCCTGAGTTGAGATGTACTAGGGGGGTCAATGTTCTGCCCTGACTGGAGTTGCAAAGAGAAGGGCGAGGGCCTCGCGACCCCCGCCCCATTCATGCGGATGCGGCCCGAGAAGGACGCTCGTCGCGCAGGATCACTCGATGCTGACGCCCATCGACGACGCGAGGGGCCCCAGGCCGCCCGCGAAGCCGGCGCCGACCGCCTTGAACTTCCAGTCGCCGCCGTTGCGGTACATCTCGCCGAAGATCATCGCGGTCTCGGTGGCCGAGTCCTCCGACAGGTCGTAGCGGGCGATCTCGACCGCACCGGCGTCGTTGACCACGCGGACGTACGCGTCGCCGACCTGGCCGAAGTTCTGGCCGTTCTGATCGGCCTCGTGGATGGTGACCCCGAAGACGATCTTGACGACGTCGGCCGGGACCTTCGAGAGGTCGATCTTGACCGATTCGTCGTCGCCTTCGCCTTCGCCGTTGCGGTTGTCGCCCTGGTGGACGACCGAGCCGTCGGTGCTGTTCTTGTTGCCGTAGAAGATGAAGTCGGCGTCCGAGCGGACCTTGCCGTCCTCCTTCAGGAGATAGACGCTGGCGTCGAGATCGAACGCCTTGCCGTCGGTGACGCGCGGCTTCCAGCCGAGACCGATCGTGGTTGCCGTGAGGCCCGGAGCCTCCTTGGAGAGGTTGACGTTGCCGCCCTTCTTGAGACTGACGCCCATGGTGTTGTGTCCTTCGTTCTTCCGGTGAGGGGGAGGACCGACGCGGGCACCGGGCCCCCGCGTCGGGATGTCGTGACGGCGGTGATCAGCCGTCGTTGTTGGCCGGCACGCCGAAGTGCTGGCACAGACGGTACAGGCCGTCCGCGAAGCCCTGGCCCACCGCCTTGAACTTCCATTCGCCGTTGTGGCGATAGATCTCGGCGAAGATCATGGCGGTCTCGGACGCGCCGTCCTCGGAGAGGTCGTAGCGCGTGATCTCGCGGTCGTTCTCCGCGTTCACGATGCGCGCGAACGCGCCGGTGACCTGGCCGAAGTTCTGACGGCGCTTCTTCGCCTCGAAGATCGTGATGACGATCGCGAGATGCTTCACGTTCGCCGGCACCCTGGTGAGGTCCACGACGATCTGCTCGTCGTCGCCTTCGCCCTCGCCGGTGCGGTTGTCGCCCTGATGGACGACCGCGCCGTCGCCGATCGACATGTTGCCGTAGAAGCAGAAGTCCTGCGAGTCCTGGGTGCGGACCTTGCCGTTCTCCCCGAGCATGAAGATCGAGGCGTCGAGATCGAACTCCTCGCCGTCCGTCGGACGGGGTTCCCACCCGAGGCCTACGACGATCTGCTTGAGGCCGGGAGCCTCCTTCGAGAGGCTGACGTTCTGGCCCTTCGCCAGAGAGACGGTCTTCGTCATCCGACGCGTTCCTTCCTGATTCCGTTGATCGGGACGGGCCCTCGTCGAGCCCGTCCCCGTTGTTGTGCTAACACGACGTTCGGTGCCTGTGAAGGCCCGATCAGCGTGCCGAGACGACGTCGCCCGTGGGAAGGATGATGTTGTTGTCGCCATCCTCCGTGTACTCCTCCGGGTGGAGCCGCTTGTGGCGGACCGAGGCCCAGAAGGCCGCGCCGATGAACGCCGCGCCGACGAGGCCGGTGACGATCTCGGGGGTGTGGATGCGGATCGACATCAGCATGATCGCGGCGAGCGCGATGATGGCGTAGAACGCGCCCGGCTCGAGGTAGCGGTACTCGTTCAGAGTGCCGCCGTGCACCAGCGCGACCGTCATCGAACGGACGAACATGGCGCCGATGCCGAGACCCAGCGCGATCTGGACGATGTCGTTCGTGATCGCGAAGGCGCCGATGACGCCGTCGAAGCTGAACGACGCGTCCAGGAACTCGAGGTACACGAACGCCGCGGCGCCCGAGCGGACCACCTTGCCGGTGGCGTCCTCCGAGGCGCCCAGCTTCTCGCCGAGCATGTGCACGGAGAAGAAGGTGGCGATGCCGCATGCGGCCGCGATGAGGAACGTCTTCTGCTCCTCGGCCCCGACCATGAACGACAGGCCGATCACGATGCCGATCGTCGCGATGTACTGCGAGTAGGGCACCCGGGCGAAGGCCATCAGGGGCTTCTCGATCAGGGGGATCCAGAGGTGTTCGCGGTCCTCGTCGAAGAAGAACGACAGGCCCACCAGGGCCAGGAACGCGCCGCCGAAGCCGGAGATGCCGACGTGGGCGCCGACCACGATGTCCTCGTAGCGCTGATGGTCGAAGAGCGCGATGCGCAGCGCCTCCCAAGGCGTGACCCATGCCGCGACCGCGACGATGACGAGCGGGAACACGATCCGCATGCCGAAGACGGCGATCGCGATGCCCCAGGTCAGGAAGCGGTGGACCCACTTCTCGTCCATGTCCTTGAGGACGGTGGCGTTGACGACCGCGTTGTCGAGGCTGAGCGACGTCTCCATGACGCCGAGGATCATCGCGATGAGGACCGCGCTGCCGACGGCGGCGAGTGTCGCCGTCTGCGCGTAGCCGTTGAGCCCGGCCAGGGCCAGGGCCACCACCGTGAAGATGATGGAACCCTTGAAGTGCTTGAACATGAGCCTGTGAGCCCCCTTTTCGTTGTGTGACGAGCTTGCCGACCGGCAAATCGCTCGCTTAGTCCTTGGTGCCCCGCACCCACCTCAGCCCGAAGCCCAGCGACTTGTCGAGGGCGCCGTGGCCGGCGTGGAAGTCGACGAGGCTGCGCACCTTCATGCGGCCGTTCTCGTTGACCACCTCGCAGATGCCGCACATGCGTTCGGCACCGGGGTGCGCGCCCATCTCGACGCGGATCGGCGATTCGCCCGGCACCTCGACCACGACCACGCCGTCGGTCGACTTCCAGTCCGCGGCGCCTTCGTAGATGAAGGCGAAGAACGCGATGCGCTTCACCTTGCCCCAGTGCGCGCCGTTGATCCGCATGGTCTCGCCGTCGGCGTTCTGGCCGGTGCGGTCGTCGCCCGACAGGACCACGAAGGGCGCGCGGTCGAACGATCCGAAGTCGCCGCCGAGCGCCTGGATGCACCCCTTGGTGCCGTCCGCGAGCTCGTAGAGGCAGCCGAGGTCCAGATCGACCTTGGCTCCGGCGCCCGACTTCGCGCCGAAGAGGCCCATCAGGCCCTTCGCCTTGGCGGGCGCGCCCTGCGACCAGTTGAGGTTGACGCGGACGTCGCCGAAGCTGTCGCGCTTGGCGAGACTGACGGTCTGGCCTTTGGCCAGACTGACGGTTCCGATCGGCATGTGGTTGTCCTTCCTGTGGTCCGTACGGTCACCCGGCCCTGAATGGGTCGGAATCGCCGTACTGGGTGTCTATGAACTTGTTCGAATTGGCGAACCGGTCGAGCTTCTCGGCCGCCAGGATGCGGGAGATCTCGTCGAGTCTCCTCGCCATCACGTCGATGGTCTCGGCGAGGTGGAAGCTCGCCGACTTCCCCGTCCGACGGAAGAAGTCCGCTCGGTGCTCCTCCGGGATGTCGGTGTATCCGTGCAGCGCCTCGGACAGGTGCCGCGTCCTGATCGCCTCGACCTCGACCCGCAGGGGGTCCGTCGCGGAGCGGTCCGTCATGCGGCCGCGCAGCACGTCGATGGTGCCGATCACTGCCGCGGACTTCTCCCGGCACTTGTTCGGCACTCTCGGATCGGACGCCATTTCCAGCGTCTCGTCCCGCACCGGTGCGGGAGGCTCCGGGACCGGCGCAGGAGCCGGGGTGGTCGCGGCCGGTGCCGGCGACGTGCCGAAGGCATCGTCCCAGAACCTGCTCCAACCCGACCGTCCGTCCTCCTGCACCATCGTCCTCCTCGATCTCATCCACATCACCGTCGCCGTTCCCACGGCGATGCCGCCCGGCACGCCCGTCAGGACGAACACGAGCAGATCGACGCTCACGCCGACAGCAGGCCCTGGGAAGCCGGTGCCGAGATGGCGCCGCCGCTGGCGCCCTCTGCGCGCGCGATGTAGCCCTTCGACTTCTCGACCTCGGTCGAGATCGAGTCGACGGTGACCTTCATCGAATCGAGCGCCTTCAGCTTGAAGGTGTCGATCGCGTCCATCGTGTCGTAGATGTTCTGGAACGCGCGCTTGAGCGTGTCCAGCGGGATCGTCGACGTCGACGCCTGCTCGTGGATGCGCGCGGTGTTGTCCTTCAGCAGCGCGCCCGTCGACTCGATGATGTTCGCGGTCGTCGTGTTGAGCGCGGTGATCTGCTCGAGCACCAGCTTCTGGTTGTTGAGCGCCTGCGCGACCGTCACCGCGGTGCGCAGCGCCGAGACCGTCGTCGTCGACGCGCGGTCGACGCCCTTGATCAGCTCGACGTTGTTCTTGCGGATCAGATCGAGGGCGAGGTAGCCCTGCACCGAGACAGCCATCTGCGTCATCAGGTCCATCGACCGCTGACGCACCTCGAACAGGGCGTTCTCGCGGATGGCCTTCGCCTTCGCGGGATCGGACGAGTCCAGCTCGTTCGCCTTGTCCTCGAGCGCCGTGTCGAGCTTCTTGGTGACGTAGATCATCTGCTCGAGCTGGCCCATCTGGGTCCAGAGGTTGCCGCGCTCGGTCTGGATGTCGATGTTGTCCTTCAGCAGCGTCTCCTTGCCCGAGCCGAGCGCGGTCAGGATGCCGCCGATGTGCGTCTGGGCCGACTTGTACTGGTCGAAGTAGGCGGTCAGCTTGTTGCCGAAGCCGAAGGGGATGATCCCGAGTAGCTTGCGCTTCGAGAGCAGCTTGCCGCGATCGCCCGGATCGAGGTCCTGCACCACGCGGCGCAGCTCCGCGAGCTGCAGGCCGATGCCGCCGTCGGCCTGGCCGACGGCCTTGTCCAGGAAGCGGTTCGACTGGGTCGTCAGCGCCCGGATCTCCTTCTGGCCGATGGCGGTGACCTGCGCCGCCTTCTGGCCGAACGCGGGGCTGTTGGCGTCGAGCGCCAGCAGCTCGCCCACGAACGCGTCGACGCGGTTGTCGAGTTCCGGCTTCACCTTGTCCTCGACGGGCACGAGACCGGCCTTCACCCGCTCGATCGGGGGAGCCTTCACGGGCTCCGGCGCCGTCAGCGAGAATTCGTCGGTCTGTTCGATGAGCTGCGTAGCCATGCTTCTTGTCTTTCCTTGAACCTGAGAGCCTCGCTCGACCCCACATGGTCTCCTGGCACACCAGCAGACCTCGCGGCCGACTTCACCGGGCGGGGAGGATCCCCGCCGCGGCCGCCGCCTTCAGCCAGTCCGGGAACTCCGACAGCATCCTGTCGTACAGTTCGTCGTCCTTGATCCTCGCGAGGTCGTCGACCGCGAAGAAGCCGGCGTTGTCGACCTTCCGGCCATCGATCGTGTCGAGCGACCGCAGCACGCCGTAGTCCGCGTTGCCGACGCCGATGAACTGCCAGAAGACCGGCAGGCCCGAGCTCCGGCGCAGGATGTCCTTGATCACGTCCGACGTCGAACCGTCGATCCCGCCGTCGGTGACGAACAGGACCAGCAGCGGGCGCGGGCGCGGTCCGGAGTTCTGCTTCAGGATCGCGTTCATCACTACCGGCTCGTTGTTCCCGTAGCCGATCGACCTGGGACGGTTGAGGATTCCCGCTCCCTTCGTGCCCTTCACGGGCGCGTTCGGCGTCGGCAGCGTCCGCTGCACGAAGCCGATCATGGAACGCTCGTCGAGGGGTTCCATCTGCGCGCAGTCGGATGCGTAGTACCAGGTGTCCAGCTTTCCGTCGTCGTCCAGCTTCAGCGCCACGGGCACCATGCGCTCCGTGGTCTCCTGGACCGTCCCGTCCCTGTACAGATTGGACATGGAACCGGATGCGTCGATGACGAGCAGCACGTCGGCCTTGACGTCCGCCACCCCCTTCTTGGCCAGGCTCACGCCGACCTTGTGCTTGCGCAGATCGACCTTCGACAGGTTGACGCCGGCCGGCTTCGGCGGCTCCGCCACGAACGGGTTCTGAGCCGACGTCCTCGGCGCCGACTCGGGCGCCGTCACGACGAAGGGATCGGAAGTCGACGTCCTGGGGGAATCCGCAGGGGCGATGGTCGCGAAGCCCGTCGCCGCAGGTGCTGCCTCCTCGTCGTCGCTCACGTCGATGCCGAAGGACCGGGCTAGCGGCTCGAGGCCGCCTGCGAAGCCCTGTCCGACCGCGCGCAGCTTCCACTGTCCGGCGCGCAGGTACGCCTCCGCCACGATGATCGCCGCCTCGGGCTGTCCGGCCGTCTCGTGGCGGAAGGACACCCCGCCGGCGTCGATGGTGATCGATCCGAGCGCATCGGCGCTGCCGCCGTCCACCACGACGCAGAAGGCGATCCTCTCGACGTCGGCCGCCAGGGCGGCCGTGTCGATCGAGAACGTCGACGAGGGCTGGTCGAACCTGACGGCGCCGTCGGGACTGACGGGCTGGTTGTAGAACACCATGTCCCCGTCGCCACGGGTCCGTCCGTCCGATCGCAGCATGTAGGCGGAGACGTCGACGTCGAGTCCCGTGGGGCGCGTGCCGAAGGACAGGACCGCGGTGACGGGTCCGGCGGCGAGCGGGGCGTTGGCCCCCTTGGCGATCTGCATGCGGCTCAGTTCCTCTTGAATTCGATGGGGCCCTTCGAGACGTCCCACGAGCCGTCCTGATGGAGGCGCGGGGACTTCTCGGCGGCGATGAAGGCGCGGCCGCTCTTGCCGTACGTCTCGACGTGCTCGATCGAGATGTCGCCGTCGATGGTCAGATGGGTGATGGCGACCCAGTACGACGTGCTGTTCGGATTGAGCAGCGGGATGGTGACCTCGGAGCCGTCCTGGTCCGTCAGGACCATCTTCGGACGGTAGCTCTGGAACGACCCGGCGCCGTTGCCGACCGCGCTGTACGCGGCGAACAGCGCGTAGCGGAGCTCGTCGGGCCTGTGGAGCACGATCGTCTCCTCGCCCGCGTTGCGCGAATCGCCCGACAGGGTGATCCAGGGCGCTCCGTGGTCGCGCCCGAGGTCCTTCCAGTAGACCTTGCCGCACGTCCCGTCCTTCAGGACGTAGAAGCAGTACAGGTCGAGGTCCCCGTCGCCGCGACCGCGACCTTCCCAGGACAGCAGGGCGCGGATCGCTCCCGCGCCCTTGCGCAGGCTGACGCGCCCCTCCTTCTGGAGGGTCACCTTCTTCAGGCTGACCTTCGATGGCGTCGCTGGTATCGGCGAAGGCGCGGGCGCCGGCGTCGACGACGAGGTCGTATCCTC